>Ga0207649_10000007_pt1 | contig 334217 bp, 292 predicted proteins | sample KBSC43metaG_FD_184317 | JGI IMG/M metagenome (GOLD analysis project Ga0207649, IMG submission 184317) | Corn rhizosphere microbial communities from Kellogg Biological Station, Michigan, USA - KBS C4-3 metaG (SPAdes) (version 2) | ecosystem: Host-associated > Plants > Roots > Rhizosphere >... | reverse complement strand
CACTGCTCTACCAACTCCTTCTGGGCTTCGATGAACTGAAGCAGGTCGCTGTCGAATCTTGCGTAACTCTTTGTTTACCAAGGAGTTTTCCGTTTCGACTGCGCCGGAAGTGGGGCGAATTATAGACTTCCAGAATCTGCCGTCAACCCTTTATTTTGCTTTCTTATCAATTAGTTAACATTGATTAAAAAACCACCAAACTGTTTTATATGGGACCCGGGCGCTCCTATATAGAAGAAGCGTTATTTAGATAACCCCCGCCTCTCTTAAAGCAGCCACGCTAGCCGGACCCAATCCCAGTACCTCCTGGAGTACCTGAACTGTATGCTCCCCCAGCAGTGGAGGCGCACTGCGATATTCCACAGGTGTCTTGGAGAGTCGGATCGGATTGGCAACCTGAGGCACACTCCCTGCCAGCGCATGGGGCAACGCCATCGCCAAACCACGCGCCTTGACCTGCGGATCAGCAAACACCTGCGCCAGATCATTGATTGGCCCACACGGAACCCCCACCCGTTCGAGTTGCAATACCCACTCACTCGTCGTCTTGAAGACCGTCGCCTGGCGAATCAACGGGATCAGCGCCGCGCGGTTGGCAACCCGCGCCTGATTAGTGGCAAACCGCGGGTCATTCGCCCACTGCGGTTGCCCGGCGACTTCAGCAAACTTGCGAAACTGCCCGTCATTACCCACGGTCAGGATGAAGTCACCATCTGCCGTGGGGAAATCCTGATAAGGCACGATATTCGGATGCGCATTGCCCAGGCGCTTGGGTGACACTCCCGTCGTCAGGTAATTCATCGCCTGATTGGCCAAGCAAGCCACCTGCACGTCAAGCAGCGCCATATCGATATGCTGGCCACCGCCGTCGTGATCCCGATGAGCAAGCGCTGCCAGGATCGCCACGGTCGAGTAAAGCCCTGTCAGGATGTCGGTCAGCGCGACGCCAACCTTCACTGGCCCGGCACCTTCATCGCCTTCTGGCCGACCGGTAAGACTCATCAGCCCGCCCAGCCCCTGAATCATGAAGTCATAACCAGCCCGAGCCGCATAGGGCCCTGTTTGACCAAAGCCCGTGATCGAGCAATAGATCAATTCAGGATTGATCTCCTTGAGCGACTCATAGTCCAGGCCATAAGCCGCCAGACCACCCACCTTGAAGTTCTCGATCAGGATATCGGACTTGGCTGCGAGGTCACGCACCAGCTTCTGCCCCTCCGGCTGCGTGAAGTCGATAGTCACCGACTCCTTATTACGGTTAGCCGAGAGGTAATACGCAGCTTCACTGGTGTTCTCGCCATACGCATCCTTAAGGAAGGGCGGCCCCCAGGCCCGCGTGTCGTCGCCACTACCCGGCCGCTCAACCTTGATAACCTCAGCCCCAAGGTCCGCAAGAATCTGCCCGGCCCAAGGGCCCGCCAGGACTCGCGATAAATCCAGTACCCGCAGGTGCGAAAGCGCGCCCATGCCCATGCTCCTATTAATAGAACGCCTGAAGGCCGGTTTGCGCACGCCCAAGAATCAAGGCGTGCACATCATGGGTACCTTCGTAAGTGTTCACCACCTCCAGGTTGACCAAATGACGCGCCACACCAAACTCATCGGAGATCCCGTTGCCACCCAGCATGTCCCGAGCCATGCGCGCGATGTCCAGGGACTTGCCGCACGAGTTGCGCTTCATGATCGATGTGATCTCCACCGTCGCCGTGCCCTCATCCTTCATACGGCCCAGGCGCAGGCAACCTTGCAGGGCCAAAGTGATCTCGGTCTGCATGTCAGCCAGCTTCTTCTGGATCAACTGGGTCGCCGCCAACGGACGACCGAACTGGTGACGATCAAGGGTGTACTGGCGAGCGGTGTGCCAACAGAACTCGGCCGCGCCCAAGGCCCCCCAGGAGATGCCGTACCGCGCCGAGTTCAGGCAAGTGAAAGGCCCTTTCAACCCACGCACATCGGGGAAGATGTTCTCTTCAGGCACAAACACGTTGTCCATCACGATCTCGCCAGTAATGGACGCACGAAGTCCGACCTTGCCATGAATCGCAGGAGCGCTCAGGCCCTTCCAGCCTTTCTCCAGGACAAAACCGCGGATATCCCCCGCATCATCCTTGCCCCACACCACGAACACATCGGCGATCGGGCTGTTGGTGATCCACATCTTGGCGCCCGTCAGGCTGTAGCCACCATCCACCTTGCGCGCACGTGTAATCATCGCGCCCGGGTCGGAACCGTGGTTGGGCTCTGTCAGACCGAAGCAACCGATCCATTCACCAGAGGCCAACTTCGGCAGGTATTTCTGTTTTTGCGCTTCTGTACCGAATTCGTTGATCGGCACCATGACCAGTGACGATTGCACACTCATCATCGAGCGATAGCCGGAGTCGACACGCTCCACTTCGCGAGCGATCAACCCGTAGCTGACGTAGTTCAAGCCACTGCCACCGTACTGCTCTGGAATCATTGCGCCGAGCAAGCCGGTTTCGCCCATCTCACGAAAGATCGCGGGGTCGGTTTTTTCATGGCGGAAGGCCTCGAGTACGCGCGGCGCCAATTTGTCCTGGGCAAATTGCTGCGCACTGTCGCGCACCATGCGTTCTTCCTCGGTGAGCTGTTGATCCAGCAGCAGTGGATCGATCCAGTTGAAGCTTGCCTTGCCAGCCATGAATAAGTCCTCGCAGAGAAAGTCAGTAGTCGTGCAAGGAGCCTAGGCCGGACGGCCGCAGAGGGCAAACGAGGTTTCCGCATAGGGTTGTGCTAATTTCTCACTTCGAAAAGACCGAGAAGGGCGCATACGCGCTTTATAAGTGAGTACAAGGTACATGCGTAGAAAAATCCCCAGCACCACTGCCCTTGTCAGTTTTGAAGCGGCAGCCCGCCACGAGAGCTTTACCAAGGCGGCGCAAGAACTTTCCATCACCCAGGGCGCTATCTGCCGACAAATCGCCAGTCTTGAGGAATTTTTAAGTGTCGAGCTGTTTCGACGCTCTCGGCGAGGCGTCAAACTGACGGAAGCGGGGCTCTCCTACAGTCGTCGAGTCGCGACGCAATTGGACGCAGTGGAACGCGATACGCTGTCCGTGATGCATCAGCAGGGGGCAAACGTCATCGAACTGGCAGTGGTCCCGACCTTTGGGACTCAATGGTTGATCCCTCGCCTCAAGGACTTTCAACGCCAACATCCCGAAGTGACGGTGAACCTCACCAACCGCACGCGCCCCTTTCTGTTTGCCGACACAGAATTCGATGCTGCGATCTACTTCGGCGATGCCGACTGGTCTGGTACCGAATCCCACAGGCTGATGGGCGAGAATCCTGTCCCCGTATGCAGCCCCAGGCTATTAAGAACCCGTGCGCACTTCAGCCCCCAGGAAATTGCCGAGCTGCCACTGCTGCAGCAGACGACTCGCCCCTACGCCTGGCGCCAGTGGTTCAACGCCCAACAGTTGAACATCCCCCGCGACATGACAGGCCCGAGATACGAGCTATTCTCGATGTTGTCCCAGGCGGCCATGCATGACATGGGCATCGCGCTGATCCCACCTTTCCTGATCCAACGAGAGCTCGACGAACACCAATTGGTCATCGCAAGCCCCAACGCACTGAGCAGCTCCAAGGCGTACTACCTGATGATTCCAGAGAGAAAAGTTGAGTCCGCCTCACTGCATGCGTTCAGAGACTGGCTCGTGGACCAATCACAGCGCTACATCCCCAGCATTTGAAGGCCATAGTTAATTTGCTGACCTTGTAGTCAGCTATTTTTATATCCTACAGATATACGTATATGTCGCTTTTTAACAGACTGTACTTGTCCTCCAGAAACATGACTCAAAGCCATGACGTTGCTGGCTTTGAGCAACTATCTTCGGCCAATGCTCGACTATTCACCGGGACGATGACAAAAACCTCAAAAATTGCCTTAACACCTTTAAATACCTGTATTTAAAGAGGTTATTTCAAAGTGTTGCGACAATCAGTCACAGGGTGACTTGTAGTTAATTTTTCGTCACCCGTCATAATCCCTTGATGGCCGTAAAGTTCGCCTGCAAAATGCCGCGCCCCGCTGTCATTTCAGCGGGATCGTGCTGATCGGCCGCCCCAGATGCGCCACCCACGGTGCACTGGCCTTTTTACAAAAAGATCAAAAGCAAAAAGATCATGCAGGAGATTTGACGTGCACATTGGTGTTCCTCTCGAAACCCAGACCGGTGAAACACGGGTGGCTGCCACCCCGGAAACCATCAAGAAGCTGATCGGCCAGGGCCATAAGGTCACTGTACAAAGCGGCGCAGGTGTCAAGGCCAGCATCGTCGACAGTGCCTATGAAACGGCAGGCGCGACCATTGGCAGTGCCGGCGACGCGTTTGGCGCCGAGCTGATTCTCAAGGTGGTCGCCCCCAGCGACAGCGAACTGTCGCTGATCAAAAGCGGTACCGTACTGGTGGGCATGCTCAATCCGTTCAGCAACGAAATCATCACCAAGCTGGCCGAACACGGCATTACCGCATTCGCGCTCGAAGCCGCGCCGCGCACCTCGCGCGCCCAAAGCCTCGACGTGCTGTCGTCGCAGGCCAACATCGCCGGTTACAAGGCTGTGTTGCTCGCCGCCCATCACTACCCACGCTTTATGCCGATGCTGATGACCGCTGCAGGTACTGTGAAAGCCGCACGCGTGCTGATCCTCGGTGCCGGCGTTGCCGGCCTTCAGGCCATCGCCACGGCAAAACGCCTGGGTGCCGTGATCGAAGCGTCCGACGTGCGTCCCGCCGTCAAAGAGCAGATCGAATCCCTCGGCGCCAAGTTCGTCGACGTGCCCTACGAAACTGACGAAGAGCGTGAATGCGCCGTGGGTGTCGGCGGCTATGCGCGCCCAATGCCAACCAGCTGGATGCAACGCCAGGCCGTGGCCGTGCACGAACGCGCCAAGCAAGCCGACATCGTTATCACCACCGCGCTGATCCCTGGACGCAAGGCACCGACCTTGCTCAGTGCCGACACCGTCGCGCAGATGAAGCCCGGCTCGGTGGTCATTGACCTCGCCGCCGCCCAGGGTGGCAACTGCCCACTGACCGTCGCTGACCAGGTAGTGGTCGAAAACGGCGTGATCATCTGCGGCCCGACCAACCTGGCGGGCGCCGTTGCCGCCGACGCATCGGCCTTGTACGCGCGCAACCTGCTGGACTTCCTGAAGCTGGTCTTCAACAAGGAAGGGCAGTTTGAAATCAACCTCGAAGACGACATCGTCGCCGCGTGCCTGATGTGCCGCGACGGCCAAGTCATCCGCAAAAACGCCTAAGCAGGGATTCAGACGATGGAAGAGCTTATCTCCCCCGGTATCTACAACCTGATCATCTTTGTGCTGGCGATTTATGTCGGTTATCACGTGGTCTGGAACGTTACCCCCGCACTGCACACGCCATTGATGGCCGTGACCAACGCCATCTCGGCGATCGTGATTGTCGGCGCCATGCTCGCCGCTGCGCTCACCGTGACCCCGCTGGGCAAGACCATGGGCACCCTGGCCGTGGCCCTGGCAGCAGTGAACGTGTTCGGCGGTTTCCTGGTGACTCGCAGGATGCTCGAGATGTTCAAGAAGAAAGCCCCGAAAGCAAAAGAAGAGGCGCCTAAGTAATGAGCATGAATCTGGTTACGACGCTCTACTTGATCGCGTCTATCTGCTTTATCCAGGCCCTCAAGGGCCTGTCGCACCCCACCACATCGCGACGCGGCAACCTGTTCGGCATGCTCGGCATGGCGCTGGCGGTACTCACCACCGTGGGCCTCATCTATAAGCTCGGCGCAGAACTCGCCACCGCGGGCATCGGCTATGTGATTGTCGGCCTGCTGATCGGCGGCACCGCCGGTTCGATCATGGCCAAGCGCGTCGAAATGACCAAGATGCCGGAACTCGTGGCGTTCATGCACAGCATGATCGGCCTGGCAGCGGTGTTTATCGCCATTGCCGCCGTGGTCGAGCCGCAATCCCTGGGTATCGTCAAACACCTGGGCGACTCGATCCCTGCCGGTAATCGCCTGGAGCTGTTTCTCGGCGCGGCGATTGGTGCAATCACCTTCTCCGGTTCGGTGATCGCATTCGGCAAACTCTCGGGCAAGTACAAGTTCCGTCTCTTCCAAGGCGCACCGGTACAGTTCGGCGGCCAGCACAAACTTAACCTGGTGCTGGGCCTTGCCACACTGGGCCTGGGCCTGGCCTTCATGCTCACCGGCAACCTCACCGCCTTTGCGCTGATGCTGGCCCTGGCGTTCGTGCTCGGCGTGCTGATCATCATCCCGATTGGCGGCGCCGACATGCCGGTCGTCGTTTCGATGCTCAACAGCTACTCCGGCTGGGCAGCGGCTGGGATCGGCTTCTCGCTGAACAATTCGATGCTGATCATCGCCGGCTCGCTGGTGGGTTCGAGCGGTGCGATCCTCTCGTACATCATGTGCAAGGCGATGAATCGCTCCTTCTTTAATGTACTGCTCGGCGGTTTCGGCAACACGCCGGATGCTGGCGCGGCGGCAGGCTCTAAAGAAGCACGCCCGGTGAAGTCCGGCTCGGCAGACGATGCCACCTTCCTGCTGACCAACGCCGACACGGTGATCATCGTGCCGGGCTATGGCTTGGCAGTGGCACGGGCACAACACGCGCTTAAAGAGCTGACAGAAAAACTGACCCACCGCGGCGTGACCGTGAAGTACGCGATCCACCCGGTGGCAGGGCGTATGCCTGGGCATATGAACGTGTTGCTGGCCGAGGCCGAAGTGCCTTACGACCAGGTGTTCGAGATGGAAGACATCAACTCCGAGTTTGGCCAGGCCGACGTGGTGCTGGTGCTGGGCGCCAACGATGTGGTCAACCCGGCCGCCAAGAACGATCCGAACTCGCCGATCGCCGGCATGCCGATTCTGGAAGCGTTCAAGGCCAAGACCATCATCGTCAACAAGCGCTCCATGGCCAGCGGCTATGCCGGCCTGGACAACGAGTTGTTCTACCTGGACAAGACCATGATGGTCTTTGGTGATGCCAAGAAAGTCATCGAAGACATGGTCAAAGCTGTCGAATAACACTGCGCCAGCGCAATACCTGAAACCCTGGCCTCCAGTAGGCTAGGGTTTTTTATTGCTGCATGAAACCCGACAAAAGGCTCTAAATCGGCACCTGGCATTCGACCATGGTAGCGGGCCGAAATTGTTTGAAATCACTAAACTGCGCACCTTGCCTCCCGTAGCCCGAGATAACAATCCATGTACCGTGATCGTATCCGCTTGCCTTCGCTGTTGAACAAGGTCATGAGCGCGGCAGACGCCGCCGCACTGATCGAGGACGGCATGACCGTCGGCATGAGCGGCTTCACCCGTGCCGGTGAAGCCAAGGCCGTTCCCCACGCCCTGGCCGAACGCGCCAAGACTTCGCCTCTGAAAATCACTTTGATGACCGGTGCCAGCCTGGGCAACGACCTGGACAAGCAACTGACCGAGGCCGGCGTGCTGTCCCGGCGCATGCCGTTCCAGGTCGACAGCACCTTGCGCAAGGCCATCAACGCCGGCGAGGTGATGTTCATTGACCAGCACCTGTCAGAGACCGTCGAGCAACTGCGCAACAACCAACTCAAGCTGCCCGACATTGCCGTGATCGAAGCCGTTGCGATCACGGAACAAGGCCATATCGTGCCCACCACCTCCGTGGGTAACTCGGCCAGCTTCGCAATTTTCGCCAAGCAGGTCATCGTCGAGATCAACCTGGCGCACAACCCGAACCTGGAAGGGCTGCACGACATCTATATCCCGACCTACCGGCCAACCCGCACACCGATCCCGCTGGTGAACGTCGACGATCGCATTGGCAGCACCGCGATCCCGATCCCACCGGAGAAGATCGTCGCCATCGTGATCACCAACAAGGCCGATTCCGCCTCGACCGTGACACCACCGGACAACGACACCCAAGGGATCGCCAATCACCTGATCAACTTCCTCAAGCAGGAAGTGGACGCCGGACGCATGACCAACAAGCTCGGCCCGTTGCAGGCTGGCATCGGCAACATCGCCAACGCGGTGATGTGCGGCTTGATCGAATCGCCGTTCGAAGACCTGACCATGTACTCGGAAGTCCTGCAGGACTCGACGTTCGACCTGATTGACGCGGGCAAGCTGAGCTTCGCCTCCGGCAGCTCGATCACCTTGTCGGAACGGCGCAACGCCAACGTGTTCGGCAACCTGGAACACTACAAGGACAAGCTGGTACTACGCCCGCAGGAAATCTCCAACCACCCGGAAGTAGTTCGCCGGCTGGGTATCATCGCCATCAACACCGCGCTGGAGTTCGACATCTACGGCAACGTCAACTCTACCCACGTGTGCGGTACGCGAATGATGAACGGGATTGGCGGCTCGGGTGACTTCGCGCGCAACGCGCACCTGGCGATCTTCGTCACCAAGTCGATTGCCAAGGCCGGTGCGATTTCCAGCGTGGTGCCGATGGTCAGCCATGTGGACCACACCGAACATGACGTCGACATCCTGGTGACCGAGATAGGCCTGGCTGACCTGCGTGGCCTGGCGCCCCGGGAGCGTGCACGGGTCATCATCGACAACTGCGTACATCCGGCTTACCGCGATGCGCTGAACAGCTACTTCGAATCGGCCTGCGCCATCGGCGGGCACACCCCGCACATCCTGCGCGAAGCACTGAGCTGGCACATCAATCTGGAAGAAACCGGGCATATGCTCAAGGCGTGATTGGTACAGATCCGAGCTGATGCAAACACAGTTTCATCAGCTCGGCTGTCTGACTGAGCTTTTTGCAAAAAACTGTACTGCTGTACCGGTCATTTCCTACCGAAATATCCCACACTCATCATCGAAAACACCTATTTCGCACTATTTCAGTGCGGACAGGTACAGTTGCTCCATTTCCGTACAGTACAGCCGCTATAAACAGTTAACTGGCCCCTCACAATACAGGTGAACTGTATCTAGAGAGTCTTGTGTCGGAGGAGGATCATTGGCATCAGTTAAACCACTACCTAATCCCGCCACAAGCGGAAGGATGTCATCATGGAACGTACACTCAGTTCCGATCTGTTCTTCGAAGAAAAAGCTGTAAACACCCAGGCTTCCCTGCCTCTGCGCGTTCTCGCCAACCTGATGCTGTGGCAGCGCCGCATCTCCAGCCGCCATCAATTGGCTCGCCTGGATTCGCGTCTGCTGGCTGACGCCGGTATCAGCGAAGCTCAACGCTACGAAGAGCTGAGCAAGCCGTTCTGGCGCTGATTGGCGCTCGCTGGCCCTGACCTGACGGGTCCACTGCCAGCAACCTGATTTGTCAAAACAAAGCCCGCCCCGGGTAACCGGAGGCGGGCTTTGTTGTATCTGGGGCCTGGCTTTTTTGATCGCCGAACAGAAGTCTTTCATCTAAACCGGTACAGTTTAAATAAAACAACAATTAAGCAGTACAATTTAACTCCGGTGTACCTGTTTCGGCAGCGGGGACTCGCACACCATGGTGCTTCAGCAATCATGGAAGCCCCGTCATGAACCTCCGTCCTTCGTCCAGCAAACGGCTGCTTATCCTTACTGCTTCAGCATTCGCCAGGTGGGTACGACGTCACTATGAGCGGCGCCAGCTGGCACAACTCGATCCCCGGGAACTGTCGGATGCCGGCATCAGCCACGCCGACCGAATGGCAGAGCTGGCCAAACCGTTCTGGCGTGACTAGACGGTCAAGAGGCTTTCCGAACGGACAAGCGGCGGCTTAATATCCACTCACCACGTGGCGAACCTTGTAGAACGGGCGTCTGATGCTCAATAGCAACGACAGTGCCCGTTTCACATGTGGCCACTCTGCGCCGCTTTTTCCATTTATCTACAGGAGTCCCCCATGTCCCGTCTTCGCCTGCTGAGTGCTGCCGCCCTGTTGGTATTGGCTGCCAATGCCAATGCGAGCAGTTTCATTGTGACCACCGACTCCATCGTTGGCGCACTGAAAGCCACCTCCGACGCCAGCTCCGATGCCACTTCATCGCTGCGTGACAACAAAGTCGTGCGCGCCTCCCGTGACGACGCCGCCAGCTTTGTCGCCAGCGAAGGCGCCATTCGTGGGGTGAAGCTGGAAAGCGCCCTGGCCCAGATCCGCCAACAAGCGCCACAACTGAACGCCGCGACTGACGCACAACTGGCCCAGGCTATCCTGGCCATCTAAGTCGCAGCACGCAGGGAGCGAGCGCCGCTCCCTGAATGCCATCGGACTGGCTCTCGCCCGGGCATTGCGCTAGCCTTGGCGCTCGCTTTCAGTTGTCGAGTCCCATGGCTTTTTCATTCCGCCTGTTGATTGTTCCTGTGTTGTTTTCGGCCTGCTGGTCGTCGACGGCTTCGGCCTTTGACCTGACCACCCAGAGTACCGTCGTGAGCGCGTACGCCACCAGCAAGGTGACCTCCGCGCCGTTTGACAGGAAGCTGATAATGGCCGCCCAGGATGACGCTGCCGCATTCATTGCCACCGCCGGCCAATGGCGGGGGGCCCGACTGGAGTCAGCGCTGGATTATCTGCGCCGCACCCAGCCAAAACTTAACGCCAGCGACCTTGAACTGGCGCAAGCAATTCTCGTCCAATAATCATCTTTGTATTTCGGAGTCATTCCATGCGTAGCCCGCTGATCGCCGCCACCCTTGGCCTGCTGTTGTTGGCAGACGTTGCCCAGGCGCATACCTTGGTGGCCACCAGTAACATCATTGTTCGCGCCTCTGGCCGCACCATTGATTTCACCTCGGACACCACCACCTCCATCCGCGACTCCAAAATCGTGCGCGAAGCCCACGATGATGCCGCCAGCTTCGTCGCCACCAATGGCGAAATTCGCGGTGCACAGTTGGAAGCCGCCTTTGACACCCTGCGGACCCGCGTACCGGAAGCCCGCGACGCCAGTGACCAGACCCTCGCCGAAGCCATTCTCGCTCTGTGAGGCGCATTAACGCCTGGCTCCTGGCCGGGGTTGTGCTGCTGTGTGCCAGCACCGCCCAGGCCAGCCTGCAACTGCGGCTCAAGACCGATGGCTTGAGCCCGGCTGAACAGCAGGCCAGCCAGGCATTGCTTGATGAGGCGATGCGCTCCTTGCCGCCGCGCTTCATCGAACAGCTGGACCGGCGCATCGATGTCGGCTGGACCGACCAAATGCCCGGGAACGCCTATGGCCAGGCTTCCCTGGTGTCCGAGCTGGACCTCAACCGCAACCTTCTCGCCAGCCTGACCGACGGCAGCGCCGCCACCCAGAAGACCAACCGCCCCCACGGCACCGTGCGCCGGGAAATGCTCGCCACCGTGCTGCATGAACTGACCCACATCTATGACCGTGCGCGCCTCTGGTCCAAAGACGAACGCACACTGATCCAGCGTTGCAGCCGCCAGAACAACATCACCGGCTTGATCGGCCTGCCTGACCAATGCCGTGGCCAGAAAGATCGCCGTTTCACCCTCAGTGACGACCCGCGCCTGCTGGACCTCGCCGGCTGGCCGCAATACGTCGGCCGCCGCGGCGAGCGTGAACAGCACAACCACCAGGTCGCGCGCAGCCCGGATATCTACGAAACCACCAGCCCGCTGGAGTTCGTTGCGGTCAACATGGAGTACTTTCTCCTCGACCCAAGCTACGCCTGCCGTCGCCCGTCATTGTTTCGCTATTACCAGCAACACTTCGGCTGGGCACCACCGGCACAGGACACCTGCGCAAGCACTTACGCCTTCCTCAACGCCGGTAACGATTTCGCCAAGACGCCCCTGGGCCAGGTCGATCCGGAGCGAGTGTATGAGATCGACTACCTGCTGGCCGAAGCCAACCAGAACCTGGTGAGCCGCTGGGGCCACAGCATGTTGCGCCTGGTGATCTGCGCGCCCGGGCGCCCCCGTGGCCCGGATTGCAGGCTGGACCTGGACCAGCACCTGGTGTTGTCCTACCGCGCCTTCGTCGGCGATGTGCAGCTGTCGAGCTGGGATGGCCTGGTGGGCAAGTACCCGTCACGGTTGTTCGTCCTGCCACTGTCCCAGGTGATCGACGAATACACCAAGACCGAGCTGCGCGGCCTGGCCTCGGTGCCGTTGAAACTCACGCGCCAGGAAATCAACGACACCGTTGAGCATGCCGCCGAGATGCATTGGAGCTACGACGGCAATTACTTTTTCATCTCTAACAACTGTGCGGTGGAAAGCCTGAAACTGTTGCGCAGCGGCAGCGCCAATCCGCAGCTGACCGGGCTCGACAACATCACCCCCAACGGCCTGCTCGAAGTCCTGCAGGCACGCGGCCTGGCGGACACCAGCGTACTGAAGGACAAACGCGAGGCGTTACGCCTGGGCTACCACTTCGACTCGTTCCGCGAACGCTACCAGGCGATGTTCGATGTACTGCGCAAACACCTGCCGATCAAGCAGACCCAGGTTGAAGATTGGTTATCCCTGAGCGCGGCCGAGCGCCGGCAATGGTTCGGCCAGGCCGACCTGCGCACCAGCGCCGCGCTGCTGTTGCTGGAGCAGGCGAGCTTTCGCAAGCAACTGATGCTGGCCCAGGATGAGGTCAAGCAGCGCTACCTCGGCGCTCGTGAGCTGAAAAATGGCGGCATGGAGAAAGCCAACGCCACGCTGCAACAGATCCTCGCCAACAGCGGCTTCCTCAGCCGCCCGGCGGAACTGCTGGGCAGTGGTGGCTACGGCTTGCCGCAACCGTCGGAATCCAAACGCCTCGAATCAGAAAGCGCCGAGCGCCAGAAGCAATTGCAATCCCTCACCGGCGAGCTGGATAAAGAGGTGAGGGCGCTGCTGGAGCCCTCCCGTGCCGCTGAGATCGCCGCGTGTGAAGCCAACCTCAAGCAAGTGGGCGAGCATTTGCGGGCACTGCACAAGGCCGCCGGCGGGCTCGAACTGCCCTGAAATGCCCGAGATAAACGTATTCCAAATGTGGGAGCCAACCCTCTCCCACATTTGGCCTGTGTATCCCTGAAGACCGTGCGTCTTCCCACCACCCTCCGTTTGCCCAGCGAAAGCTGGTTGAAAGCTTACGCGTCTAGGATCGCCCCCCACTGCCGGCAACAGACCGGCTGTTAACAACAACAATGGTGATTCCCGATGTCCGCCCGTACCCACCTGTTCGTCCCCCCTCCACCCGTACGCCTCGTGCCTTTCGTTCTGCGCTGAACCACCCGGTTCGCCATTCCCTAGCCGCGCTACGCCTGGAGTATTCCTATGCTGACTTTCCTTGGCTTTGCCATGGTCATCACGTTCATGTTCCTGATCATGACCAAGCGCCTGTCCGCGCTCATCGCCTTGATCATCGTGCCCATCCTGTTCGCGCTGTTCGGGGGTTTCGCACCGAAGATCGGCCCGATGATGCTCGAAGGCATCACCAAGCTCGCGCCGACCGGCGTCATGCTGATGTTCGCCATTCTCTACTTTGCCCTGATGATCGACTCCGGCCTGTTCGACCCGGCCGTGCGCAAGATCCTCAAGATGGTCAAGGGCGACCCGCTGAAAGTCTCGGTCGGCACCGCCGTGCTGGCCCTGGTGGTGTCCCTCGACGGTGACGGCGCTACCACCTATATGATCTGCGTGGCCGCCATGCTGCCGCTGTACCAGCGCATCGGCATGAGCCCGCGGATCATGGCCGGGCTGATCATCCTCGCCGGCGGCGTGATGAACATGACCCCCTGGGGTGGCCCGACCGCCCGTGCAGCCAGTGCGCTGCATGTGGACCCGTCGGACATCTTCGTACCGATGATCCCAGCCATGGCCGCTGGCGTGGTGGCGATCCTGGTGATTGCCTACATGTACGGCAAGCGTGAACGTGCGCGGCTGGGTGAACTGCACCTGCAAGGCGACGAGATCGACCACAGTGAGATCAGCGTGTCGCAATTCCCGGACGCCCGCCGTCCCAAGCTGATCTGGTTCAACGGCGCCCTGACCCTGGCCCTGATGGGCACCCTGATTGCCGGCCTGTTGCCGCTTCCGGTACTGTTCATGGTGGCGTTCAGTATCGCGATGATCGTCAACTACCCGTGCCTGCAACAGCAGAAAGACCGTGTCGCCGCCCACGCCGGCAGCGTATTGGCCGTGGTGGGGTTGATCTTCGCCGCGGGTATCTTCACCGGCATCCTGTCGGGCACCGGCATGGTCGACGCCATGTCCAAGAGCCTGCTGGCGGTCATCCCTGAAGCCCTGGGCCCGTACCTGGCGGTAATCACCGCGTTGGTGAGCATGCCGTTCACCTTCTTCATGTCCAACGATGCGTTCTACTACGGCGTACTGCCGGTCCTGGCCGAAGCGGCCAGCCACTACGGCATTACCGCGGTGGAAATGGCCCGCGCCTCCATCGTTGGCCAACCCGTGCACTTGCTCAGCCCGCTGGTACCCTCGACCTATCTGCTGGTGGCCCTGGCCGGCATTGAATTCGGCGATCACCAACGCTTCACCCTCAAGTGGGCAGTGCTGGTATGCCTGTGCATAATGTTCGCCGCATTGCTGATGGGGATTTTTCCGCTGTTCAGCACTCTATAATCGTACCGACCCACTCACCGCGCGGCGCTGCAGCTTGCGCGGTTTAACATTTGCTCAAAGGAATACACATGGAATGGCTGACCAATCCGGAAATCTGGATTGCCTTCTTCACCCTGACGGCCCTCGAGATCGTCCTGGGCATCGATAACATCATCATGATTTCGATCCTGGTCAGCCGCATGCCCAAGCATATGCAGGCGCGCACCCGGATTTTCGGCCTGGCCCTGGCCATGGTCACCCGCATCCTGCTGCTGCTGTCGATCACCTGGGTCATGCGCCTGACCGACGATCTGTTCGTGGTCTTCGGCCAAGGCATCTCCGGTCGCGACCTGATCCTGTTCTTCGGTGGCCTGTTCCTGCTGTGGAAAAGCTCCCAGGAGATGTACCACGCCCTGGAAGGTGAAGACGAAACCCACGACGAGCCAAAGGGCGCCGGTGGCAAGTTCATCTACACCATCATCCAGATCGCGATCATCGACATCGTGTTCTCGCTGGACTCGGTGATCACCGCGGTCGGCATGGTCTCCCATGTGCCGGTCATGGTCGCAGCGATCATCGTCGCGGTACTGGTGATGATGCTGGCAGCCGGCACCATCAGCGATTTCATCGACAAGCACCCATCGCTGAAGATGCTGGCGCTGTCGTTCCTGCTGGTGGTCGGTACCGTGCTGATCGCCGAAGCCTTCGACGTGCATGTGCCAAAAGGCTACGTCTACTTCGCCATGGCGTTCTCGCTGGCGGTGGAAGCGGTGAATATCAAGATGCGCACAGCCATCGCGAAAAAGAAGAAACAGCAGGACCCTGTGAAACTGCGCAAGGACATTCCGGGTCAATAACATTGATCCGTTGCCGAAATGGGGCGTTCGCGCCCCATTTTTTCATCTGCAAAAAGCTGAATTCATGACAGTTTTGTTTCAATCCCCACTTTAGCTATGCGATGCTGGCGCAGAGCCCATTCGCCAACTACAGCTTAAGTACAAGACGTAGAACGGCACGCGGCAATTCTCCTTAGCTCCTGTTGGAGCACACCCACACGGGGGGCCGAGCATGCTGACCTTGCTCAATCTGCTTTCCGCCGTGACCCTCTTGATCTGGGGCACGCACATTGTCCGTACCGGCATCCTGCGGGTCTACGGTTCCAACTTGCGCCAAGTCATCGGACAGAACATGTCCAAGCGCTGGCTGGCATTTGTCGCCGGTATTCTGGTGACGGCCATGGTGCAAAGCAGCAACGCCACGGCGATGCTGGTGACTTCGTTCGTCGGCCAAGGGCTGATGGGGCTGATGCCCGCCCTGGCGACCATGCTCGGTGCCGACGTCGGTACCGCACTGATGGCGCGGGTGCTGACGTTTGACCTGTCCTGGCTGTCGCCGCTGCTGATTTTTCTTGGGGTGATTTTCTTCCTGTCGCGCAAACAGACGCGGGCAGGGCAGTTGGGCCGGGTCGGAATCGGCCTCGGGCTGATCATCCTCGCACTGCAACTGATCGTCGAAGCCGCCGGGCCCATTACCCATGCGCAAGGCGTGAAGGTGCTGTTCGCCTCGCTGACCGGCGACATCCTGCTCGACGCCTTGGTCGGCGCCTTGTTCGCGATGATCTCCTATTCCAGCCTCGCCGCTGTACTGCTGACCGCTACCCTGGCCGGCGCCGGGGTCATCGGCTTGCACGTGGCGATCGGCCTGGTGATTGGCGCCAACATTGGCAGTGGCGTGCTGGCCTTCCTCAGCACCAGCATGCAGAACGCCGCCGGCCGCCAAGTGGCTCTGGGCAGCCTGCTCTACAAACTGATTGGCCTGCTGCTGATCATCCCGGTGCTCGACCCGCTAGTACGCTGGATGGACGGCCTGGACTACAGCGCCCAAGGCATGGTCATCACCTTCCATCTGCTCTACAACGTCAGCCGCTGCCTGATACTGTTGCCGACCATCGGCCCGATGGCCCGGCTATGTGCGTGGCTGCTGCCCGAACGTGAAGAGGCCAACGGCAAGGCCAAGCCACGCCACCTCGACCTCGCGGCGCTGAGCACGCCGAGCCTGGCACTGGCCAACGCCGCGCGGGAAACCTTGCGCCTGGGCGACCTGATCGACAACATGCTCACCGCCATGCGTGAAGTATTGCGCGGAAAACAGACGGCCATCACCCAGGAAATGCGCAGCCTCAGCGACGACGTCGAGTCGCTCTACAGCGCGATCAAGCTCTACCTGGCGCAAATGCCCCGCGAAGACCTCAGCGAACAGGACAGCCGCCGCTGGGCAGAAATCATCGAACTGTCGATCAACCTGAAACTGGCTGGCGACCTGATCGAACGCATGCTGCGCAAAGTCCAACAGCAAAAAACCTCCCAGCGCCGCCAATTCTCTGAAGTGGGCCTGGAAGAACTCACCGGCCTGCACAGCCAACTGATCGCCAACCTGCGCCTGGGCCTGTCGGTGTTCCTCAGTGCCGACCCGGAAAGCGCCCGTCAACTGCTGCGCGAAAAGCGCCGCTTCCGCGCCCAGGAGCGCCGCCTGGCACACGCTCACGTCAGCCGCTTGCAGCGCAAGATCGTACAGAGCCTGGAGACCAGTTCCCTGCATCTGGAACTGATTGCCGACATGAAGCGCTTGAACTCATTGTTTTGCAGCAGTGCCTATGTCGTCTTGGAAACCTCCGACACCGGCGCACTTTCCACCGAAGATATTGCCGACATCACACATTCGCCCTGAACGTACGGTGGCCCGTGAAGTCAGTTAAAACTGACCTCACTCGCCAGGAAGCTTGTTATGCGTCGCCTGTTATTCGCTTGCCTGCTCATGGGCTCTGCACACGCCTTTGCCTTTGATCGCCTGCAGGTCGAGGGCTACACCTTGCCCAACGGCCTGCAGTTGCTGCTCAAACCGGGCACCGAACGTGGGCACGTGGCCATTCGCCTGGTGGTGGGCGTGGGCCTGGATGACTTCAGCTGCGAGGACAAGGAACTGCCGCACCTGCTCGAACACCTGTTGTTCAGTGGCATCGACGGGGGCGGTGAAGGCGATCTGGAAGACCGCATGCAAGCCCTGGGCGGCGAGTGGAACGCCTACACCAGCAACGCCGACACCACCTTCGTGATCGAAGCCCCCGCGCAAAACCAGCGCAAGGTGCTGGACCTGCTGCTCGCCATCATCACCCGCACCACGCTGACCGACGCCAATATCAAAGCCGCCAAGCAAGTCGTCGAACGCGAGGACGGCGGTCACTACTCGCACCTGCAACGCCTGCTGGACCGCCAGGACCTGGGCCACACCGCCAGCAACCAATTGGCCGTCGAACTGGGGCTCAAATGTGCCGAACGCGCCGAGGTTGGCCAACTGACCCGCAACCAGCTGGAGCAACTGCGCAAAAATTGGTACGCCCCCAACAACATGACCCTGATCATCGTCGGCGACCTCGACAAGCTGCTGCCGGCCTACCTGGAACGCACCTATGGCGCGCTTGACCCGGTCGAGCCGACCGAGCACCTGGCCCTGCCGGAAATCCAACACGCCGCCGCCAGCCACCGCGACCTGATCCACGGCTGGGTCGGTGACAGCGCCAAACTGCACTGGCTGTTCCCCGAGCCGGTACTGGACGACCAGCATGATGAAACCTACGACCTGCTCAAGGATTATCTGGATTGGGCGCTGTACCGCCAACTGCGCCTCAAGCATGGGCTGTCCTACGGCCCCTGGAGCGAACGCGAAGTGCTCGGTGGCGTCGGTTTCCTGAGCCTGAACGCCGACCTCGAGCGCGATAGCCTCCCTGCAGCCGAACAGGTGCTGCAAGACCTCAAGGCGCAACTGCTCAAGGACGGGCTCGACCCCACGGTATTCACCCGCCTCAAACAAGCCGCCATCGCTCGCCAGGCCTGGGCCGTGCAGGGCAACAGCGCCCTGGCCGACTATTACTGGAGCGCTTCGGGCGACTACAACAACGGGCGCTTCAGCGATCCGGTCAAACGCATCAAGGCCGTCAGCCTGGAGCAGACCAACCAGGCCATGCGCGAAGCGTTCAAGCAGCCAGGCTACTGGCGTATCGAGAAACCGCTGCTGAGCTACGACGGGCTGAGCTGGATCGGCGCCGGGGTGCTGGGGCTGATCGCCACTGTGTTGATCGGCATACGCCGCTATCGCAAACGGATCCTGTAATGAGGCACCCAACCCAGGGCTAAGACGTTATTCTGTCTGGGATTTTTTCCTACGAAGACTGTGACTGCCGAATGCCGAACCTGACTCACTACATCCAGCGCATCCTCGAACTGATGAAGCGCTACCCAGGGGTGATCGCACTCGGCGGTTTCATATCGGGGGTCAGCAGCTTCATCCTGGTGGACCGCCAGCAGGGCATGGCCAGCTGGATCGCAGTGATCATGCTGGTGAGTTGGCTGTGGCTGATGCTGGAAAACAGCTTTACCCAACTGTTCACCAAAGTCTTCAAGCGCGAAATCCCCGAACCGCTGCTGCGCTATGCCACCCAGATGATCCACCAGGAAAGTCTGTTTTTTGTACTGCCGTTCTTTTTCGTCACCACCACCTGGAACAGCGGCCAGTCGATGTTCACCGGGCTGCTTGGCGCGGCGGCGCTGGTGTCGATCACCGACCCGCTGTACTACAAGTGGCTGGCGCCCAAGCGCTCGCTGTTCCTTGCGCTGCATACCCTGACCCTGTTCGCCGCACTGCTGACCGCGCTGCCGATCATCCTGCACCTGACGACGGCCGAGAGCTACAAGCTCGCCCTCGGGGTGGCCATGGTGCTGTCGATACCAAGCCTGGCAGTGAGCTTGCCACTTCGCAGCCTCAAAGGCTGGGCGATGCTGCTGGGTGTCACGGCTGCCATTGGCTGCGCCGGCTGGTTCCTGCGCAGCTGGGTACCACCGGCAACCCTGTGGATGACCGAAGTGGCCATCAGCACCCAATTGCAAGACCGCACGCCGGGCGATGACCTCACCGAAGTCAGCGCCGCCCAACTGCGCAGCGGCGGCCTGTATGCCTATACCGCGATCAACGCACCACGCGGGCTGGATGAGCGGATCTACCACGTATGGAAATTCAACGGCAAAGAAGTCGACCGTATTGCCCTGGATATCCATGGTGGGCGCAAGGAAGGTTACCGCGCCTGGACGCACAAGCAGAACTTCCCGCCCGACGCGGTGGGCCGCTGGCAAGTGCGTGTGTTGACCGAAGACGGGCAGGTGATCGGTGTGTTGCGTTTCAAAGTGACTGACACAGCACAAACGGACAACCCAAAGTAGGCTATATCGTGCTATTACGTAGGCATTGTGGATAGCAGACAAGCTCGGAGCTTATGACCAGTAGCACCACGGCCGGCACAGCCCACCTCGATACGTCCACCGCTCCTCCGTTGCTCAGGATTACGGGGGACTGGACGCTTGCCCACTACGCCAATCTGAAGAAGCTGTCAGACAAACTCGACGGCCAATACGACGCTGGCGCGCGCATCGACCTCAATGGCCTGGGCGCCCTGGACACGGCCGGTGCTTCGCTGCTGGTGGAGCTGCTGGGCCCGGCCCGCATTGAGCAATCGACCGAACAGACCGATTGCAGCCTGTCCACCGCCGACCGCGCGCTGCTCAAGACCGTCTACCGCTCACTCAATGATTTCTGCGTGCCGGAGAAAGCCCCGGAGGAGGCCACCGGCATCCAGGTGCTGGCGCGTATCGGCCGCGCGGTGGATGCGGTCTGGCAGGACAGCAAGCAACTGTTGGGCTTTATCGGCCTGATCCTTGAGACTTTCGCCCGTAGCATCTTGCGCCCCAAGCGCTGGCGCGTGACCCCCATGGTCGCCCACATCGAACAGACCGGCCTGGACGCCGCGCCCATCGTTGCCTTGCTGACGTTTCTGGTGGGCGCCGTGGTGGCCTTCCTCGGTGCCACAGTGCTCAAAAGCTTCGGCGCGACCGTTTTTACCGTGGACCTGGTGGCGTTTTCCTTCCTGCGGGAATTCGGCGTGCTGCTCACCGCAATCCTGATCGCCGGTCGCACCGCCAGTTCGTTTACCGCGCAGATCGGCTCGATGAAAGCCAACGAAGAAATCGACGCCATCCGCACCCTGGGCCTGGACCCAATGGAACTGCTGGTATTGCCACGCGTGCTGGCGCTGCTGGTAGCGCTGCCGATGCTGACGTTCCTGGCGATGCTCTCGGGGATTGTCGGCGGTGGGGTGGTGTGTGCCGTGACCCTGGATATTTCGCCGGCGATGTTCCTCTCGCTGCTGCAATCGGACATTGGCGTACAGCATTTCCTGGTGGGCATGGTGAAAGCGCCGATCTTCGCCTTCCTGATTGCCGCCATCGGTTGCCTGGAAGGCTTCAAGGTCAGCGGCAGCGCGGAGTCAGTCGGCGCCCACACCACGTCCAGCGTGGTGCAATCGATCTTTGTGGTGATTCTGCTGGATGCGGTCGCCGCGCTGTTCTTCATGGAGATGAACTGGTGAGTCGCCTACCCCGAGCCCCCAGCGAGGCGGTGATCGAGGTCCGTGGACTGTGCAATCGCTTTGGCCGCCAGAGCGTGCACGAGAACCTCGACCTGGATTTGTACAAGGGCGAAATTCTCGCAGTGGTCGGCGGCTCCGGCAGCGGCAAGTCCGTGTTGTTACGCAGCATCGTCGGCCTGCGTCGGCCCAGCGAAGGCGAGGTGCGGGTATTCGGCAAAAACCTGCCGAGCCTGCCGGAGCATGAACGCTCCCTGGTGGAACGGCGCTTTGGCGTACTGTTCCAGAAGGGCGCGCTGTTTTCCTCGCTGACGGTCACCGAGAACGTCGCGCTGCCGCTGATCGAACACGCCGGCCTGAGCCGCGCCGATGCCGAACACCTGGCGGCGGTCAAACTGGCCCTGGCCGGCTTGCCACTGTCGGCAGCCGACAAATACCCGGCGTCGCTGTCCGGCGGCATGATCAAGCGCGCCGCCCTGGCCAGGGCCCTGGCGCTGGACCCGGACATCCTGTTTCTCGACGAACCCACCGCCGGCCTCGACCCGATTGGCGCGGCGCAATTCGACCAACTGATCCTGACCCTGCGCGATGCCCTGGGCCTGAGCGTGTTCCTGGTCACCCATGACCTCGACACGCTGTACACCATCACCGACCGCGTGGCTGTGCTGGCGCAGAAGAAAGTGCTGGTGGCCGACGCCATCGATGTCGTCTCGGAAACGAACGACGCCTGGATTCACGAATATTTCCACGGCCCCCGGGGCCGCGCGGCATTGGATGCCGCTCAACCGCTCAACGAGGTATGACATGGAAACCCGAGCCCATCATGTGATGATCGGTCTGTTCAGCGTGATCGTGGTGGTCGGCGCGATGCTGTTTGGCCTGTGGCTGGCCAAGTCCAGCGTCGACACCGCTTTCGAGGATTACGAAGTGATCTTCAACGAGGCGGTCAGCGGCCTGTCCCAGGGCAGCTCGGTGCAGTACAGCGGGATCAAGGTGGGTGATGTGATCAGCCTGCGCCTGGACCCGAACGACCCGCGCCGCGTGCTCGCGCGCATCCGCCTCTCTGGCCAGACGCCGATCAAGGAAGACACCCAGGCCAAGTTGGCCCTGACCGGCATCACCGGTACTTCAATCATCCAGCTCAGCGGTGGCACGCCACAAAGCCCGAAACTCAAGGGCAAGGACGGCAACCTGCCAGAAATCATCGCGTCGCCGTCGCCCATCGCGCGGCTGTTGAATAACAGCAACGACTTGATGACCAGCATCAACCTGCTGCTGCACAACGCCAACGACATGTTCTCGGCGCAGAACGTCGAGCGCATCAGCAATACCCTGGATCATCTGGAACAAACTACCGGTGCGATTGCCGACCAGCGTGGCGATATCAAGGTGGTCATGCAGCAACTGATGCAGGTCAGCAAACAAGCCGGTGCCGCCCTGGAGCAGACCACCGCGCTGATGCGCAATGCCAACGGCCTGCTCAACGATCAAGGCAAGCAGGTATTCGGCAGCGCCGAGCAAGCCATGAAATCCCTTGAGCAGAGCACCGCGACCATCAATACCTTGCTGACTGACAACAAGGATTCGGTGAACAGCGGCATGCAAGGTCTTAACGAACTGGCGCCGGCCGTGCGCGAACTGCGCGAAACCCTCGGCTCGCTGCGCGCCATCTCCCGTCGCCTGGAAGCCAACCCCAGTGGCTACCTGCTGGGCAGCGACAAGAACAAGGAGTTCACGCCATGAAGCGTGCTTACCAAATAATGGCCCCTGTGGCCCTGGCGCTGCTCGGCGCGTGCTCGATCCTGCCCAAGGCGGATCCGTCGGACACCTACCGACTGCCCTCGGCCCAGGCCGCCCACCAGGGAGCACCGGTCAGTTGGTCGCTGCGCCTGACCAAGCCGCAGACCAGTGAGTTCCTCGACAGCCCGCGCATCGCCGTGGTGCCCAATGGCGATTTGATCAGCAGCTATGCGAACTCACGCTGGAGCGATCCGGCGCCCGTGCTGTTGCGTAATCGCCTGTTGGACGGGTTCCAGCGCGATGGGCGAGTGACGCTGTTGAGCACCGACGACACCAACCTGCAGGCCGACTATGAGCTGGGCGGACAGTTGCAGGCGTTCCAGAGTGAATACCGGGGCAGTGCGGTGGACGTGTTGATCCGCCTCGACGCACGCCTGGTGCGTGGGAGTGATCAGCGGATTATTGCCAGCCGGCGGTTTGAAGTGCGCCAGGCAGTGACGAACACCCAAGTGCCGGCGGTGGTGGCGGCTTTTGGCCAAGCCGGGGATCAGTTGAACAGGCAGGTGGTGGAATGGGTTGTTCAGCAGGGTAACGGTACTGTGAAACGCTGAGGGCCTCATCGGGGGCAAGCCCCCTCCCACATTTTGAATGTGTTCACAGATCAACATGTGGGAGGGGCTTGCTCCCGATAGCATCCAGCCTTAACCGAAGAACCAGTAGCACACCGCAATCGCCGCCACTACGCCAGCAAACTCAGCCAGCAACGCACACCCTACGGCATGCCGCGCCCGCTGGATGCCCACCGAACCGAAGTACACCGCCAACACATAAAAGGTGGTTTCCGTACTGCCCTGAATCGTCGCCGCCACCAACGCCGGGAAACTGTCCACCCCCTGCGTCTGCATGGTCTCAATCAACATCGCCCGGGCCGCGCTGCCGGAGAATGGCTTGACCATCGCGGTCGGCAGGGCATCGACAAAGCGCGTGTCCATACCGGTCCAGGCCACCACGTGGCGAATGCCTTCAAGGCCGAAGTCCAGTGCACCGGAGGCGCGCAACACGCCCACCGCGCAAAGCATCGCCACCAGATACGGCAGCAGGTTCTTGGCAACATCGAAGCCCTCCTTGGCCCCTTCGACAAACGCCTCGTAGACCTTCACCTTGCGCAACGCACCGATCACCACGAACAGCATGATCAGGCCGAACAGCGTCAGGTTGCCGAGGATAGAGGACAGGCCGGCCAATGCGGTGGCTGACAAGGTCGCCAGCAACGCCATGAAACCACCCAGCACCAGCGCACCAGGAATCAGGTAAGCCAACACCACCGGGTCCCACAGCCGCAGGCGCTGCATGATCGCGACCGACAACAAGCCCACCAGCGTCGACGCACTGGTGGCCAGCAGAATCGGCAGGAATACCAGCGTGGGGTCGGCAGCGCCTTGCTGGGCGCGGTACATGAAGATGGTCACCGGTAACAACGTCAACGATGATGCGTTCAGCACCAGAAACAGGATCTGCGCGTTACTCGCGGTGTTGGGGATAGGGTTGAGTTCCTGCAACGCCTTCATGGCTTTCAGGCCAATGGGCGTCGCGGCGTTGTCCAGGCCCAGGCCGTTGGCGGCGAAGTTGAGCGTGATCAAACCGATGGCAGGGTGGCCGGCGGGCACTTCCGGCATCAGGCGGCGAAACAGCGGGCCAAGGGCCTTGGCCAGCCAGTCGACAATCCCGGCTTTTTCGGCAATCCGCAGGAAGCCCAGCCACAACGTCAGGGTGCCGAACAGCAGCACCATCACTTCCACCGACAACTTGGCCATGGCGAAAATACTTTCCACCATCGCCGCAAAAATACCGGCGTTACCGCCGATCAGCCATTGCGCCAGTGCCGACACCATTGCCACGACAAAGAAGCCAAGCCACAGGCCATTGAGCATCAGTTGAATCCCCCGAAAGATGGGGCGAATGATAGCGGGGCTGGCAGAAACGACAAACCCCGGATTTCCCGGGGTTTGTTTCGTTCACGCGGGTTTCAGCCGCGGCTGGCCTCACCGACCGGCAGCGCTTGCTTGCTGCGCCAGTGCGGCAGGGAGTTCCAGTAGCGCTCGCCCTTGGCGTCGTCGTACATGCCTTCCCAACGGGAGATCACCAATACCGCCAACGCGTTGCCGATGACGTTGAGTGCGGTACGCGCCATGTCCATGATGCGGTCGACACCGGCAATGAACGCCAGGCCTTCCAGCGGAATGCCCACACTGCCCAGGGTGGCCAGCAGCACCACGAAGGACACGCCCGGTACACCGGCGATGCCTTTGGAGGTGACCATCAGGGTCAGTACCAGCATCAACTGCTGGCCGATCGACAGGTCGATGCCGTACAGCTGGGCAATAAAGATCGCCGCGATGCTCTGGTACAGGGTCGATCCGTCAAGGTTGAACGAGTAACCGGTCGGTACCACGAAGCTGCAGATAGCCTTTGGCGCGCCGTAGGCCTCCATCTTCTCGATCACCCGTGGCAGCACGGTTTCGGAGCTGGCGGTGGAATAGGCCAGCACCAGTTCATCCTTGAAGATGCGCATCAGCTTGATCACCGAGAAGCCAAACAGGCGAGCGATCAGGCCCAGGATCACAAAGGCGAAGAACAGGATGGCGACGTAAACCAGGATCACCAACTTGGCCAGCGGCAGCAACGATGCGAAGCCGAAGTTGGCGACGGTCACCGCGATCAGCGCAAAGACGCCGATAGGGGCGTACTTCATGATCATGTGGGTGACTTTGAACATGCTCTCGGACACGCCCTGGAACATTGTCACCAGCGGCTCGCGCAGTTCCGGCTTGAGGCTCGACAGGCCCAGGCCGAACAGCACGGAGAAGAAGATGATCGGCAGCATTTCGCCACGGGCCACGGCGGCGAAGATGTTCGAAGGGATCAGGTTGAGGATGGTCTGGATGAACGCATGCTCATGCTGCACTTCGGCGGCAGTGGCGGTGTACTTGGAGATATCGACGGTACCCAGGGTACTCATGTCGATGCCGGCACCAGGGTGGAACAGGTTGGCCAGAAGCAAGCCGACCACAATGGCGATGGTGGTGACGATCTCGAAGTAAAGAATGGTTTTGACGCCGATGCGACCGAGTTTTTTCGCGTCACCCACCCCGGCAATGCCGACGATCAGCGAGGAAATCACAATCGGGATCACGATCATCTTGATCAGGCGGATAAAGATATCGCCTGCCGGCTGCAACACATTGCTGATCCACCAGGCCTTTTCAGCACTGAAATGGTTGAGCACTGCACCGATTGCGATCCCCAGTACCAAACCGATGAGGATCTGCCAGGCGAGGCTTAGCTTTGCCTTCTTCATGTCATTACCCTTACTTCAAGTGGACTTAAGGCAAATGCGCCATCTGGAACGCTCGGAAGCGAAAAAGTGAGTGCATCTGCCTCCATGGAAGGTCACCGCAGCGTGGCCGAAATGGCTTACTGGCAGGCGAAAAAAGGCGCAACTATTCCCATGCAAGGGGGCGACGTCTAATGCCGTAAACGCCTACCCCATGCCGAATCGGCATGACTTTTTTGAATAATAACTGTCCGAACGGTCAGTTCAAATGCGACAGATTGCCAGGTGAATATGCCGTGAACTGGCCCGATTCAGGCTCGCACAGAGATTCAGGGCGAGTTGTGGTCTACGGCAAAAATGCCTGGGAATTCAGAGGGGTCATGTCAGAAATGGCCTATAGCGCAGACAAAACTTTCTCGATGGATGGTCTCCACCGACACACCAAGTAATGGTTGAGGGAGCGCAAAAAGAAGTTTCTCGGCTATGGACGGTATGGGAGGCGAGGGGGGCTTAATAAGCCCGTCGCAAGTTCAGCAAGCTTGAGGACTTGTGAACTTGCGCCGCAGCTTTTCGCCTGACCCGGCCCTTGCGCAGGTACTCCCTGTACCCGTAGGTCACGCCGATCTCGATTGATCAGAACAACCCGGCCCCCTGGTCATGCATCACCCCTGGCGGGCGATGCAAACAGAAAGAAGCGAGGGGCTTCTTTCTATGGACGCCAGCCCCGTAGACGCCAGACGCGTCAGACGGAACCTAGTACCAATTCGGATCTTTCTTCAGCTGTTCCATCAGCAGCTTTTTCATGCCCTCATCCGGCTTACCGATAAAACGGTAATCGGCGTGCCGCGTCGGGGATTTATCTGCCGGCAAACCGGCGGGGACTTCCACCAACATGGCGTAGGCATCTTCCTTGTCGAAGCTGAAGGCAACGATCAAGCGCTTATTCCGGCACGTGTCCGCGGTTTCACAGAGCGGCCCGACCAAGTACTTGTCGCCATCCTCCTCGACAGCATTCATTTGCTCCGCCGCACCGGACAGGTTCATCACCCATTCCGGCAGGCGTTCTTCTTTCTTCACCACGCCTTGCCAGGTTTCACGGTATTGCGGGTCCGCGCTGAGCAATTCGCTGGCCCGGGTCTGACCGTCGTTGGCGGCCATTGCCAGGCCGCTGCCGCCCAGGAGCAGGACGGCAGCTATGGCTTTGAGAGACAAAGTGGTCATATTCAGCCTCGGCCGCGACGACCAAAGAAGAACGAAGCGATGAACATCACCAAGAAAACGACAAACAGGATCTTGGCGATACCCGTTGCGGTGCCCGCGATACCACCGAAGCCCAGGACTGCAGCCACAATGGCGATGATCAGAAATGTGATTGCCCAACTCAACATGGTGATTCTCCTTACGCTTCTATAGGGGTAACAGCGGTAGTGCCGTACAGCCGCTCGACTCGAGCGGCCTTTTGTTGCCTAGAACACCCAGCGCTCCTGGGATGGCAGTTCACTCAGGGATGAATCCTGGTCAACCATCCGCAGCTGCGGGGCTGTTGCATCGGCAGAAACGCTGCCAACGGAACGGAAATGGGTCTGCGTCATCACTGGACGTTCGAAATGCGGGGTTTGCTGCTGACCGTGCTGCCAATGCTGCAGTTGCTGGCCGCCAATCAACGTGACCATCAGGGCCAGGCTGGCAAACAGACCTTGTTGCAAGCGCAGTGGCGATACATGCAAGTGGCTGAGGCTTTGGCGAGTCATGCTGCATTTCTCCCGCATTCTGATTATTCGTTCATGACGCTCTTGGGAGAGATATTGCAGAGCGCATGCCAGTTTTTTTACAAAATAAAACTCAATAAAAACAATGAGTTAAATATTTTATCTAGGGATAAGGCCCAGCATCCTGCACGATGCCTCCGTGTGGGCCGTGCGAAATGCACGATAGCCAACGGTCGGATCGATGGATCGAAAACAGAAACTGCGTTGCCGAAGTGGCAAGACGGCATGAAAACGCCAACAGGTAGGCCTTGTAGGAAGACATGCAGATACCTGCACGACCTTGCCTTTTATCGATCAGAATAAACCATGCAACTTGCCCGATTATTACGGGACTAAACACCATCATTCATAGTTTAAGGAGCGCGGGACAGATGGAATCAGCCAAGGAACTTCAAGGCCGTATTCTTTTAGTGGATGACGAATCCGCGATCCTCCGCACCTTCCGTTATTGCCTGGAAGATGAAGGCTACACCGTGGCCACCGCCAACAGCGCCGCCCAAGCCGATACCCTGATGCAGCGCCAGGTGTTCGACCTGTGCTTCCTGGACCTGCGCCTGGGCGAAGACAACGGCCTGGATGTATTGGCCCAAATGCGAATTCAAGCCCCCTGGATGCGCGTGGTGATTGTGACCGCACATTCGGCGGTCGATACGGCCGTGGATGCCATCCAGGCCGGTGCTGCCGACTACCTGGTCAAGCCCTGCAGCCCGGACCAGTTGCGCCTGGCCACCGCCAAGCAGTTGGAAGTGCGCCAGCTCTCCGCGCGCCTGGAAGCCCTTGAGGGCGCAGTCCGCCAATCGAAGGACGGCCTCGACTCCCATAGCCCGGCGATGATGGTGGTGCTGGAAACCGCACGCCAGGTGGCCGGGACTGATGCCAATATCCTGATCCTCGGCGAGTCCGGCACGGGTAAAGGCGAGCTCGCTCGTGCTATTCACGGCTGGAGCAAACGTTCGAAGAAGTCCTGCGTCACCATCAACTGCCCCTCTCTGACGGCGGAACTGATGGAAAGCGAATTGTTCGGGCACAGCCGCGGAGCCTTCACCGGCGCCAGCGAGAGTACCCTGGGGCGTGTCAACCAGGCGGACGGCGGCACGTTGTTTCTTGACGAAATCGGCGACTTTCCCCTCACTTTACAGCCCAAATTACTGCGATTCATCCAGGACAAGGAATACGAGCGCGTGGGTGACCCGGTGACCCGGCGCGCCGATGTGCGCATCCTCGCGGCTACCAACCTGAACCTGGAAGACATGGTGCGCGACGGTCGCTTCCGCGAAGACTTGCTGTACCGCCTCAATGTCATCACCCTGCACCTGCCGCCGTTGCGCGAACGCAGTGAAGACATCCTGACCCTGGCCGACCGCTTCCTGGCGCGCTTCGTCAAGGAGTATGCCCGTCCGGCACGCGGCTTCAGCGACGAGGCCCGCGAGGCCCTGCTGAACTATCGCTGGCCGGGCAATATCCGCGAACTGCGCAACGTGGTGGAACGCGCCAGCATTATTTGCCCTCAGGAAAAAGTCGAAATCAGCCATCTCGGCATGGCCGAGCAACCGACCAACAATGCGCCGCGGATTGGCGCGGCGTTGAGCTTGGATGAACTGGAAAAAGCTCACATCGGCGCGGTACTGGCCACCAGCGATACCCTGGACCAGGCGGCCCGAACCCTAGGCATCGACGCATCGACCCTGTACCGCAAACGCAAACAGTACAACCTGTGAGCGGTACCTTATGAAGCTAGCGATGACACTGCGCACTCGATTGTTCTTGAGTATCTCCGCGCTGATTACCGTCGCCTTGCTGGGGTTGATCCTGGGCCTGGTCAGTGTGATGCAAATGGCCAAGAGCCAGGAGTCGCTGATCCGCAGCAACTTCATCACCCTGGACCTGGGCCTGAAGTTGCGCCAGACCCTGGGGGACCAGTTGATCCTGATGCTCAGTGAGCATCCGGACCTGGCGGCCCTGCAAACCTCCAAGCAGCACTATTTCGAGCTGCTGGACCAAGGCATCGCCCATGAGGAACAAGATGGCCTCGCCAGCGGGTTCAGCCAGGCGCGAATTGACTACCAGAACTTCCTGAAGGCTTTCGAGGATTCCCAACAAATCTCGCTTGCCAACAATAAAAACGAAAAGCTCACCGAAACCTTCAATGCGTTGCGCAATGGCCTGCTCGCCGAGCACAAGCGCGCCTTGGAGAATATCAACACCAGCGAGCACAAATCCCGTGGCCGTGCGTTGTTGATCGCAGGCCTGCTGGGGCTGGTCGGCCTGGCGGTGTTGATCATCGGTTTCGTCACCGCCCATGGCATCGCACGGCGCTTTGGCGGGCCGATCGAAGCGTTGGCCAAGGCGGCGGACAAGATCGGGCAGGGCGATTTCGAAGTAACGCTGCCCATCTCGTCGGCCGCGGAGATGAACCAACTGACCCGCCGCTTCGGCATCATGGCCGAGGCATTGCGCCAACATCAGGCAACCAATGTCGACGAGCTATTGGCCGGCCAGCAGCGCTTGCAAGCAGTGCTCGACAGCATCGATGACGGGCTATTGATGATTGACCGCCAGGGCCGTCTGGAACACCTCAACCCCGTCGCACAGCGCCAGTTGGGTTGGGACGAGGAGCGTCTTGGCCAAGGCTTGAGCGAAGCGCTGGGGCGCCCTGAAATGGATGAACAGCTTCAGTTGGTGCTGCGCGGCGGCAACCTGGAGCGGGCGCCCGAGGACCTGGAAGTGGAGGTCGAAGGTGAATTGCGCCTGCTGACCTACAGCCTGACGCCGGTCAGCCATACCCAAGGCCACATCCTCGGCGCCGTGATGGTGCTGCATGACGTGACCGAGCAGCGCGCCTTTGAACGGGTACGCAGCGAATTCGTGCTACGCGCCTCTCATGAACTGCGTACGCCAGTGACCGGTATGCACATGGCATTTGGTCTGTTTCGCGAGCGCGCGAAGTTTCCTGAAGACTCGCGGGAAGCGGACCTGCTGGATACGGTCAATGAAGAAATGCAGCGCCTGATGCAGTTGATCAATGACCTGCTCAACTTCTCGCGCTATCAGAACGGTCTGCAAAAACTCACCCTGGGCCCGTGCGATGTCACTGACTTGCTGGAGCATGCGCGTGCCCGCTTCGCTGAACCGGCGAATGCGCAACATATCGAATTGCTGGTTGAAGCCCAAGCCGACTTGCCGAGGTTGTATGCCGACCAGGCTCAGCTGGAGCGCGTGCTCGATAACCTGTTGGGCAACGCCCTTCGCCATACCGCCGAAGGCGGGCAGATTCGCTTGCAGGCCCGGCGACATGGCGAACGGGTGATTATCAGCGTCGAGGACAATGGCGAAGGTATCGCCTATGGCCAGCAAGGCCGTATCTTCGAACCCTTCGTCCAGGTGGGCCGCAAGAAAGGCGGCGCCGGCCTCGGCTTGGCGCTGTGCAAGGAAATTGTGCAGCTGCACGGCGGTCGCATGGGCGTGTACTCGCGGCCGGGGCAGGGCACGCAGTTCTACATGGCACTGCCCTTGTAGGCGCCTGGCTCGCAGTGGCGCGAGTGCTGTCGAAGGGTCGCGCCGTCCCGCTGTGTGTAGCCGTCACGGGCTTGCGGGGGCGCCACAAGCACGCTTGTTCGCAGATTCAACGGCGATTCAGGGCGCGCAGGATCGCGGCGCTTTCCGCATCCGGTGTGCCATCGAACAACGACGGCCGGAAGTGCATCTGGAATGCCGCGATCACGTGGCGCGTGGCGACATCCAGCTCGCCGGTCTGCGGCGTCTGGTAGCCCAGGCGAGCCAACTCTTCCTGGAACCAGGTGATGCTCGGCAGATCGGTGGTGTACTGCAACTGGAAGCGGGCGACGGCCTGCGCATCGGGCCAGATCCCCAAGCCCTCGTCAGCCAGGCGCTTCCACGGGAACAACGGACCCGGATCCAGCTTGCGCAGCGGCGCGATGTCGCTATGCCCAATGATATTCCTGGGGTCGATGCCATTGCGTTTGCTGATGTCCTTGAGCAACACCACCAGGGATTTCACCTGGGCTTCGGAATACGGGTACCACACGCGCCCCGTCGGCGTGTCGCGATACCCCGGGTTGACGATTTCGATGCCGATGGAGCTGGAGTTCAGCCAGGTTCGGCCCATCCACTCGCTTTCCCCTGCATGCCAGGCGCGCTGGCTTTCGTCCACCAGCTTATAGATGGTGGCAGAGGCGTCGTCGCCGATCAGATAATGGCTGCTGACCTGACCATGCGTGAGCAAGGCCAGGGAGCGCTCAAGGTTGGTGGAGGTGTAATGCACGACAACGAATTGCACACGGTTGTCGTGGTTCACGGAAGGGTGGCTGGTGTCCAGACGCGGGCCACTGGCGCAGCCGGCGAGCAGGAGAAACACAAAGGCGAAGCACAGGGATTTCATGGCGGAAGACAGTACGCTGAAGACAATAATGCAACAGTGTAACGTACGGCTTCTTGCCTGGCGGTCAAATTACAAAATGGAACATCTTTCAGGCCGCCTGCACCTGGTTACGCCCTGCCGCCTTAGCGCGATATAACGCCTCGTCGGCGCGCTTGAGTGCCAGCTCACTGCGTTCGCCAGGCTGGAACTGCGCCACCCCCATCGACACCGTGATTGTCACCGGCTCGCCCTTGAAGTGAAACGGACAGGCCTCGATAGCAGCGCGCAGCATGCCACCCACCGCCAAGGCATCCGCCAGGGATGAGTCCGGCATCAGCAAGACAAACTCCTCACCGCCAAAACGCGCGATGAAGTCGCCCGGACGCAGGCGCTTGCGCAATACGTTGGCGATGATCTTCAACACCTTGTCACCCGCCAGGTGACCATAGCCGTCGTTGATGCGCTTGAAGTGGTCGAGATCCAGCATCGCCAGCGACAGGCTGTTGCCACGCTGATGCCAGATGTTCACCTCATGGTCCAGGCGCTCGCTCCAGGCCGCACGATTGGGCAGGCCGGTGAGCGGGTCGATCAGGGCCTTCTGGCGTTGCACCTCCAGGTGCTCGCGATAGCCCTGGGCCTCCTGTTCCATATTGGCGACGCGCTCCGCCAGCCCCTTGAGCCGCGTGGACAATTCCTGCTCGCGCTGGTCGCGCTGCTGCTGGTGTTCATCCATGGTGCCGAGCAAGCCTTCAAGGTGGCTTTCGAGCACCTTCTTGAGACTGTCCAGGTCAGCCGCTTCCTGCACGCTGCTTTGCAGGCCGTCGACCTGCTCGCGAATCTGCGTGTCCAGCTCACGGGCTGCTGAGCGGCTGTCGGCATGGCCGTCGCTGGCCACCTGCAAATGCCCCTGGAACGCTTCGAGCCGCTCGTTCAATTGCTTGAGGTAAGCCTCGAACTCATGCTGGCCGCTGTCGGTGACCGCCAGCATCAGCACGGCCAGGTCATCGAGAATCGGCAGCAATTCGTACCAGTTCAGCCCATGGGCCAGGCGTTCGCGCATGGCTTCGGCCTGGGGCCGATGGCGTTCGGGGAGGGACAGGTCTTCCAGCAGACCGAGCAATGTGTCTTCGATGTGCTTGGCCACGGAGCTGTAGGACGGCTCAGGCGAATCGGGCAGAGCGTAGACGCCATCCGATTGCAGCTCGTCAGGATCGGCACTCTCCAGGACGGGCGGCAGGGACAGGCTGCCGATAGTGGTCTCGTCTGGCGCATCGACCAGCACCTCGGGCGCTTCGATAAAGGCAGCGAGTGCGCTTTCGGGTGCTGGCTCCTGGATCGCCGGTTCAGAGAACTCGGTCTCAACTGCCTCGATCGGCTGCGCGACAGGAGTGGCCTGGGCCGGAGCCTCGAATACGAAGGTTTCGCTGGCGACTTTCGCGGCACCGGCAACCTCTGCGACCGGTACAGCCTTGACGGGCGCGACTGACACGGCAGGCGCAAGCTGAGGTTGAGGTTGAGGTTGAGGCTCAGGGGCTGCCGGCAGCGGCGCAAAGGCCCGCAAGGCTTGGGCCAACTCTTCGGATTGTGCAGGCGCTTGGGGTGCTGGTTCGGCTGCGACCTGGGTAGCAACAGGCGGCGGCGCGGACGGCGGCGGCGCTGGTTCGCCCACTGGCGCCTCAGTGCTGGCCTCCCGAGTGCCAAACAGGCGCTGCAGCAGGCCCGGCCCGGAGCGCGTGGCTTCACCCTCCGGCTCCAGATTATTCAACGCTTGCCCTTGCAGGGCGCTCAACTCACTGAGCAACAGCGGAATCTCGCGCGCCTGGCCGACACGGCCATCCAACTGCTTAGCGAAGGTTTTCAGCGGGCGCGCGACTTCACGGGGCAGCGGCAGTTTTTGCAACTGCGTCACCAGGGCCGTCAGCGCAGCACCCATCTGGTCGACACGCGTTTCGCGGCGCTGCTCTGAATCCAGCACGGCTTTTTCCAGTCGTGGCAACAAGGCAGCAAGGGCGGCGTCCATATCATCCGTGCGCACGACATCGCGCATTTCCTTCATGCATTGATCGACCGCGCGGTCGGTGCCCTCAGCAGCCAGCGTGCTGCGTACCAACCCTCGGCGCAGCAGGTCGAGGCGAGAGGCCCAGCGACGTTCGAGCTTTTCTTGTTGCTCGATGCTTAACAGGTATTTTTCTTTCCAGCGCTGGGCGTCGTCGCTCATGCAAGGGGTCCGCGAGGGCCGGGGCTCAACGCGGGCAATGCATCAACCGTGAGCGAACCCGGCAGACGAATCTCTACCGCGACCGGCAGGTGATCGGAGATAGGCTGCGCCAGCACCTGCACACTTTCGAGTGTGAGGGTCGGGCTGAGCAGGATATGGTCAAGACAACGCTGCGGACGCCAGCTGGGAAACGTGGCTTCGACTTGCGGCGCCAGTAGCCCGAGGTCCCGCAACGGGGAATTCTGCAGCAGGTCATTGGCATGGGTGTTCATGTCACCCATCAGCACTTGATGCTTGTAGTTGCCAATCAACTCGCGCACGTAGGCCAGTTGCAGGTTGCGCGTACGCCCCCCGAGCGCCAGGTGCATCATCACCACCACCAAGGCCTCCGGCCCTTCACCGAAACGCACGAGAATCGCTCCCCGGCCCTTGGGGCCCGGCAGTGGGTGATCTTCGATGGCGGTCGGTTTAAGGCGGCTCAGCACACCATTACTGTGCTGCGCCAGACGCCCGAGGTTGCGATTGAGTTGCTGATACCAGTAGGGGAAGGCACCGAGCTGAGCCAGGTGCTCGACCTGGTTGATGTAGCCCGAGCGTATGCTGCCGCCGTCGGCCTCCTGCAAGGCGACCAGGTCAAAGTCGTTGAGCAGGTTGCCGATCTTTTGCAGGTTACCGGCCCGCCCATTGTGAGGCAGCAGATGCTGCCAGCCACGGGTCAGGTAATGCCGGTATTTTTCGGTGCTGATACCGACCTGGATATTGAAGCTGAGCAGGCGCAACCGGCTATCTGCCGGCAAGCCCGTGGATTCCAGGTGATCCTCATTGACCCGCGCGTCATGCAGGCCAACAACGCGTTCGGTACCCCAGCGGCGCATGACAGGCCCCTTACTTGGCTGCGCGCTCTTTGGCGATCAGTTGGTCGGCAACATTGAGGGTCGCTTCAGGACCACCGGTAGTGCCCAGGTCGAAACGGTATTTGCCGTTGACGATCATGGTTGGAACGCCCTGCACGCCATACTTCTGCGCGAGTTCCTTGGCCTGCTTGATCTGGCCCTGAATGGCGAAGGAATTGAAAGTGGCCAGGAACTTGTCCTTGTCGACACCCTGGGTTGCGACGAAGTCAGCCATTTCATCAGGCTTGGTCAGGCGTTTGCCTTGTTTCTGGATCGCGTCGAAGACGGCGTTGTGAACCTTGTGCTCCACACCCATGGCTTCCAGGGTCAGGAACAGTTGGCCGTGTGCATCCCAAGGGCCGCCGAACATGGCCGGAATACGTTTGAAGTTCACGTCGGAAGGCAATTTCTCAACCCATGGGTTGATGGTCGGTTCAAAGGCGTAGCAATGCGGGCACCCATACCAGAACAGCTCCACCACTTCGATTTTACCGGGTACCGATACAGGTACAGGGTTAGCCAATTCAACGTAGGTCTTACCGGCTTCAAGCGGCACGTCGGCAGCTTGTGCGGTCATGCCGAAGAGGCTGGCAGTGACGAGAGCGGCGCTGAGGATCAGATTACGCATGCTTTACTCCTGGACAAATAAAGTCGCCTCACGCGACCTTTGTTGTGACAGGTCTACGCGGGCATGAGTTCGTTAGTGTAACGGCACCGGCCACAAAAAAGGGCGGCCTAAGCCACCCTTTTTATGCTTGCATCGCGGGATTAATCGAGCGTTAACGTACTGCCCGGATCAGTGCAGGCCCTGGATGTACTGGGAAACCGCTTCGATATCCTTGTTGCTGAGCTTGGCAGCAATGCTTTGCATGATCTTGGTATCACCGTCGTTGGTGCGATTGCCTTCACGGAAGTCAGTCAGCTGCTTGGCGACATACTGCGCATGCTGGCCGCTCAAGTGCGGGAAGCCTGCCGCTGCAAGGCCTGCGCCATTAGGCGAGTGGCAACCGATGCACGAAGGCATGCCTTTTTCAAGGTTGCCACCGCGGAACAGGTCTTGGCCGCGGGCCACCTGCTTGGGATCGGCAGCTCCCACACTGCCTTTCTGGCTGGAAAAATAGGCGGCGATATCGGCCAGGTCCTGGTCACTGAGGTTGGTCAGCAAGCCGGTCATTTCCAGGACCGTGCGCTTGCCGTCCTTGATGTCGTGCATCTGCTTGGTCAGGTAACGCTCCCCCTGGCCGGCCAGTTTGGGGAAGTTCGGCGCCGGGCTATTACCATCCGGTCCATGGCAAGCACCACACACGGCGGCTTTCGCCTGACCCGCAGCAGCGTCGCCTGCAGCATGGGCAACACCGGTGATGCCCAAGGTCAACAGCAGACTCACGATCAGTTTGTTCATCAGCTAATCCAACTACGGCTAAGGGTTTAAGAGTTATCTAACCGGGTTTACTCACCATCATTTCAATAATGGCCTGGTAATCCTCGGGACTGCAGTCCATGCACAAACCACGCGGCGGCATTGCCTTGAAACCCTGGGTCACGTGTCGCACCAGCGTGTCCATGCCCTGCGCCCGCCTGGGCGCCCATGCTGCCTGGTCACCCCGCTTCGGGGCGTTCGGCAGTTGGCCGGCATGGCAAGCCACGCAAACTCGGTTGTACACCGCTTCCGGATCCTGTGTAGCCTGAGCGCCGTAAAGCGGAACCAGGACACCGATAGCAAGCAACCATCTGGTCATACATCGACCTTTTCAGGGTTTGAGAGCGTTTTGCGTTCTAATGCGCAATAAAGGTCTATCGCTCCCGTGAACTTCATCCTTCGCTGGGACAAAGCACACACAAAATCTGCGGCATTATATACTGGCGCTACTGAAACGGAAACGACACCGCTTGCCGCACCCTTTTTCGGCACCGCCCACATCGGAAATCTCATGCAACTCAAGAATCCCATCCTCGGCCTGTGCCAACAGTCCACGTTCATGCTCAGCGCCGCCAAAGTTGACCAATGCCCCGATGACGAAGGCTTTGAAGTCGCCTTTGCCGGTCGCTCCAACGCTGGTAAATCCAGCGCGCTGAACACCCTGACCCACGCCAGCCTGGCGCGTACCTCGAAAACCCCGGGCCGCACGCAGTTGCTCAACTTCTTCAAGCTAGACGATGATCGGCGTCTGGTCGACCTTCCCGGCTACGGTTACGCAAAAGTCCCTATCCCGTTGAAGCTGCACTGGCAGCGTCACCTGGAGGCTTACCTGGGCGGCCGGGAGAGTTTGAAGGGCTTGATCCTGATGATGGACATCCGTCATCCAATGACCGACTTCGACCTGCTGATGCTCGATTGGGCAGTCGCCAGCGGCATGCCAATGCATATCCTGCTGACCAAGGCCGACAAGCTGACCTACGGCGCCGCCAAGAACACGCTGCTCAAAGTGCAGGCCGAAATCCGTAAAGGGTGGGGTGACGCGATCACCATCCAGTTGTTCTCAGCGCCAAAGCGCATGGGCCTGGAAGACGCCTACACCGTGCTGGCCAGTTGGATGGAATTGGCAGACAAGGGCGCGGAAATCGCCGAGTAACTTTTCGACGGGCAAAAAAAACCCCGGACTTCGTATGGGGAGGGGAAGTTCGGGGTTCAAGTTCCGGACCGCTAGGGCGGGGTCCAGATATCTGCCAACACTTAACACAACATAGGAGCATTGAAGGGCTTCACCACCCATTCAGTAACTCTGAGTCGCATTTCATGAGTTAAGTTCCTGCCCGCCCAAAAAACTCTTGGCAATAACTGACATCACTTTCGGATCTAACGCGCTCAGCCGCCACGCTGGGTGGCGGCAAAGCCCCGAAATCAGTGGGCTTCGTCCCAGTTGTAGCCCACACCCACTTCCACCAGCAAGGGCACATCCAGTGTCACGGCCTGGCTCATGTGCTGACGAATCTCCTCACGCACTGTATCGACCAGGTCTTCGCGAACCTCCAGCACCAATTCATCGTGCACCTGCAGGATGACTTTGGCGTCCAGGCCCGACTCGGCCAGCCAGTGATCCACCGCCACCATGGCTTTCTTGATGATGTCCGCCGCCGTGCCCTGCATCGGTGCGTTGATCGCCGTCCGTTCGGCACCCTTGCGCAGCGCCGGGTTCTTCGCGTTGATGTCCGGCAGGTACAGGCGACGACCAAAAATGGTCTCGACGTATCCCTGCTCGGCCGCCTGGGCGCGGGTGCGTTCCATATAAGCCAGCACGCCAGGGTAGCGGGCGAAGTAGCGGTCGATATACGCCTGGGATTGCTTGCGGTCGACGCCGATCTGCTTGGCCAGGCCAAACGCGCTCATGCCGTAGATCAGGCCGAAGTTGATCGCCTTGGCGCTGCGCCGCTGGTCGGTGGTCACCGCATCCAACGCCACCCCGAATACTTCGGCAGCGGTAGCCTTGTGCACATCCAGGTCATTACGGAAAGCATGCAGCAGGCCTTCATCCTTGGCCAGGTGCGCCATGATCCGCAGTTCGATCTGCGAGTAGTCCGCCGCCAGCAACTTGTAGCCTTTGGGCGCGATGAACGCCTGGCGAATCCGCCGGCCTTCGGCGGTGCGGATCGGAATGTTCTGCAAGTTCGGGTCACTGGACGACAAACGCCCGGTTGCTGCCACCGCTTGGTGATAAGACGTGTGAATACGCCCGGTGCGCGGGTTGATCTGCTCTGGCAGGCGGTCGGTGTAGGTGCTTTTGAGCTTGCTCATCGAGCGGTATTGCATCAGCACCTTGGGCAACGGGAAATCCTGGTCGGCCAACTCGGCGAGCACCGCTTCGGCGGTCGACGCCTGGCCCTTGGCGGTCTTGCTGAGCACCGGGTGGCCGAGTTTTTCGTAGAGGATCGCGCCCAATTGCTTGGGTGAGCCAAGGTTGAATTCCTCACCCGCGATGGCAAATGCCTCACGCTCCAACTCGACCATCTTGTTCCCCAGCTCAACGCTCTGCACACCGAGGAGCTTGGCATCCACAAGCGCACCCTGGCGTTCGATACGCGCCAACACCGGCACCAACGGCATTTCGATATCCGTCAGCACCGAGGCCAGGCTTGGGATAGCCAGGAGTTTTTCATGCAGGGTCTGATGCAGGCGCAAGGTCACGTCAGCATCTTCTGCGGCATATGGGCCGGCTTGTTCGAGGGAGATCTTGTCAAAAGTCAGCTGTTTGGCGCCTTTGCCGGCGATATCCTGGAAGCTGACGGTGGTGTGACCCAGGTATTTCTGAGCCAGGCTGTCCATATCATGGCGGGTGGCGGTGGAATCCAGGACGTAGGACTCGAGCATAGTGTCGTAGGCAATGCCCTGCACCGAGATGCCGCATGCCTGATCACCGCCGATAGCGCAGTTGGCCAGGATGTTCATGTCGAACTTGGCGTGCTGGCCGACCTTGAGCTTGCTCGGGTCCTCGAGAATCGGCTTGAGTGCGCGCAGCACCGTGTCACGGTCCAGTTGCTCCGGTACGCCCATGTAGGAATGGGTCAGCGGGATGTAGGCGGCCTCATAGGGCTGGACTGCAAACGACAACCCCACCAATTGCGCCTGCTGGGCATCAATACCAGTGGTCTCGGTGTCGAAGGCAAACAACTTGGCGTCGCCGAGCTTCTTCAACCACACGTCGAAACGCGCCTGGTCGAGGATGGTTTCGTACTTGAGTGCGGTATCGACGAGCGGCGCATTCTCCACAACCGGAGCCGCCACCTCCAGCCCAGAGCGCTTGGCGTCGCGTTGCACTTCGTCGAACCAGCTCTTGAACTCCAGGAGGGTGTACAACTCCAGGAGTTTCTCGCGATCCGGCTCGATCAGGTGCAGGTCATCCAAGCCCACATCCAGCGGTACATCGATCTTGATGGTTGCCAGCTGGTAGGACAGGAACGCCATCTCCTTATGCTCCAGCAGCTTGGCCGGCAGCGTCTTGGCACCGCGGATGGGCAGGGTTGGCACGATATCCAGTTGCTCGTACAACTCTTTCAGGCCGCCATTAACGCCCACCAACAAGCCAGAGGCGGTTTTGGGACCAATGCCTGGAACCCCTGGAATGTTGTCGGACGAGTCGCCCATCAGCGCCAGATAGTCGATGATCTGCTCCGGAGCGACGCCAAATTTCTCCTTTACGCCCTCCACATCCATGGCGCTACCGGTCATGGTGTTGACCAAGGTAATGTGCCCGTCCACCAGTTGCGCCATGTCCTTGTCACCGGTCGAAATCACCACCGGGCGGTCAGCGGCCGCGCTGCTGCGGGCCAGGGTGCCGATGACATCATCGGCCTCGACGCCTTCGACGCACAGCAAAGGGAAGCCCAGGGCGATCACACTCTGGTGCAGCGGCTCGATCTGCAAGCGCATGTCATCGGGCATGCTCGGACGGTTGGCCTTGTACTGCGCGTACATATCGTCGCGAAAGGTCCCACCCTTGGCGTCGAACACCACCGCGAACGGGCTGTCAGGGTACTGCTTGCGCAGGCTCTTGAGCATGTTCAACACGCCCTTGACCGCACCGGTCGGCAGGCCTTTGGAGGTGGTCAGCGGTGGCAGCGCATGGAAGGCGCGGTACAGATAAGAAGAACCGTCCACCAGGACGAGGGGTGCTTGGCTCATGAGCAGGATCAACCTTTTCGGCGGGTCAGGCGCTAGAATAGCCGGACCAATGAAAACAAAGGGACAAGGTTATCATGCGTACATTCAATCGCCTGCTGTTGACCGGCTTGTTTGCATTCGCTCCGCTGGCCGCCATGGCGGCAGACACCGCCCCTTCGGGCGACCCGGAAGTCACCATTCGCACGGAAGGCGACCGGACTATCCAGGAGTACCGCCAAAACGGTTTCCTGTACGCAATCAAGGTGACCAAGAAAGGCTTTCCACCGTATTTCCTGGTGCGCGCGGACGGAACCGATGCGAACTTCATCCGCTCTGACCAGCCGGATATGCTGATCCCTTCATGGAAGATCTTCGAATGGAAATGATTTCTTAACTTTAATCGGCGCTGCTCCCCGCAGCGCCCGTAATGGCAGTTTTAACCATGTCTGTGTTCACCCCCCTGGCTCGGCCCGAGCTGGAAACCTTTCTTGCCCCCTATGGGCTCGGCCGCCTGCTTGACTTCCAGGGGATTGCCGCTGGTAGCGAAAACACCAATTTTTTTATCAGCCTGGAGCAAGGCGAGTTCGTCCTGACCCTGGTTGAACGCGGCCCGGTCGCAGAAATGCCGTTCTTCATCGAACTGCTCGACGTGCTCCACGACGCCGACCTGCCCGTGCCCTACGCCCTGCGCACCACCGACGGCGTAGCCTTGCGCGAACTGGCCGGTAAACCAGCGTTGCTGCAACCGCGCCTGGCCGGCAAGCACATCAAGGACGCCAACGCCCAGCACTGCGCCCAGGTCGGCGACCTGCTCGGCCATCTGCACTTGGCGACGCAAGGCGAGAAAGTGCTGGAACGCAAGACTGATCGCGGGCTGAACTGGATGCTCAGCGAAGGCGCGCAGCTGATTTCGCACTTGAACGATGCACAGCAAAGCCTGCTGCAAGCTGCATTGACTGAAATCGAGGCCCACAAGGTCGAGATCCTCGCCCTGCCGCGCGCCAACGTTCACGCCGACCTGTTCCGTGACAACGCGATGTTCGAAGGCACGCACCTGACGGGCTTGATCGACTTCTATAACGCCTGTTCGGGGCCAATGTTGTACGACGTGGCGATCGCCCTGAATGACTGGTGTTCGGATGCCGACGGCGTGATAGATGGGCAACGTGCCCGTGCGCTGCTGGGTGCCTACGCAGGGCTACGGCCGTTCACCGCCAAGGAGGCCGAGTTGTGGCCGACCATGTTGCGCGTGGCCTGCGTGCGGTTCTGGCTGTCGCGACTGATCGCCGCGGAATCCTTTGCCGGGCAGGATGTGTTGATCCACGATCCGGCCGAGTTCGAGCATCGGTTGGCGCAACGCCAGCAGGTCACCGTCCACCTGCCATTCGCGCTCTAAGGACCCGCCCGGTCAAAAATGTGGGAGAGGGCCTGCCCCTCCCACATTTGATCTTGGTTGAGGCTTACAACGACTCCAGGCAACCTGCCAGGTCATTCCCCAACTTATCCAACACCTGCTCGTAACCCTGGGCCGACGCCGGGGTGTAGCCGCCCAGTGCATCCAGTTCCGCCAGTTTCACCGGCAAACCGGCCACCAAGGTCTCGGCAAGGCGCGGGCGCAAGGGTGGTTCACTGAACACGCAGGTCTTACCGACTTCCTGCAAACGCGTACGCATCGCCGCCACATGCTGGGCGCCGGGTTGCACTTCGGCCGCGACGCTGAACACACCGGCGTGCTTGAGCCCATAAGCGTCTTCAAAGTAGTCGAAGGCCTCGTGGAACACGAAGTAAGGTTTGGCACTGACGCCTGCCATACGCGCTTTCAGGCGCGCGTCCAAAGCATCCAGGCGGCCATCAAACGCTTTCACGTTGCTCTGATAACGCTCGGCATTCTCCGGGTCAACGGCGCTGAGGTCCGCAGCCATGCGCGCGGCGATGACCCGCGCGTTGACGGTCGACAGCCACAAATGTGCATCCAGGCTGCCCGGGCGGTGATCGTGGTCATGTTCGTCAGCATCATCGGCGTGAGAATGGCTATCTTCGGCGAAACGACGCAATTTCATGCCCGGCAGGTCCTGCACCGCCACGGTTGCCGCCGTACGGCCCCTGAGCACGCGGGGCAGGAAGCTTTCCATGTCCGGGCCGATCCAATAGAGCAAGTCCACCGATTGCACACGCCGTACGTCGGATGGGCGCAAGGCGTAGTTATGGGGCGACGCGCCTGGCGGCAGCAGCACCTCTGGAATGGCCACACCCTCCTGCACAGCCGCGGCGATCAGTTGCAGCGGCTTGATGCTGGTCAGCACCTTGACCTCGGCCTGCGCGGCACCGGCAATGAACAAACTGGCGGCAAATACGACAAAAACGGGAAAAAGTCGGGACACGATGACCACTCAATGGCGTAGGAACGGGTAACATAATAACGTCTCTATCAAATGTCTGTCGCCGCTCATGCCTATAACACCGCTTGCCAGCCGTCCCCACGACCACTCTCACTGCGTGCATACCGCGCTGTCGGAAGCCGATACCCTGTGCGCACAGAAGGGCTTGCGCCTGACTGCTTTGCGCCGGCGGGTGCTGGAGCTGGTGTGGCAAAGCCACAAGCCACTGGGCGCCTACGACATTCTCGGCGTGCTCAGCGAGCAGGACGGGCGCCGCGCCGCGCCGCCCACGGTGTATCGCGCACTGGACTTCCTGCTGGACAACGGCCTGGTACACCGCATTGCCTCGCTCAACGCCTTTGTCGGCTGCAATCACCCGGAACACGCCCACCAGGGCCAGTTCCTGATCTGCCGCAAGTGCCACGCCGCCATCGAGCTTGAACAAAAAAGCATCAGCGACGCCATTATCAAGAGTTCCGCCGATGTCGGCTTCAAGGTGGAAGGGCAAACCGTCGAAGTCGTCGGTCTCTGCTCCGGTTGCCAGGGGGCTTGATGAGCAATGCGCTAATCCGCCTGGAGCAGGTCGGGGTCACGTTCGCCGGGCAAAACGTGCTGGATAACATCGCACTGAGTGTGGAGCCGGGGCAGATCGTCACCCTGATCGGCCCCAATGGCGCCGGCAAGACTACCCTGGTGCGCGCTGTCCTCGGCCTGCTCAAGCCCGACACTGGCAGCGTGTGGCGCAAGCCCAAGCTGCGCGTCGGCTATATGCCACAAAAACTGCATGTGGACCCAACGCTGCCATTGTCCGTGCTGCGTTTCCTGCGCCTGGTACCCGGCGTGGACCGCACCCGCGCGCAGGCGGCGCTCAAGGAAGTCGGCGCTGAACACGTGATCGACAGCCCGGTGCAAAGCATCTCCGGGGGCGAAATGCAGCGCGTCTTGCTGGCCCGCGCCCTGTTGCGCGAGCCTGAACTGCTGGTGCTCGATGAGCCGGTACAAGGCGTCGACGTCGCTGGCCAGGCCGAGCTGTACAGCCTGATCACCCGCCTGCGCGACCGCCATGGCTGCGGTGTGCTGATGGTTTCCCACGACCTGCACCTGGTGATGAGTACCACTGACCAGGTGGTGTGCCTCAACCGTCATGTGTGCTGCTCCGGCCACCCGGAACAGGTCAGCGGCGATCCGGCGTTTGTCGAACTGTTCGGCAAGAACGCACAGAGCCTGGCGATCTACCACCACCATCACGACCACGCCCATGACCTGCATGGCGCCGTGGTCGACGATTCCGCGACGCCTCACACCCACGTTCATGGAGATAGCTGCAAGCATGGCTGATTTTCTGCTCTACGCCCTGCTGGCAGGCTTGGCTCTGGCGCTGGTGGCGGGCCCGCTGGGTTCGTTCGTGGTCTGGCGGCGCATGGCTTACTTCGGCGACACGTTGTCGCATGCCGCGCTGCTGGGCGTAGCCATGGGTTTCCTGCTGGACGTCAGCCCAACCATCGCCGTGACGGCAGGCTGCCTGCTGCTGGCGGTACTGCTCGTGACCCTGCAACAGCGCCAACCGCTGGCCTCCGACACGCTGCTGGGCATCCTGGCGCCGAGCACGCTGTCCCTGGGCCTGGTGGTGCTGAGCTTCATGCATGAAGTGCGCATCGACCTGATGGCCTACCTGTTCGGTGACTTGCTGGCAATCAGCCCAACCGACCTGGCCTGGATCCTCGGCGGCAGCGCAGCCGTGCTGGTGCTGCTGGTGAGCCTGTGGCGACCACTGCTGGCGATCACCGTGCATGAGGAACTGGCCACCGTCGAAGGCTTGCCCGTCCCCGCTCTGCGCATGGCGCTGATGTTGTTGATCGCAGTGGTGATCGCTGTCGCGATGAAGATTGTCGGCGTATTGTTGATCACATCGCTGCTGATCATCCCCGCAGCCGCCGCCCAGCGTCACGCCCGCTCACCGGAGCAGATGGCGCTCGGCGCCAGCCTGCTGGGGATGCTTGCGGTATGCGGGGGCCTGGCGCTGTCCTGGTTCAAGGACACCCCGGCAGGACCGTCGATTGTGGTCACGGCCGCCGCCCTGTTTCTGCTGAGTTTTGTCCTGCCCCGTCGAGGGGTGTAGACTTGCTCGCTTTTTGCGCAAATAGAGAGTCGCAGGAATGAAGCCGTTCACCTCCCGTTATCTGCTCCTTGCCGCATTTTCCCTGCTGCTGGGCGCCTGTCAAAGCACACCGCCCGCCGCCCCCGAGGCGCCTGACGCGCGCGCTGCGGCCATCGCTCAGCTGGAGCAAAACCTCGCCAGCAGTGAGCTGGCTACCGCCGAAGACCAGCTCGCCGCATTGCAGGCCGAGTCGCCCAACGACCCAGCGCTGGAGGCATACCAGCGCCAATTGGCCGAAGCCTATCTGCAACGCAGTCAAATCGTATTGCAAAAAGGCGATGTCAACGCCGCCGCCACCGCCCTGAGCCGCGCCCGTGCATTGATGCCCAAGGCCCCGGCGCTGACGGGTGGGGTAAACAGCGCCATCACCCACGCCCGCAAAGCCGAGCTGGACAAAGCCGAGGCCGCCCTGAAAGCCGCCGAAACCAAACCCGTCGCCAAGGTCATCGACCCGTCCGCCCAAAGCACTACCGTAGCGCTGAACCTCACCGATATCGAAGAACTGCGCCATCAACTGGACGCCATCGCGACCGATGTCGTGAATTACCAGTGTGAAGTCAGCCTCCAGGTGCCACGCACCCAGGATTACCCGTGGCTGGCCACGCTGCTGACCAAACGGGTGAAGCGGATTGATTCGGGGTATGACCTGAAGATTCAACGGCAGATTCTGAAAAACATCTCGGCGCAGGTTGTGCTGACTCCGCGTAAGGCGGAATGACGCATCGGGGGCAAGCGCCCTCCCACATTTGGAATACATTTCAAATGTGGGAGGGACGGTGCGACGATTCGACTTGCCCCCGATGACGATCTAACAAACAACCAAAAAATCAGGCCGGGATCGCCTTGGCCTTCGGCTCACGATCCCAAACCCGATGCTGGGCAATCGCGGCAAAAAACGCCTTGAACGCTTTCGCATCCGAACCAACGATCAACCCCGCATCCGCCTCAAGCTTGAGCAAATCCAGCAATGGCTTCGCGTCACTGGCCACCGTGATCGCTTTCAGATGCTTGTAGGCTTCCAGCAGGAAGTGCAACGCCACACCATCACCGCTCAAGGCTTTCACCGAGTCTTTCCCGCCAGGCACGAACACCGCGTCAAACGCAATGGACGGCATGCCTTCCATCGACGCATCCACCTTCAGGCTCTTGCCATCAGCCGTCTTCACCGGCGCCGAAGTCGGCCCCAACAGCTTGGCATGGGCACCCTCAGCTTCCAGCGCCTTCTTCAGCGCATCAATCGCTGTGCCATCCACGCCATCAGCGGCAAGGATCGCCACTTTGCGCGTCTTGATATCGCCCGACAGCAGGTTCACCTGGCTCAGCGCCGGCGACTCTTTCAATGACGTCTTGCGTGGCGGTACCGTGCCCTTGGTCGGCGCCGGTAAACCGAGGTTCTGCGCCACGCGCTTGGCCAGTTCCAGATCGATATTGGCCAGAATCTCGTTGACCTGGCGCGCACGGATAAACTCACGCTCCACCTTACCCAACTCGAAGCTGTAGGCCGCGATGATGTGCTCTTTCTCATGGTGGCTCATGCTGTTGAAGAACAGCGTGGCTTGGGAAAAGTGATCGCCAAACGACTCACTGCGTTCACGGACCTTGTTCGCGTCGACCCGCTCATAGTAGGTCTCAAAACCGCCATCCTGAGCGGCTGCCGGGGTTTCTTTGGGCCAGCCGCCGTCAATCGAGTTCGGCTCGTAGGCCGCACGGCCCTTGTCGATCACCGTGCGATGCTGGGCGTCGCGCTGACCATTATGGAAAGGCACTACCGGCCGGTTGATCGGCAGCTCATGGAAGTTCGGCCCTCCCAGTCGGCTGATCTGGGTATCCGTGTAGGAAAACAGACGGCCTTGCAGCAGCGGGTCGTTGGTGAAGTCGATGCCTGGGACGATATGGCCAGGGCAGAACGCAACTTGCTCGACTTCAGCGAAGAAGTTGTCCGGGTTGCGGTTAAGCACCATCTTGCCCAGCGGGGTGATGGGCACCAGCTCCTCGGGGATGATCTTGGTCGGGTCCAGCAGGTCGAAGTCGAACTTATGCTCGTCTTCTTCGGCGACGATTTGTACACCCAGCTCCCACTCAGGGTAATCGCCACTTTCGATGGCTTCCCACAGGTCGCGGCGGTGGTAGTCGGTGTCTTTACCGGCAAGCTTTTGCGCCTCGTCCCACACCAGCGAGCAGGTGCCGACCTTTGGATGCCAGTGGAACTTCACGAAGCTCGACTTACCTTCGGTATTGATCAAGCGGAAGGTATGAATACCGAACCCCTGCATGGCGCGCAGGCTTTTTGGAATGGCACGGTCGGACATTGCCCACAGCACCATGTGTGCCGACTCCGGCTGCAGCGAGACAAAATCCCAAAACGTATCGTGCGCCGAGCCGCCAGTGGGAATCTCGTTGTGCGGCTCAGGTTTTACCGCGTGCACAAAGTCGGGAAACTTGATCGCATCCTGGATGAAAAATACCGGCATGTTGTTGCCCACCAGGTCGAAGTTGCCTTCGTCGGTGAAGAACTTCACGGCAAAGCCCCGCACGTCGCGCACGGTATCGCCCGAACCACGCGGGCCCTGCACCGTAGAAAAGCGCACGAACACCGGGGTTTTATGCTCGGGGTTCCGCAGGAAGCCAGCCTTACTCAGCGCTGAATGGTTTGCATAGGTCTGGAAATACCCATGGGCGCCCGTACCACGGGCATGCACGATGCGCTCCGGGATACGTTCGTGATCGAAGTGCGTGATTTTCTCACGCATGATGAAGTCTTCCAGCAGCGACGGGCCGCGGGCGCCGACTTTCAACGTGTTCTGGTTATCGGAAATCCTTACGCCTTGGTTGGTACGCAGCGCCTGGCCGGTCGCGTCGGAACGGAACGCCTCCAGGGCCTGCAGCTTGGCGTTGGTGTTGCCACGGTCCAGGGTATCGGTGCCCGCGAGTTCACTCTTCGGCGGGGTAGCTGGCTTCTTGGTACTCATCAGACAAAACTCCTTATTCAAAGTGGCCAGAGCGGTCCCCGGCTCGTTTGAGCAAAACCCCAGGCACGGCACCTGGGAAATCGCGTTGCTTAAGTAGTGACTGACGCAGTTTTGTACCGTTCCTTTTTTATGACCTTTGATCGCGTTATTGCCAAATCGCTGGATGAATGCGAAATAAATGCTAAGAAACGCTATACGGACAGGCTAAAATGCGCGCCCGGCTAACCGCTGATCCCTTTTCCATGCGCCCCACAAGGTTCGCTACGTGATCGAGTTTCATAACGTCCATAAAACCTACCGCGTCGCCGGTAAGGATATCCCCGCACTGCACCCCACCAGCCTGCGCGTAGAGAACGGCCAGGTGTTTGGCCTGATCGGCCATTCGGGTGCGGGTAAAAGCACCCTGCTGCGCCTGATCAACCGCCTGGAAGAACCCAGCGGCGGCCAGATCAATGTCGACGGTGAAGAAGTCACGGCCCTGGACGCCAACGGCCTGCGTCGTTTCCGCCAGCAGGTCGGGATGATCTTCCAGCACTTCAATCTGCTGGCCTCCAAGACCGTTGCCGACAACGTGGCACTGCCGCTGACCCTGGCCGGCGAATTGTCCCGCAGGGAAATCGACCAGCGCGTGGCCGAATTGCTCGCTCGTGTCGGGCTGTCGGACCATGCCAGGAAATACCCGGCGCAGCTGTCCGGCGGCCAGAAGCAGCGCGTCGGTATCGCCCGCGCCCTGGCGACCAAACCCAAGATTCTGCTGTGCGACGAAGCCACCAGCGCCCTCGACCCGCAGACCACCGCCTCGGTCCTGCAATTGCTGGCCGAGATCAACCGCGAGTTGAAACTGACCATCGTGCTGATCACCCATGAAATGGATGTGATCCGCCGCGTGTGCGACCAGGTCGCCGTGATGGATGCCGGCGTGATCGTCGAGCAAGGCTCGGTGGCCGATGTGTTCCTGCACCCCAAGCACGCGACCACCAAGCGCTTCGTGCAGGAAGCCGAGCAGGTCGATGAAGGCGAGCAGCGCGATGACTTCGCCCACGTACCAGGCCGTATCGTTCGCCTGACATTCCAGGGCGAAGCGACCTACGCGCCCCTGCTGGGTACCGTCGCTCGCGAAACGGGGGTGGACTACAGCATCCTCGCCGGGCGTATCGACCGCATCAAAGACATCCCCTACGGGCAACTGACCCTCGCCGTCACCGGCGGCGACATGGAAGCAGCCTTCGCGCGCTTCACCGCCGCAGACGTCCACATGGAGGTCCTGCGCTAATGGAAGTCCTGTTGAGTTTCTTCGCCAATATCGACTGGTCCGAAATCTGGCTCGCCACCGGCGACACCATGATCATGTTATTTGGCTCGCTGTTCTTCACTGTGCTTCTCGGCCTGCCACTGGGCGTGCTGTTGTTCCTGTGCAGCCCGCGCCAGTTGTTCGAACAAAAAGGTGTATACGCGCTGCTGTCGCTGATCGTGAACATCCTGCGTTCGCTGCCGTTCATCATCCTGTTGATCGTGATGATCCCGTTCACGGTACTGATCACCGGCACATCGCTGGGCGTGGCCGGCGCTATCCCGCCACTCGTCGTCGGGGCAACGCCATTTTTTGCACGGCTGGTGGAAACCGCCTTGCGCGAAGTCGACCGCGGCATCATCGAAGCCACCCAGTCCATGGGCGCCAGCACGCGTCAGATCATTACCAACGCCCTGCTGCCCGAAGCCCGCCCCGGCATTTTCGCGGCGATCACGGTGACGGCGATTACATTGGTGTCCTACACCGCCATGGCCGGTGTGGTCGGCGCCGGTGGCCTGGGTGACTTGGCGATCCGCTTCGGTTACCAGCGTTTCCAAACCGACGTGATGGTGGTCACCGTGGTGATGCTGTTGGTTCTGGTGCAAATTCTGCAAACCGTCGGCGACAAGCTGGTGGTGCACTTTTCTCGAAAATAACGGCCATTGCCGGCCCCCGCCGGCACATGCCCGAACAAGGAGCTTGCTGGATGAAAAAACTACTGGTTGCTTTCGCCGCCGTTGCCGCGTTTTCCGCCCACGCCGAGACAATTACCGTCGCTGCGTCGCCGGTACCCCATGCGGAAATCCTCGAATTCGTGAAGCCTGCACTCGCCAAAGAGGGCGTGGACCTGCAAGTCAAAGTCTTCACCGACTACGTGCAGCCGAACGTGCAAGTGGCTGAAAAACGCCTGGACGCCAACTTCTTCCAGCACCAGCCGTACCTTGATGAGTTCAACAAAGCCAAGGGCACTCAACTGGTGAGCGTCGGCGCCGTGCACCTGGAGCCCCTGGGTGCTTACTCGAGCAAGTACAAAAAGCTGGAAGACCTGCCGGACGGCGCCAACGTAGTGATCCCGAACGACGCCACCAATGGCGGCCGCGCGCTGTTGCTGCTGGCCAAGCACAACCTGATCACCCTGAAGGACCCGACCAACATCCTGTCGACCATCAAGGACATCACCGGCAACCCGAAAAAACTCAAGTTCCGTGAACTGGAAGCCGCCACCCTGCCGCGCGTGCTGACCCAGGTCGACCTGGCGCTGATCAACACCAACTACGCGCTGGAAGCCAAGCTGGACCCATCCAAGGACGCCCTGGTGATCGAAGGCAATGACTCGCCTTACGTGAACATCCTGGTAACCCGCGAAGACAACAAGGATTCGGACGCCGTGAAAAAGCTGGTTGCCGCCCTGCACACGCCTGAGGTGAAGCAGTTCATCCAAGAGAAGTACAAAGGCGCAATCCTGCCGGCGTTCTGATCCGACTCGGTCTCCAACACTCTGAAGATCAAAAAATGTGGGAGGGGGCTTGCCCCCGATGGCGGCAGATCAGCCAGCTGATGCAGCGACTGATACTCCGCCATCGGGGCAAGCCCCCTCCCACATGTGTTTTGTATTACCTGTTACTTGCGCTGCAACAACCCCGGCAACTGCGCCACCAGCTTCTGGTTGTTCAGCGGCGCGCGGATAAAGCCACGCTGGGTGCCATCCGGGCCAATCAGCGCGAGGTTACCGCTGTGGTCGACGGTGTAGTTGGGCTTGCTGGTATCCGCCGGAATGAACGGAATGCTCACCGCATTCGACACCTTCTGCACATCGTCCACATTCGCGCCGGTCAAGCCCTGGAACTGCGGGTCGAAGTAGCCCAAGTACTGTTTGAGCTGGGTCGGTGTATCGCGGTTCGGGTCGACACTGACCAGGATCACCTGCAACTTATCCACAGCCTCCTTGGGCAGCTCGCTCTTGATCTGGCGCAGTTGGGCGAGCGTGGTGGGGCAGATGTCCGGGCAGAAGGTGTAGCCGAAGAACAGCAGGCTCCACTTGCCTTTCAACTCATTGACCAGCACCGGCTGGCCTTCCTGGTTAGTCATGCTCACCGACGGCAGCTGGCGGCTTTGCGGCAGCAGGATGATACCTGCGTCGATCAAGGCGGTGGGGTCACCCTGGCCCTTGCCCGAGAGCACCTTGTTGACGGTCAGGCCCATGATCAACGCGACAATGGCCACCAGAATGAAGACAGTTTTTTGAGTTCGAGTCATAGGTTCAACAGTAAGTAGTGATCTACGAGCAGGGCGATAAACAGCAGGAACAAGTACCAGATAGAGTACTTGAAGGTGTTGATCGCCGCGTGCGGCTGAGCGCCACGGTACAGCACCCAGGCCCATTGCAGAAAGCGTGCGCCCAAAACCAGCGCGCACGCCAGGTAGAGCAGGCCACTCATATGGATCACATAGGGCAGCAAGCTCACCGCCAGCAGCGCGAAGGTGTAGAGCAGGATATGCACCTTGGTGTAGTGCTCACCATGGGTAACCGGCAGCATCGGGATATCGGCCTTGGCATACTCCTCCTTGCGATGAATGGCCAGGGCCCAGAAATGCGGCGGGGTCCAGGCAAAGATGATCAGCACCAGCAGCAACGGTTCGGCGCTGATATGGCCGGTGACCGCAACCCATCCCAACAGCGGCGGAGCGGCGCCGGCCAGACCGCCAATCACGATATTCTGCGGGGTCGCACGCTTGAGAAAACCGGTGTAGATCACCGCGTAGCCGAGCAGAGAGGCCAGCGTCAACCAGGCCGCCAGCGGGTTGGTGAAGGCCAGCAACAGCGCGAGCCCTGCAACCGCCAGAAACAACGCAAAAGCCAACGCCGCAATAGGCGACACGCGCCCTTCCGCCATCGGCCGCTTGTGGGTGCGGGCCATCACCGCATCAATCCGCCGATCCACCACATGGTTGACCGCCGCCGCGCCGCCGGCACACAGGGCAATGCCCAGGTTGCCGAACACCAGCACCGTCCACGGCACCCCAGCACGGGTGGCGAGGAACATGCCCACCAGGGAGGTGATGAGCATCAGCACCACCACTTTCGGTTTGGTCAGCTCCAGGTAGTCGCGCCAGACTGCCTGGCCGTGACGCGCGCCGATCAAGGTCGCCATGGCATCTCTCCTTTAAGGGTGGTGAGGCCGGATACCGGCTTGCGCGGAAGGAAGCGCCAGCCGAACGGCAGTTGATGACGCACCCGAACCAGGCTGGTGCGGGCGTGGTAATTGACCAATACCAGGGTCAGCAACAATGCTGCGCCGCCAGCATTGTGAGCGACTGCAACCGGCAGCGGCAGGTGGAAATACACGTTGCTCAGGCCCAGGCTGATTTGCGCCGCCAAAGCGATCAGCAACAGCCCCGCGAGCCGGGTCATGCCAACGACGCGCAACTGCCAGGCCAAGCCCAGCAGAACCAGGGTGACCAGCACCGCACCCACGCGGTGGGTCAGGTGAATGGCGGTGCGCGCGTCGCTGTCGAGCTGCCCGCCGAGATAATTGGGACCGATATGCTGGGTGAGGTGAAAACCATTGGCAAAGTCCGCCGCCGGCCACCACTGGCCATGGCAGGTGGGCAGGTCGATACAAGCCACCGCTGCGTAGTTGGAGCTGACCCAGCCGCCGAGCGCAATCTGCGCGATGACCAGCACCAACCCCGCGGTCGCCCAATATTGCAGGCGCCTGGGCACGATCAGCGCGGGCAGCACGCCGGACAGCCGCAGGGTCAGCAGGAACAACAGACTCAAGGTTGCGAAGCCGCCCAACAAATGTCCGGTCACGACTTGCGGCCAAAGTTTCAACGTGACCGTCCACATGCCAAACGCCGCCTGGGCAAACACCACCGCCAATAAAAACAGCGGCAACTTCACCGGCTGGCCCGGATCACGCCGATGGCTCCAGGCGCGCGCCGCCAGCAGCACAATCAGCACGCCCAGGGTGCCAGCAAAGTAACGGTGGACCATCTCGCTCCAGCCCTTTTCCGCCTCCACCGGCGTATCAGGGAAATGCAGTTCGGCATGGGCCAACTGGGCCTCGCTTTGCGGCACGCTGATAAAGCCGTAGCAACCCGGCCAATCCGGACAACCCAGGCCGGCGTGTGTGAGGCGGGTATAGGCGCCGAGCAGCACAACGATCAGTGCCAGCAAGGTGGCAAACAACGCGAGGCGAAATCCAGGTTTGGCCATGACGATGCCCTTATCCGATGTTCGACAGTTTCAACAGGTGGCGCAGGTCGTTGAGCAAGTCCTTGCCCTTGACCTTGGCGTCGTAGCGCAGCACCAGGTTGCCGTGGGGGTCGACGATCCACAGTTGCGCGTCGCCCGGTGCGGCGGCGTTTTTGGTGAACGTCGAGAGATCCAGCGAGTAGCGCTGCAATTGCGGGTATTCGACCTTCAACTTGGCGTCATAGTCGGCACCGACCGGCTGTGCACTGGCCAGGGCATGGCTGGCGCGCGACGCATCGCGCCCCAGGCCGATCTGCAATTGGCGCGCGAGGTACACCAGTTGCTGGCAATCGGCGGCGCAGGCGGCGGGCGCGGTCACCAGCAACTGCCAGCGCTGTTCATCGGCTTGCACGCCAATATCGGCGCGGGTCTGACCATTACCGATCAGTTCTCCGTGATAGCTGCGACTGTCCGGCACCCAGAACTGCAGTTTGTACATAAAGGTGGCCAGCGCCATCGGGCCGATCACCATCAGCAGGATCAGCATCAGTTGCCAGCGGCCTTTGCGCCGATCAGGCACCTCAGACATGTTGGGTGGATTCATGGCCGTTCCCATGGGGCTTCTCCTTTGTGGTGTGCCATCCGAGGTAGAGGTAAAGCGCCAGTAGCGCCAGCGCCATGGCGAACCACTGCACCGCGTAGGCCAGGTGTTTCTCCGGGCCCATCGCAACGATGGGCCAGGTGGTTTCGTACGTACCGGGGCCGGCTTCGGTGCGCAGTTCGTAGGCAAAACCGCTGCGTCCGAGCTCAGCCCATAGCGCAGCGGGGTGCAGCGCGGTCAACAGGCGCGGCCATTGCGCGGTCGTGGGGTCTGCATGCAACTGGAATGTTTCGCCGGGCGCGACATACACCCAGGCGTCGAGATTCAAAGGCTGGTCGGGTGTGGTGAAGGCGGGAAGGGTGCGCCGATCCGGCCACGGCAACCAACCGCGATTGAGCAACAGCCACAGGCCGCTGGCCTGGTCATGAAAGGGTTGCAGTAACTCGACACCGGCCTTCCCGTCGCGCATGCGGTTATCCAGCAACACACTGTGCTCGGCATCGAATTGTCCGCGCAGATGCACGCGGCGAAAGGCCGGGTCCGCCATGTCAGCGAGCTGCACACTGCTGATCGGCTCAGCCGCGCGGCGTTCGGCATAGCTGTCCACCAGCAACTGCTTCTCATGGCCGCGCGACAGTTGCCAGAAACCCAAGCCCACCATCAACGGCAGCAGAACCATCACCACCAAGGTCGGCGCGATACCTGGACGAAAGCGTTTCATGGCGCTGGCTATACTTGTTTTCATTGCCCGCCCATCCCCTCACCTCAATGCCCACCGAAGCCAGGAACCAGACCATGCTCAAAGCCGCCATTGCCCTGATGCTGATCGCGACCGTCGTGAGCCTGTTCAGTGGCTTGTTCTTCCTGGTCAAGGACGAGGGCAACTCCAACCGCCTCGTCACTGCCTTGACCGTGCGTGTCGTACTGGCCGTGATCACCGTGGCATTGATCGCCTGGGGCTTTTTCAGCGGCCAACTGGTGTCTCACGCGCCTTGGTAAGTCGCCTCACAGCACATAGACGAAGAAAAACAGCCCGATCCACACCACATCCACAAAGTGCCAATACCAACTGGCCGCCTCGAAACCGAACTGATGCTCGGCATTGAAGTGCCCGCGCAGGATGCGCATCAGCATCACAAACAAAATGATGGTGCCGATGGTCACGTGGGCGCCGTGAAAGCCCGTGAGCATGAAGAAGGTCGCGCCGTACACGCCCGAGCCCAGGGTCAGGCCCAGCTCTTTATAGGCATGGATGTATTCCTCGGCCTGGAACCCGAGAAATCCCAACCCCAACAGTACGGTGATCGCCAACCAGAGCTTCAGCGCGCCACGGTGCCCTTTACGCAAGGCATGGTGGGCAACGGTGATGGTCACGCTGGAGCTCACCAGCAGGATGGTGTTGACCAGCGGCAGGCCCCACGGGCTGATGGTGCCCTCGGGCGCGGGATACAGCTTGGGATCAGGGTTATTGAGCAACGGCCAGGTGAACTCGAAGTTCGGCCACAGCATGTGCGCGATGCCCTTATGACCTTCGCCGCCCAACCAAGGCCCGGACATGTGCCGCACATAAAACAACGCGCCGAAGAACGCGATAAAAAACATCACCTCGGAAAAGATGAACCAGGTCATGCCCCAACGAAACGAGCGATCCATCTGCGCGCTGTACAGCCCGGCACGGCTTTCCTTGATCACTGCACCAAACCAGCCGAACAGCATGTAGGCCAGCAGCAGACCACCGACGAAAAAGATCCACGGGCCGTGGGATTCCGGGCGGGCGGCCTTCAGATCGTTGAACCACACGGCCAGTCCATACACGGTGACCAGCATGCCAAGGGTGGCAATTATCGGCCATTTGCTTTGCGCCGGTACGTAGTACGTATCATGAGTCGACATGTATTCGTTCTCCTGATTAAGCGGGCAAACAGTAGCTAGCCGCCGCTATGGACAGCCACCGGTGGTTGGCGCGCAGTGATATCGAACAGCGTGTACGCCAGGGTCAAATGCTTCACATCCTTGGGCATATCGCGATCGACGATGAAGCGTACTGGCATCTCGATGCGCTGGCCTGGCTGCAGCACTTGCTGGGTGAAGCAAAAACATTCGGTCTTGTGGAAGTACATCGCCGCTTCGGCCGGGGAAATACTCGGCACCGCCTGAGCCGTCATCGGTTTGTCAGTGGGGTTGTAGGCCACGAACAGCATCTCCGTCACAGCACCGGGATTGACCACCACCTCGTCTTCCTTGGAGTGGAACTCCCAGACCATGTCGATGGCATTGGTGGACAGGAACTGCACCCGCACCTGCCGCGCAGGGTCGACAATCTGTTCGCCCTCGTATTGCCCGGCCGTCTTGCCGTTGATACCGAACGCCTTGCACATCACGTCGTAGATCGGCACCAGGGCAAAGCCGAAGGCAAACATCGCCACCACCAGGATCAGCAGGCGGGTGACCAGGCGCTTGAGCGGTACGGAGTCAGCCATGTCGCCCACCCAGCGTGAATGAGGTCAATGTGGGAGGGGGCTTGCCCCCAATGGCTGTTTTACAACCAAGGATGATGTCAGCTGACACACTGCCATCGGGGGCAAACCCCCTCCCACAGGGGATCATCGGGGACCTGTTCATTTGACCTCCGGTGGCGTGGTGAAGGTGTGGTACGGCGCGGGCGAGGGCACGCTCCACTCCAGGCCTTCGGCGCCATCCCACGGCTTGGCCGGCGCCGGCGGGCCGCCGCGGATGCACTTGATCACGATAAACAGGAAGAAGATCTGCGTGGCGCCGAACATAAAGGCACCAATGGACGAAACCATGTTGAAGTCGGCAAATTGCAGGTTGTAGTCCGGCACCCGGCGCGGCATGCCGGCCAGTCCCACGAAGTGCATCGGGAAGAACGCCATGTTCATGCCCACGAAAGACAACCAGAAATGCAGCTTGCCCAGGGTTTCGTCGTACATGTGGCCAGTCCATTTCGGCAGCCAGTAGTAGGCAGAGGCGAAGATGCCGAAGATCGCACCGGGCACCAGTACGTAATGGAAATGCGCCACCACGAAGTAGGTGTCGTGGTACTGGAAGTCCGCCGGGGCAATCGCCAGCATCAGCCCGGAGAAGCCGCCGATGGTGAACAGGATCACGAACGCGACCGCGAACAGCATCGGTGTTTCGAACGTCAGCGAGCCTTGCCACATGGTGCTGACCCAGTTGAACACCTTCACGCCCGTGGGCACCGCAATCAGCAACGTGGCGTACATGAAAAACAACTCGCCGACCAACGGAATGCCCACCACGAACATATGGTGCGCCCACACGATAAACGACAGGAACGCGATACTCGCCGTGGCGTACACCATCGATGTGTAGCCGAACAACGGCTTGCGCGAGAAGGTCGGGATGATCGAGCTGACGGCACCGAACGCCGGCAGGATCATGATGTACACCTCGGGGTGGCCGAAGAACCAGAACACATGCTGGAACAGCACCGGATCACCACCGCCGGCCGCACTGAAGAAGCTGGTGCCGAAGTGAATATCCATCAGCATCATGGTCACACAGCCCGCCAGCACCGGCATCACCGCGATCAGCAGGAAGGCGGTGATCAGCCAGGTCCAGACGAACAACGGCATTTTCATCAGGGTCATGCCGGGTGCGCGCAGGTTGAGGATGGTGGCGACCACGTTGATCGCGCCCATGATCGAACTGATGCCCATCAAGTGGATGGCAAAGATGAAGAACGTCACGCTTTCTGGCGCGTAGGTGGTGGACAGCGGGGCGTAGAAGGTCCAGCCGAAGTTTGGCCCGCCACCCGGAGTGAACAGGGTCGAAACCAGCAGCAGGAACGCCGCCGGCAGCAGCCAGAAGCTGAAGTTGTTCATGCGCGGCAGGGCCATGTCCGGCGCGCCGATCATCAGCGGGATCATCCAGTTGGCCAGGCCGACGAACGCCGGCATCACCGCACCGAACACCATGATCAAGCCGTGCATGGTGGTCATCTGGTTGAAGAACGCGGGCTCCACGATCTGCAGGCCGGGCTGGAACAACTCGGCACGGATCACCATGGCGAACGAGCCGCCCAACAGGAACATGGTGAAGGCAAACCACAGGTACATGGTGCCGATATCTTTGTGGTTGGTGGTCAGCACCCAGCGCATCAAACCCTTGGCGGGGCCGTGGGCATGGTCACCGGCGTGGCCATGGTCATCGATCACAGCGCTCATGGCCGTTCTCCTGCAAGCGAGTGGGCGGGGCGGTTCGGGGCATATGCAATGAATGAAGTCATTTGCTTTCCGCCTGCTTGATGGCCAGCACGTCTTTAGGCGTGACCATGTCGCCTTTGTTGTTACCCCAGGCGTTGCGCTCGTAGGTCACAACCGCAGCGATATCCACCTCGGACAGTTGCTTGCCGAACGCCGCCATGGCGGTGCCGGGCTTGCCGAAATAGACGCGGTGCAGGTGGTCTTCCTTGGTGCCGGTGGCAATCGGCGAGCCCTTGAGCGCCGGGAACATTGGCGGTAGGCCCTGGCCTTCGGCCTGGTGACAGGCCACGCAGGTGGTGTGGTAGACCTTATCGCCACGGGCCACCAGCTCTTCAAGCGTCCACTCCTTGGAGGTCAGCTCCTTGAGCTTGGCGGCTTCGGCCTTGCGTTCGCCGAGCCAGGTGTCGTAGTCGGCCTTGGACTTGACCTCGACCACGATCGGCATGAAGCCGTGGTCCTTGCCGCACAGTTCAGCGCATTGGCCACGATAGATGCCGGGCTTCTCGATACGGGTCCAGGCCTCGTTGACGAACCCAGGGATGGCGTCGCGCTTGACCGCAAAGGCCGGCACCCACCAGGAATGGATCACGTCGGCGGCCGTCACCAGGAAGCGCACCTTGGCCCCCACCGGCAGTACCAACGGCTGATCGACCTCCAGCAGGTAGTGTTCGCCCTTGGTCGCCTGGTTGTGGATCTGCTCGGCGGGCGTGGCCAGGTTGCTGAAGAACTCCACGTCCTGGCCCAGGTATTTGTAATGCCACTTCCACTGGTAGCCAGTGACCTGGATATCGATATCCGATTCACTGCTGTCGTAGATGTTGATCAGCGTCTTGGTCGCCGGAATGGCCATGGCCACCAGGATCAGCAAGGGCACCACGGTCCAGAGGATTTCCACGGTCGTGCTTTCGTGGAATTTGGCCGCGACCTGGCCCGTAGAGCGGCGGTGGAGGATCATCGACCAGAACATTGCGCCAAACACAACAATGCCGATTACCACACAGATCCAGAAAATGGTCATGTGCAGGTCGAACACAGCGTGACTGACTTCAGTCGCCCCTGGCGCCATATTCGTTGTCCAGGCGGCGTGCGCCTGACCGAATACTGACCACAACAGAAGGCCCATCCAAACGTGTGGATGTCGCGTCATTGCGGGTTCCCCTTATCGTTCTTGTTATCCCGCCGGTTTGCACCTGCGTCGAAGGGAGCGGCTTCCATACTGCTTACAACCGCTTAGCCTCACCTGCTTATGCAGTCTGGCGTCATCAGCTAATTGCGTACAAACCCGAGTATAGACAGGGTCTGCAACCCCGCAATGTGTAGGGGCAAATGAGCGAAAATGAACCGCCAAAGCCAATAAAACCGGGGGCGGAATCGTTTATCCGACAAACGATGGCAATTCGATATAACGTGGACGCATAACCATGAAATAATTATGACAAATGCGTCTGAGGATCTCGTATAAACGAGCTACCTTATGCTCTCCCTATTCCCAACGCCTGCATCACTGGAGCTTTCATGAACACCGCCGCATTGCGCGAGCAGATTTCCCATGCCCATCAACATGAAGCCCGCACTGGCCAGCTTGCCCAGCAGCTGGAAAAACAATTGCCGCACCTGCATTCGGCCATCTCCCTGGCTGACGGCGATCGCAACATTGTCATGACCCGCTTTGTCACGGCTTACATCGAACTTGTCCCCGACTTGCTGGACGCCGCCAACGATGTGGCCCGCGAAGCCGGTATCGAGAGCCAGATCAAGCCAGTATTGAAGATCGCCGAACAATTCTTCCTGCAACCGCCCGCGATCCTGGCTGGCCATGAAGGACTCGACGGCCTGTTGGACGAGGCCTACCTGGCGCATCGCCTGGTTGAAGAAGTCAATGATCTGTATATCAAGCATTTTGGCCAGCCACTGATTCCGGCAGATACCACCGTGGCTAACGTGATTGCCCATCAGTTGATCGGCGAAGCATTCGCCAACCAGCTGGACGAAGCGGTGCACCTGGCAGTGGATGAAATGCTCAACGAAGACAGCTTTGCGCTGGAGTCAGTCGAGGCGTATCGCGAACAGCTGAAAAGCCCGTACACGGAAGCCGCGTGGAAGCGCTGGCCGTGCCTGTCCCGCAAGCTGGGGGTTGAGTTGGCGTTGGATCAGCCGGCTTAAAGTTTCAGGCTGACGCTAAGCGTACATCGCCTTCTGTAGGAGCGAGGGGGACGCCTAGTTCTTGCTCGCGAAAAACGTCAACGATAACGCGTGTTGCCTGAATGAACGCGGCGCCTGTGAGTTCTTCGCGAGCAAGAACTAGGCGTCCCCCTCGCTCCTACAAAAAAGCCTTAACTGACCGGCATTAGGACTTGCCCCCTCCCACGTTTTGATCCGGTTCCCTCAGCCGATCGATGGCGCCGAACCTATCCCCGTCGTCGTCCTGACCCGGCCTTCCAACCGGCGCTTCAACCCGCGTGCCTCGATCATCAGCTTCGAGCCCTTGGCCGCGTTGGCCCGACCCCATTCCTCCAGCAGCTCCAGGCAGGAATGGTCGATATAGCTGAGGTTACTCAGCGGCACATGCAGCAGGGTCCCGGCAGGCACGGTCGACAGTACCTGGGTCAACGCCGGCACTTTCAGGAAGGTCGCCGCCCCCACCAGGCGCAGTTCCATTTCACCGTCCCGGGGCAGGTCGACCAAGCTGATTTTCAGGCGCGAAGCCTTGAATGCCAGCTTGACCAACGTCAGCCCGAAGCCCACCAGCACACCGGTCAGCAGGTCGGTGAAGATGATCGCCAATGCCGTGGCCGCATAGGTAAACATCGGCATACGCCCATAACGCCCCAGAGCCCGAAATGCCTTGATATCCACCAGCTTGATCCCGGTGTACACCAGTACGCCCGCGAGGCTCGCCACAGGAATGCTCTGCAGCACGCTCGACAGCAGCAACACGAACCCCAGCAGCCATACGCCATGGAGCATCGCCGACAGGCGTGTGGTGGCACCCGCCTGCACGTTCGCCGAACTGCGCACGATCACGCCAGTCATCGGCAGGGCGCCGACCAGGCCACAGAGCATGTTGCCCACGCCCTGGGCAGACAGCTCCTTATCGAAGTCAGAACGCTGGCCGCTGTGCATGCGGTCGACGGCTGCCGCAGAGAGCAGGGTCTCGGCACTGGCAATAAACGCAACGGCGAACGCAGCAATCAACAACTGCGGATCGGCCAGGTTCAGCAGGTCGCCGGGCCGCAGCCAGTCGATGGCGTCGGCGAGGTTTTCCGGCACTTCCACACGCTTGACCTGCAACGCCAGCACCAGGCTGGCGACCGTGGCCAGCCCCACGCCCAGCAAGGCCCCCGGCACAAACCGCAGCGTCTGCGGGCGGAATTTGTCCCACAGGTACATCACCAGCATGGTGGATAAACCGAGCAGGCCGGCCTGCCAGCCGAGCCCGCCACCCAGGGTTGGAATCGCCTCGCCCAAGGCTGCCGGGAAACCCGCCAGGTTATCCAGCCCCGAGGGCTTGGGCGCGCCATCGAGCATCACATGAATCTGCGATAGCACAATCAGCACACCGATCCCCGCCAGCATGCCGTAGACCACCGCCGGCGCCGTGACACGGAACCAGCAGCCCAGGCGCAAGCGCCCGGCCACCAGTTGCAGGAAGCCCGCCAGCAACAGAATCGGCCCAAGCATTGCCATGCCGTGCTGGCGCACCAGTTCGAATACCAGCACCGCCAAGCCCGCTGCCGGGCCGCTGACCTGCAGCGGTGACCCCGCCATCCAGCCCACCACCAGGCCACCGATAATCCCGGTGATCAAGCCCTTGGCCGGTGGCATGCCGGAAGCGATCGCGATCCCCATGCACAAGGGCAGGGCAACCAGAAACACAACCACGGAGGCGAGGAGCTCCCGTGGCAATACAGCTTTCAATTGAGCAGCACGCATGATGACTCTCCCGAGGCATTCGCCGGGCGCGGCAAAGCCTGGCTGCATCCATGGCAGCCACCGCTTTACCCGGCAGGGAAGTGTGTTAGAAGCGCGCTTTAGGCGTCGCGGATGGAATCGGCTCGGTGCCGTTCAAGGGTCGGAATGCCGACTGTTCCGCATCGTAGGCCCGGATTTCGCTGGTCTCGATGTCGTAGATCCAGCCATGGATAAACAAATGACCATTGGCCATGCGCGAAGCCACGGAAGGATGGGTACGCAAATGTTGCAACTGGGCGATGACGTTTTCTTCGGTCAGCACTTTCATGCTCTCGCCTTCATTGGCGCAGTCGCAGTTGTCGTGGACCATGGCCTTGGCGACCTCGGCATGACGCAGCCAGGCCTTGACCGTCGGCATCTTCTCCAGGCTCTGGGGGTTGAGCACCGCGCGCATCGCGCCACAGTCGGAGTGCCCGCATACGATGATGTGCTGCACGCCCAGGGCAAGCACCGCGTACTCGATGGCGGTGGAAACGCCGCCGTTCATCTGCCCGTAGGGTGGCACCACGTTGCCGACGTTACGGGTCACAAACAGGTCGCCGGGGGAGCTTTGGGTGATCAGCTCGGGCACGATGCGCGAGTCGGCGCAGGTAATGAACATCGCCCGTGGGCTCTGGGCCGTGGCGAGTTTCTTGAAGAGTTCTTCCTGCTGGGGGAAGACGTCGTGATGGAAATGCAAAAAGCCGTCAACGATATGCTTTAGCGCTGCATCGGCGGATTCCGCCACCTGAGGGGCTGAAGCCGACGCAGCCAACGGCTGTTTATCCTTGTCACTCATGATTCATCCTCTTGATTAATGCAGGGGAGTTGTCAGGTCAGTTCGACGCGCGTTCAGTGGATTAGTTGAAAAATCCCACAATGATAGGCGCCGACTCATCAGTCACTCGCTGAACAAGGTAACCGCCAAAACTTAACTCAAACTGAATGAACCGCTCTAGATCGCGGGTTTCAGTGATGTCAAAACGCGACTATTCCTACAGGAAGAGTGCATTCTTCTTTATCATTTTACAACAACACCATTTGTCTGCCCGGTGGGCAGAACGCCGTGCAATCGAGATTAAAGCCTTCCCGACGATTGAGGCCCAGGCGCTTGATCGCCTTGGCAAAACGTTGCGCCAGCAGATCGGCGAACGGCCCCTCGCCCCGCATGCGCACGCCGAACCGGCTGTCATACACCTCGCCGCCGCGCACTTGGCGCACCAGGCTCATCACATGGGCCGCGCGCTGCGGGTAATGCGCCGCCAACCATTCCTCGAACAAAGGCGCCACCTCCAACGGCAAGCGCAACATCATGTAGGCCGCACTTTGAGCACCTGCGGCGTGGGCCTCGGCCAACAGGCTTTCGAGCTCGCTGTCATTGATCATCGGGATCATCGGCGAGCACAACACCCCCACCGGGATACCGGCCTCGCGCATCACCCGGATCGCCCGCAACCGCGCCTTGGGCGCTGCCGTGCGCGGCTCCAGGATGCGCTTGAGCTCGTCATCCAGGCTGGTGAGGCTGATCATCACCGCCACCAGCCGCTGCCGGGCCAGTTCGGTCAGCAGGTCAAGATCGCGCAGGATCAGCGAGCCCTTGGTGATGATGGTCACCGGATGCCGATAACGCAGCAGCACTTCAAGGGTTTGCCGGGTGATCTTGTATTCGCGCTCAATGGGTTGGTATGGATCGGTATTGGAGCCCAGGTTGATCGGCGCGCATACGTAACCCGGTTTGGACAGTTGCTGCTCCAGCACCTCGGCCGCGTTGCTCTTGGCAATCAGCTTGGTCTCGAAATCCAGCCCTGGCGACAGGTCCCAATAGGCATGGCTGGGTCGCGCATAGCAGTAGATGCACCTGTGTTACGCTATAAGACACTCACGTGCTCGGTATCCAAGCTATGCAACGAAAATGCTATTCATACGTCCGTTTTTCTCATAAAAAACAAGAGCTTGGAACGTCATTTGCTCGACAAAGTGATATTCAGCATTTCGTAGAGAAACACAATCTCATAGTAGATACGAAGCTTGAAGATTTGGGCGTTTCAGCATTCAGGGGCAAAAACTCACAAAAAGGTCAGTTGGGTGATTTCATTGACCTTGTTGAAAATGGGCTGATTGAAGAAAATTCGATTTTGCTGATTGAAAACTTCGACCGTCTATCAAGACAGAAGGTTATTAAATCCACGCAAATTTTTATCAATCTTTTGAACCGTGGGGTTGATATAGCGGTTCTCGACACAGGAAAAATATACTCAAAGAACACACTACTTTCATCAGATTTTTTTATTGCAGTGATTGAGTTTGAACGTGCAAACGCTGAAAGCGCTAGGAAAAGCGATTTTACAAGCTCGGCTTGGAATATTCATCGCGATGAAATGCGCAAAACCAAAGCCGTTAAAACACGCAAAACACCATCATGGATAGGTGTTTCAGGAGTAGTTAAGGCTCGCCCAGGTGATGAATCAGCCAAGTTTTTTATCATCGAAAATGAAGCTCGGAAAATCAGGAAAATTTTCGATTTGGCTTTATCAAAAGGTTTAAGCGAAACGGCAAGGTCTGTTAATGAATGGCTTGAACCAGATGAACCAAAATATTCTATTCATCAAATACAATACCTCCTCAAAAATAGAAAGGTTATAGGCGAACATCAGCCCATGAAATTTCACGAAAGTGAAATGGGACAGATGAAGCTAATGCCCGAAGGACCAACCATTCACGATTATTATCCGTCCATTGTTGATAAGTCTATTTTCGAAGAAGTTCAAGAAAAGGTTTTAGGGCGCAAGCCATTTTCGGGAAAATTTAACAAATCAAGATTAAACGTATTTCAAGGCTTTATTACATGCTATCACTGCCATGGAACAATTAGATACATGGATAAGTCAAGCAGTGAAAGAAGCAATAAGCACTATTTCGTTTGTACAAATTCAATGTCAGGAAAATGCGTTTTAGGTAAACGACTCACATACAACGCAAGTCAAGCAATGCAGTTTTTCTTTGAAAAAACAGACCGGTTAAATCTATCCGAAATTTTTGAAAATGATGAAAATACTTTACGCCTCAATAACTCAATCAAAGATGCTGAAAGAGCTTTAAAAAATACAAATCATCAGCTTGAACAGTTAAAGAAGCAAATCAGAGAAATGCTCCGCACTGGCAAAAATATATCTGACACATTGAACGAAATGCTTATCGAGTTTGAAACGTTACAGCGTGAACAAACCAACGCGCTAAAAACGCTGAAAGAAGAAAAAGAAACGTCAGTAGCACAGATTGAAGTTTCTAGAAACTTCAATCAGGAAAATATTCTAGAACTGCTCAATGACAAGAGTGATGAAGCAACACGAAAAAGAATTAATATCAACAACCATTTGAAACAGATAATTGAGAATATCAATTTTTTTTGCCGGGGTTACTCAAAGAAAAATCCAATTACTGGTGTTGAGGATAAACGCTCGACTTTAATTCCAACTATGATTGTGAAATTCAAAAACGGTGTTGTGCGAGTTATTGTAGAAAATGAAATGATTAAAGATGTTGGAGAGTTATCCGGTGGGGCTGAACTTTACCTAAACATTTTAGAAGATATGCATCAAAACATGATTCTGGAAAAAAACCACTAGTCCTTTTAGTTGGACAATTGGAAATTGTCTAACTAAAAGGACTCCGATTCGAAAAAGTGTTTCACGTGGAACTATTGAGCTTGTTACGTCTACGATATGTCGGTCTTGTTACTTCCAAACCGTCTTTTTCAAGCTCTGAAACTTCTGCGTCAATCATGTTATCAACAAGCAAAATATCACTCTCATCAGCTTTATCACTTTCAACAATACGATTTGCTTTTTCCTCAACGTCTTGCCTGTTAATCAAAACATCAAGCGTCGTACCATCTCTTATACTTTTAACCCAATAAATCAAACTCGATTTAAAATCATTAAATGCTTTTAAAATAAAACCTAATTTTGCTCTTTCAAGCATTATTTGAGACTTTTTATTGTCCAGCTCAATTTCTTTAATCTCTAATTCTTTCAATTTTGTCTCTGCTTCTTTCTGTGAAAGAACCGCAACAGTGGTGACGTTCTGCGCTTCCAAAACGAGTTTCGAAGCGTTTTGAACTTCTTCTTTTGCTTTGTCATACTCGTGACGTTGTGCAGTCTTGCGCCTGCCCACATTTGTTCTCAACGGCTTGTGATGTGTATGATCGATATTACAATGCTTCAATACTGACTGATTGAACTGTAATTTCAATTTCGCTAAAACGTTCTTTCTATCCAAATCAGCCAATCTCTGCCCTGAAAAAATCCTAGGAACAAGAAGGTTTAAGTGAGGATTTGTCTGGTCGTGTATATTCAAAAAGCACGCTCGACCAAAACGATTAACATCCTCTTTTATCTCTAATTCTTTGTGAATTGTATTGACCAAATCTTTTGATATTTTTGTCCATTGTTCAGCGGTAGGCTTATGCGGAGGGGGTAATATAAAGTTAAAAGATTGAGCAAAAGACTCAACTTTTCTACCTCCTTTTTTGTTTTTCGCATCGAATGAAATCGTTTCTTGAATAGTGTTATTAAGAAATGTATTTACGTCAGAGTTAAACAGTGGGTAGATAGTCGTGTTCTTATGATTCTTGTGCTTCGCACTTGCTAAATAACTAGCATATTCAGACAATCCAAAATCTTTATTTTTGACACGCTCGGTTGTTACAGTCCAATTTTTTATGCTCATATCGAACCCTCGAACTTTGTTCGACAGGTCTTACAAACTATTGAAAATTTAGGAATTTCAAAGTCTGTTTCTATATGCCACAACAATCCATGACTTGTTTTTTTCTTGCAGCTCGTGCAATGTAAATATAAATTATTCATTGTATTTAAAGTTGTTATGCTTTTATAGTAGCATATCGTAACAACGAAATTTCATAGTTGTTCAGCCGACTGTGAAGAGTTCAAGATAGGACAACCCTAAAGGGTTGACGCTGGCGCTTCCTACTTGCTGGGGATACCCCAGACCCAAAAAGCGAAAAGCAAAAGCAAAAGCAAAAGCAAAAGCAAAAAATCAAAATCTCTTAAATGCGGCATCTCGCCTTGTCTTTAAAATTTCCTGTTTTTCAACAGTCGATTTTAAAGATGCTTTACGAGATTTAAAAAATAGACGAACAACGTCGTTCACAATAAAAATCAACGCAAGGCGTTCTGACATACTGCTACGTTCTTGCCCAAGCAAAACTACTTGCTTAATAATTTCCCGCTCTTTATTTTTTGAACTTGCTTGATATATTTCGACAAGTTCAATCAGCAAAAGTAGTTGCTGAATGTTATTCGCATTACTCAATAATATCTGAAATGCACTGACGACTTTCAAGTCCCTTATAGAACTAACAAGATTTTCTGCCTTTGCTCTAACTTCTATTTCATTCATAGTGATTTGTATTTTCTATCATTATACAATTACGATGAACTAACTTACCTTTTAACCCCCCAGCGGGGGGAAGGGGGGAGAAGGTAAATACCGCAGTACCTGCGGCATAGAAAACTTTAGTAATATGGATTTGTCGGTAAAGTGTAAGTCTTAATAACAACGTCTTTGCTTAAATACTCTGGATTTCTCCAGAAGTCTCCATCTTGCATTGTCCAGAGTGTTTTTGACTCTTCACAACTTCCTGTTTTAAAGTTAAAACTGTGGCTTATTTCCAGCGCCGAACTTCCTCGCTCATTAAGAGTGTCTTTATTTTTACAATCACGAGCAGCCGCTTGATAAGCTCTTACAGACTCTTGTCGTTCCTTATCTGTCATTCTGTCCTTTGCTGAAACTTTATTTTCAATTACAGTTCCAGCAGGAACATTGCTTGTCGTTTCAAAATATCCAGCATTTACAGCAATACAAAGAGCACCTATCACTACAATAAATTTGAAAAAATCCTCCATGGTTACCTTACACACAAGTTCAACATCTGTTTTATATTTTCATCAGAAACATTGCTACGCTTTAGGTTTTCAATTCTTTCTTTATCTAATGAACTTGATAAACCTTTTGTGCAAAAATTCGAATTAAAATAGATATGCCCGTTGTTGTCTACAAGTACTTTTTTCGTAATAAGAGCTTTCCACGCGCGATTAACCGCGCTTTTATCCAAACATAAATCTTTTGCAATTGTAGATTGTTTAAGACTTACTAAATTCCCATAATCCATCATTTTCAAGATGTAAATAACGACTTTAAACTCTGTCGGCTTTAAGTCTAACTGCAATAGATTTTCTGCAAAACCGATAAAGAACTGCCCTAATATGACTTTGGGTTTATTTTTCTTCACGTTTACATTGACACTAATATCGCTTTGCTCTTCGCTTAACAATTCATTAACTGCTTCTAATGTTTTGTCATTCAGCTCTTTCTTTAAAAGCTCTTTTTGTAAAGCGCCAATACTTCCATCATCATTTTCTATTTCTAAACCGCTCATCGAATCATTCATTAATGCACCTATATTATGTTTATATAAATAGAGTAACATTTGAATTGATAAAAAGTAGATGCAAGTGAGAAATAATTGTTTTTTTTGAGAAAGCTCTCTCAAAACCTTATTTTCTGGTGAAATTACCATTTTTTCATAGTTGATTAAATCGTCAACACTGGTTGATAAAATCGTCAACTTGTAGTTGATTAAAAAATCAACTTCGGTTGATTAAATCATCAACTTTTATTTCTTGTAAGCATTGATTTTATTGGTGTTAAGAGGCTCTTAAGATGTAAGACTTTAATAAGACCTTTAAGAGAGGGATAATTTACTATGCAGATTGGAGATAAAAGTGCTTTAACTAAACAGTAGCGTTTTATTTTTAAACTCTTATTAAATTGAAAATTCTTAAATGTTTTAGTTGTTTTCGTTTGCGGCAGGTACTGCCGTTATTTACTTTTATATTTTGTGAAATCCCCCCAACCCCCCCCGGTTGGGGGCCAAAAGCATTAAAAGCGATAAAAGCTATTCGGCTAGCCCTGCCGGATGATTCACCCATCCCTATGACCGTCGTTGCAGCCCTACGGGCGACGGTCAAGGGGCAACCCGTGCCCAGACAGCGCCCGCGACTATGCGTCGCTTGGGCGGGGGTCTTATCGCTTAATAGATACAACTATGTTCAAAATCCGAAACATTTTATTGATTTACGTTTGGCTTTGAGAAAACCTTTTTAAAGATGCATATCACCAACCAAGTGATTATTGAAATTGCAAAAATGAATATAAATGGAGCAATGCGCTGAACCTGACTTGCGTCATAAGTTCCATTCATTGAAGCGTTAACCGCAAGACCGAGATTAATCAAAATCACCAAAAGAGAACCAATCGACAAAAATCTTAACAGTTTCATTCTCACTATTCCTCATTAGTTGGTTTTTCAGGCGGAGCAAAAAAATATGCAGTTAGACCAAAAAATAAAATTATTGGCCCTAATACATAAGTCACTTGAACTCCGATATATGACACAGTGCACCATATAAGAATATAAAGCGCCAATGCCCCTAAACATATTGCTAGTGATTTTTCGTATATCCATTTTCGCACTATTATCCACCCCTCCCTTTCCTATGCGGAAAGGTATCATTTCTCTCCTGCTTTGACACAGGATGAATATTTTCGACGTTCAGAGGTGGTGCGAAATACTGGCTAGACTAGCGAGTGTGTTATCGACCAGTAGACACAGCTATGACAGAGCGCCATCGCCCATCAGGCGGATGGGCGCAATCCTCAACTTGTGTGAAACCAAGAGGCATTAGAAACGGTGTAGTTACTGGGCAGTTATCACATGGCCACCACTAGACCCATAAAACTTCCCACTGACCATTCCTTTTTTGTGATAGTCATTAAGTAGTTTTAGGAAATCCTCGACATCTTCCTTATTTTCGATAAGAATCTTACCATCTGCGGTAAATTTCAAATCTTTCTTTTCAAAAGAATGTAAGACATTCTTCATATTCTCAATTTCTAACTGCCCAATGCCCGTATGATTCTGTTTACGCGCAATGTTCGCAACCATCCTCATCAAGGATGGTTTAGCGCTTATTTCTTCTTGCAGCAGCTCAATTCCTTCTAGAATATTTTGCTGGGTCATTTCTGCGACCACCGTATTAGCATTTTCTACAAACTCATCTTCAAGACTGACAATCTTTTCAAAAGCTCCTTTTCCAAATATGTAGAACGTATTATCTAACAATACACAATCTACTTTGTTATCAAAACTAATTGATTCTAAATTTGCCTCCACCAATCGCGCATCTTTAGAATCAAACCAAGCAACAAATTTCTCACACAAATTTTGCGCTTCGTCAGTTGCAATTTTTGTTGGCGCTGTTTTTCTAAAAACTAAAACAGACTTATCGCCTTTGCTGAATTTTACGCAATACGCCCAAAGCTTATCTTTGACGTCATGAAGGGATTCTATATTTTCAACTGCCCCAGCCTCAATCTTCCCCCAAACTGATGGGGCAACTTTCATCGCATTTGCATCAGGATACTTATGTACAACATTAGGAGAATCATCAGCAATAACTTTATAATCTTCAAACTTTATGTCTGGTCTGCCGACGACTTTACCAATTTGAGCTTTTAGGCTTTTGAGAAAATAATCATTCAGCTTTTCTGACGCGTCTGTTTTTTTAACATCATATATAAAAGTTTGAACTTTTTTGACGCTTTTGGTGCGCCTCTGAATGAAAAAAAGCTGTACTACCAAACCTTTCTCATTGAGAAGACCATCACCCGCTATCAACTGCTGAATACTCATCCGCTCTCCTAAGCTACACCATAGCTGAGTTTATGTGCGATTCGCTTAGGTCGAAGGGTATCTCCCTCCTCCAAAAATCGCTCCTTGGTTAAAACAATTGTTTTCTTTGTCTTGCCTGTATTGTCTTTATATTCTATTTGATATAGCGAGTACCAAAAACTTAATGTAGGATTTATCAACATCATAGAAGAATTAGAGTAAATAGCGTACGTCACCGACATTAAAGCGATTATCGGAACTAATTGGCTTATGTTTGATAAGTCCTGAAACACGAAAGGAATTATGTATGTAAACAGGTAAGCAATAGCTTCGCTATTTTTATTCTCTACATCTGTGACGGTAATTTCTTCACCGCTCTCGTTTGCCCTTCTCTCTAAATTTCGAAGCAAGATGAGAAGACCAATCAAACTAATAGTGGAGATTATAATTAGAAACGAAGACACTCCGAAATAGCGAAAAAAGTTTAAGACTGTTTTTGTCGTTATTTCAGCTGGATTTAAGAAATCTTTGTTTTGATAGAATTGTTGAAAAACCATTATGGCAAATAGAGGTGTGTACGACACGATGAACAAGGAGAGTCTTGCCCCGCGCTTCAATCCGTGTCGCCGTGTGTGGCTAGCCATTTCACCATCTCCTTTGGTCGGGTCAGCATAGCTGATAGCTTTTTGATAGCAAAGCGCATTGGTTCAAACTCGCCCTAGGCGATATACGCAGAGGATTTCAGATTTTCTCATTCGAGTATCTTTTTACAGAATAGATACAGCCATGCTCGCAGCCACGATACGGGTTGATCGAGCGATCGAACGGCAGGTCTGGCGAGTTGTTGCGGGTGATGATGGTCTTGGCCGTCTCGATGCGCACTTCGGTGCCCTGGGTCGGCGGCACTTCCTGGTACCAACCGTCGTCCTCGGCCACGCTGGCGGTGGGCGCAAAGCGGTTGTGCAGGTTGGTGGCCGTGCCCCGGCCACGGGGCGGTAGGGGAGAATTCATGGGCATACCTCAATACTGTATCTACATACAGTATTTCAACCCGGCGTTTCGCGCCAGCACCGTTGAGCAGGAAGTCGCCAGGCAATTTACTTACATGTGTAAGTGCAAGGTATTACATGTGAGCTTTCAAGTAACAAATCGCCACACTTAGTTCATGGATTAAGCTTTCAGCATGCACTTATGATCCTGTCCCAACTTAATAAACACCAAAAGGATCCAAGTATGTCTCAGGACGAAATACGTTTGACTTGTGAAGACTTTGAGAAAGATAACAGCCCGGAAATCTTACTCGAGCGTTTTACCAATGGGGATCTTTCGTACGCTATGTATGCCTCTTCATCCAAGAAAGATGGGCATTACGACACGACCTCCAGCCCAACGGACCTGGACAATGACGGCGACTTCGATAACGAAGACAAGGCAATTTTCCTGACTATGGCCAATGCCTTCGCGAAGACCTGCCAGCGAAAGTCAAATTAAACGAAGCGTTCCAAGAAATAGAAAACGCCCAACTTATATAAATCACCCTATATAAGTTGGGCGCGCGACACCCGAACTTATTTAGTTCTTATCGCCCTGTTTTTTACGCAACTCCGCAACTTGCGCAGCACTTGTTGCAACACCTTTATTACCCCAGCTACCCCGCACGAAACTGACCACATCCGCCACTTCCTGGTCCGACAGCCTCCAGGCGAACGCCGGCATGGTGAAGGTGGACGGCGCCGTGTGCGTTGCCGGCAAGGTCCCACCGTTCAACACAATGTTGATCAGCGACGTGGCATCCGCCGTCTGCAACACCGGGTTACCCGCCAGCGCCGGGAACACCCGCGTATAACCATGGCCGTCGGTACGGTGGCAGGCCGCACAGTTGTCGATGTACACCGACGCGCCCGGCTTGCTGTCATCACCTTTCCATAGCGCTTCAGCCACCTGCTTGTCGTACTGGTGCGGTGCGTCGTTGGGATCGACCGCGGGCAGGCTCTTGAGATAGCGGGCGATAGCAGTCAGGTCGTCTTGCGACATGTACTGCATGCTGTGGACGACCACATCGCTCATGCCACCAAACACGGCACTGCGATCACTGCGGCCAGTCTTGAGGAATTGCACCAGTTGCGCCTCGCTCCAGCTGCCGAGGCCGTCCTTGTGGTCGCCGCGCAGGCTCTTGGCGATCCAGCCTTCCAGCGGCGCACTGCCGGACAGGAACGCGTTGCCGTCAGTGGCACTCAGGGCTTTTTCCTGCATGGTCAGGGCACGCGGCGTATGGCACGCGCCGCAGTGGCCAAGCCCTTCCACCAGATAGGCACCCCGGCTGATCACCGGGTCAGCACCCGCCGCCTGGTCGTGCGCCACCTCAGGCGCGAACATCCAACGCCACGCCGCCAGCGGCCAGCGCATGCTCAGCGGCCAAGGAATGTCGCTGTCTTTGTTCTCCTGCGCGACGGGCTCCACGCCTTTCATGAAGTACGCATACAACGCCCGCATATCGCTCTCGCTGACACGGGCGTAAGACGGGTAGGGCATCGCCGGGTAAAGCGTACTACCACTCTTGGCGACGCCATGGCGCACGGCCTTGTCGAAGTCCTCGAAGCTGTAGCCACCCAGGCCGGTCTGGTCCGGGGTGATGTTGGTGGAATAGATCACACCAATGGGGGTCTCCATCGGCAGGCCGCCCGCGAACGGTTTACCACCCTTGGCCGTGTGGCAGGCCACGCAGTCTCCGGCGCGGGCCAGGTATTCGCCCTGCTGGATCAGGTCGGTTTCGGCTGCGCTTACCGAACAGCTGCTGAGCAACGCCAGGGAGGCGATAACAAGTGCTTTCATGGTCATCGCTCCTTATGCCTGAACCAGCGGGCCGGGGTTTTTCAGGTACTGCTCGCGGATCGCCCGGGCCGACCAATAGGTCAGCGCTGCCACCAGGCCTGTGGGGTTGTAACCCAGGCCTTGGGGGAACGCGGACGCACCCGGGACAAATACGTTGTGGACATCCCAGCACTGCAGGTAGCGGTTCAAAGCGCTGGTTTTCGGGTCGGTGCCCATGATCGCGCCACCGTTAAGGTGGGTGGTCTGGTACGACGCGGTATTGAAATGCTCCCCGACCTTCTTGCCCAGCACGGCAATGGCCTTGGGGTTCATCGCTTCGGCAATCTTGCCCATTTTCTCGACCATGAAGCGGTTCATCTTGATGTCGTTTTCCTGCCAGTCGAACGTCATGCGCAGCAGCGGCAGGCCGTAGGCATCGCGGTACACCGGGTCCAGATCCAGGTAGTTACCCCGGTAGGATTGATGGGCGCCGTGGGCGTCCATCGACACCTGGTGGGTGTAGTAATCAGCCGTAGCGCGTTTCCAGGCGCTGCCCCAGGCCGGAGTGCCCGGAGGGTTGGAGGTGCCGGCGATCGGCCGGCTGCCGGCCTGGTTGACCCACATCGGCGAGCCCCCGACAAAGCCATGAGGCCCGTGGTCGAAGTTGTCCGCATTGAAGTCGTCGATGGCCACGCCATTGCCACCAGCCCCGATGAAGTTGTTGGTGTGGGTGTCCTTGTCGAAGAACGCCTTGATGGTAGCCATGTTCTGATAGGCGAAGTTGCGACCCACCACACCTTCGTTGGTCACCGGGTCGTAGGGCTTGCCGATACCGGACAACAGCATCAGGCGCACGTTGTGGAACTGGAACGCGCCGAGGATCACCAGGTCCGCCGGTTGCTCGCATTCCCGGCCCTGGGCGTCGATATAGGTCACGCCGGTGGCCTTGCTCTTGGTGCTGTCGAGGTTGACCTTGAGCACATGGGAGTTGGGCCGCAGTTCGAAGTTAGGCACCTGGCGCAGTGCCGGCAGGATGTTCACGTTCGGTGACGCCTTGGAATACATGTAGCACACGTAGCCACTGCAAAAACCGCAGAAGTTGCACGGGCCCATCTGTGCGCCATAGGGGTTGGTGTAGGGCCCCGAGGTGTTGGCTGACGGCAGGTTGTAGGGTTTATAACCTACGCTGGTGGCGGCCTTCTGGAACAGTTGGGCCGACACGGTATTTTTTTGCGCTTCCAGCGGGAACGGGTTGGAGCGGTCGGGCGCGTAGGGGTTGCCGCCACGGCCTTCGCCGACCAACTGGCCTTTGACGGTCCAGGCCTGGCCAGAGGTGCCGAAGACTTTTTCCGCATAGTCGAAGAACGGTTCCAGCTCTTCGTAGCTGACGCCGAAGTCCTGGATGGTCATGTCCTTGGGAATGAAGTTCTTCCCATAGCGCTCTTCGTAATGGCTGCGCATGCGCAACTCGATAGGGTCGACGCGAAAATGCACGCCTGACCAATGCAGGCCGGCACCGCCCACGCCATTGCCCGGCAGGAATGCCCCCAATTGGCGGTTGGGCAGGGCGATGTCGTTCACGCTATGGCGAATCGTCACCGTCTCCTTGGAAATGTCCTGGAAGAGTTTTTTTCGCACGCTGTAGGTCAGTTCATCGATGACCTGGGGATAGTTGCCATCCGGATAGGTGTCCTGCATCGGGCCGCGCTCCAGCGCGACCACATTCAGGCCAGCTTCCGTCAGCTCCTTGGCCATGATCGCGCCGGTCCAGCCGAAGCCGACGATCACCGCATCCACTTTCTTCATGATGGTCGCCACGTTTATGCCCTCTCGCCGCGAATGGAAACAGCCGGGAAGGGGTATTGCTCGTTGCGTTCCACCCAATCCATGAAGTCGGCGCGCGCGCCGGGGAAGCCGATCATGGTCCAGCCGACCATGCCCTTGTTGCCGCCGTGGATCGGGTCGCAGAAGAACCCTTCCTTGGTGTTTTGCAGCAGCAGGTTGAAAAACATCTTCGGCGGTACCGCGTCGAAATGCGCGTTCACTTCGCTGCCGCCGGCTTCCAGACGGTGGAGCATATCGTCCTGGGTAGCGCTGTCTTGCGCGGCAAAAACCTTCCCGTTGAACGCTTTCGACCAGGCATCCGTGGCGGCAATACCCAGCCGGTAGATCTCTTTGGGCACCAATTTGCTTTGCCAGCCCATCTCCGGCGCCGCATCGGCGTTGAACGGCCCTTGCATGAACCACAGTGCGCCGCTGGCGTAAGGCGTGTTCATCTGACGGTCGATGTATTCCGGCGCACCCGCTTCCAGGGCGCCCGGGCCTTGTGCATCGGCGGGAATCAGACGCGCGACAGCAGCGTTGATAAACGCCCACTCTTCAGCGGTGAAATAGCTCGGCTCATAGGCCTTGCCGCTGGCCGCAGGCTGGGCCGGCGCGGCCTGGGCAGGCTCGGGCGTAGCCATCAGCATCGAACCGCCAAGGCCGGTGCTGGCAACCGTGACCACCGGGATCAAGGTCAAGGATTTGCGCAGGAAGTCGCGCCGGGGGTTGTCTTGATCTTGATCAGACATGGGGCACCTCATCATGGGGTCACGGGTTTATCAGCGGCTTCTAGGGAGCAGCTTGAAGTTAGCGGCAGCAAGTTGGATCCAACCGATCCAAGGAGATAGAACGCAGCGGCAATCAATAGTTACAAATGATAGCAGGCTAAGGATCAGGAGAATCGGTTCATCAAGAAAAGAACATTGCTTCACGATTCTTTGACAGCCGCCTCACGCCCTGTTGACCCCTGTTCATCGACTCTGGGCGCCATCAACCTACTTCCCCCATTCGGTCACGTCGCCCATGTTCAAGCCACAATTACTGCCAGCCCTTGGTCTTGCATTCATGGCCTTGTTCGCCACGGCTCACGCCCACGCCGATGAAAACTCGTCCATCCGTTCGCCGGAGTGGGCGCAACCCGTGGGCGACCAGTACAACCTGCACCAGATGACACCCACGCTCTACCGCAGCGCGCTGCCGGACAGCAACGCGGCGCCCCTGCTGGAAAAACTCAAGATCGGCACCGTGATCAACTTCCTGCCGGAATCCGACGCCAGCTGGCTCAAGGCCCCTGGCATCCGGCAGGTGCAGTTGGCTTATCGCACCAACCATGTCGATGACACCGACGTGCTGGCAGCGCTCCGCGCGATCCAGGAGGCCCAAGCCAATGGCCCGGTGCTCATGCACTGCAAGCACGGCTCGGACCGCACCGGCCTGATGGCGGCGATGTATCGCGTCGTGGTTCAGGGATGGAGCAAGGAAGAGGCGTTGAACGAAATGACCCTGGGCGGGTTCGGTACCAGCAACGGCTTCAAGGATGGCATTCGCTACATGATGAAAGCCGATATCGACAAGTTGCGCACAGCCTTGGCGAAGGGCGATTGCAGCACCAGCGCCTTTGCCCTGTGTTCGATGAAGGATTGGATTACGACCTCCGGCAAGCCAGAGGAAAAACTGTAGGCGCAAGCTCGCGAAGAGCCTCAACGACGCCGCGGGTATCCTGAATGCCCGCGGCGTCCTCGCGTTTTTCGCGAGCAAGCTCGTTCCTACAGGGGCTTGCGTGGGTGCGTCAGTCTTTCTTCAGCTTCGGATTAGGAAAAAACTGTACCGCCTGCACCTTCGGATCCGGCGCTTTCAACGCCGACGTATTGACCCGCGTGCCCAACTCCTTGGGCACCGACAAACCTTGATCATTCAGCGTATCGGTATACCCGCAAGCCACGCATTCGCGGTGCGGGACGCTGTCCTCGGTCCACATCTTGAGCTTGTCCGGCTCGCTGCACGCCGGGCAGACCGCCCCGGCGATAAATTGCTTCTTGGTGATCACAGGCCCGTCACTCATGCTGCCGCGCCCTCGCTCAGGCCGCTGTGGCGCAAGAGTGCGTCAATCGACGGCGCGCGTCCGCGGAAGTCGACGAACAGCACCATCGGCTCCTGGGAGCCGCCACGGGCCAGGATGGCTTCGCGGAATGCGCGGCCGGTCTCGGCATTGAGCACGCCTTCTTCTTCGAACTTGGAGAAGGCGTCGGCCGACAGCACCTCAGCCCACTTGTAGCTGTAGTAACCCGCGGCATAACCGCCAGCAAAAATGTGCGCAAAGCTGTTGGGGAAACGGTTGTAGGCGGGTGGACGCATCACCGAGACCTCGTCGCGCACCCCTTCGAGCACCTGCGCCACACTGCGTCCGTCGCCATGTGTCGCATGCAGTTCGAAGTCGAACAACGAGAACTCCAACTGTCGCACCATCATCAGGCCGGACTGGAAGTTCTTTGCCGCCAGCATTTTTTCCAGCAGGTCCTGGGGCAGCGGCTCACCGGTTTCATAGTGGCCGGAGATCAACGCCAAGCCTTCCGGCTCCCAGCACCAGTTTTCCATGAACTGGCTCGGCAACTCCACCGCATCCCAGGCCACGCCGTTGATGCCGGAAACGCCGGCGTGCTCAACGCGGGTCAGCAGGTGATGCAGGCCGTGGCCGAATTCGTGGAACAGGGTGGTCACTTCATCGTGGGTCAGCAGGGCCGGCTTGCCGCTGTCGGCCGGGGTGAAGTTGCACACCAGGTTGGCCACCGGGCTCTGCAGCACACCGTCGATGGTACGACGGCGGTCACGCGCGCCGTCCATCCAGGCACCGCCACGCTTGTTGGCGCGGGCGTACAGGTCGAAGAAGAAGCGACCGACATGCTGGCCGTTCTCCTTGATTTCGAACAGGCGCACGTCCGGGTGCCAGGTGTCGAAGCCTTCCTGTTCGGCGATTTCAATGCCGTACAGGCGCTGCACGATGGCGAACAGGCCGCTGAGCACTTTGTCGATCGGGAAGTAGGCGCGCAAGGCTTCCTGGGACACGCTGTAGCGTTGCTCACGCAGTTTTTCGCCGTAGAACCCGCTGTCCCAGCTTTGCAAGTCAGCGCAGCCTTGTTCGGCGGCGTAGGCCTTGAGCTGTTGCAGGTCCTGGGCGGCAAACGGCTTGCTGCGTTTGGCCAGGTCACGCAGGAAACTCAACACCTGGTCGCTGGACTCGGCCATCTTGGTGGCCAGGCTCAGTTCGGAGAACGAAGCGAAACCCAGCAGCTTGGCCAGTTCCTGGCGCAGGTCGAGGATCTGTTCCATCACCGGGCCGTTATCGTTCTGACCGGCATTCGGGCCTTGGTCCGACGCCCGGGTGCAGTAGGCGGCGTAGACTTCTTCACGCAGGGCGCGGTCCTGGGCGTAGGTCATCACCGCGTAATAGCTGGGGAACTCCAGGGTGATCAACCAGCCGTCGAGGCCTTTGGCCTGGGCAGCGGCGGCCATCTGCGCCTTGGCCGAGTCGGTCAGGCCGGCGAGCGTGGCTTCATCGGTGATGTGCTTGGTCCAGGCCTGGGTGGCATCCAGCAGTTGGTTGGAAAATTTGCTGCCCAGTTCGGAGAGTTTGCTCTGCACTTCGGCATAACGTTTTTGCTGCTCGGGCGGCAAATCGATACCCGAGAGGCGGAAATCGCGCAGGGAGTGTTCCAGGATAGTTTTTTGCGCCACGTCGAAACCGGCGGCTTCCGGGCTGTTGGCCAGCGCTTCATAAGCCTGGAACAGTTCACGGTTCTGGCCCATCTCGGTCGAATAGGCACTCAATGCCGGCAGGCATGCCTCGTAGGCTTCACGCAGTTCGGCGCTGTTGCATACGGCATTCAAGTGGCTGACCGGGCTCCAGGCGGCGCCCAGGCGGTCGTTGAGTTCGTCCATGGCCAGGACCAGGCCGGCCCATGTCGGATTTTTCCCCTGGCTTTGCAGGATGCCTTCGATGGCAACACGGTTGTCCGCGAGGATCTGTTCAATGGCCGGCTGCACGTGCTCGGCACGGATCGCCGAGAACGGCGGCAGGTCGTAGGACTGCAAAAGAGGGTTGTTCGCGCTCACGGTTGGCACCTTGGCTGAAGAAACGGGTAAGACAAAGATGGGGCCATCTTAATTACAATCAACGCCCACCGCAGCTATCAGCAGAAGAGAGAGAGGCTATCGTGACCCTTCGCACCTATCAGAACCACACGCCAACCCTGGGCGCCGGGGCTTTTGTCGACGTTTCGGCAGTGGTGATCGGCGATGTCGAAATCGGCACCGACAGCTCCGTTTGGCCGCTGACCGTGATCCGTGGCGACATGCACCGCATCCGCATCGGTGCGCGTACCAGCGTGCAGGATGGTTGCGTACTGCACATCACGCACGCGGGGCCGTTCAACCCGGAGGGTTTCCCACTGCTGATCGGCGACGACGTGACCATCGCCCACAAAGTCATGCTGCATGGCTGCACCGTGGGCAGCCGTATCCTGATCGGCATGGGCAGCATCGTGATGGACGGCGCGGTAGTGGAGGACGATGTGATCATCGGCGCTGGCAGCCTGGTGCCACCGGGCAAAAAACTGGACAGCGGTTTTTTGTATGTCGGCAGCCCGGTCAAGCAAATCCGCCCGCTGACGGACAAGGAGCGCGCCTTTTTTACCTACAGCGCCGCGAACTACGTAAAGCTCAAAGACCTGCACCTGGCAGAGGGGTTCGACCAGTGAACCTGCACTATCCGACCGTTTTATTCGACCTCGACGGCACCCTGACCGACCCACGCGAAGGCATCACCCGTTCGATCCAGTACGCCCTCGGCAAACTGGGGATCGATGAGCCTGACTTGACCAAACTGGAACACTTTATCGGCCCGCCGTTGCTGCAAGCGTTCATGCAGTTCTACGGTTTCGACGAGGCGAAGGCGTGGGAGGCGGTGAATTTCTACCGTGAGCGCTTCAAGGCCACCGGGCTGTATGAAAACCGGGTGTTCGAGGGGGTTATGCCGTTGCTGGAAGAATTGAACGGCCAGGGACGTCAACTGTACGTGGCCACGTCCAAACCGTGGGTGTTTGCTCGCGAAATTGCGCGGCATTTCGATTTTGCCAGGCACTTCAAAGTGATCTACGGCAGCGAACTGGACGGGACACGCACCAACAAGGTCGAGTTGATTGCGCATTTGATCAGCGAAGAAGGCCTGGACCCGGCGACCACCCTGATGATCGGTGATCGCAAGCATGATCTGATCGGCGCACGCAGCAATGGGCTGGATTCGGCGGCTGTCGGTTATGGGTTTGGTAGTTTCGAAGAGTTGAATGCTGAGGCGCCGACTTGGCACTTTGAGACGTTGGCGCAGATGCATCAGGCGTTTTTGCAGCGGCCCTGAGACCGCCATCGGGGGCAAGTACACCGATCGAATGTGGGAGGGGGCTTGCCCCCGATGAGGCCTTACAGATCAACCCCCTTCCAACTGCCTCAACGCAGCCTTGCGCTCCCCCACCGGCAACTCGCCCAGCTTCTCCACCGCCGCATAGAACTTCAGCCAATCCCCGCCTTCCTGCCGAAACAACGCGGCAAACGCCGGCACCCATTGGTCATACAGCCCGAACGGCAACAACCGCGCGTTGTTCATGGGTTGGTTGATCCAGGCGTCATAACGCTTGTCGCCGCCCCACTGGCTGTCGCGCATGCGCTGGTAGTCACTGCGCAAGCGCTCAAATTCCGCCGCTTTGGCCCGCCTCATCAACGCAGCCGACAACGGCTGTGCGTACAAGGCCTCCAGGCGTTTGCGGGTATCAAGAATCAGGCGGATAAACTGATCGCGCTGTTGCAACGCTGCATCGCTCAAAGGCGGCAGGCCACGGGCGGCGCGCCATTGTCGCGTGCCTTCCTGCTCGACAAAGTTGGCAAAGGACTCATTGAATTCGGTGTCGTCCTTCACATAGAAGCGCTGGTGCGCGAGCTCATGAAAGATCAACGTGGCCAGGCGCTCGTCCCCCCAATTCATCATTGAACTCATGATCGGGTCATTGAACCAGCCCAAGGTGGAATAGGCCTCGACCCCTCCGATCGATACATCCATGCCCTGTTGCTGGAGCAACGCCGCCTCGCCCCGTGCCGCGCCCTGGCTGTAATAGCCGCGATAGGCCACGCAGCCTGCAATGGGGAAGCAATGGTTCTGGGGGGAGAGGGAAAATTCCTCGGTGGCGAAGACGTTCCACACGACATAGGGCCGGCCAATATCGGCGTACAGGCGGTAACTCTGATTGTCGGGCAGGTGCAGATGCTGGCTGGCGAAGGTGCGGGCCTTCTGCGCTTGTGCAAGGCGGTCACGCAATGATTGCGGGCGAGAGGGATCAGCAATGACCTGCGCCACCGGCTCCCGGGCCTGCAACAACTGCCACTGGCCACTCGCCAACTGGCTGTAATAACTGACACTGGAGCAACCGCTGAGCAGCCCCACCAACAACCCCGGAAGAAAACGCCTGACCATGCCCCGACTGCTCCTGGGTAATTTGCTCGCCAGCCTATCGCGCCAGCACGGAATTTTTCCATGCCTGGGCATGTTTATACTCATGGGGAGTCTGTTGCCATCGGCAGCGGGCTCATACCTTTTCTTTCGTTGAGTGCCTGCCATGCGTCCGCTATTGCTTACCGTCGCCGCCCTGTTTCTCAGCGCCTGTGCCTCGACGCCCATCCCGCCGGTCGACCCCAAACAGGCCTGGGTCGATTTCGCCACGCCGACACCGGGCGCAAAACTGGTGATGGCCCAGCGACTGGACGGCAAGAACCTTCCGGACGGACGCTTCTTCCAGGTGCCGCCGGGCAGTCATGAGTTGATGGTGCGCTTTGATTTCGAGGTGCCGACCGGCGGCAGCCTCAATGGCTTTGGGCAAACGAGCGACCGTACCTGTTTCATCACCCTGCAGTATGACCATTTCGAGGCCGGCCAACGTTATCGCCTGGAAGGGCGCTCATTGGCCTTCACGCCGAATATCCGGCTGTATAACGCCGCTCGCCAATTGCTGGCTGAAGAACGCAGCGTCAACTGCCTGTGATCAGTCGTTATTTTTCTGATAGAGGATGCGCTTGGTGCCGTTTTCGCACGTACCGACAATCATCGCGCTGTCATGATTCTTGGCTTCTTCGGCGGTGATGATTTCCAGGGTGTAGGACGGAATCGCCTTGGCCTGGATATTCACTTCGATCTCTTTCCTGAGCTCTTCACAATCTTTTGGAGCGGCCACGGCCGATGTGGCCAGCACAGCGCAGATGATCGCCAAGGCAAAACGTTTCATGTGTGAAGCTCCCTGAATGCATGCGCACGGGTGTGCGCCTAAGGCTGCATAGGCTATAGGACCACATCGGGGAAACACGAGTTCTGATTTAACGCACAACTGAATGTGGGAGGGGGCTTGCCCCTCTCACATTTTTAAGGCGGTGTCAGTTGACCAGCGTGGCATCCAGGCTGATTTTCGCATTCAGCACCTTGGACACCGGGCACCCTTCCTTGGCCTTTTTGCTCAATTCATCGAACTGCGCCTGGCTGGCGCCGGGGATCTTGGCCTTGAGCACCAGGTGCACGGCGGTGATCGCAAAGCCGCCCTCGACCTGGTCCAGGGTCACTTCGGCCTGGGTGTCGATGCTGTCAGCCTTGAGCCCGGCGTCGCCCAGGATCATGGAAAAGGCCATGGAGAAACAGCCGGCGTGGGCCGCACCAATCAGTTCTTCAGGGTTGGTGCCCTTGCCGCCTTCGAAACGGGCCTTGAAGCCGTAGGGCGCTTCGCGCAGTACGCCGGTTTCCGTAGAAATGGAACCCAAGCCAGTCTTCAGATCACCTTCCCAATGCGCGGATGCTTTTTTAACGATACTCATAGCTGTCTCCTCGAACGTGGTTTTGCGTCAGTAAGGGTTCTGAGGATAGTCGCCCCTGCAAAGTTCATCTTGTCGGAGAAACCTAGCAATTTAGTAGGAAATTTCACCCTCGCTATTGAATCTCGGGTATATGCCCTCATTGCATAGAACATGCACATGAAGCGGCAGGTTTTGGTTCGTCTAAAAAGCCTGCGCCCCCCATTTGGAGAAGCAGGCTTATGAAATCGCTGTCCGACGTGAAGTTCTCGACCCTCGACCTGGTGCCCGTACGGGCCAACGGCAGTCCGGCGCAGTCACTGCGCAACTCCCTGGACCTGGCCCAGCACGTGGAAAAATTCGGCTACCACCGTTTCTGGGTGGCGGAACACCACAATATGGACGGTATCGCCAGTTCGGCGACCTCGGTACTGCTGGGCTACCTGGCCGGTGGCACCTCGACCATCCGCGTCGGCTCCGGTGGCGTGATGCTGCCCAACCACGCGCCGCTGGTGATCGCCGAGCAGTTCGGCACCCTGGAAAGCCTCTACCCCGGTCGTATCGACCTGGGCCTGGGCCGCGCTCCCGGCTCCGACCAAATGACCGCCCGTGCCCTGCGCCGTGAGCGCTCCGGCAGCGCCGACGACTTCCCGGAAGATGTGGCCGAACTGATGGCCTACCTGGGCCCACGCACCCCCGACCAACGGGTGATCGCCGTACCGGGCACCGGTACCAACGTGCCGGTCTGGCTGCTGGGTTCCAGCCTGTTCAGCGCGCAACTGGCGGGGGAGCGCGGTTTGCCCTACGCCTTCGCCTCCCATTTCGCACCACGCCTGATGCATGAGGCGATTCGCGTGTACCGCAACCACTTCAAGCCTTCCGCCGTGCTCGACAAGCCCTACGTGATGCTCGGCATTCCGCTGGTGGCCGCGGATACGGATGAGCAAGCCGATTACCTGGCCACTTCGGTGTACCAGCGCATCCTGGCGCTGATGCGCGGGCAGAGCCTGGTGCAGCGCCCACCGGTGAAAACCATGGATGGCCTGTGGCTGCCCCATGAAAAAGACGCGGTCGGCAGCTTCCTCGGCCTGGCGATGGTGGGCAGCCCGGCGAAGATCCGCGCCAAACTGGAGGTGTTGATCGAACAGACCGGCGCCGACGAATTGATCTTCACCTGCGACCTGTACGAGCACGCCGACCGGATTCATTCCTACGAACTGCTGGCGCAGTTGATGAAGGGCTAAACCCCAGGCGAAAAAAAAACCGACGCACCTGCGTCGGTTTTTTATGTCCGGAGCACGGGATTAACCGCGCTTGTAGACGATTTCCTTGGTGCCACCTTCGCAGGTGCCGACCACTTTTTCGGACGAGGCGCCTTTATCCACCACTTCCAGCGAATAATGCTGAACGCCTTTCGCATCCAACTTTGCTGCAATCTCGCTTTTCAGCTCTTCACAAGGCTTGCCCGCCGCCAGGGCTGTGCCCGCCATGCTCAACAAACCTACCGCCAACAGGAACTTCTTCATCCGTTACTTTCCTTGCGCTGATCGAAAAGAGCATGCCGATGCTTGTCGCATCGGCCCCCATTGTTTGTAGCGCAGGTTATGGCAATCGGCCAGCCGGCAAGTTCAACCGACTCGATCAACTACTGGCAATTCGGAACCCCACCTTCAGCGTCACCTGGAAGTGCGCGGCCTTGCCGTCCTTGATATGGCCACGGGTTTCCGTCACCTCGAACCACTCCAAGTGCTTGATGCTCTTGCTGGCTTCGGCCAGGGCGTTGTTGATCGCATCTTCGATGCTGGTGGTCGACGAGCCGACCAATTCGACTTTCTTGTAGGTGTGGTGATCAGACATGGGGTTTCTCCTGAGAATGGTCAATAAAGCCTAGCAGTCAATGTTCATACTGCTTCTGGCGACCATTACGGCCTGAAAGTTCAGATTTACTGCACTTTCTGAAACCGGCGCAGTCGATATCTACACACGCCACTCAATCACTTCAGGAGAGTCCACATGGCCAACACTTCTTTACGCAAAGCGTCGCTGGAAAGCATGGAAGCCGAGATTTCGAGCCTGCTCAAGTCCCTTGAGAGCCTCAAGGATGATGCGTCCGATGAGTCGCGCAAAACCCTGAAGGCCCTGAAAAGCAACGCCGAGAATGCCCTTAAGCACTCGCGCCACCTGATCAGCGACGCCTACGAAGAAAGCAAAGTCAAAATCCGCGAAACCGGTGTCGCCACCCGCGACTACGCACAAGAGCACCCATGGACCACCGCCGGCGTTGCCGTTGGCGCACTGGGCCTGCTGGCGGCTTACCTGCTGTGCAAGCGCGGTGACTGATACGCCGGCTAGCCCGGTTGGCGCAACAGCTCAGCCTTGAGCCACTGCGCCAGCTGCCGAGCGCGCCCGTCTGCGGCGCGCTTGGGCAGCCACAATGCCAGGTGCGCCGGGGTTTCACTGAACCCCCACGGCGCTACCAGGCGACCCGCTCGCAGGTCCTCTGCCACCAGCGGTTGCGGCGCAATCGCCACCCCCAGCCCAGCCACTGCCGCCTCCAGCAAATAATACAAATGCTCAAACCCTTGCCCGAGCTTCAATGCTCCTGGCTCGATGCCGTACTGCTGCGCCCAACTCGGCCAGGCTTGCGGGCGCGAGGTGGTGTGCAACAGTGCTTCACCGCACAGCGCCGAGGCGGGCGCTTGGCGCAAGCGCTCGTAACCGGCGAAACGCGGGCTCATTACCGGGCCGATGCGCTCGCTGGCCAGCTCATACACCTGCATATCCGCCGGCCACGGTGGCTCGGCAAATACCAATAGGGCGTCCAGCCCGGGCCGCCGCGGGTCGAGATCGCCTTCGCCGGCCGACAAATGCAGGCGCAAGTCGGGCAGGTCGGCATTCAAACGGCCCAAGCGAGGAATGAACCAGCGCGCCAGCAAACTGCCGGAACAGCCGAGCACGAACGGGGCATCGGCGCTGCTTTGCGTGAGTTCGGCGCACACATCCCGCAACCGCTCGAACGCCTCGGCACTCGCATCCCGCAGGCGAACACCGGCATCTGTGAGTTTGAGGCCGCGTCCATCCTTGACGAACAGGCTGACACCCAAATGTTCCTCCAGCACTTTCAGCTGACGGCTGACCGCACCGTGGGTCACATGCAACTGCTCGGCTGCCTGGCTGACGCTGTTGAGGCGGGCAGTGGCTTCGAATGCGCGCAAGGCATTAAGGGGGGGAAGGTCTCGGCTCATCTGTGAGTTTTCCTGACAGGTTGCGTCGATCTTATCGGTTTTCAGCGTCAGGCGTCAGGGGTAGAGTGGCCGTCATTGTTTCTTACACACCTTCTTTCCAGGAGCGCCCCATGACTCAGTCCCAGACCGATCTGCGCAACGGCCCCGACGCCAATGGCCTGTTCGGCGCATTCGGCGGCCGCTACGTGGCCGAAACCCTGATGCCGTTGATCCTCGACCTGGCCCGCGAATACGAAGCGGCCAAGATTGATCCGGCGTTCAATGAGGAATTGGCCTACTTCCAGCGCGACTACGTGGGCCGTCCAAGCCCGCTGTACTTCGCCGAGCGCCTGACTGAGTTCTGCGGCGGCGCCAAGATCTACCTCAAGCGCGAAGAGCTGAACCACACCGGCGCGCACAAGATCAACAACTGCATTGGCCAGATCCTGCTGGCGCGGCGCATGGGCAAGAAACGCATCATCGCCGAGACCGGCGCCGGCATGCACGGCGTGGCCACCGCCACCGTGGCCGCGCGCTTCGGCCTGCAATGCGTGATCTACATGGGCACTACCGACATCGAGCGCCAGCAGGCCAACGTGTTCCGCATGAAACTGCTGGGCGCTGAGGTGATCCCGGTGGTCGCCGGCACCGGCACCCTGAAAGACGCGATGAACGAAGCCCTGCGCGACTGGGTCACCAACGTCGACGACACCTTCTACCTGATCGGCACCGTGGCCGGCCCGCACCCCTACCCGGCGATGGTGCGTGATTTCCAGGCCGTGATAGGCAAGGAAACCCGTACCCAACTGCAAGCCCAGGAAGGCCGCCTGCCCGACAGCCTGGTGGCATGCATCGGTGGCGGCTCCAACGCGATGGGCCTGTTCCACCCCTTCCTGGATGACACCAGCGTCGAAATCATCGGCGTCGAAGCGGCCGGCCACGGCATCGAAACCGGCATGCATGCCGCCAGCCTCAACGGCGGCGTACCGGGCGTGCTGCACGGCAACCGCACGTTCCTGTTGCAGGACGACGACGGCCAGATCATCGACGCCCACTCGATTTCCGCCGGCCTCGACTACCCCGGCATCGGCCCTGAACACGCCTGGTTGCACGACATCGGCCGCGTCCAGTACACCTCGGTGACCGACCACGAAGCGCTCGACGCCTTCCACAAATGCTGCCGCCTGGAAGGGATCATCCCCGCCCTGGAAAGCGCCCACGCCCTGGCCGAAGTGTTCAAGCGTGCGCCAACCCTGCCCAAGGATCACCTGATGGTGGTCAACCTGTCCGGCCGTGGCGACAAAGACATGCAGACCGTGATGCACCACATGGAACAGTCCCAGCAGGAGAAACACTAAATGAGCCGCCTGCACACTCGCTTTGCGCAACTCAAGGAACAAAACCGCGCCGCCTTGGTGACCTTCGTCACCGCTGGCGACCCGGGTTATGACACCTCCCTGGCGATTCTCAAGGGTTTGCCGGCTGCCGGTGCCGATGTCATCGAACTGGGCATGCCGTTCACCGACCCGATGGCCGACGGCCCCGCCATCCAACTGGCCAACATCCGTGCACTTGAGGCCAAGCAGAATCTGGTGAAAACCCTGCAGATGGTGCGTGAGTTCCGTAAAGACAACCACGACACTCCGCTGGTGCTGATGGGTTACTTCAACCCGATCCACAAATATGGGGTGCCGAAGTTTATTGCCGACGCCAAGGAAGCCGGTGTGGACGGCCTGATCGTGGTCGACATGCCGCCTGAGCATAACGGTGAGCTGTGCGACCCGGCTCAGGCAGCAGGCATCGACTTTATCCGCCTGACCACGCCGACCACCGACGACGTGCGCCTGCCCACCGTTCTCAACGGCAGCTCCGGCTTTGTGTACTACGTGTCCGTGGCCGGTGTGACGGGGGCTGGCGCCGCCACGCTGGAACACGTCGAAGAAGCCGTGACCCGCCTGCGTCGGCATACCGACCTGCCGATCAGCATCGGTTTTGGTATCCGCACGCCGGAACAAGCCGCGGCCATCGCGCGCCTGGCCGATGGTGTAGTGGTGGGCTCAGCCCTGATCGATCACATCGCCAACGCCAGCAACGATCAACAAGCGATCGATGGGGTATTGAGCCTGTGCGCGGCGCTGTCGGAAGGTGTCCGTAACGCCCGTAAGTAAACGCCATGTAGCCAGAGGTAAAGTTCCTGATACAGAGGAATCAACGCGCGCAATCACGGCCTAAACAGCAAGACCAAGGGATTTCGAACCTCGTTCGAGATCCCTTTTTTTGTATGTGTGCCCTGAGGAATACCCGATGAAAATGCCTAAATCCGTGATTGCCGGTCTTGGTGTGCTGGTGCTTGGCGCCAGCGCCCTGGTGCACGCCGCACCGCCCGACCAGCGCGATGACGACCGTGGCGGCCCGCAAGGCCAGCACGAGCAGCGTGGCGATGACCATCGGGGCCCACCGGACGATCGACGTGGCGGCCCGCCCCGGGACTTCGGCCCCGTGCGCCAGATCATCCATGACAACCACGGCCAGTTCTCCCGGGGCGCGCCGCCACCGCCCAACGTGCGCCTGGTACGCGGTCAGCCGCTACCCCGTGGGTACTACGGCGAACGCCTGGACAACCGCGCCCTGGCACGCCTGCCGGTCTACCCAGGTTATGAATGGCGCCGTTCGGGGCCGGATGTGGTGCTGATTGCCGTAGGGACAGGCATCGTCTACGAGATTCTGGAGGGTGTGCTCAACTAAGCCTTTCCACAGCCCACTGTAGGAGCGAGGGGGACGCCTAGTTCTTGCTCGCGAAGATCGTCAACGATAACGCGGGCATTCTGGATGAGCGCGTCGTCAGGACGTTTTTCGCGAGCAAGAACTAGGCGTCCCCCTCGCTCCTACAGTTAAACGGTTGTGTTAAAGCTCGATGCGTTCGACTTTGCCTACGAGCAATATGTAGGAAAGTGCCCCAAGCAACGCCAGCACCGCGATGTAGGTAATCGCCGGTGCAAACGAATCGCCGCTGGCCAGGAAGCCAATTACGATCGGTGTGGCAATCGCCGCCAGGTTGCCGATGAAGTTAAATACCCCACCGGTCAGCCCCAACAAGCGCGCAGGTGCCAGGGTCGACACCAGCGACCAGGTAATCGACGCCAAGCCATTGCCAAAGAACGCCACCGCCAGGAACGCAATCACCCACGCCGTCGAATCCACATAGTTGGCGCCAATGATCGCCGTGGAAATCAGCAGCCCGCCAATGATCGGCAATTTGCGTGCAAACCCTACCGACGCCCCCCGGCGAATCAGCCAGTCGGAGAAAATCCCGGAACACAGCACACCCACGAACGCCGCCAGGAATGGCAACGACGCGAGCAGGCCGGACTTGATGAAGTCCATGCCGCGATATTTCACCAGGTAGGTCGGGAACCAGGTCAGGAAGAACCACAGCGTGGAGTTCAGGCAGAACTGGCCGAGGTAGATGCCCCAGAGTTTGCGCTTGCTCAGCACAATCCCCAGGTCAACCCAACTGAACGGTGCCTTGACCGCTTTCGCCTGCATATCCACCAAACCGCCGCCTTCACGGATCAGCTCGATCTCGGCCACGTTGGCGCCTTTAAAATCCTTAGGCTCGCGATACACCGCGTACCAAACCAGCGCCCACAGAATGCCCACGCCACCGGTGGCTACAAACACCATATGCCAGCCGAATGCGTGCTGCAGCCAGGCCAATACCGGCGTGAGGAACGCCAGCCCTACAAATTGCCCGGAGGTATAGACGCCAATCGCAGTGGCCCGCTCACGCTCAGGAAACCAGGTAGTGACCACGCGGCTGTTGATGGGATACGCCGGGGCTTCCAGGGCACCCACCGCCATGCGCAGGACGAACAGCGCGATAAAGCTGGCGGCGAAGCCCAGCATCACGGTGGCAATCGACCACAGCAGCAGGGCCGCCGTGTAGAGAATGCGCGGCGGCACCCGGTCGACCAACCAGCCGCCGGGGATCTGCATGGCGGCGTAAGTCCAGCCGAACGCGGAGAAAATCAACCCGACATGCACCGGGTCGATGCCCAGCTCGCTGGTCAACGCCGGGGCGGCAATCGACAGGTTGCTGCGGTCGAGGTAGTTGATCACCACGGTGATAAACAGCAGCACCATGATGAAAAAACGCTTTCTGGTAGGCGTGACTAAAGAAGCCTGCCCGGTGAAGGATTCAGGGTGCATGGGGTTGCCTCTTCTTATGTTTATTGAGGACTGAAACTGAGCTGACTGAAGAAATCGGATCAACATGTGGGAGGGGGCTTGCCCCCGATAGCGGTGTGTCAGCTAGCACATCCATAGCAGGCAGACTGCAATCGGGGGCAAGCCCCCTCCCACATTTTTTGACCGCATTGATTCAGTCAGAGGCTGTTACCACTCGGCAAAGCTGCCATCGGCATGACGCCAGATCGGGTTGCGCCAGCGGTGGCCGATGGCCGCGCGCTCGATCACGTATTCCTCGTTGATCTCGATGCCCAGGCCCGGCCCGTTGGGGATCTTCACGAAGCCCTGGTCATAGTCGAACACGCCCGGATCGCGCACGTAGTCGAGCAGGTCGTTGCTCTCGTTGTAGTGAATGCCCAGGCTCTGCTCTTGGATAAACGCGTTGTAGCAAACCGCGTCCAGTTGCAGGCACGCCGCGAGGGCAATCGGGCCCAACGGGCAGTGCAGGGCCAGGGCCACGTCGTAGGCTTCGGCCATGTTGGCGATCTTGCGGGTTTCAGTAATACCGCCGGCATGGGAAGCGTCCGGCTGGATGATGTCGACATAGCCTTCGCTGAGCACACGCTTGAAGTCCCAACGCGAGAACAGGCGCTCGCCCAGGGCAATCGGCGTGCTGGTCAGCGGTGCGAGTTCTTTCAGCGCTTCATAGTTTTCGCTGAGCACCGGCTCTTCGATAAACATTAGTTTGTACGGGTCCAGTTCCTTCATCAGCACCTTGGCCATGGGCTTGTGCACGCGGCCATGGAAGTCGACGCCAATGCCCACGTTAGGGCCGACGGCATCGCGCACGGCGGCGACGTTGGCCAGGGCCAGGTCGACCTTTTCAAAGCTGTCGACGAACTGCAATTCTTCGGTGCCGTTCATTTTCACCGCAGTGAAGCCACGGGCCACGGCTTCTTTGGCGGCGCGGGCGGTGTCGGCGGGGCGATCGCCGCCGATCCATGAATACACGCGGATCTTGTCGCGCACCTGACCGCCCAGCAGGTCGCTGACCGACACTCCCAGGGCTTTGCCCTTGATGTCCCACAGCGCCTGATCGATGCCGGCCAAGGCGCTCATGTGCACGGCGCCACCGCGATAGAAGCCGCCGCGGTAGAGCACGGTCCAGATGTCTTCGATATTGCGTGGGTCCTTGCCGATCAGGTAATCGGACAGTTCCTCGACCGCCGCCGCCACGGTGTGGGCGCGGCCTTCGACCACAGGTTCGCCCCAGCCGGTCACGCCTTGGTCGGTTTCAATCTTGAGGAAGCACCAGCGCGGTGGAACGATAAAGGTCGTCAGTTTGGTGATTTTCATCTTCTTATCTCTCTTGTCGATGCAGCGCCAAGGCGCAAAGCTTGCGATCAGTTCAGGGCATCAATTCAGCGCGTTCCAGGCCGCGACATAGGCTTGGGCACTGCTCGCCACCTGGTCCACGGACATGCCCGGCTTGAACAACCCCGAGCCGAGGCCAAAGCCCCTGGCGCCTGCGTCGAAATACACCTGCATGTTGTCCGGGGTCACGCCACCTACCGGCAGCAACAGCGTGCCCGCCGGCAAGACCGCCAGCCACGCCTTGATCACCGCCGGCCCCATTTGCTCGGCCGGGAACAGCTTCAACACATCCGCACCTTCGGCCAGCGCGGCGAACGCCTCGGTCGGGGTGGCAACGCCGGGCGACAGGTACAGGCCCGCGGCTTTCGCGGCGCGCAGCACCTTGGCATCGCTGTGCGGCATCACGATCACCTGGCCGCCGGCGGCCTTGACCTGCTCGACCTGCTCGGGCGTCAACACCGTGCCGGCGCCGATCAGGCAATCGTCGGGCAGGCTGTCGCGCAGGGTGCGGATGCTGGTGTAAGGGTCGGGTGAGTTGAGCGGAACTTCGATTACCCGGAACCCGGCCTCGTACAGCACCTGGCCGACCGCCTCGGCTTCGTCTGGGCGCAGGCCGCGCAGGATGGCGATCAAACCGTTGTGTGCAAGTGCTTGCTTGAGCATGTCAGGCCTCCAGGGCAGGTTGAATGAGCCCGGCCGCCAGCGCCAGTTGCCATAGGCCGCGCTCGGTGGCTTCCTGCGCCAGGCTGACGTGGGCGAAGTCGCAGAGCGCGAGGGCGCGTTGATAGCGGGCACAGAGTGGCGCGGCACCGACCAGGATGATCGGCGTGTGTTTGGCGCCAGCCGGCAAGCCAGCGAGTTCATGACCGATCAGCAGGCCGGAGAGGTAATCGGGTTGCTGCTCGGCGCCGAGTTCGGCGGTCAGCCCCAGGGTGCGTGCACTGAACAAGGTCGACAGCACCCCGCGCTGGCCGTCCGACGAGCGCGCAACCTGCACGCCTCGGTCGAAGGCGTCGGCCTGGAAATGCTCGGGGGTCTTCTGGGTGCGGCCGAGAATGCTGTGCTTGCTCAGCACCGCGAACAGCTCGCCGGTCATGAAGGTGTCGAAGTGGGTGATGCAGCCGTCGGCGACCTCGACCCATTTGGAATGGCTGCCGGGCAGGCCGATCAATAACTCACCACCGGCCCGCAGGTGTTGCAGCACGCCCAGCACCTGGGTTTCTTCGCCGCGCATCACATTGGGCAAGCCGACCTGTTCGATAACGCCGGGCACGATATACACATCCACCCCGCGCAGGCTGCGTACGCGGTGCAATGCCTGGCCCAGGCTGGCGACATCGACAGGGGTATTGCGATAGGCCGCCTCGCTCCAGCCCTGGGCGCTGCCGACCATGCCACAGGCAATGACCGCAAGGGTCGGTTGAGCATCGAGCCAATCACCGCAGGCGGCATCGAATGCCAACTCGAAGCCATTGCTGCAGTGCGTGCCAGCGATGTCCCGTGGCTCAACAGGCAAGTGCATGATCCCGAACGCCAGCGAGCGCTGTTCGAGCACGACGCCAGCCGGGCCAAGTTTATAAGCACGAAGGGAGCTGGTCCCCCAGTCGAGCGCGATCAATTGCGCCTGCATCGCTTCACCTGAAATGAGTGGGTGCTGAAAAAAGCAGATGGGGCGAATATAAACCTATGCTGGCGAATATCTCAATATATAAATATCAGTCCCATATAGTGAGACGAAGCAATGTGAATCCCAAGACTTCCGCGCCTGGTAACAGCAGGAAGAAATCGGTTTATCGGGGAAGGGAAGTTAAAAACCCGACAGATCCAGCTCGCGCATCGCGCCCATCCAGATCGCGTAGTCGGTGTGGTCCTTCAGGTCATTGCCGGTGTCCGGGTGCAGGAACACCACCAGGCCATTGCGATTGAGCGCCAGCCACGGCAGCACCACACCGATGTATTCCGGGTCGAACGCCAGTTGGCAGCTCCAGTCCGGGTGCGGGCCGACCGGCCGCTCATGCACACGGCCCATGTGCAGCGGGAACAGCCTGGCGGCGTCCTCACAGAACTGGCGCGCCTGGTCAAGGGTGCTGGCGTCGAAGTAGACATGGGCGTGGTAGCCCTTGATACGTTGCATGGCGAAATCCGCGTCCAATGTGCGGCAAATCCTAGACCGCAATCGACGGCAGGGCCAGCCCGGTCAACGACTGTGCGCTGCTCGCCTGTTCCGCCAGCAACCAGTCGACAAAACGCTCCACCAATTGGCCCCGTCGTTTGCGCTGGGGTTGCACCACGTAATAGCCGAAGCGCGAGATCACCGTGTCGCTGATCGGCCGGCACAGCCACTTCTGTTCCAGCAGGTTATCGACCAGGTGACGCCAGCCGATGGCTACTCCCTGGCCAGCAATCGCCGCCTGGATCAGCAGGGTGTAGTTATCAAAGCGCAATTGGCCAGGGGTCGGAGCGCGGGTAATGCCCAGCTCGCGAAACACGCCGCTCCAGTCGAACCATTGGCTGTTGTTTTCCTGGCGCAGGTGCAGCAGGGGATAGTCCGGCAAATTCTGCACCGTCAATGGCGTGGCCTGGTCCCTGAGCCACTGCGGGCTGCACACGGGGAATACTTCTTCGTTGAACAGCCACAGGCTGTCGCCCTGCTTGAAACGGCCATCGCCGAATAACACTGCCACGTCGATGTCGCTACGCAGGGTCGCATGGTTGCGCTCACTGGTGACCAGGCTCACATCCACCTGGGGGTTGGCCGCGTGGAAGCGATGCAGGCGCGGCATCAGCCAGTAGGCGGCGAAGGCGAAGTCGGTGGCCACTTGCAGCACTTCATGCTGGTCCTGCTGGGTGATCACGCTCAGGCCGTGATTGATGGCTTGCAAACCGCCTTGCACATGCTCGAACAGCAGGGCGCCGGCATCGGTCAGTTCGATGCCACGGTAGATGCGATCAAACAGGCGGATCGTCAGTTGTTCTTCGAGACGCTTGATCTGTTGGCTGATGGCGGGCTGGGTAGTGCCCAGCTCTACCGCGGCAGCAGTAAAGCTGCGATGGCGCGCCGCCGCCTCGAACGCACGCAGCAGGTCGAGGGATACATCGCCGAGGGCTTCATACATAAGCTGTGCTTATCCTAGACATTGCCTTTCATGGGCTTTACCCCATTCTGCATGGGCTGCATGCTCATTCGCATAAACACCGCCTATGGAATGCCGAAGACCCATGAAGCGCAAGAACATTCTTTTCATCATGGCCGATCAAATGGCCGCGCCGCTGCTTCCGTTCTACGGATCGTCCCCGATCAAACTGCCGAACCTGAGCCGCCTCGCGGCGCAAGGCGTGGTGTTCGACGCCGCCTATTGCAACAGCCCGCTGTGTGCACCGTCGCGCTTTACCCTGGTCAGCGGCCAGTTGCCGAGCAAGATTGGCGCCTATGACAACGCGGCCGATTTTCCCGCCGATGTGCCGACCTACGCCCACTACCTGCGTCGCCTGGGCTACCGCACCGCGTTGTCGGGCAAGATGCACTTCTGCGGCCCGGACCAGTTGCACGGCTACGAAGAGCGCCTGACCAGCGACATCTACCCGGCCGACTATGGCTGGGCGGTGAACTGGGACGAACCCGACGTACGACCCACCTGGTACCACAACATGTCATCGGTACTGCAAGCCGGCCCGTGTGTGCGTACCAACCAGCTGGATTTCGATGAAGAGGTGGTGTTCAAGGCCCAGCAGTACCTGTTCGACCATATCCGCGAGGCCGGTGACCAGCCGTTCTGCCTGACCGTGTCGATGACCCATCCTCACGACCCGTACACCATTCCCAAGCCGTTCTGGGACCTGTACGACGACAGCGACATCCCTTTGCCTGCGACGCCCGCCCAGGCCGATCTCGACCCGCACTCCCAACGCCTGCTCAAGGTCTACGACCTGTGGGACAAGCCGCTGCCGGTAGACAAGATCCGCGACGCGCGCCGTGCTTATTTCGGCGCATGCAGCTACATCGACAGCAATGTCGGCAAGCTCCTGCAAACCCTGGAAGACACCGGGCTGGCCGACGATACGATCATCGTCTTCTCCGGCGACCATGGCGACATGCTCGGCGAGCGCGGCCTCTGGTACAAAATGCACTGGTTTGAAATGGCCGCGCGCGTGCCGCTGCTGGTCAGTGCACCGGGGCAGTTCGCGGCGGGTCGCGTGACCCAGGCTGTCTCCACCGCCGACCTGCTGCCAACCCTGGTGGAACTGGCCGGTGGCGAACTGGACGCGCGCTTGCCGCTGGATGGCCGCTCACTGGTCCCGCACTTACAGGGCAAGGGCGGGCATGACGAAGTGTTCGGCGAATACATGGCCGAAGGCACCATCAGCCCGCTGATGATGATTCGCCGTGGCGCGTACAAATTCATCTACAGCGAAGACGACCCGTGCTTACTGTTCGATGTGCAAAACGACCCGCACGAGCGGGAAGACCTCAGCCAGTCACCGGAACACCGACCACTGTTCGAGGCGTTTTTGAGTGAAGCGCGGGCCAAATGGGACATCCCGGCGATCCACCAGCAGGTGCTCGCCAGCCAACGCCGTCGTCGCCTGGTGTTCGAGGCGCTGACCCAAGGCAAGCTGAAGAGCTGGGATCACCAGCCACTGGTCGACGCCAGTCAGCAATACATGCGCAACCATATCGACCTCGATGACCTGGAGCGCAAGGCACGTTATCCACAACCCTGCCAAACCAATAAATAGACAGAGGGAAGGCCATGCAAAAGTTGACTGCGGTAGTGGGCATGTTGGTGCTGAGTAGCGCCAATGCGTATGCAGACACCAGCTGTGACACGGTAAAAATGGCCGATCCGGGCTGGAGCGACATTGCCGCCACCAATGCCATCACTGGTTTTCTGTTGAACGGCATGGGCTACAAGGTCAAAGTCGACACACTGGCGGTGCCGATTACCTTTGGCGGGCTCAAGGACGGCCAGGTGGATGTGTTCCTGGGTAACTGGATGCCGGCGCAGCAGGGCTTCTATGACAAGTTCGTGGCCAATGGCGAGGTGGTGCAACTGGCGAAAAACCTCGACGGTACCGAGTTCACCCTCGCCGTGCCGGACTATGTGTGGGACGCCGGGGTGCATGACTTTGCCGACCTGAACAAATTTGCCGACAAGTTCGACAAGAAGATCTACGGGATCGGCTCCGGTGCGCCGGCCAATATCTCGTTGCAGGAAATCATCAAGAAGAATGACTTCGAGCTGGGCCAGTGGAAGCTGATCGAGTCCAGCGAACAGGCAATGCTCGCCGAAGTGTCACGGGCCGTGAAGAAACAACGCTTCGTCACCTTCCTCGGCTGGACACCACACCCGATGAACGTGCAGTTGAAAATGCACTACCTCAAAGGCGGCGAGAAATACTTCGGTGACACCGGCAGCGTGTATACCCTGACCCGTAAAGGGTATGCACAAGCCTGCCCGAATGTTGGAAAGCTGCTGACCAACCTGAGTTTCACCCAGGAGATGGAGAACAGCATCATGGCTGAGGTAGTCAACAACAAGGTCAGCAACGCGGATGCGGCGAAGACGTGGCTCAAGACCAACCCGGCAGTGCTGGAAAAGTGGCTCGATGGCGTGAAAACCGTGGATGGCCAGGATGCGTTGCCAGCGGTAAAAGCCAAACTCTAGATGACACCTCCGCCCTTTGGAGAGGGGTCCCGTGACAGGCTTGCGTGCTCTGACAGGCTGACTTTCTGTGGCAAACGAGCTTGTCGTGGTGATCGGGCTTGTTGTGGTGGTCGGGCTTGTTGTGGCGAGCGGGCTTGCCCCGCGTTGGGCTGCGCAGCAGCCCCAGTGAAGGCCCAATCCTAACCGTGGGATCTGGAGCGTCTGGTTTTGGGGCCGCTTCGCGCCCCAACGCGGGGCAAGCCCGCTCGCCACAGTAAGCCCGCTCGCCACAACCTGATAATCTGCCCCGAACCTTTCTATCCGAGTTTGCGATGCACAGGCCCAACCGCCACACACTCTTCCCCTTCCTGAGCTGGCTGCCGCGTCAAACCCGAGCCAGCGTCGGTCGGGACGCGATGGTCGGGCTCAGCGGCGCCGTCCTCGCCTTGCCGCAGTCGATTGCCTACGCCCTCATTGCCGGTCTTCCCGCCGAATACGGCCTGTACGCCGCAATTATCCCGGTACTGATCGCCTGCCTCTGGGGCTCGTCCTGGCACTTGATCTGTGGCCCTACGGCGGCGATTTCCATTGTGCTGTACGCCAGCGTCAGCCCGTTGGCCGTGCCCGGGTCTCAGGACTACATCACCCTGATCCTGTTGCTGACATTCCTGGCCGGGCTGTTCCAGTGGTTGCTGGGCATGCTGCGCTTTGGCGCGCTGGTGAACTTCGTCTCGCATTCGGTGGTACTGGGTTTCACCCTGGGCGCCGCCGTGGTGATTGCCCTGGGGCAGTTGCCTAATCTGCTGGGCCTGGATTTGCCGAGCCAGGCCACGGCAATCAATAGCCTGCTCGCACTGATCCACCATAGCGGCGAATGGGACCACGCATCGCTCGCCCTCGGGCTCGGCACTTTGCTGGTGGGCGCGTTGCTCAAATACCTTGTGCCTCGCTGGCCAACGCTGCTGATCGCGCTGGCCTTGGGTAGCCTGGCGGCATGGCTGTGGCCGGGGATGTTCGGGCATGTGGCGCGAGTCAGCGCGTTCATCGGCAAACTGCCGCCGTTCAGCCCGTTGCCGCTGGATCCGGACATGATCCTGCGCCTGCTGCCCAGCGCCGTTGCGGTGGGCATGCTGGGGCTGGTGACCAGCCTGTCGATTGCCCGTTCGCTGTCAGCTCGCTCGCAACAACTGCTCGATGCCAACCAGGAAGTTCGTGCGCAGGGTTTATCCAATATCGTTGGTGGATTTTTCTCCGGGTATTTGTCAGCCGGTTCCTTCACCCGCTCTGGCCTCAGCTATGAGGCGGGCGCCTGTTCGCCGTTGGCAGGGGTGTTTTCCGCCTTATGGGTGGCCTTGTTTGCGCTGTTCGGCGCCGCACTGATCGCGCATATTCCGATCCCGAGCATGGCCGCCAGCATCTTGCTGATTTCCTGGGGCCTGGTGGATCGTCGGGGTATTCGCGCGTTGTTCCGCGTGAGCCGGGCAGAATTCGTAGTGATGAGCCTGACCTGCGTCGCCACCTTGCTTCTGGAGTTACAAACGGCGATTTATGCGGGGGTGTTGGCGTCGTTGTTTTTCTACCTCAAGCGCACGTCCCAGCCACGGGTTCAACAATGGCGTGACGGGGACGAAGATGTGTTGCGCGTCGGCGGGTCGATTTTCTTTGGCGCCAGCCATTACCTGCAAGTGCGCTTGCAAAGCTTGCAGGGTGTACGGGTAGTGATCGAGGCGCAGCAGATCAACTTTATCGACTATTCCGGGGTGGAGATGCTGCACCAGGAGGCGCGTCGTTTAAGAGGGCTGGGGCGTAGCCTGACACTGCGCCGCGCCAGGCCGCAGGTGGTGGAGGAGTTGAAAAAACTGGAAGGGGCCGACCAATGCCCCATCCATTTTGAAGACTGAATACGGTTAAACAGGTGGGAGGGGGCTTGCCCCCTCCCACAGTTTGTTGAGTGTCAGGCCAACTGGCGGCGCAACTCGGCCAACACCGGCGCCGAATCCGGCCGCACACCACGCCACAGGAAGAACGCTTCCGCCGCCTGCTCCACCAACATGCCCAGGCCATCCATCGCCACTGCCGCGCCCTGTTGGGTGGCCCAGTGGCAGAACGCGGTCGGTTCCTTGGCGTACATCATGTCGTAGCAAAACGTCTTGCCCGGCTCGATCAAGCTACTGGCAATCGGCGGTACATCGCCTGACAGGCTGGCGGACGTGGCATTGATGATCACGTCCACCGGCTCACGCAGCCAATCGAAACCACTGGCAGACACCGGGCCCAGGTCGTCGAACAATTCGGCGAGCATTTCAGCTTTTTCCACCGTGCGGTTGGCGATGATCAATGAGGCAGGTCGCTCGGCCAGCAATGGCTCCAATGCGCCACGTACCGCACCACCGGCGCCGAGCAACAGGATGCGTTTACCTTGCAGGCTCAACCCGGCGTTGACCGTCAGGTCGCGCACCAGGCCGGCGCCATCCGTGTTATCGCCCAGCAAGCTGCCATCGGCCAGCTTGCTCAAGGTGTTCACCGCGCCGGCACGCTCGGCGCGCTCGGTCAGGGTGTCGGCCAGGCGGTAGGCGTCCTCCTTGAACGGTACGGTGACGTTGGCACCACGGCCATGCTGGAAAAACTCACGGGCACAACCGATGAAATCCTCCAGCGGCGCGAGCAAGCTGCTGTAGTCCAGTTGCTCGCCGGTCTGTTCGGCGAACATGCGGTGAATCAACGGCGACTTGCTGTGGCCGATGGGGTTGCCAAACACCACATAGCGATCCATCAAACCGCCGCCTTAGGCGTAGCAACGCCGAGCCAGTCGCGGTCTTGCAGGAAGTAATCGGTAAGGCGCGCTTCTTCGCTGCCGGCCTCGGCTTTCCAGTCGTAGCTCCAGCGCACTTGCGGCGGCAGCGACATGAGGATCGATTCGGTACGCCCACCCGATTGCAGGCCGAACAGGGTGCCGCGGTCGTAGACCAGGTTGAACTCCACGTAGCGACCACGGCGGAATTCCTGGAATTCACGTTGTTGCGCGGTATAAGCCATGGCTTTGCGACGCTGCACAATGGGCAGGTACGCATCGATGTAGGCGTCGCCGATGGCGCGGATAAAAGCGAAGCAGGTGTCGAAGTCCCATTCGTTCAAGTCATCGAAGAACAGGCCGCCAATGCCGCGCGGTTCGTTGCGATGCTTGATATGGAAGTAGGTGTCACACCAGGCTTTGTAGCGTGAATACACATCCGGGCCAAACGGCGCACAGGCCTGCTCGGCGACGCGGTGCCAGTGGATGCAATCTTCTTCGTTGCCGTAGTAGGGCGTGAGGTCAAAACCGCCACCAAACCACCACACCGGTTCTTCGCCTTCTTTTTCGGCGATGAAGAAACGCACGTTGGCATGGGAAGTCGGCACATGAGGGTTGTGCGGGTGGATCACCAGCGATACGCCCAGGGCCTCAAAACCGCGACCGGCCAGCTCGGGGCGGTGCGCGCTGGCGGACGGTGGCAGGCCGCTGCCAAACACGTGGGAAAAATTGACGCCGCCTTTTTCGATCACCGAACCGTTTTCGATCACACGGGTGCGACCGCCGCCGCCGGCTGGCCGGGTCCAGGCGTCTTCGATAAAACGAGTGTCCGCCTCGAAGGTTTCCAGGGCGCTGCAAATGCGGTCTTGCAGGTCAAGCAGGTAGGCTTTTACAGCCTCGGTGCGGGTAGTCATGGCATCACCTTGAATCGGGCAAAGCTACGCGAGGCCATGCGGCGTCGGCGGCAAATGGGCGCACAGGATACCACTGCACCTGCATACCACTGCACTTAGGTGCGTCGCTGTTGACGAAGATCAAGCTTAGGAGTCCGATAGGGGGCTACGCGATTTCGACCTCAGGAGAAGTGCAGATGGCCAAAAGAATCCAGTTCAGCGCCCACGGCGGCCCTGAAGTACTTGAATATGTGGACTACACGCCGGCTGAGCCAGGACCGCAGCAGGTTCGAGTGCTTAACAAAGCCATTGGCCTGAACTTCATCGACACTTACTACCGCAGCGGGTTGTATGCGCCGCCGGCCCTGCCATCGGGACTGGGTGCGGAAGGCGCGGGTATCGTCGATGCGGTGGGCAGTGAGGTCACCCAATTCAAGGTCGGTGACCGCGTGGCCTACGGCAGTGGCCCACTCGGCGCCTACAGCGAATTGCACGTGCTGCCCGCCGCCAACCTGGTGCACCTGCCGGACGACATCAGCTTCGAACAGGCCGCCGGCGCCATGCTCAAAGGCCTGACCGTGCAGTATCTGCTGCGCCAGACCTATGAGTTGAAGGGGGGCGAAACCATCCTGTTCCACGCCGCTGCCGGTGGCGTGGGTTCCCTGGCGTGCCAATGGGCCAAGGCCCTGGGTGTGAAGCTGATCGGTACCGTCAGCTCGCCGGAGAAAGCCGCACTGGCCAAATCCCTGGGCGCCTGGGAGACCATCGACTACAGCAAGGAAAACGTCGCACAACGCGTGCTGGAATTGACCGACGGCAAAAAGGTGCCCGTGGTGTACGACGGCGTCGGCAAGGACACATGGCTGACCTCATTGGACAGCGTGGCGCCACGCGGTCTGGTGGTGAGCTTTGGCAATGCCTCGGGCGCGGTGGATGGGGTGAACCTGGGGATACTCGCAGCCAAAGGCTCGCTGTACGTGACGCGGCCAACCCTGGCGACCTACGCCAACAATCCGGCGAACCTGCAGGTGATGGCGGATGATCTGTTTTCGATGATCAAGAGCGGCAAGGTGCGCATTGATATCAACCAGCGCTTCCCGCTGGCGGAGGCGGCGAAGGCCCAGACCGAGTTGTCGGCGCGGCGCACCACGGGGTCGACCATTCTGTTGCCTTGAGGGCCTCTTCGAGGGCGAGCCCTCTCCCACATTTGAACCCTGTCCGTCATGACACCACGGTCAAATGTGGGAGGGGGCTTGCTCCCGATGGCCGCGACGAGGTCTCAAGAAGGCCGCACCACCTCACCGGTCGCCAAATCGCGAATCAAGCTGGGGTTCTTGCGCCCACCCAGGGCGCCCCCCAATACCAGGTCGACCTGGCCACGGAAATACTGCTCCACCCGGATCCGCGTACGCGCCGCCGGGCGCCCTTGGGGGTTGGCCGAGGTCGAGATCAGCGGGCCCACCAGCGCGCACAAATCCCGCACCAACGGATGATCGCTGACCCGCAACGCCACGGTGTCATGCACACCCGTGACCCACTCCGGCAGCAAATCCTGGTGGGGTACCAGCCAGGTATTCGGCCCCGGCCAGGTGCTGGCCATGCGGTCGATCCATTCCTGCGGGAAATCTTCGAAGAGAAAATCGAACTGGCGGATAGTGTCCGCCACCAGGATCAGGCCCTTGTCCACCGAACGGTTCTTGATCGCCAGCAGTCGGTCCACTGCGTCTTCGTTCCACGGATCACAGCCCAGGCCCCAGACCGCCTCGGTTGGATAGGCAATCACCGCGCCTGCGCGAATTTCTCGTGCGGCTTCCAGCACACGCCACCTGTTGACCATTGCTCACTCTCCGGACTAAAGCTCTGCGCAGTTTACCGATCTTCGTTACAAAACCTAGCAGCGCGCGAGCCAGCGCCCACTTTCACAGATCACCTGACCTTCCAGCTCCAGCTCGGTCAGGGTAGCCAGTAGCTCTGGCAAGGGGCGCCCGCTGGCAATCGCCAAGGCTTCGCTGGTGTGGGGCGCCGCATGCAGCAACGCCACCAGCGGATGAGTGACCGGCATCGGCGCGGGGCGCGACAACGCCTGCCAGCCGCGCAAACCTTCGAGGATGTGCTCGATGGTTTCCACCAGCACCGCGCCGTCGCGGATCAACTGGTGACACCCCTTGGCCCCGGGATGGTGGATGGAGCCCGGGATCGCATACACCTCGCGCCCTTGTTCGGCCGCCAGCCGTGCGGTGATCAGCGAACCGCTGGCCATGCTGGCTTCCACCACCAGCACACCGAGGGACAGGCCGCTGATAATCCGGTAAATCGATTTTCCGAGTAAAATTTATTAGAGTGAAAAAGGTCTTGGTTTCTGCTGGCGCTTAGTTTTTCTCTGCCTTAAAGCATCAAGCATTTGAAACAAAATAAGCGTTTCTAAAATACTATCTAAAAACTTGCTTTTTACATTGCCAAGCAAGACGATATCTTTTATTTCTTTCTCGGTGATAGTTTCGTTTTTTTCTATTTTTAACTGAGCGGAGATTAAACTTTGAACATAGTTCAGAAAATCAGTCGAGACATTCCCAGCTAATATTATTTTTTCTAAAAACTCTGCGACCTCCTTATTTTTAATAAGTGAAATATACATTAATAGGATTTTTCTCTTTTGCGCATTAGTCATAGTCTATCTCACGTAAAATTCAACACTTTCATTGCATGTTTGAGTAGTTAAATCGTATCTAAATTTATGTGCTTCTGTCTGCAAGTGATTACCTTCTATCCTTGAAGATTTAAAAGTTGTTTTTGAAGCGCAACTCAATACATTTAAATTTTCTTGTCTTCGCTGTTCTTTCGCTCTTTCAATTCTATTATTTTCTGCAATTGCTTCTTGATGAGCTTTTACAGAAAAAGCTTTTGGGTTTACATATAAAACAAAAACAAATGCAAGAAACACAAAAAACACTATATCGCAAATTTTACAATAGCCCATTTTTCACACCTCCTTTGATTTTATTATGGTGTAACTCATCTGGTTTCATATCGCTGAAAAAAAGCTTTTCAATCGTCGAAAGGTTTTTATCTTTTTTATTTCCACTATCTGTTTCTACAAACTTCACAAGGTCATTTTTCAACTCAGCAATCTCGCTTGACGATGAAAAAAGCAGTTCATAAACAGTTGTAAAAGTAGATTTACAATACTCATATAGCTTTGGATTAGATGCTTCAATCTTTTTTTGAACAGATAAAAACAAGCTCGACTTTTGCATCTGCTCAATGAATTTATCTACGATGCTTTTAGCTTTGCTCAAATTTTCAATGCGTGTTTCTAATAACTCTGTTTTTTCTAAAGTGCTGTTAATTTTATCCATTGCTAATCTATTTTTTTCAAAAATAAACTGATCCTTTTCCAAATGTTCTTTTTTCGTGTTTTCTTTACTTTCACCTCTTTGAAAACCTACCTTTGCGAAACTTAACTCTGCTTCATCTTGAAGATTTGACCATACTGATTCACTTCCTCTTTTTTGCAAATCACGTAGTGGTTGTTTTTTAGTTTCAAAATTATAATTTAGAAAAATCATTTGAGCGTGATAGTTCATCACATAGCGCTTTTGCTCTTCATTGTAATGACCCTCATCAGCGTGAAAAACCCAGCCTAAACTTTTAAAGCCTGTTTTTTCTTCAACACGCCTTGCATAATCGTTTAGACACTCACGCATATCAGATCGATAATCAAAACTCGTTTCTTTTAACTCGTCAAATTGTGCCTCTGACAATGACAATACACAGTCAAGAAATGTATTAGCATTTTTTTGAAATTTCTTTCCCTTCTGCGCTTCTGCTAATTTGATTTGATTTTGATATTCTTTCAGTATGTCATTATTCGAGCTAAAATTATTTTTTGAAAATTCTTCAATAACATTTTTATTTTTCAGAAATGAACGCTGAACGTGTCCTATCTCGCCTTTCGCCTGTGAGTCTTTATAATATTTAAAATTTGCTGATACATAGTTTTTCATTGCTATTAATATTGTTCTTAATCTAATGATAGCATTTGCTGTTTTAATAAAGCGCATTTAGTGAGAAAATAATATGTGCTTTAATAAAGCGAAACTTATGCAGTGCTTTAAGCAGTGCAGACAGTTCGAAGAAGTGTTTTAGCCCATTAAAGCACTCTTCGAGTGCATGGGCCTCCTCGCCGGGGGGCATCTCTGATAGCCCTGCCGGGGGCCACTCCGTGGGGCCTTCCTGGCGGCCCTGCGGGGCGTCCTAGGCGGACTGCCCAGCATTCATAAACGCTTGACTTCGCTCCCGCTCAATCAACCATTTATGAACGCTTTACCATATTGTTCGTCCGTCGCTTGCGACCTTTTAGACGAACAATCGTGATGGCTGAATCAAAACGAAGAGCATCATCTTTGATGATGCTAGGTAGCGTCGCAGACATATAGCTTTTGATTTTGCTCTTTATTTTTCTTTTAAGAAAAAATTGCAAAAGTGAGAATACTCTCTCACTGATACATATTTTTTATAGTGTCATTTTCTTTTCTGCAAGAGATTAAATTATCTCTTTTTTCTTGTGTCATTTTATGCGCAAGACCTTTACAGCATATATTTGAATTGACAAACAAATGCCCCTCTTTTTTTACTAAAATATCTTTTTTCTCCAATGACCTGAATGCCCTTGAAACTTTACTTTTGTCTAGGCTCAACGCATCGCAAACAATTTTTTGCGATAGATTAACGAGATTTCCATACTCCATAATTTTCAAAATATACATTAAAACTCTAAACTCGCTGTTGTTTAAATCTAATTCTGCGAGATTATCGACAAAAGCGAGAACAAATGCACCTTTGACAGATACTTTTGTTTTATCATCATTGACATTTATTAATGACTTTATATCGAGGCTAATGCTTTTTGTGTTGGGATTTTTACGAAGCTCTTTCTCAACAGCGTTCAGTATCTGAGACTTAATTGCGTCAGTTATTTCGTTGCTTTTCTCCAAATCTTCCAGACTGTTGTAGTTTTGATTTTCTTGCATATTCATACCTTTTGGTTATTATATTTATATATATAACATATTGTTTTGAGAAATAAAGTCAGAATCGAGAAAATATCTCGTATTCTTTCAATAATATTTTAATATTGTTTCTTATTAGTTGCTTTAAATGAGAATTGAGTTGATTTAAATGAGAACGCCAGTTGATTTAAATGAGAAACAAGTTGCTATTAATGAGAATATATTTCATTCAAAGCATTAATTTATATGGGTTTGATGGTTGTTTAAGATGTTAAGATTTTAATAAGACGAGTAAGAGAGAGTTAACAGCCAAAGCAAAAGAATTCCATCAGTTGATTTTTCCCCCCTGCGCCCCCAAAGGGGGAATTTAAAGTCAAAAGCTATTGTCTGCGACGCTGGCTCACCCCATTTAGCAATGGGGATTTGTTAACTGATTCTGCCACTGTGATTGTGCGTCTAAAAAGTCGCAAGCGACGGACGCACAAAACGCATCAGTCTTTAACTGATAAATCGAACATCGTCTGCAAATCAACTAAATCAAATTCGTGTAAAATGTTTTTTTGCTGAAAAGTTTTTAAATTCAAAGAAAGTCTTTCGTCAGTCACATCGCTTTTTCTTTTAATCTCAAAACTTGTTGTTCTGCTTTGCTTTTCATGACTGACATTAAAGATAATGCTATTTTCTTTAAAAAATCGGTTGAGTTTCAGTCTTCCGCTTTCAGTTTTGAATAACTCAATGACTGTAAGCTCATCCTGAATATCAATCTGTTCAGTTGATTGACTTTCTAAAATCTCAATCTCCTTTTTCATCTCATCATATTGATGTTCCAGCTCTGATAATTTTTTTACAAAAATCTTCGGAACATTAAAATCTAATTCCTCGATTTTTGCGTTTAGATTTTCAATTTTTAAACGACATTCGTTTAGCTCTTTAATTTTTACAGATACGTCATTATCAATATCTTTTTCTATCTTCAAGATGCTTGAAATAGAGCCATTGAATTTATTAGCTCGTTTTCCAAATCCAGTTTTTTGCCAAGAGGTGCTATTCCCTATTTTTTTGATGCTTTTCAGACTATCCAACAAACTGCCTAGCACATACTCAAATCTCACATTTTCAGCAGTGCAAATGTGCTTTTGAACTCGTGCATTATCACATTTAAAAAAAGGGTAAATCTTGTCTTTATAGCGACTGCCCCGGTGGTCGTAATACATTTTACTTCCACATTCTGCGCAGTAAATTTGATGCTTGAAGATGTTAAAATCTTGCTCTGTTCTATTGCCAGTCCAATTTTTTGCTTTTCGATTCTTCATTGTATCTACTGCTTTGTAAAACAAAGCAGGCTCTATTATCTTCGGATAATAATCCTCAATATATCCTGTTAGAATCTTTTTTGATTTTCCTTTTTCGTCATATTCGATGCGATGCATTGGCATACAGCCAATGACTGTTTTTGCTTTTAAGATCTTATTTAATGTTCCGTTATTCCATTTCTTTTTCGAAATTTCGTTGATTTTAACGATTGATGTGTTAATTCCATATTCAAGAAGAAAATTGAAAAGCTGTTCAATCTCCTTCTGCTCTTCTTCGACAATAACAAACTGCCCGTTTTCGACTCGCAGACCATAAGGCACTGCTTTGCCAGATTTTATAATTATCTCGCCGTTTTGCGCTTTCTCTCGCCTTTTTCTCCACGCCGAATTTAGACGCTTTGATTTAGTTTCACTCTCTTCATTAGCACGTTGCGCAATTAGCGCAATCATCATCAGCGTTTCAAAGTCCCGCGCCGGGTCAGAATATGAATAAATTTTCTCATCGGTCGTAGTGTAAATCTTAATTCCTTTCTTCAAAATGCCTTGAAGAAGTTCAACACCGTCAATCACTCGTTGACGAGTGATTCGGTCAATACTCTCTACGACGAGAAAATCATCTTTTTTTATTTTACGATTATTGATTCTTTCTAAAATCTCTTTGAAATAACCCGACCGGGCATTATCACCACGAAATGCGCTTTTTCCTCTGTCATAAATTACTTCCTGAATTTCTACGCCCGTGCTCGCTGTGAAGCGTTCAAGCGCATTGTATTGACGTGCTTCGCTATCCCCAGACTCTTGCGTGATGCGTGAGTAGCGCACGTATGCATAAGCTTTTGCCACAGCGTTGATCCTCAAAAATTCCCTCGGATAATCATACCACCGGATGATAATGCGGTTGCGCCGAGGGAAATTACCGGCCTGGGGCGCGGCATCGAGTGGAAACTCGGAAACCACGGCACTGCCCTGGGCAATCATCGCCGCCGCGAGCCGTCGGTGGCGCTGTGGATAAAAGTTTTCGAGCCCGGTGCCCAGCACGCCAATTGTCTGCCCACCAACATCCAATGCCGCTTGATGCGCCGCACCGTCAATGCCCAGGGCCAGGCCACTGGTGATGACAAAACCGGCGCTCGCCAGGCTGCGGGAAAAGGCGGCGGCAGTGTCCATTCCAGGGCGCGAAGCGCGGCGGCTGCCGACCACGGCCAGCTGTGGTTTTTCCAGGATAAAAGGGTCGCCAGCAACGAATAACAGCGGCGGTGCATCGTCGATCTCGGCAAGCAGGGCGGGGTACTCAGGTTGGTCCCACATCAGCAAATGCTGGGCCGGGTGCCCCAGCCACGCCAATGCCGCACTGGCACCATCGCGGACTTCGTGGCTCCGCCGGGCATCGCCACTGATGGCCGGCAACCCCAGGGAACGCCAGGCACTGGCGGGCGCGCTGAGCGCCTTCGAGGCGCAGCCGAATGCCTCGATCAATAGGCGAAAACGCTTTGGACCCAGTTCCGGCAACCTGTGCAAGCGCAGTCGCGCTTCCAGTTCGGACGGGGAAATTTCACTGCGGTTTATCGGAAACATCGGATCATCCTTGACCGGAACAAGCTGTGGATAACTCTGTTGGTAACTTATTTAGCAGGCTATTTATTGCGTTTGACGGGCAGTCTCGAAACGGTCCATCACGGCCAATGAACGCGAAGCGCTGAGGACCAAGCCATAACTGAGCTTTTCATAGGTGCGAAACACCAGCAGGGTGCCGGCGCGCTCATCGGGAAGTGTCACGGATGCGCCCGTCAGGACGTCGCGTACGCTGGCACCGGCTTTGATCACCGTTAGCAGATGGCCTTCGACCAGACCATCGCGGCGGCCTCTGTTCAAGGTCACGGCGTCCAGCACGCCAATCTGGCTCACGCCCTTGGGAATATCGATGATTTGCCCCTGGATAAAGGGCGTCGCCGTTGGCGTCTCCAGGTTGGCCAGTTCAACGGGTGGCTGGTTGCGCAGCAGGCGGTCGCCGGGGCGCACTTCCTGGGTCACCCGTTGCACAGCCAGGGTGGTGAGGTCGCCGGCCATCATGAAGCGTGCGGTGCCGATATCGTCGGCATTGATACCCAGCCATTCCTGGGTTTGGGGGTCGGTGTAGACCTTGCCCCGGCGAAAGATCCCATAGCTGGGCTGGGTCGGATCCAGGTCGCCCCTGGCATGCACGCGCTCGCCACTGGCGCCCAACACTCGCCCCGCGTCTGCCGCGACAATGTACGGCGCGTTGTCCAGGTCCTGGGGCGAATCGAGAATACGGTTATGTAACAAAAAACGCTGGATGGCCTGTTGCGTGGCGGGGTCCAGGCGCTGGCCGGACGGTGGCAGCAAGGCCATTGCGAAGGGGGCCCACAGCAGTAAGACGAGCAGCGATTTCCTCATGGGGTGAATCTCCTTTATTATGTGCGTTCGCGTGAAATGCCTTGGCCTTCGCGGCTTTCGAACGTTTCACACCGGCTGCCTGGGTCCGTCCCGACGCCGATTTGCCTCTACCTCACATGTGCAGCAATTACGCTTATGGCTATTTTGAACATCCTCGAATTCCCCGACTCGCGCCTGCGCACGATCGCCAAACCGGTGGCCGTAGTGGACGACAAGGTTCGTCAGTTGGTCGATGACATGTTTGAAACAATGTATGAAGCCCCGGGCATTGGCCTCGCCGCCACCCAGGTCAATGTGCATCAGCGTGTCGTGGTCATGGACCTGTCGGAAGATCGCAGCGAGCCACGGGTGTTCATCAACCCCGAATTCGAGCCGCTGACCGACGAGATGGGCGAATACCAGGAAGGCTGCCTGTCGGTGCCGGAGTTCTATGAGAACGTCGAGCGCCCGCTGCGCGTGAAGATCAAGGCCCTGGACCGCGACGGCAACCCCTACGAGCTGGTCGCCGAAGGCCTCCTCGCGGTGTGCATCCAGCACGAATGCGACCACCTCAACGGCAAGCTGTTTGTCGATTACCTGTCCACGCTCAAACGTGACCGGATCAAGAAAAAGCTGGAAAAAAAGCATCGCCAGCAAGCTTGATGCCCTTCTTCCAAAGGCTTGCTGCGGCAAGCCTTTTTCTTTTGTGACTGCTTTTAACCGAGAACGCCCATGACCGAGCCACTGCGCATTGTTTTTGCCGGTACCCCTGAATTCGCCGCCGAACACCTCAAGGCGCTGCTCGCCAGCCCTTATGACATCGTTGCGGTGTACACCCAGCCGGATCGCCCGGCCGGGCGCGGGCAAAAACTGATGCCGAGCCCGGTCAAGCAATTGGCGCTCGAGCACAACATCCCCGTGCTGCAACCGCCAACCCTGCGTAACGCCGATGCCCAGGCCGAACTGGCCGCGCTGAAACCGGACCTGCTGGTGGTGGTGGCCTATGGCTTGATCTTGCCGCAGGTGGTGCTGGATATCCCGCGCCTCGGTTGCATCAATAGCCATGCCTCGCTGCTGCCACGCTGGCGCGGCGCCGCGCCGATCCAGCGCGCCGTGGAAGCGGGCGACAGCGAGAGCGGCGTGACCGTGATGCGCATGGAGGCGGGTTTGGACACCGGCCCGATGCTGCTCAAAGTCACCACCCCGATCACGGCCGCAGACACGGGTGGCAGCCTGCACGACCGCCTCGCCGAGATGGGCCCGCCCGCCGTGATCCAGGCCATTGCCGGTCTCGCTGCCGGAACCCTGCAGGGTGAGGTGCAGGACGACAGCTTGGCCACCTACGCCCACAAGCTGAACAAGGACGAAGCCCGCATCGACTGGAACCGCCCGGCTGTAGAGCTGGAGCGCCTGGTGCGTGCGTTCAATCCGTGGCCGATCTGCCACAGCACACTCAATGGCGAAGCCTTGAAAGTCCTGGCCGCCACCCTGGCCAACGGCAAAGGCGCCCCCGGTGAAATCATCGGCGCCAGCAAAGAGGGCTTGTTGGTCGCCTGCGGTGAGCAGGCGCTGTGCCTGACACGCCTGCAATTGCCAGGTGGCAAGGCGCTGAATTTCAGCGATTTGTACAACAGTCGCCGTGAGAAATTTTCCCTGGGCACGATCCTCGGGGCGGTAGCCCAATGAACCCGCGTCTGGCCGCCGCCAAGGCCCTGGCCGCCGTGCTCAACGGCAAGGCTTCGCTGAACAGTTCGCTGCCCACCCAGCTGGATAAGGTCGAAGACCGTGATCGCGGTTTCACCCAGGACCTGGCCTTTGGCACCGCGCGCTGGCAGCCACGCTTGTCGGCGCTGGCGGCCAAGCTGCTGCAAAAGCCCTTCAAGGCGGCCGATGCCGATGTGGAGGCGCTGCTATTGGTGGGCCTCTATCAGTTGCTCTATACCCGCGTGCCGGCCCACGCGGCCATCGGTGAAACCGTTGGTTGCGCCGACAAACTGAAAAAACCCTGGGCCAAGGCCCTGCTCAACGCCGTACTGCGCCGCGCCCAACGCGAAAGCGAAGCGCTGCTGGCCGAGCTGGAGCATGACCCAGTGGTGCGCACCGCACACCCGCGCTGGCTGCAAAAATCCCTGAAAGCCTTCTGGCCTGAGCAATGGGAAGCCATCTGCGCGGCCAACAATGCGCACCCGCCGATGATCCTGCGGGTCAACCGTCGCCATCACAGCCGTGATGCGTATCTGCAATTGCTGACGAACGCAGGCATCAACGCCACGCCATCCGTGTACAGCACCGACGGCATTGTGCTGGAAGCGGCCACCGACGTGCGCAGCCTGCCGGGTTTCGCCGAAGGCTGGATCAGCGTGCAGGACGAAGCCGCGCAACTGGCCGCCGACCTGCTCGACCTGGCTCCCGGCCAACGCGTGCTGGACGCCTGCTGTGCTCCAGGCGGTAAGACATGTCACATCCTCGAAGTTGAAAGGGACCTGGCCGGTGTAGTAGCTGTCGATCTTGAAGCCAAGCGCCTGGTGCGTGTACGCGAAAACCTCGCACGCCTGGGGCTCAGCGCCGAACTGATCGCCGCCGACGGCCGCGACACCGCCGCCTGGTGGGACGGCAAACCGTTCCAGCGCATCCTGCTCGACGCGCCGTGTTCCGCCACCGGTGTGATCCGCCGCCATCCGGACATCAAGCTCACCCGTCAACCCGACGACATCGCCGCCCTGGCCGTGCTGCAAGGCGAACTGCTCGACGCCCTGTGGCCGACCCTGGAGGTCGGCGGCATCCTGCTCTACGCCACCTGCTCTACCTTGCCCACCGAAAACACCGAGGTCATCGAGGCCTTCCTTGCGCGCACCAGCGGTGCGCGCGAACTGGACCTCGCCACGAGCGCCGGCATCAAGCAGCCCCATGGCCGCCAACTGCTTGCACAGCAAGGCGGACACGATGGCTTCTACTACGCCAAACTGATCAAGATTGCCGCCGCACGCGGCTGAATGGGTTTAAGGGAGTGACCGGATGAAAATCATCATCCTCGGGGCAGGGCAGGTCGGCGGCACGTTGGCCGAACATTTGGCCAGCGAAGCCAACGACATCACCGTGGTCGACACCGATGCCGAGCGCCTGCGTAACCTGGGCGACCGCCTGGATATTCGTACTGTGCAGGGCCGTGCATCGTTTCCTACGGTGCTGCGTCAGGCGGGTGCCGACGATGCCGACATGCTGGTCGCCGTCACCAACAGCGACGAGACCAATATGGTCGCCTGCCAGGTCGCCCACACCCTGTTCCATACCCCGACCAAGATCGCCCGTGTTCGCGAAGCTGCGTACCTGACCCGCGCCGGCCTGTTCGACAATGATGCGATCCCGGTGGACGTGTTGATCAGCCCCGAACAAGTGGTGACTCACTACATCAAGCGCCTGATCGAAATTCCTGGCGCCTTGCAGGTGATCGACTTCGCCGACGGCAAGGCGCAACTGGTCGCGGTGAAGGCTTACTACGGTGGCCCGCTGGTGGGCCAGCAACTGCGCCAGCTGCGCGAACACATGCCGAATGTGGAAACCCGCGTGGCGGCGATTTTCCGCCGTGACCGGCCGATCCTGCCCCAAGGCGATACGGTGATCGAAGCCGATGACGAAGTTTTCTTCATCGCCGCCAAAGCCAATATTCGTGCGGTGATGAGCGAAATGCGTCGGCTCGACGAGACGTATAAACGCATCGTCATCGCCGGTGGCGGGCAGATCGGCGAGCGCTTGGCCGAGGCGATCGAGAGCCGCTACCAGGTAAAAATCATCGAGATGAGCCCGGCACGCTGCCGGCATTTGTCCGACACCCTCGACAGCACCGTGGTCCTGCAAGGCAGCGCCTCGGACCGCGACCTGTTGATGGAAGAAAACATTGCCGACGCCGATATCTTCCTGGCCCTGACCAACGATGATGAAGCCAACATCATGTCTTCACTGCTGGCCAAAAGGCTGGGGGCCAAGAAGGTGATGACCATCATCAACAACCCGGCCTACGTCGACCTGATCCAGGGCGGCGATATCGACATCGCTATCAGCCCGCAGCTGGCCACTATCGGCACCTTGCTTGCCCATGTGCGCCGTGGCGATATCGTCAGCGTGCACTCCCTGCGCCGAGGCGCCGCGGAAGCCATCGAGGCGATTGCCCACGGTGATTCGAAGTCGAGCAAAGTGATTGGCAAAGCCATTCGGGATATCGGCCTGCCACCGGGCACGACCATCGGCGCGATCATTCGGGATGAAGAAGTGATCATCGCCCACGACGACACGATGATCGCCACCGGGGACCATGTGATCCTGTTCCTGGTGGATAAGAAACATATCCGCGATGTGGAGAAGCTGTTCCACGTGGGGTTGAGCTTTTTCTGATTAACCGGAGTGACCGACATGCTCGAATCCCTGGAAAAAATGCTCGCCAAGGGTGTGGATAACGCGCTGCTGCGCTTTGGGCTGGGCAAGGGCTATCTGGACTTGAAGGACAACGCCAAGGCGGCGGAGCATTTGCACAAGTGTGTCGAGTTCGATCCGAAGTATTCAGCGGCGTGGAAGCTGCTGGGCAAGTCTTACGCCGGATTGGGCAATCATCCGGCTGCACGACAGGCCTGGGAGAAGGGCATTGAAGCGGCACAGGCCCATGGCGACAAACAGGCCGAAAAAGAGATGGCGGTATTCCTGAAAAAACTCGACCGCCAGGCTTGAGCGGAACTCAAATGTGGGAGGGGGCTTACCCCCTCCCACATTTGGTTTTGTATTGGCCTTGGGTCAGCGCTGGGTCAGTACCACCGCGCCTCACCCGGCGGGCGTTTCTTGAAGCGTTTCATGCTCCACATGTACTGGCTCGGGTAGGCGCCGACGTAACGCTCCACCACCTTGCTCATCGCCGCGCAGGACGTAGCAGTGTCGGTGCTGTACATGTCTTCCGGCGCCGCTTCCAGGATCACTTTGTAACCCGAGCCATCCGGCAGGCGCAGCGCATGCAGGAACACACCGACGGCCTTATGGCCGGCGAGCATGTTCGGCACGAACTTGCTGGTCAGCGCCTGCGTAGCGAAGAACGGCACGAAGATCCCGGCGGATTCCGCCGGTTCAGGGTCGGCGGGGATGCCCACCTGGCCACCTTTGCGCACTTCCTTGATCACACTGAGGATGCCTTCCTTGGTGGAGGCGGCCACGCGGTTACCCAGTTGCACGCGCTGCTTGCGTAATAAGTCGTCCACGGCCTTGAGCTTGGGCGGGCGGTAGAAAATGATCGGTTTGCACTGGCTGCAATAGAAATGGTTCAACACTTCCCAATTGCCCAGGTGGCTGGTGATACCGACCACGCCTTTGCCTGAGGCCAGGGCTTCATGCAGCACTTCCAGGCCCTCGACCTCGCGCACCAGGTCGATGGAACGCTGCGCCGGCCAGATCCAGGCGCAGGCGCTTTCGGTCAAGGACTTGCCGATGTCCATCAGGCTGCGGCCCACCAGGCGCTCGCGTTCGGCCGGGTCCATGTCCGGGAAGCACTTGGAGAGGTTGATCCGCACCGTGTCGCGGGAGCGGTTGGGGGTTTTCCACATGATCCAGCCAATGGCCGAACCCACGGCTTGCACCGCGCGCCAAGGCAGCAGGGCAAACAACCGAAGAGCGCCTACCAGCAAGGCGCCTTTAAACTTTTCCACAGGTCACTCCTGATCGTGTGTAGTGCGCAAAGCGCGCATTCTAACCGGCGTTGGCCAGGTCCGCGTAACGGTCACAGTCCTGGGTGTGGTCCATGACCATGCCTGAAGCCTGCATGAACGCGTAGCAAATGGTCGGGCCGACAAAGGTGAAACCGGCTTTTTTCAGGGCACGGCTCATGGCTTCAGCCTCCGGCGTAATCGCCGGGACTTCGCTGCGGTCCTTGAAATGATTGATCTTGGGCACGCCGCCGACAAACGACCAGAGCAATCCCACGGGGTCCTCCAGCGCCAGCCAGGCCGCGGCATTTCGGCGGGTCGCGTTGAGCTTCAAGCGATTGCGCACAATGCCTGGGTCGAGCATCAACGCTTCGATATCAGCGTCGGTCAGGCGCGCCAACCGCTGCGCATCAAAACCGAACAAGACCTTTCGATAATGCTTGCGTTTGCGTAAAACGGTGATCCAGGAAAGGCCCGCCTGGAACCCTTCGAGCAAAAGCAACTCGAACAAACCCTGCGCGTCGCGCAGCGGCGTTCCCCACTCCTGATCGTGATAAGCCATGTACAGCGGATCTTCAGAACACCAAAAGCAGCGTGGCATAAGGCTCCAGGGGATGGTGGCGCGGCCGAATCGGGTATACTCCCGCTCTTTAAATCGCAGCCCAAGTAACAGGTGAATTTCGTGAGCCAGCCTACGCCAGCCGTGCGTACCTTCCAAGACTTGATCCTCGCCCTCCAGCAATACTGGGCCGAGCAAGGTTGTGTGGTACTTCAGCCCTACGATATGGAAGTAGGCGCCGGCACTTTCCACACCGCAACCTTCCTGCGGGCCATCGGCCCGGAAACCTGGAACGCCGCTTATGTGCAGCCCAGTCGTCGCCCGACTGACGGCCGCTACGGCGAGAACCCGAACCGTCTGCAGCACTACTACCAGTTCCAGGTGGTACTGAAGCCGAACCCGGACAACTTCCAGGAGCTGTACCTGGGCTCGCTGAAACATGTCGGCCTGGACCCGCTGGTCCACGACATCCGTTTCGTCGAAGACAACTGGGAGTCGCCAACCCTGGGCGCCTGGGGCCTGGGCTGGGAAGTCTGGCTCAACGGCATGGAAGTGACGCAGTTCACCTACTTCCAGCAAGCGGGCGGCATCGAGTGCTACCCGGTGACCGGCGAGATCACCTACGGTCTTGAACGCCTGGCCATGTACCTGCAAGGCGTGGACTCGGTCTACGACCTGGTGTGGGCTGACGGCCCGTTCGGCAAAGTGACTTACGGCGATGTGTTCCACCAGAACGAAGTGGAGCAGTCGACCTATAACTTCGAACACGCCAACGTCGAGAAGCTGTTCGAACTGTTCGACTTCTATGAAAGCGAAGCCAAGCGCCTGATCGAACTGGATCAGCCGCTGCCGTTGCCGAGCTATGAAATGGTGTTGAAGGCCTCCCATACCTTCAACCTGCTGGACGCCCGCCGTGCCATCTCGGTAACCGCGCGTCAGCAATACATCCTGCGTGTACGCACCCTGGCGCGTTCCGTCGCCCAAGCCTACCTGCTGGCACGCGCCAAGCTGGGCTTCCCGATGGCAACCCCGGACCTGCGTGATGAAGTGTTGGCTAAGCTGGAGGCTGCACAATGAGTGCTCAAGATTTCCTGGTTGAACTGGGCACCGAAGAGCTGCCACCCAAGGCATTGAACACCCTGGCCGATGCGTTCCTGGCCGGTATCGAAAAGGGCCTGCAGACCGCCGGCCTGAAGTTTGCCGCGAAAAAAGTCTACGCCGCGCCACGTCGCCTGGCCGTGTTGCTGACCGCGCTGGAAACCCAGCAGCCGGACCGCAGCATCAACCTCGACGGCCCGCCACGCCAGGCGGCTTTCGACGCCGAAGGCAACCCGACGCAAGCCGCACTGGGCTTCGCCAAGAAGTGTGGCGTCGAGCTGAGCGAGATCGACCAGAGCGGCCCGAAACTGCGTTTCAGCCAGGTCATCAAGGGCAAGCCGACCGCCAGCCTGTTGCCGACGATCGTTGAAGACTCCCTCAACGACCTGCCGATCCCTAAGCGCATGCGCTGGGGGGCACGCAAGGAAGAGTTCGTGCGCCCGACCCAGTGGCTGGTGATGCTGCTCGGTGACCAGGTCATCGACTGCACCATCCTTGCCCAGAAAGCCGGCCGCGATTCCCGTGGTCACCGCTTCCACCACCCGCAAAGCGTACGTATCACCGCGCCGGCCAACTACCTCGATGACCTGCGTGCAGCGTACGTGCTGGCGGATGCCAATGAGCGTCGCGAGCTGATCAGCAAGCGCACCGAAGAGCTGGCCCGCCTGCAGGAAGGTACTGCCATCGTGCCGCCAAACCTGCTTGACGAAGTGACCGCCCTGGTTGAATGGCCGGTGCCGCTGGTGTGCTCGTTCGAGGAACGCTTCCTCGACGTGCCGCAGGAAGCGCTGATCACCACCATGCAGGACAACCAGAAGTACTTCTGCCTGCTGGACGTGGACGGCAAATTGTTGCCGCGCTTTATCACCGTGGCCAACATCGAGAGCAAGGACCCGCAGCAGATCATCGCCGGTAACGAGAAAGTCGTGCGCCCGCGCCTGACCGACGCCGAGTTCTTCTTCAAGCAAGACAAGAAGCAGAAGCTCGAAGACTTCAACCTGCGCCTGCAAAACGTGGTGTTCCAGGAAAAACTCGGCAGCGTCTACGACAAAGCCGTACGGGTTTCCAAGCTGGCGGCCTACATTGCCCCGCGCATTGGGGGTGACGCGGCATGGGCCGCGCGTGCCGGCCTGCTGTCCAAGTGCGACCTGGCCACCGAGATGGTGGGCGAGTTTCCGGAGATGCAAGGCGTTGCCGGTTACTACTACGCCCTCAATGACGGCGAGCCGGACGATGTCGCCCTGGCACTGAACGAGCAGTACATGCCGCGCGGTGCTGGCGCCGAGTTGCCGACCACCCTGACCGGTGCGGCCGTGGCCATCGCCGACAAACTCGACACCCTGGTGGGTATCTTCGGTATCGGCATGCTGCCTACCGGCAGCAAAGACCCCTATGCCCTGCGCCGGGCGGCCCTGGGCGTGCTACGGATCCTGATCGACAAGAAGCTCGACCTCGACCTGACCCAGGCCGTGGTGTTCGCTGTCGGCCAGTTTGGTGGCAAGGTCAAGCAAACCGGCCTGGCTGAACAGGTACTCGAATTCGTATTCGACCGCCTGCGTGCGCGTTACGAAGATGAAGGCGTGGACGTTTCGGTGTACCTGTCGGTACGTGCCCTGCAACCGGGTTCGGCGCTGGACTTCGACCAACGCGTACAGGCCGTACAAGCGTTCCGCAAGCTGCCGGAAGCCGACGCCCTGGCCGCCGTGAACAAGCGTGTATCGAACCTGCTGAGCAAGGCCGAAGGCCTGGGCAACGCCGATGTCGACCCTGGCCTGTTCGCCGATGCCAAGGAGTTTTCGTTGAACTCGGCTATCGCCAAGGCCGAAAACGCGGTGAAGCCGCTGATCGCCGAACGCAACTACGCCGAAGCCCTGGCACGCCTGGCCACCTTGCGTGAGCCGGTGGACGCGTTCTTCGAAGCGGTGATGATCAATGCCGAAGATGCTGGCGTGCGGAAAAACCGCTACGCCATGCTGGCGCGTCTGCGCGGCCTGTTCATCAACATCGCTGACATTTCCGTACTGGGCTGATCATGTTGAAACTGCTGATTCTCGATCGGGACGGAGTCATCAATTACGACTCCGACGCTTACATCAAGTCGGTGGCGGAATGGATTCCATTGCCCGGTTCGATCGAGGCCATCGCGCAGTTGAGCAAAGCCGGCTGGACGGTGGCCATTGCCACCAACCAGTCCGGCATCGCCCGCGGCTATTACGACATCGCCACACTGGACGCCATGCACGCGCGCTTGCGCACATTGGTGGCCGAGCAGGGCGGTGAGGTGGGGCTGGTGGTGTACTGCCCCCACGGGCCGGATGAGGGCTGCGATTGCCGCAAACCCAAGCCTGGCATGCTGAAAACCATTGCAGAACATTACAACGTGCCCCTGGCTGGGCTATGGTTCGTCGGGGACAGCCTCGGTGACCTGGAGGCGGCCAAAGCCGTCGACTCTCAGCCAGTTTTGGTTAAGACCGGGAAAGGCGAAAAGACCCAGGCGAAAAACCTGCCGGTAGGCACCTTGATTTTTGACGATCTGGCGGCGGTTGCCGCAGAACTTATCAACAACTAGCCGCCCTCGACTTCCTGACCAAGGACTGTTCGGGAGTGCGCTTTTAACAGGCGGGCGTTGTCCCGCAACGGTAAATGCCGCCATGTCGATTTTGCAGGCCATCAGAACCTTCTTCTTTTACCTGCTGTTGGGCACCAGCTCGTTTCTCTGGTGCACCCTGAGCTTTTTTATCGCGCCCTTCCTGCCGTTCAAAGCGCGCTATCGCTTCATCAACGTCTATTGGTGCCGCTGTGCGTTGTGGCTGACCAAGGTGTTCCTGAACATCCGTTTCGAGGTCAAGGGCGCGGAAAACGTCCCGGACCAGCCTTGCGTGATTCTGTCGAACCACCAGAGCACCTGGGAGACGTTCTTCCTGTCGGCGTACTTCTCGCCTTTGAGCCAGGTGCTCAAGCGTGAACTGCTGTACGTGCCGTTCTTCGGCTGGGCCATGGCCATGTTGCGGCCGATCGCCATCGACCGTGACAACCCCAAGGCCGCACTCAAGCACGTGGCCAAGAAGGGTGATGAGTTGCTCAAGGACGGTGTGTGGGTGCTGATCTTTCCGGAAGGTACACGCGTGCCCTACGGTACCGTCGGCAAGTTCTCCCGGGGCGGCACCGCGTTGGCGGTCAATGCCCACCTGCCTGTGTTGCCCATTGCCCACAACGCCGGCAAGTTCTGGCCAAAGACCGGTTGGGCCAAGCGTGCTGGCACTATCACTGTGGTGATTGGCGAACCGATGTACGCCGAGGGGGAAGGGCCGCGGGCCATTGCCGCGCTGAATGACCGCGCTGCCGCGTGGAACGAAGCCCAGCAACGCGCCATGGGTTCGCTGCCACCGGAGCCGGTGGTGGTCGAGACGCCGGTGATTTGAGGTTCTGTGGATAACCTGTGTACGGATTGTTGGCAAATTGGCATTTTTACCGTTTAACGACCTGATTTAATTACATATTTCCCCGCATCATAAAATCCATAAAAACGTGCATAAGTTTTTTGCGCAGTAAAAAACCGGTCCTTGAGACCGGTTTTTTATACACAGCCGAATAGTACGTGGGTCAGTCTTCCAACAAGGGCAGTTGCAGGCTGAATGTGGTGCCTTTGCCTACCACGCTTTCACACCTGATAAGGCCACCATGGCGCTCTACAACGGCCTTGACCATGGTCAGCCCCAATCCAAGACCTTCACTGCCTTGGGCGGACTCGAAGCGCCGATACTGGCTGAACAGCTCGGGTAAATCTTCAGCGGCAATCCCCGGGCCCTGGTCGCTGATGCGGCATTCCAACCAGCCTTGTGCGCTGCTGTGTCTCAACCTTACCGTGGTACCGGACGGGGAATACTTGATCGCATTCTCCAGCACGTTGAACAACGAACGCGTGAGCAACGATTGATCGGCTGAAACCATGCCTTCGTCCGCCTCGTCGAGGTCATGGACCAAGTGAATGCCCTTGAGCTGCGCAATCAGCGCCACCTGATCGAAGGCATCCATCACCAGCATGGCGAACAGCGTCGGCTGGAATTGGTAGCCGTCAGCTTCCGCCTTGGCCAATTGCACGAAGGACTCGGTGAGGCTCAAGGCACGTCGAACCTGTTGCTCGATCTGGGCGAATACGGGCGACTCACCATTGTGCACATCCAACAGCGCGAGGATCGCCGAGTGGGGTGCGCGCAAGTCGTGAGAGAGGAAGCGCAGCATCGTCTCGCGGTGCTGCTGGGCCTCACGTTCCTTACTCAGGTCTGTCAGGCTCAGTAGCCATCCGAGTGCGACGTCACCGTCGGCGGGCAACAGCGGCGCAAGTTCCATTCGCAGGCTGCGTTGATGAATGTCGCGGAACTCGACGAGTTCGAGCGCCGCAAGCGCGGGTCGCACGCCGTTATGCAACGGTGGATACCCCAGGTCAGCGAGTTGTTCGAGAAGGTTTTCGCTGACCAGGTCATTACCGAACACATCGCGGGCGATGCGGTTAGCCAGCAGGATGTTGCCTTTGGGGTCGGTGATCAACGTCGCCACCGGCAGGCACTCCAGGCCATCGGCCATAAAGCGGCGAGTGTCCCGCGTACGACCGACAGCTTGCTCAAGGGCGAAGATACGCGCCTGCAACACATCCCCCTTGCTGGCCGGCGCGCGACGGCGTTCGGGCAGTACTTTGGGTTCGTTATCCAGCCGCGCCAGTTCCCAGCCGAAATAGGCGAGGATCACACTCAAGCGGCGCCAATTCCAGATCAGGTAACTCAACAGCAGGCCAATCAGGCAGGCCGCCGGCGACCACCAGTGCCCCAGGCGTAACAACGCCCAGGAACCGAGCAGCGCAACCGCCATGCAGCCCAGCGTCATCCACAATGCATAGCGCGGCCGGTACAGCAGCAGGCCGAGCAACAACGCCACCAGGAACGTCGCCATCGTTGCCGCCAACCAGCCAGGCAGATCGACAATGCTGCGCCCTTGCAGCAAGCCATTGAGCACGTTGGCCTGGATCTCCACCCCCGCGGTCGTGCCCACGGTGGAGGAGAGGGGTGTGACGAACCGGTCCCCCATCCCCGAGGCGGTAGCCCCCACCAGGATCAGGCGATTACGTAGCAGTTCGGAAGGGACTTCACCGTGTAATACGCTGACGTAGGACACGCTGGGGAAATGAGTGTGCGGCGCGATGAAAGGGATACGGATGGCGTGCTCGCGATGCCAGGTTTGAGCACTTGAATCCTGGGGCTCCCCCGGCATGGCCTGGGCTTCGCCGCTCAACTGGTACGCCAACCACGCCAACTGCGCGGCGGTGGCTGCAGGCGGTCCTTCACGCATGTACAGGCTGCGCACCACGCCGTCGCTGTCCGCCTCAACATTAATATGCCCAACGCCCTTGGCGCATTTGAGCAGCGGCAGCATCTGCTCCCCTGGCTCGCTGTAGCTGGCGGTGCCCTCGCGCACCAGTGGCAACAGCACATTCCCCGCGTTGCACACTGCCTCGGCCAGGCGTTTGTCGTTGGCAGCGTTGCCGGGCTCGCTGAAGATCACATCAAACAGAATGCCTGCCGGTTGCGCGGCACTCAGGCGATCGATCAAGTCGGCGTGCAAGCTGCGTGGCCAGGGCCATTGGCCGAGCTTTTTCAAGCTCGCGTCATCAATTGTTACCAGCAAGATGCGTGGGTCAACGGGTAAGGGGGTAAGACGGCGCAGGCTGTCATACAACGGATTGTTCAGGGCGAGGCCGGGGCTCAAGGACAGATAGGCCGTGATCGGCAGCAACAGTAAACCGATCCACAACCACTCGCGGACCAACCCGTGGAACAGGCGTTGGGCATGGGTGGGTTGGCGTTTCTCGGCCTTGCGCCAGAACATCATTGGTCAGCCACCGGAAGCCTGCGCCTGCGTGGCGGGCGGGTAGTAGAAGATGTCATAGACCCCGGTTTCTCCTTCCAGGCCATGCTCGTCATACGCCGATACACGAACGTGATAGAACGATGCCTTGAGCCCAGTGAAGCTCATTTTCGGCTCACTGGAAAAGTTTTCCTGCTGGATGTTCATAAAGGCTTTATCAGTCGCCACTTGGGCGCGATACCGCCGGGCACCGGGCAACGGTCGCAGGTACAAACGCCAGACCGGCGCATCACCTTTCTGCCCATCCTGGCCGATAAGCCTGGGCGCGGACAGTAACTCAACGGGGTGAAGATCACCTTGTTGCTTGAACAGCAGGCCTTGCCGGCCATCGACCTTGACCTCTGCTTCGGCAGGCGCGGTTTTCAGGGCGCGATTGACCGCCACCTGACCATCAAGCACCTCCAGCATGGACTGTTCACCGTCATCACGTACTCGAAAGTGCGTGCCTCGCACACCCAACACACCGACAGGGGTGATGATCTGGAACCGGTCGTAATCACTGGCTCGCTTGATCACATACGCTTCAACCTGGCCTTGTTCGAGTATGACCTGCGGAATCGACCGCTTCTCGACCAGGCGCAAGCGCACCTGGGAACTGGAGGGCAGCACCAGCCGCGAGCCATCCCCCAACGACAGGCTGACAAACGCCGACGCCGATGTCTTCACACCCTCCTGCTCATCGATGGTCATGCCTTCCTGCAAAGGCATTGCCTTGCCTCGCGGGTCGAGTTTCCAGGCATCCCCGGTGACATGCTGGACGACGGCCGGCAAAGGTTGCGCACGGCAAAGAAAATCATCATCGAGGTAGGGGGGACGCGTCTTGGCACCGGCGCTGGCCGAAGCTACCAGGATCAACAGGGCGGGGAGGGTACGGCGCGTCGCGCGGGGAGAGAGGGTCATGGTGCTCATTAAGGTATGGGTTCCAGAAGGCATCTGACATCAACGCGCAGGTGTTGGCGGCAGCGTACCTGTCGGCTGATCCTTTTACTTACGATCGGGAGCCGGTATCTTTCCCACCTGGGTATCGAGGACTTTCAATGGCTTAACGGCCCTTTGATATCAGCGTACCGAGAGTTCCAAGGGGGCGTTGAATCTGACCACAATTCTTCAGATTCAGAGGCCGGCAACTGTGCAGTATGTGCCATATATCCAAGGCCGTCGGCTGCCTAATATTAGAAGAAAGGACCTTCGACATGCGTGTCGCAATACTGGATGACGAACCCGCTGAACTGCGGCGGGTGGAACAGACACTGCGACAAATCCCCAGTATCACGGAACAGCCCTGGTCTCTGCATTGCTTCGAACGCGGTGAAGACCTGCTGCGCCAACTGCGCCGCGAAACCTTTGACCTGCTGATACTCGACTGGCAATTGCCTGATATCAGTGGCATCGCGATACTGCGCTGGACACGCGAACACATGGAAGCGCCCCCCGCGGTCATCATGCTGACCAGCCGTGATGCCGAGAGCGATATTGTCACTGCGCTCAACAGCGGCGCCGATGATTACGTCAGCAAACCCTTTCGACCCAATGAGCTCAAAGCGCGAGTCACCGCCGTTTTGCGTCGGCATGGTTTTCAGAAGTCCGCGAACAACGAAGTACAAAGCTTCAACGACCTGACCTTCGATGACGCCGAACTCACCGTTACCCGTGCGGGCAAACCAATCAACCTGACCGAACGCGAGTACCGATTGGCCAGTTGCTTGTTTGCCAATCTGGCACGGCCGCTTTCCCGAGAGTACCTCTATGAGCGGTTCTGGAGCCATGAGGAAATGGTCTCTTCAAGACCGTTGGATACGCATATCTATCGGCTGCGTAACAAGCTTGGCCTGACGGCCGACCGGGGTTGGCAGCTGTTGACCATCTATGGGTATGGGTATCGATTGGAGAGTGTGGCGCCGGCGACTCAACGCTGAAAATCACGATGTTCCACGTGGAGCATTTTAAAAAACGGCCTGAGCAGTCCAGGCCGTTCTCGGTTCCAACAGGATTGTCGTGTTGATGCCGACCCCGGGATTGACCGATCGGTGAAATCTCGGCAACTGGGTCAACTCGGCATCGGCGCTAACCATCAGTAAGAACGGGCCCCTTCTCGGGTGGGTTTGGCGACGTTGCGCTCGAATAATCTGTGGGAAAACTCCAGTACCGCCAGCAACAGTTGAACGACACCCAGCACCAGCAAGAAAGGCGAAGCGCCACCGCTGACGGCCAATACCTGCAGTACCACTACGATCACGCGCAGCAAGGCGCTGAGACGGGCATGTTCGCGTGTGGGGGCTCGCCAACGCACAAAGCCCCACACAAGGTATGCCCAGGCGCAGATGTTGAGCAGGAACATGGCCGTGGGGTCGAGCGTCGAGAAGCGGCTGTTGAAGCCCAGTTGTTGATCGACCCATTGGATCATTGAATAGGCCCAGACGGACACCATCGGCAAGGCGAATGGGGCCATTGCAAGAATGTCGTATATAGCGCCAACGCGTACGATTTTCTCATGTGTGGATTGGGTCATTGCGGGTCTCCTCCTTGAGTGGTTGGTTCAGCAAGTCGCGAATTTCTTGGAACTCTCCCGATTTCAGTCCATTACGATGGCGCTCGGCCAAAACCTGGACAATATGCCCAGCGCGGGAGTCGGCGTCGACGATGTAGCCGGGAACTGCCGCTCGTTGCCGCAGCGCGACAAGATCGCTGAAACGCTCATCCGCCGCCATGATGGTCCGCGCCACAGTCGTCTGGACGTTGCAGAGCCCCAGAACTGCAAAGAATGTGTGTGGGTTTTCCAATTGATAGATTTTTGCCAGAGCATTCAACGCTGCCTTGGATACGGAATATGAGAGCATCCCCGCACGTTGGCGCAGTGCCGAAATCGATGATGAAAAGACCACGGTACTGGGGGGCGGCGTCGCACTCAGCATAATGTCCAGGACCATTTTTACGGCGCCCAGGTTGAGCGCCAAGACGCTATTGAACTCCTGCATCGAGGTCTGCGTGGCCAGTTGGGGCGCGCCGCCGAACCGTCCCGCATTCAGGTAGACGGTCTCTACCGGGGCAGGGGTACGCGATAGCAACGTCTGCAAGATTGCCGGTGCGCGCTCGATATCGGTCAAATCGCACCGCATAAAGTGGAAGTGCTCCTGTGGCGGGATATTGGCCGCAGGATTTCGTGACACCGCGAGCACCTCGTCGCCCCTGGCCAGGTGATAGCGTGCCAGGGCGTTGCCGATACCGGTGCTTACACCGGTGATCAATATGCTAGCCATGATTACCCCTAGAATTTGCCGATGTGATAGCCGCCATCGGCGCTGAGCACTGTGCCGGTGATATAGCTGGATCTCTTGCTCAGCAAAAACATGATCGCATCGGCGATTTCCTCTGGCTGGGCAAAGCGCTTCATGGCCGTCACGTCACGCTTGCGCTGGGTGTTTTCCGGATGGGCAGCCAGCCGTTCCGGAGAGTTCATACCTCCCAGTGTCGGCCCGGGCGCTACGGCGTTGACGCGCACGGCAAAGCCGGAATCGCTGTCGCAGGCATTCTCCATGGCGGCGACCTGCGTCAAGGCATTGAGCGCTGTCTTGCTGGCGACGTAGGCCGCCTGATTGGCCATCGGCATCACGCCAGCGCACGAGGACACATTGACGATCGCTCCATCGGGGTACTGGCTGATCAACGCCAGTTCTTTTTGCAGGCAGTAAAGGGGGCCGTTCAGGTTGGTGTGGATGACCCTGTTCCAGTCCTGCGGCTGGATTGTCGCGATCGGCGCGTAGGGGGCGGTAATGCCTGCGTTGTTGATGGCGTAGTGCAACTGATCAACCTCGCCAGCCACCTTCGCGAAGGCCTCGGCTACTGAAGTTTCCGACGCTACATCGCAAAAGATGAACTGCGCCGAAGCCCCGAGTATCTCCAGAGCGGCGGCAGCCTTTTGCTCGTTTCTGCTCATCAGGAACAGCCGAGCGCCCGCTCCGGCCAGTTGCTTTGCCACGGCTAGGCCGATACCGCTTGCTCCGCCGGTGATGACGACGTTCTTGTCTTGAAATTCCATGTTATTGATTCCCGTAATGGATGTGAGCGGGCCGCTTGTAATGCTCATTCACGCAGCAATACACCCGATCGAGTTGCGGATTGCTCTTGTCTCGAAAGCAGTTACCGTCAAACCGGCATTGCTGGACCTGATCCTCATGGCCGGCGAGCGACTTGCTGATCAGGTCGTTATCGGCAAAAAGGGCTCGGCTCATGCCGACCAGATCACAGTGACCCAGCCGCAGTTGATCTTCTGCCTCCTGCAGCGAGCCAATGAAACCGGCATAGCCGACCGGGAGCGAGGTGAACGACTTGATCAGCCGCACCCCTTCGACGAACTGTCGCTGAATCTCCGGATGGGCAGAAAGCATGTAGCGGAAGGTTTCCTTGATGGTGATCGAGCACATGATTGCCGACGTCCCGGCGTCCGCCAGGGCAGCCACTACGTCCTCGAGCAGTTCCGGTTGCTGCCCGCTGGTGCCCAGACAATCATCGATGCCCAGGCGCACGGAAACCTCCAGGTCTCCAGCGGTAACCCTATGAATGCGGTCGATGACTTCCAGCAGGAACCGCGCTCGCTTGAGCGGGCTGGCGCCATAGGCGTCACGCCGATGGTTGGTCCAGGGCGATAGAAAACTGCTCAGCAGATAGCCGTTGGATGCCTGGAGCTGGACCATTTTGGCGCCGGCCTGTCTGGCACGCAGAGCCGCTTGGGCAAACTGATCGCAGACAGCGTCGATGTCCTCGACACTCATCTCTACCAACAGATCGGCACCACTGCTACCGGATAACGCACTGCGGCTCGGGCAAAGCAGCGGTTGGCCGCTGATCTGCGTGCCACCTTGGGCTCCGTAATGCTGAAGTTGCACCACCACCGGACAGTCCCGCTGGTGGCCGTACTCCACCAGCGGCGCGAGCTTTTCCAGGTTGGCATCGCTGTGCAGGCACAGGCCTCGCGCATGCAGGCGCGTGGAGGGCGCTATGGAGGAGTTGCCCAGTACCACCATGGCGCAGCCACCGTCGATCACATGTTGATAGAAAGTGAGCATTTCTTCGGACAGCGAACCGTCCGAGGTGGCCAGGTCGATGCCCATCGGGGCGAAATACAATCGGTTTTTCAGCGAAACGCTCTTACCGATCACCAGTGGGCGTTGTGAAAGCTCATAGCTCATGGGCGAACGATCCTCATGCCACGATTTGCTCGTGGGCCAGAGGGGCTGGTGAAGAGGCCGCGGCCCATCGCATCTGCCCGGCAAAGAAGCAGTGGCACTTGATCGTTTCACGGAGTTCGCTGGCCTGGTCCTTGGACAACTTACCGAACACCAGCACCCGCTGGTCGGATTCGCCGGTGGAGCAGGTCGAAGCAACTGGCAGGCTGAGGAAACCACCCCCTTCGATGTAGAGCGATACGGTACTGACCGTGCTCCAATCGATGGCCCCAGCTTGATGAGTCACCAGCACTCCCAGTACCGAGAGCAGGCTCAGCCTGGCTTGCAACACGCTATCGGCGTGATGCACGAGGATGTTCTTGGGCAAGCGATCGGAAGGGGTAAACCAATGATCCTGAGGGTAGTTCAACGAGCGCATGCGTTTGAACAGCGGTAACTTGATCACTGCGCCTTGCAGCCAAAGACGCGACACCAGCCGACCGTTCTGATAGAAGTTCGCGCACTTGTCGATGGACTTGGGTTGTGATCGCCTGAGGCCCTGGGCCTGCTGCACCACGATTTCGACTTCATAGGCCGATTCGGTGTAGGCATTGAAGGAAATGCGCAAGTCTTCGATGGAAATGGAAACTGCGCCGCGCCGGTGCCCCAAGTAGTTGTAGACGTAGTAGTACATGGCTTGCCTGGCCACCTCGATCAACATTAGGCCCGGCACATGTTCGTGCTGCTTGTTATAGAAGTAGTAATTCTTGGTGTCATTGATCAACAGATAAGACCCCTGCCTGGCCTTATCCCACTGCGCGAGCGCTTCAAGGCACTCGATCATGCGTAATACCTGGTCGGACGGTATTTCGGCATCACCGCCCTGAAAATGCTGGGCAAGGTAGCGTTGGGCCTGCAGGGGGATGAATTCAGCCGTTAGGATGAAGTGGTCGCCGCACTCGGTATAGAAATCAGTCAGGCGGATCTCGAAGGTGGAGAGTGTGCTCGCCTGTTCCGCACTGATTTTCAAGGGCAGATAGCGCAGCACATACTGGCCATCTTGCGCACTGTACAGCGCCTCGAACAGGGCCTGATCCTGCGCGTTGCCAGCCAGTATTTCTGCACCAATCGTAGTACTGAGAAAACTGGGCAGAATCAGCCTTGGTCGAGTGATCAGGACATCCTTGGGGCTGTCTTTGTGCAACAGATGGGGGTCAATCAAGTCTGCGCAGTTCATGGGTTGCGATCTCCAAGTGAGCGAATTGGGGAATGTAGGGGGAGACGGGACAGCAAAAGCTTAATGATGGGCCCATGTACCGGCGCCACCGGCAGCATGTAGAGGCGGCCGAAAGTATTGAAGGTCTTGACGGAGGTGGTGATATGCAGGCAACGCGGTTGCGTGAGTGTTGTATCGATCGAGACCATGACCGCCAGATGGGTATCGCGTGAGGTCAGTACCAGCTTGTGTGCGCTGAGGGCCTCGATGGTGAAGAAATCGAGCTTTTCGCCGACCGTCGGGACGCACTCTGGTGTGACGCCCGAGAACCCGCCGATCTTCTCGACGTGAAAGTGCTGCGAGATGCTGTCGCGCAGCCTGAACGCACCTTTGAGCCAGGCGGGCGTCGCGGCCGTCATCAGGCAATACAGTTCGAATACCGTGGATTCGGTGTCGATGATCACGCTGGCCGAATGCAGAAAACCTAGCTCATGGAGCTCGGCCACCAGGCTGGCGCACGGTGGGATCTGGGCGTTTGGCGTCTTCATGATGGATGACACCTTATTGCAGCAGGGCGATTTGCGCCTGCTCGGCCTGCAATAGCATGTTTTCGTAGAGCTGGTCGGCGGATGCCTGGTCCTCAATGACCTGTTCGGCGACATTCTGAGCGATGACGTCGATTGATTCGTCGTCGATGAATACCGATTCGTAAACCCCGACGACAGGCAGGTAGATACCTTTGACGTACGCCACCGTCTGCTGCAAAGGCCTGAGCAATTCATCCAGCGTGTAACGGTTGAACCCGCCAGCGCGGTAGCCTGTGGATGGCGCCCCCACTGTGGTGACGATCATGAACTCCTTGTTCTTGAGCTTGTCACCGCCGCGTGCGTAGGCATAGCCGGGGGTGAACACTTCATCGATCCACTGTTTCATGATTGCCGGGCAGGAATACCAATACAACGGAAACAGCAACACGATGCGGTCATGGGCATCGAGCAACGCCTGCTCTGCACGAACATCGAACCCGGTGGGCGTTACCGCGCAAGACAGGCTATGGACCTTGACGCCACGATGGCTGATCTTGCTCATGATCGCGATATTGACGCGGGAAACCGAGAGATCCGGATGCCCCGAAATGACAATGACTTTTTTCATGTAGGGCCCATGTCCTTTATATGGTTGAAATGCCGATGCAGCGCTATTTAAGAACAGGGGCCTGAAGTTGTAACCTAACCTTTTGGGGAGGCGGCTTGCCCAATTTGCCGGCAGCGGCAGGCCATTCGTAGTGCTTCAGGCCACTTCTCGATCAACAAGGCTGGGCGGTACCCTGATCCAGTTGGCCATGATCTTTTGCCCTTCGATCACGGTCAGCTTTTCCCCGCAATGAGCGTCGAAGCCCGCTTTGCGCAACAATCGGGCGATCCCCGGCGGAGATACCGTGATCAATTGGCGAACCTCGTGGCGAGCCGCGACCTTGAGCACTTCGCGCAGCAGCGCCACGGCGTTCGGCGATGACATTGAATGGCCAGTGAAGGTCTGTTGCTGCAGGTCGACGGCAGCAAAACGGGAGATTTCCCAGATGTCCGCCGAATGAGGGAGTGCCTGGTCGCCGAGCACCTGGGGAAACACTTCTCCCAGCAGATAGGGCTTGTGTGTGGGCAGCAGCCGCGCTACGCCGACGATGCGCGGGCCTTGATGGGCGATCACGTATACCGTGTCGTCGCGATCGAATTGATCCAGCTCCTCACCGATCGCACAGTCCAGATGCCATCCAAGTTTCTCGACAAATACGCGATAGCGATATCGCAGCAGGGCCTGCCACAGTTCTATCGGTAATGTAAGGCGCGTACCCGTGGTCATATACATGAGGAACCCTCGGCAAATAATCGAGGGATAATTCAGCAGAATAATCGAATGCTTAGGTACTGCTCTTTTGGGCAGGTGCGTCTTCAACGTGCGAGTATTATTGTTGTTGTTCTCACTCGGCGCCGTTAACGCTTCAGCGGTGCACACATGAGTGGTGTCTCAGACGAGCAAGCCCAGTGTAGTGGCGCGCACTACGGTAGCGGTGCAGTTATGGACGCCCAGTTTCGAGCCTGCATTGCGCAGGTGAAACTTGATGGTTTCCCGCGATAGCGAGAGGATCAAACCGATCTCGTAGGCAGTCTTGCCGTCGGCCGCCCACTTAAGGACTTCACATTCGCGCCGCGACAGCGATTTTTCCTGCGGTAATTGCCACTGCGGTGTCAGTACTCGCAAGAACCCCTGATGGGCGACATTCACCAAAAACCGCATGTATTTTTGATTGGAGGCCAGCTCTTGCGCAGTAATAGCGTCGCTGGGGCGCGCCAGTGTCAGCATGCCGCCGCTGCCGCGGCCGTCCAGACAGGATTGAGCCCAACCATGGACCAGTCCGGCTGCGCGGGCTTCCTCCCACATCTGCGGGGTTTGCTGGGTTATTTGCTCGTCCCAGACAATCGGTATCGTCGATTTCGTGCAGTGTTGCACTGTCGGGTCCACGGCAATGTATTCGCACTGGGCATAGCGTTGTCGCCACGAAGGCTGAAAATTGTTGCTCATCACGACCGCAGGGCGGGTGACGGGTATAGGTATTCGGATCCCATAGGCGCAATAGTCGAACCCTAGGTGTCTTGCAGTGCTTACTATCCGGTCCAACAATTCAGCTTCAGTTTGGGCATTGTCGATCGTGTGTAACAGGTCATCCATCCACTTCACTGTCATTCTCCTTGAATTGACCTTGTTACGCTCTATCTGCGCCGACTATCACTTTCGGACGCACTAATGACACAGGGTAGTGCTGCTACTGCTTGGTAACTTGCCAGACCAGTGATCGGTATTGGGATTACTGCCGCTAGGCAAGGGTAGCCTGACTGCGGCGGGAAATCATTGAGCTGGAACAATTCATTGACAGTTGGTGACCGAGCGTTGGGAAGTTTGAGACGTTCTGTTACCTGAACCCTGTGATGGCGTCACCACCGAATTGGCCCCGCTGCCGATAACTACAACAGCGCTAAAAATCTCTGTTTTTAAAGACAAAAAAGCCAACGTTTAAAAACGTTGGCTTTTTCAGTCAGTTGAGTTGACAAGCTTGAGTCATCTATTTGTGAAAGTTCTCATTTATTCTGAGAACCTCCACCTGATCAGAAGTCCAGGTTGGACACCGCCAGGGCATTGCTTTCGATGAAGTCACGACGTGGCTCGACCGCATCACCCATCAGGGTGTTGAAGATCTGGTCTGCGCCAATGGCGTCTTCGATGGTCACACGCAGCATGCGGCGCTGAGCTGGGTCCATGGTGGTTTCCCACAGTTGATCCGGGTTCATCTCGCCCAGACCTTTGTATCGCTGGATGGTGTGGCGCTTGGTGCTTTCAGCCATCAGCCAGTCGAGGGCTTCCTTGAATTCCTTGACCTGCTTCTTGCGTTCGCCACGTTGAATATAAGCACCGTCGTCCAGCAGGGTGCTCAGTTGCGCGCCCAGGGTTACCACGGTCTTGTAGTCATTGCTGCCGAAGAAGTCGCGGTTGAAGGTGACGTAGTTCGACAGGCCGTGGGAGATCAGCTCGACCTCTGGCAGCCAAACGTTACGTTCACGGTCTTCACGCAGGCTGGCCTTGTACACCAGGCCAGACTTCTCGACGGTGCGCAGGCGCACCTCGTACTGAGCCAGCCAATCCTGCATGTGGGCATGATCGCCCAGCTGCTCCAGGCTCACGGCCGGCAGATAGATGAAGTGCTCGGTCAGCTCCTGAGGGTACAGGCGCGACAAACGCTTGAGGGTTTTCATCACCATGCGGAAGTCGTTTACCAGACGCTCCAACGCCTCACCGGAAATACCCGGTGCTTCGTCGTTCAAGTGCAGGCTCGCGTCTTCCAGGGCCGACTGCGTCATGTACTCTTCCATGGCGTCGTCGTCTTTGATGTATTGCTCTTGCTTGCCTTTTTTCACTTTGTACAGTGGCGGCTGGGCGATGTAGATGTAGCCGCGCTCGATCAACTCCGGCAACTGACGGAAGAAGAAGGTCAGCAGCAGGGTACGGATGTGCGAACCGTCGACGTCAGCATCGGTCATGATGATGATGTTGTGGTAACGCAGCTTGTCGATGTTGTATTCCTCGCGACCAATACCGCAGCCCAAGGCTGTGATCAAGGTGCCGACTTCCTGGGAGGAAATCATCTTGTCGAAGCGGGCTTTCTCAACGTTGAGGATCTTACCCTTCAACGGCAGGATGGCCTGGGTGCGACGGTTACGACCCTGCTTGGCGGAACCGCCAGCAGAGTCACCTTCCACCAGGTACAGTTCGGAAAGGGCAGGGTCCTTCTCCTGGCAGTCAGCCAGTTTGCCGGGCAAGCCGGCGATATCCAACGCGCCTTTACGACGAGTCATCTCACGGGCCTTACGCGCCGCTTCACGGGCACGTGCCGCATCGATCATCTTGCCGACAACCAGCTTGGCTTCGTTCGGGTTTTCCAGCAGGAAGTCGGAGAAGTATTTGCCCATCTCCTGTTCCACTGCTGTCTTCACTTCGGAAGACACCAGCTTGTCCTTGGTCTGGGAGCTGAACTTAGGGTCCGGCACTTTTACCGAGATAATTGCGGTCAAGCCTTCACGGGCGTCATCACCGGTAGTGGCGACTTTGTGTTTCTTCGCCAGGCCTTCAGCTTCGATATAAGTATTCAGGTTGCGCGTCAGCGCAGAACGGAAACCCACCAGGTGAGTACCACCGTCGCGCTGTGGAATGTTGTTGGTAAAGCACAACAGGTTCTCGTTGAAGCTGTCGTTCCACTGCAACGCGATTTCCACGCCGATGCCGTCTTCACGCTGGATGTTGAAATGGAACACCTGGTTGACCGCAGTCTTGTTGGTGTTCAGGTATTCAACGAATGCACGCAGACCACCTTCGTACTTGAACAGCTCTTCCTTGCCGCTGCGCTCATCCTTGAGGACGATGCCAACACCGGAGTTGAGGAAGGACAGTTCACGAATACGCTTGGCCAGGATGTCCCAGCTGAAGTGGATATTCTTGAAGGTGTCAGCCGAAGGCTTGAAATGAATCTGGGTACCGGTGGACTCACTGTCGCCAACAATTTTCATTGGTTCTTGTGGCACACCGTGGACGTAGGTCTGTTCCCAAATTTTGCCGCTACGGCGAACAGTAAGGATCAGCTCTTCAGACAGAGCGTTCACTACCGACACACCCACACCGTGCAAACCACCGGAGACTTTATAAGAGTTGTCGTCGAACTTACCGCCGGCGTGGAGCACGGTCATGATGACCTCAGCAGCCGATACGCCTTCTTCTTTGTGCACATCTACCGGAATGCCACGACCGTTGTCGCGCACGGTGATGGACTCATCCGGGTGGATGATGATGCTGATGTCGTCGCAGTGACCGGCCAGAGCTTCGTCGATGGAGTTGTCGACCACCTCGAACACCATGTGGTGCAGACCGCTACCATCATCGGTGTCGCCAATGTACATACCGGGACGTTTGCGTACGGCATCCAAACCTTTCAGCACTTTAATGCTGGTCGAGTCGTACGTGTTTTCTTCGCTCATGCCTTCACTCCCGATGGTCGTGGGTCTGGGTGATACGGCCTTGTTCCACGTGGAACAAAGCGACTGGCGTTTCCGTCTGCCAGCCTTCCCTCAATAATTCGTGGTCTACACAGGTGATAAAAACCTGGCAGCGTAATTCTTCTAACAAACGGCATAACGCGAGGCGGTGTTGCTCGTCGAGTTCGGACGGCAAGTCATCCACCAGATAAATACACTGGCCACGCCTGGCCTGGCTAACGAGATGCCCCTGGGCGATCCGTAAAGCACACACCACCAACTTCTGCTGACCACGGGACAAGATGTCCGCGGCATTGTGTGCGCCTAATCTAAGGCGCAAATCAGCCCGTTGGGGTCCGGCCTGGGTATGGCCGATTTGCTGATCCCGCTGCAAGGACGTGGCGAGCACTGCACTCAGCTCGCGCTCTTTGTCCCAACCACGGTAGTAACTCAGCGTCAGCCCCTCGAGATCCAACAACTCACTCAAGGTCTGCTCAAAGACTGGTTTCAAGGCTTTGATATAGGCGCGGCGGTATTCATCAATTTCGTCGCTGGCCAGGCACAGTTCCCGGTCCCAGGCCGCTTGCGAAGCGGCGTCAAGTGTACCATGCCGCAGCCATGAGTTCCGCTGCCGCAGGGCCTTCTGCAGGCGCTGCCACGTGGCCATGAATCGCGGTTCCACGTGGAACACTCCCCAATCGAGGAACTGACGCCGGATCTTCGGTGCGCCTTCTAATAAACGGAAACTGTCTGGGTTGATCAATTGCAGCGGCAGAATTTCCGCCAGTTGCGCCGCACTGCGAGCATTTTGCCCATCAATGCGAATTTGAAACTCCCCGCCACGATCGCGGGAGATCCCCAAGCTGCTGTGCCCACCTTCAGCCAATTCAACTTGGCCAAACACTGTGCACGCCAGTTGTTCGTATTGAATCACCGGCAACAGTCGAGCACTGCGGAATGAACGGGCGAGCCCCAGCAAATGGATGGCCTCCAGCACGCTGGTTTTGCCACTGCCGTTGGCGCCATGGAGGATATTGATGCGTGGGGAGGGGGAGAAGGTCACCGGGTGCAGATTGCGCACCGCGGTGACCGAGACGCGACTGAGGGACATCTAGCTTCTGCTGAGCATGATTACAGGCGCATCGGCATAACAACGTAAGCCGAGTCGTCGTTATCGGATTCTTGCACCAGGGCGCTACTGTTGGAGTCCGACAGGATCAGGCGCACCTGTTCCGTGGTCATCACGCCCAGCACATCAAGCAAGTAGCTCACGTTGAAGCCGATTTCCAGCGAACCGCCGTTGTAGTCGACGCCCACTTCTTCTTCCGCTTCTTCCTGCTCCGGGTTATTGGCCTGGATCTTCAACTGGCCGTTGGCCAATTGCAGGCGGATACCGCGGTACTTCTCGTTCGACAGAATCGCGGTACGGCTGAAGGCTTCACGCAGGGCCTGACGATCGCCGATGACCAGCTTGTCACCACCTTTAGGCAGCACACGCTCGTAATCCGGGAACTTGCCGTCAACCAGCTTGGAGGTGAAGGTGAACTCCCCCGTGGTCGCGCGGATGTGATGCTGGCCCAGGACAATGCTGACGTTGCCATCCGGTTCGGTCAGCAAACGTGCCAATTCAAGGATACCTTTACGCGGCACGATCACCTGGTGACGGTCCGGCTGACCGATATCAGCACGCATCGAGCACATTGCCAGACGATGACCGTCGGTGGCCACGGCACGGATGATGCCTTCCGACACTTCCAGCAGCATGCCGTTGAGGTAGTAACGCACGTCCTGCTGGGCCATCGCGAAGCTGGTGCGCTCGATCAAACGGCGCAGCTTGCTTTGCTCCAGGCTGCAGGTCAGCGAGCCAGGGCCTTCTTCAACGGTGGGGAAATCATTGGCTGGCAAGGTAGACAGCGTAAAACGGCTGCGACCGGCCTTGACCACCAGCTTCTGCTCATCAACCTTGATGTCGATCAGCGCATCGTTGGGCAGGCTCTTACAGATGTCCATCAGCTTGCGCGCCGGCACGGTGATCTCGCCAGGTTCGGCAGGCTCTTCGAGCTGGACGCGCCCCACCAGCTCGACTTCCAGGTCGGTACCGGTCAAGGACAACTGCTGGCCTTCGACAACCAGCAATACGTTGGAGAGCACCGGCAAGGTCTGTCGGCGCTCGACGACGCCTGCGACCAGTTGCAGGGGTTTCAACAGGGCTTCGCGTTGAATGGTGAAATGCATGGTCTAGTCCCTTGCCTTAATAAGCTGCGCTGGTGTCATCACGTAGTCAGTGTACGCAGCAGGTTCTTGTAGTCCTCGCGAATATCCGCGTCGGATTCCTTAAGTTCGTTGATTTTGCGGCACGCGTGCAAGACCGTGGTGTGGTCGCGACCGCCAAACACATCACCGATTTCCGGCAGGCTGTGGTTGGTCAACTCCTTGGAGAGTGCCATAGCCACCTGACGCGGACGAGCCACCGAGCGCGAGCGGCGCTTGGACAGCAGGTCGGAAATCTTGATCTTGTAGTACTCCGCCACGGTGCGCTGGATGTTATCCACACTGACCAGCTTGTCCTGGAGTGCCAGCAGGTCTTTCAAGGATTCGCGAATCAGCTCGATGGTGATGTCGCGGCCCATGAAGTGCGAGTGTGCGATCACCCGCTTGAGTGCGCCTTCCAGCTCACGCACGTTGGAGCGAATGCGTTGGGCAATGAAGAATGCGGCGTCGTGGGGCAGGTCGACCTTCGCCTGGTCAGCCTTTTTCATCAGGATCGCAACGCGGGTTTCCAGCTCCGGCGGCTCTACCGCAACGGTCAGGCCCCAACCAAAGCGCGACTTCAGGCGTTCTTCCAGGCCTTCGATTTCCTTCGGATAACGGTCGCTGGTCAGGATGACCTGCTGGCCGCCTTCGAGCAGGGCGTTGAAGGTGTGAAAGAACTCTTCCTGGGAACGTTCCTTGCGGGCGAAGAATTGAATGTCATCGATCAACAAGGCATCAACGGAACGGTAGAACCGCTTGAACTCGTTGATCGCATTGAGCTGCAGGGCCTTGACCATATCAGCCACGAAGCGCTCCGAGTGCAGGTACACGACCTTGGCATTCGGGTTCTTCTTTAATAGATGGTTACCCACAGCGTGCATCAAGTGAGTCTTACCCAAGCCAACGCCACCATAAAGGAAGAGTGGGTTGTAACCATGCTTGGGGTTATCGGCCACTTGCCAGGCGGCCGCCCGGGCCAGCTGGTTGGATTTACCTTCGACGAAGTTCTCGAAGGTAAAGGTGCGGTTCAAGTAGCTGGTGTGCTTGAGCGCGCCTTCCACCTGCACAGTGCGCTGTTCCGCGCGAACCGGGGCCTGCTGCGAGCTGGCACCTGCCATTGGGTCGAAGCTGTCGCGGGACGGCTCTTCATTTATAGGCGCGTTTTTCTGCGACGAGGATTTTGAAGGCGTCGGAGCAACCGGTGCTGGCGAGTTATTAACAGGCGCGACAGCGGACTGTGCCTGCGAGGCACTCGCTGCCAACGGCGCATTCGGCGCAGCGCGAGGCGCCGAGCTGCGTTTGCTGCCTATTAATAAGGAGAGCACGGGCGCGAGGCCATTGCCATGCTCATCGAGCAATTCGAGAACGCGGCTCAGGTACTTCTCGTTGACCCAGTCGAGAACAAAACGATTGGGTGCGTAGACACGCAACTCGTCGCCTTCGGCTTCGACCTGTAGCGGACGGATCCAGGTGTTGAATTGCTGGGCAGGCAGCTCATCGCGCAAAAGCTCCACGCACTGCTGCCAAAGTTCCACTGACACGGATATCCCCTAAGTTGAAAGCCGGTGAGGCAAAAACAGCCGCCATTGTAGCGGCCAGCCGCCCACTTATCCACATGTAGGTTGCTCACACACCAGCCAAAATCAATGCCTTAACCGTAAAGAAGGCGACAGATGGTCTGTGCATAAGCTCTGTGGATAAGCGCACCTAAGCCCGTTGTACAAGTGGGGTCGAAAGTCTGTGGGTAACCGGCCTGTGGATAACAAGCCATTCCACACACAGCTTATCCGACAGCGCAGCACAGGCAGAGCACCGTTTCTCCCCCGTGTTGTCATTCTCTGTACATCACGTGGAATATGGCCTCAAGGCAGTTATCCACAGAAGAACGCTTCCCTAGCTTTTATAAGCTTTACAGAAAAGCTTTAAATAACTTCCTTCTTTATTTTTATATCTATGGCATTGCCCATGGAAGCCAGGCGGACAGAAAAGGCCTGGATACGTGCAAAGATCTAATTAAAGGAAAAGCTGGTTGGAAATTGACCTAGAGGCTTGCTTTCTCTAGAATCGCCGGTCTCTTAAAACGGGGGCCATTCCGGCCCGTTGTGGACGAACCAGGTAACAACGCCATGAAACGTACTTTCCAACCAAGCACCATCAAACGCGCCCGTACCCACGGCTTCCGTGCTCGCATGGCCACCAAGAACGGCCGTGCTGTCCTGTCGCGTCGCCGCGCCAAAGGTCGTGCGCGTCTGGCAGTTTGATAATCCGGTACTGGTGGTGAGTCAGGACTTCAGTCGGGAAAAGCGCCTGCTTACCCCCCGGCACTTCAAGGCAGTCTTTGACTCCCCCACCGGCAAGGTTCCGGGGAAAAATCTCCTGCTCCTTGCGCGTAACAACGATCTGGATCACCCCCGTCTCGGGTTGGTGATCGGCAAGAAGAGCGTAAAGCTCTCCGTTGAGCGCAATCGCCTCAAGCGTCTGATGCGCGAATCGTTTCGCCTCCACCAGGACACTCTGGTTGGTTGGGATATTGTTATCGTCGCGCGCAAAGGCTTGGGGGACGTAGAAAACCCCGAATTGATTCAGCATTTCGACAAGCTCTGGAAACGTTTGGCGCGTACCCACAAGCCAGCACCAGCAGTCAGCACCGAAACTGTAGGGGTAGACAGCCTTGATGCGTAAACTGGCGCTCGTTCCGATCCAGTTTTACCGTTATGCCATTAGTCCTCTGATGGCCAACCACTGTCGTTTCTACCCCAGTTGTTCCTGCTACGCGTTAGAGGCCATAGAAAATCATGGTCTTCTGCGCGGTGGCTGGCTGGCCTTTCGTCGTTTAGGCCGCTGTCATCCGTGGAATCCCGGTGGTTATGACCCGGTTCCACCTATCCCTACCTCCCGTTCTTCTTCGATGGCCGAGTAATCATGGATATTAAACGCACGATCCTGATCGTCGCCCTGGCAATCGTGTCCTACGTCATGGTTCTTAAGTGGAACCAGGACTATGGCCAAGCTGCCCTGCCGACTCAGAATGTTGCTACCAATCAGGCTGCGCCGGCTATTCCGGACACCCCGCTGGGTAACAATGCGTCCGCGAGTGCCGATGTTCCCAGCGCGAATGGCGAGACAAGCGCCCCTGTAGAAACGCCAGTAGTCACCAATAAAGACCTCATCCACGTCAAAACGGATGTGCTCGACCTGGCTATCGATCCACAAGGTGGTGATATCGCCCAGCTGAAGCTGCCGCTTTATCCACGTCGCCAAGACCATCCGGATGTTCCGTTCCAGCTGTTCGATAACGGCGGCGAACGCGTTTATCTGGCACAAAGCGGCCTGACTGGCACCAACGGTCCGGATGCTCGTGCTACCGGTCGTCCGGTTTATTCGACCGAACAGAAGACTTATCAACTGGCTGATGGCCAAAACCAGTTGAATGTTGACCTGAAATTCAGCCTCGATGGCGTCAACTACATCAAGCGTTTCAGCTTCACCCGTGGTTTGTATGACTTGAAGGTCACTTACCTGATCGACAACGAAAGCGACAAACCGTGGAGCGGCAACCTGTTTGCCCAGCTCAAGCGTGATGGCAGTTCCGATCCGTCTTCCAGCACCGCCACCGGCACCGCGACTTACCTGGGCGCCGCCCTGTGGACAAGTAACGAGCCGTACAAAAAAGTGTCGATGAAAGATATCGACAAGGGCGCGCTGAAAGAAACCGTTCAAGGTGGCTGGGTTGCCTGGCTGCAACACTACTTCGTGACCGCATGGATTCCGAACAAGGGTGAAGCCAACCTGGTGCAAACCCGCAAGGACAGCCAGGGCAACTACATCATTGGCTTTACTGGCCCGGCGTTGACCGTCGCTCCAGGCGCCAAGGCTGAAACCAGCGCTACCTTGTATGCCGGCCCGAAAAGCCAGGCAGTACTGAAAGAGTTATCCCCAGGCCTGGAACTGACTGTGGATTACGGCATCCTGTGGTTTATTGCCCAGCCGATCTTCTGGCTGCTGCAACATATCCACAGCATCGTCGGCAACTGGGGCTTCTCGATCATCTTCCTGACGATGCTGATCAAGGGGATCTTCTTCCCACTGTCGGCCGCCAGCTACAAGTCGATGGCGCGCATGCGTGCCGTGGCCCCTAAATTGGCCGCGCTGAAAGAACAACATGGTGACGACCGGCAGAAAATGTCGCAGGCCATGATGGAGTTGTACAAGAAAGAGAAGATCAACCCGCTGGGTGGATGCTTGCCGATTCTGGTACAAATGCCGGTATTCCTTTCGCTGTACTGGGTACTCCTGGAAAGCGTGGAAATGCGCCAGGCTCCGTTCATGCTGTGGATAACTGACCTGTCGATCAAAGACCCGTTCTTTATCCTGCCGATCATCATGGGCGCGACCATGTTTATCCAGCAGCGCTTGAACCCAACGCCGCCGGATCCGATGCAGGCCAAGGTAATGAAAATGATGCCAATCATCTTCACCTTCTTCTTCCTGTGGTTCCCAGCTGGCCTGGTGCTGTACTGGGTGGTCAACAACGTGTTGTCGATCTCTCAACAGTGGTACATCACACGTAAGATCGAAGCGGCTACCAAAAAAGCCGCGGCGTAACTTACTCTGTGGATAACCACTCAAGACGCCCCCTAGTGGGGCGTTTTGCTTTCCGTCACTTTTGTTCTGGAACCTGCTGATGAGCGCTCCTCGTGAAACCATCGCTGCTGTCGCTACCGCTCAAGGTCGCGGCGGTGTCGGTATCGTTCGAATTTCCGGGCCGCTCGCCGGCATTGCCGCCAAAGCCATCAGTGGTCGTGATCTCAAGCCTCGCTACGCCCATTACGGCCCCTTCCTGGATGCGGATAACGGGGTATTGGACGAAGGCTTGGCACTTTATTTCCCAGGCCCTAATTCCTTTACCGGCGAAGATGTCCTCGAATTGCAAGGGCACGGTGGCCCGATCGTCCTGGATATGTTGCTGCAACGCTGCCTGCAACTGGGTTGTCGCCTGGCGCGCCCGGGAGAATTCAGCGAGCGGGCATTCCTCAACGACAAGCTCGACCTAGCGCAGGCCGAAGCAATAGCCGACTTGATCGAGGCCAGTTCTGCACAGGCTGCGCGCAATGCATTGCGCTCGCTGCAGGGGGCGTTTTCCCTGCGTGTGCATAACTTGACCGAGCAACTGATCAGCCTGCGTATCTACGTGGAAGCGGCGATTGATTTTCCGGAAGAGGAAATCGACTTCCTTGCCGATGGCCATGTATTGGCGATGCTGGACAAGGTCCGCGACGAATTATCCACAGTACTGCGCGAAGCCGGGCAAGGCGCGTTGTTGCGTGACGGCATGACCGTGGTGATTGCCGGTCGACCCAATGCCGGTAAATCCAGCTTGCTCAATGCCCTGGCGGGGCGTGAAGCGGCGATCGTTACCGAGATTGCCGGTACCACACGGGATATCCTGCGCGAACATATCCACATCGACGGTATGCCCTTGCATGTGGTCGATACCGCCGGGCTGCGTGATACAGACGACCAGGTGGAAAAGATCGGCGTAGAACGGGCGCTCAAGGCCATTGGCGAAGCGGATCGGGTGCTGCTGGTGGTGGATGCCACCGCACCTGAAGCTGTTGATCCTTTTGCGTTGTGGCCGGAATTCCTTGAACAACGACCGGACCCGGCCAAAGTCACCTTGATCCGCAATAAGGCTGACCTCACAGGTGAAGCCATTGCCATGGAAACCAGTGAGGATGGCCACGTCACCATCAGTCTGAGTGCGAAGTCGGCCGGGGATGGCCTGGAGCTGCTGCGTGACCACCTCAAGGCTTGCATGGGTTATGAACAGACTTCGGAAAGCAGCTTCAGCGCTCGCCGCAGGCACCTGGAGGCGTTGCGTCATGCCAGCGCGGCCTTGGAACACGGTCGGGCACAGCTGACCTTGGCGGGGGCAGGGGAGCTGCTGGCTGAGGATCTACGCCAGGCCCAACAGCTGTTGGGCGAAATCACGGGGGCATTCAGCTCGGATGATTTGCTGGGACGGATTTTTTCCAGCTTCTGCATCGGTAAATAGTCTTTCGTTTTCCACAGACAGGCCATTCGCGCCTGTCTGTTTCTTTCGCGTACCCCGATTTCCTCCTTTCTCTATGCATAACCAGGTCGTGGGTGGCCTCCGCGTGCGCGCAATTTGCTTCAGTGCTCCCATTTCTGTGGATTAAGCCCTGTGAATAACCGCCCCTGTGCTCGGTTGATAACAGGGCTCGAAACCTGGGCTAAAACCCGCCTGTGGATAACCATCTGTTTAATCCACAGGCTTAAAGCACTTATCCAAGCCCCTCATGGGCACATGACCACAGACTTTTAAAGCGCTGTACATAACGAAAATAAAGGCCTGTAGAGATCTATCCACAGAAAGGTGCCTCAGTAGAAATAAACATAAAAACAAAGATTTAATAAACTTCTCTCTTTTAATTTCTATTGTCTTTGATTCATCCACAGCTGGTTAAATTTTGTGCAAAGGGTTCTTTAGGGAGGGCTAAGTCCCTATACTTGCCGCCAAAGCTCTAAAACCAGCTCAACCAATCAATTCCTAATTACCTACATAAGCAGGCACGAGGTGCGTGGTGGATTTCCCTTCCCGTTTTGAAGTGATCGTCATCGGCGGCGGTCATGCCGGTACCGAGGCAGCACTGGCGTCAGCACGCATGGGCGTAAAAACCCTGTTGCTGACGCACAACGTGGAAACCCTCGGTGCGATGAGTTGCAACCCTGCCATCGGTGGGATCGGCAAAAGCCATCTGGTCAAGGAAATCGACGCCCTTGGCGGCGTGATGGCCATGGCTACCGACAAGGGTGGCATTCAATTTCGCGTGCTCAATAGCCGTAAAGGCCCGGCCGTGCGTGCCACACGGGCTCAAGCCGACCGCATCCTGTACAAAGCAGCGGTTCGCGAAACCCTGGAAAACCAGCCGAACCTGTGGATATTTCAACAGGCCGCCGATGACTTGATCGTCGAGCAAGACCAGGTACGTGGTGTCGTCACCCAGATGGGCCTGCGTTTCTTCGCGGAATCCGTGGTGTTGACCACCGGTACCTTCCTCGGCGGACTTATCCACATCGGCATGCAGAACTATTCCGGCGGCCGCGCCGGTGATCCTCCGTCGATTGCCCTGGCGCAACGTCTACGTGAATTGCCACTGCGGGTCGGTCGCTTGAAAACCGGAACTCCGCCGCGTATCGACGGGCGTTCCGTGGATTTCTCGGTGATGACCGAGCAAGCTGGGGATACGCCGATTCCGGTCATGTCGTTCATGGGCTCCAAGGAGCAGCATCCGAAACAGGTCAGCTGCTGGATCACCCACACCAATGCCCGCACCCACGAAATCATCGCGGCGAATCTCGACCGTTCGCCGATGTACTCCGGGGTGATCGAAGGCATCGGTCCACGGTATTGCCCGTCGATCGAAGACAAGATCCACCGCTTTGCCGACAAGGAAAGCCACCAGGTCTTCATCGAACCCGAAGGCCTGACCACTCATGAGCTGTACCCGAACGGGATTTCCACTTCCCTGCCGTTCGATGTGCAAATCCAGATCGTGCAATCGATTCGCGGCATGGAAAACGCACACATCGTGCGCCCGGGCTACGCCATCGAGTACGACTACTTCGACCCGCGTGACCTGAAGTACAGCCTGGAAACCAAAGTGATCGGCGGTTTGTTCTTTGCCGGACAAATCAACGGCACCACCGGTTATGAAGAAGCTGGTGCCCAAGGTTTGCTGGCCGGAACCAACGCTGCATTGCGTGCCCAGGGTAAAGACAGCTGGTGCCCGCGTCGCGATGAGGCGTACATCGGTGTATTGGTCGACGACCTGATTACCCTGGGCACCCAGGAACCGTACCGGATGTTCACGTCCCGGGCGGAATATCGCCTGATCCTGCGCGAAGACAACGCCGACCTGCGCCTGACCGAAAAAGGTCGCGAACTGGGCCTGGTCGATGACGCACGCTGGGCAGCCTTCTGCAAAAAACGCGAAAGCATCGCGTTGGAAGAGCAGCGCCTGAAAAGCACCTGGGTCCGCCCGGGCACCGAGCAGGGCGATGCGATTGCTGAAAAATTCGGCACGCCGCTGACCCACGAATACAACTTGCTGAACCTGCTGTCCCGTCCGGAAATCGACTACGCTGGTCTGGTCGAAGTGACCGGGCAGGGCGCAGAAGATCCGCAGGTCGCCGAGCAGGTCGAAATCAAGACCAAATACGCCGGTTACATTGACCGCCAGCAGGACGAGATCGCCCGCTTGCGCGCCAGTGAAGACACCAAGCTGCCTGTGGATATCGATTACACCGGGATTTCCGGGTTGTCGAAAGAAATCCAAAGCAAGCTGGGGATAACTCGGCCGGAGACCCTGGGCCAGGCTTCACGTATCCCCGGCGTCACCCCGGCAGCGATTTCGCTGTTGATGATTCATTTGAAAAAACGCGGCGCGGGCCGTCAGTTGGAGCAAAGCGCTTGAGTTCGTTGGTCACCTCGCAACACGCCGAAGAGTTATCCACAGGTGCACACCAGTTGGGCGTCGACCTGACCCCGGTCCAGCACGAATTGCTGTTGGGCTACCTGGCCCTGTTGATCAAATGGAACAAGGCTTACAACCTGACCGCCGTGCGTGATCCCGACGAAATGGTGTCCCGTCACTTGCTCGACAGCTTGAGCGTGATGCCATTCATCGAAAATGGTCGCTGGTTGGACGTTGGCAGTGGCGGCGGCATGCCGGGCATCCCGTTGGCCATCCTGTTTCCCGAGTCCCAAGTGACCTGCCTGGACAGCAACGGCAAGAAAACCCGCTTCCTGACCCAGGTCAAACTCGAACTCAAGCTGGATAACCTGCAAGTTATCCACAGTCGCGTTGAAGCCTTCACGCCTGAGCAGCCTTTCAACGGAATTGTTTCCCGGGCATTCAGCAGCATGGAGAACTTCTGCAACTGGACCCGCCACCTGGGCGACCGCGAAACCCGTTGGCTGGCAATGAAGGGCGTTCATCCAAGCGACGAGCTGTTAGCATTGCCGGCAGACTTCCACCTCGATAGCGAACACGCCTTGGCCGTACCCGGTTGCCAAGGCCAACGCCATCTGCTGATACTGCGCCGCACGGCATGATTGGGAACACAAGCAAGAATGGCTAAGGTATTCGCGATAGCGAACCAGAAAGGTGGCGTGGGCAAAACCACCACCTGCATCAACCTCGCAGCATCCCTGGTCGCGACAAAGCGCCGGGTGCTGTTGATCGATCTCGATCCACAGGGCAACGCCACCATGGGTAGCGGTGTGGATAAACACGGCCTGGAAAACTCGGTCTACGACTTGCTGATTGGTGAGTGCGACCTCGCCCAGGCCATGCACTACTCCGAGCATGGCGGTTATCAACTGCTGCCGGCCAACCGCGATTTGACCGCGGCGGAAGTCGTGCTGTTGGAAATGCAGATGAAAGAAAGCCGCTTGCGCAGTGCCTTGGCGCCGATCCGCGAGAATTACGACTACATCCTGATCGACTGTCCGCCGTCGCTGTCGATGCTCACGCTCAACGCTTTGGTGGCTGCCGATGGGGTAATTATCCCCATGCAGTGCGAGTACTACGCACTGGAAGGGTTGAGCGACCTTGTGGATAACATCAAGCGTATCGCCGAGTTGCTGAACCCGAACCTGCAGATCGAAGGCTTGCTGCGGACCATGTTCGACCCGCGCTTGAGCCTGATGAACGATGTTTCGGCGCAGCTCAAGGAACACTTTGGCGAGCAACTGTACGACACCGTGATCCCGCGCAATATCCGTCTGGCCGAAGCGCCAAGCTACGGCATGCCGGCTTTGGCATACGACAAAACATCGCGTGGTGCGATTGCCTACCTGGCCCTGGCCGGCGAGATGGTTCGTCGCCAACGCCGCAATTCACGCACTGCTGCAGCCCAGCCAACTTAAGGAATCCCCATGGCCGTCAAGAAACGAGGTCTCGGACGTGGACTGGATGCGCTCCTGAGTGGTCCGACTGTCACGACCCTTGAAGAACAAGCGGTGCAGGCCGACGAGCGTGAGCTGCAACACCTGCCGCTGGACCTGATCCAGCGCGGTAAATACCAGCCACGGCGGGACATGGACCCCCAAGCGCTTGAAGAGCTGGCCAATTCGATCAAGGCTCAGGGCGTGATGCAGCCGATCGTGGTACGCCCGATTGGTGGTGGCCGCTTCGAAATCATTGCCGGTGAACGCCGCTGGCGCGCCAGCCAGCAGGCCGGCAAGGAAACCATCCCGGCGATGGTGCGCGATGTCTCGGATGAAACTGCCATCGCCATGGCGTTGATCGAGAACATCCAGCGAGAAGACCTCAATCCGATCGAAGAAGCGATCGCCCTGCAGCGTTTGCAGCAGGAATTCCAGCTGACCCAGCAACAAGTGGCCGAGGCGGTGGGTAAATCCCGCGTCACGGTCTCCAACTTGTTGCGCCTGATCGCTCTGCCGGAAGTCATCAAGACGATGCTTTCCCATGGCGATCTGGAAATGGGTCATGCCCGCGCTTTGCTCGGTTTACCGGAAAATCAACAAGTTGAAGGGGCGCGACACGTTGTCGCACGAGGTCTCACCGTTCGTCAGACTGAAGCCCTGGTTCGCCAGTGGCTCAGTGGCAAACCTGCACCGGTCGAAACGGCCAAACCTGATCCGGATATCGCGCGTCTCGAGCAGCGCCTGGCCGAGCGCCTGGGCTCTGCGGTGCAAATTCGCCATGGCAAGAAAGGCAAAGGCCAATTGGTCATCGGATATAACTCGCTCGATGAGCTTCAGGGCGTCCTTGCCCACATTCGCTGAAACATTTGCTTATGTAGCGCGTGATCGGAAATCACTACCCGGCAGTTGAATAGGGGCAGAACCGCCCCTATACTCTGCGCGCATTTTGTCGGCACAAATTATGCCAAGTTATTGATTTCCGGCAGCCGACCATTGAGGAGCAAGAGTGATGGAAACCCGCACGCCAAACACGTTGCCGTTCCATCGCTTGGCCGTTTTCCCGGTTTTATTGGCTCAATTTGTCATGGTGCTGATCGCCGCATTGGCGCTTTGGTACTGGCATGGAGTCGTAGCCGGGTATTCAGGACTCTGCGGAGGCCTGATAGCCTTGCTGCCCAATATGTATTTTGCTCACAGGGCCTTTCGGTTTTCCGGCGCCCGAGCAGCCCAGGCCATCGTCCGGTCTTTTTATGCCGGCGAGGCGGGGAAACTGATTTTGACGGCAGTGCTGTTTGCACTGACCTTTGCAGGTGTGAAGCCATTGGCGCCGCTGGCTGTATTCGGCGTCTTCGTGTTGACCCAACTGGTCAGCTGGTTCGCTCCCCTGCTAATGAAAACAAGACTTTCGAAACCTTAGGGCGTTTGAGGCAACCATGGCAGAAACAACCGCTTCGGGCTATATCCAGCACCACTTGCAGAACCTGACCTTTGGTCAGCTTCCCAACGGCGGCTGGGGCTTCGCCCACACCGCAGCAGAAGCCAAGGAAATGGGCTTTTGGGCTTTCCACCTGGATACTCTGGGCTGGTCGGTCGCATTGGGTCTGATCTTCGTCCTGATTTTCCGCATGGCGGCAAAGAAGGCGACCTCCGGTCAGCCGGGTGCCTTGCAGAACTTCGTTGAAGTATTGGTCGAATTCGTCGATGGCAGCGTGAAAGACAGCTTCCATGGCCGTAGCCCAGTGATTGCACCGCTGGCACTGACCATCTTCGTCTGGGTGTTCCTGATGAACGCCGTCGACCTGGTACCGGTCGATTGGATTCCTCAACTGGCCATCCTGATTTCCGGCGATCACCACATTCCATTCCGTGCGGTTTCCACCACGGATCCTAACGCCACCCTGGGCATGGCCCTGTCGGTGTTCGCGTTGATCATTTTCTACAGCATCAAGGTCAAGGGCATCGGCGGCTTCATCGGCGAACTGACCCTGCACCCGTTCGGCAGCAAGAACATCTTCGTTCAAGCCCTGCTGATCCCGGTGAACTTCCTGCTGGAATTCGTAACCCTGGTCGCCAAGCCGATTTCCCTGGCACTGCGACTGTTCGGCAACATGTATGCCGGCGAGCTGGTATTCATTCTGATCGCTGTGATGTTCGGCAGTGGTCTGCTCTGGCTTAGCGGCCTGGGCGTTGTTCTGCAGTGGGCGTGGGCTGTGTTCCACATCCTGATCATCACCCTGCAGGCGTTTATCTTCATGATGCTGACCATCGTCTACCTGTCGATGGCGCACGAAGAGAACCATTAAGACCAGTCTCGACTAGTCTGATGTCCTTCCCGGTGAAACGGGAAGGTGGCCTGAAAGGGCTATGAAACGATTTGTTTTACCGCTTTAAAATCTAAAAAACCTAAACCATACGACGTAAAAGTCGGGAGGAAAGATGGAAACTGTAGTTGGTCTAACCGCTATCGCTGTTGCACTGTTGATCGGCCTGGGCGCCCTGGGTACTGCCATTGGTTTCGGCCTGCTGGGCGGCAAATTCCTGGAAGGCGCAGCGCGTCAGCCAGAAATGGTCCCAATGCTGCAAGTTAAAATGTTCATCGTTGCCGGCCTGCTCGACGCCGTAACCATGATCGGCGTTGGTATCGCTCTGTTCTTCACCTTCGCGAACCCCTTCGTTGGTCAACTCGCTGGCTAATCACTCGAATTTTCGAGTTGATTGGGGTGATGGACAACGAATGAGCGAGGTGTTGGCGTGAACATTAATGCAACCCTGATTGGCCAATCCGTTGCGTTCTTCATTTTTGTAGTGTTTTGCATGAAGTTCGTGTGGCCTCCGGTCATCGCGGCTTTGCACGAACGTCAGAAGAAGATCGCTGATGGTTTGGACGCTGCCAGCCGTGCAGCTCGCGACCTGGAGTTGGCCCAAGAGAAAGTGGGTCATCAACTGCGCGATGCTAAAGCACAGGCAGCTGAAATCATTGAGCAAGCCAAGAAGCGCGGCAACCAGATCGTCGAAGAGGCTGTTGAAAAAGCCCGCGTCGAAGCTGACCGTGTGAAGGCTTCGGCTCATGCCGAGATCGAACAGGAACTGAACGGCGTCAAAGACGCGCTGCGTGCCCAACTGGGTGCTCTGGCGGTCGGCGGTGCAGAGAAGATCCTCGGTGCCACAATCGATCAAAACGCGCACGCGGAGCTGGTTAACAAACTGGCTGCTGAAATTTAAGCGAGGGCGATCATGGCAGAACTGACCACGTTGGCCCGACCTTATGCTAAGGCAGCCTTCGAGCACGCCCAGGCCCACCAGCAGCTGGCCTCTTGGTCAGCCATGCTCGGCCTGGCTGCAGCAGTGTCGCAAGACGACACCATGCAGCGCGTGCTCAAGGCCCCGCGCCTGACGAGCGCAGACAAGGCCGCCACTTTTATTGAAGTGTGCGGCGACAAGTTTGATGTGAAAGTGCAGAACTTCATCCACGTCGTTGCCGAAAACGGCCGTCTCCCGCTACTGCCGGAGATTGCCGCTCTGTTCGACCTGTACAAGGCCGAAGCGGAGAAATCGGTAGACGTTGAAGTGACCAGTGCTTTTGCATTGAACCAAGAACAGCAAGACAAACTCGCCAAGGTTCTCAGTGCACGACTCAATCGGGAAGTGCGCCTGCAAGCTACGGAGGACGCATCCCTGATTGGTGGTGTCGTTATCCGCGCCGGCGACCTGGTTATCGATGGCTCGATTCGCGGCAAAATCGCGAAACTTGCCGAAGCATTGAAATCTTGAGTTTGAAGGGGCAGCAGAGCAATGCAGCAACTCAATCCTTCCGAAATAAGTGAAATTATCAAGGGCCGCATCGACAAGCTCGATGTGACCTCCCAAGCCCGTAACGAAGGCACTGTCGTCAGCGTATCTGACGGTATCGTGCGGATTCACGGTCTGGCCGACGTCATGTACGGCGAGATGATCGAGTTTCCGGGCGGCGTCTACGGTATGGCCCTCAACCTGGAGCAAGACTCCGTAGGTGCCGTTGTATTGGGTGCGTACACCAGTCTGGCTGAAGGCATGAGCGCCAAGTGCACCGGCCGCATCCTGGAGGTTCCGGTTGGTAAGGAACTGCTGGGTCGCGTAGTCGACGCACTGGGTAACCCTGTTGACGGTAAAGGTCCACTGGGCAACACCGAGACCGATGCGGTCGAGAAAGTTGCTCCAGGCGTGATCTGGCGTAAGTCGGTAGACCAGCCTGTACAGACTGGCTACAAGGCTGTCGATGCCATGATCCCTGTCGGCCGTGGCCAGCGTGAGCTGATCATCGGTGACCGTCAGATCGGTAAAACCGCTCTGGCGATCGACGCGATCATCAACCAGAAGAACAGCGGCATTTTCTGCGTCTACGTAGCCATTGGTCAGAAGCAATCGACCATCGCCAACGTGGTTCGCAAGCTGGAAGAAAACGGCGCCCTGGCCAACACGATCATCGTGGCTGCCAGTGCTTCGGAATCTCCTGCGCTGCAATTCCTGGCACCGTACTCCGGTTGCACCATGGGTGAATTCTTCCGCGACCGCGGTGAAGACGCGCTGATCGTTTATGACGATCTGTCCAAGCAAGCAGTGGCTTACCGCCAGATTTCCCTGCTGCTGCGCCGTCCACCAGGCCGTGAAGCTTACCCAGGCGACGTGTTCTATCTCCACTCCCGTCTGCTGGAGCGCGCATCCCGCGTTTCGGAAGAATACGTAGAGAAGTTCACCAACGGCGCAGTGACCGGCAAAACCGGTTCCCTGACCGCATTGCCGATCATCGAAACCCAGGCTGGCGACGTTTCCGCGTTCGTTCCGACCAACGTGATTTCCATCACCGACGGTCAGATCTTCCTGGAATCGGCCATGTTCAACTCGGGCATTCGCCCTGCAGTGAACGCCGGTGTTTCGGTATCCCGTGTGGGTGGTGCCGCTCAGACCAAGATCATCAAGAAGCTCTCCGGTGGTATCCGTACCGCTCTGGCTCAGTACCGTGAACTGGCGGCATTCGCCCAGTTCGCTTCTGACCTGGACGAAGCGACCCGTAAGCAACTTGAGCATGGTCAGCGCGTTACCGAGCTGATGAAGCAGAAGCAATACGCCCCAATGTCGATCGCTGACATGGCGTTGTCGCTGTATGCCGCTGAGCGTGGGTTCCTGACCGACGTTGAAATCGCCAAGGTCGGCAGCTTTGAACAAGCGCTGATTGCTTACTTCAACCGCGATCACGCCGAATTGATGGCGAAGATCAACGTGAAGGGTGACTTCAATGACGATATCGACGCTGGCATGAAAGCCGGTATCGAGAAGTTCAAGGCCACCCAAACCTGGTAAGCCGCAGCGGGAGCCGCAAGGCTCCCGCTTGCTAACCTGATAGGTGTTACATGGCAGGCGCAAAAGAGATTCGCAGTAAGATTGCGAGCATCAAAAGCACGCAAAAAATTACCAGCGCCATGGAAAAAGTGGCGGTCAGCAAAATGCGCAAGGCACAAATGCGCATGGCTGCTAGCCGTCCTTATGCGGAGCGTATCCGCCAGGTAATTGGGCATCTGGCCAACGCCAACCCGGAATACCGCCACCCGTTCATGATCGACCGCGCAGTCAAGCGTGTGGGTTATGTGGTAGTGAGCAGTGACCGTGGTTTGTGCGGTGGTTTGAATACCAACCTGTTCAAGGCCCTGGTCAAGGACATGGCGGTAAACCGCGAAAACGGCGTCGAGATCGATCTGTGTGTCGTTGGTAGCAAGGGTGCGGCCTTTTTCCGTAACTTCGGCGGTAACGTCGTTGCAGCTATCAGCCACCTGGGTGAAGAACCGTCAATCAATGATCTGATCGGCAGTGTGAAGGTGATGCTGGATGCGTACCTGGAGGGCCGGATTGACCGCCTGTCCGTGGTATCCAACAAGTTCATCAACACCATGACCCAGCAGCCAACCGTGGAGCAATTGATCCCACTGGTGGCGACCCCGGATCAGGAACTCAAGCACCACTGGGACTACCTCTACGAACCAGACGCCAAAGAGCTGCTTGACGGCTTGATGGTGCGCTACGTGGAGTCGCAGGTGTACCAGGCGGTGGTCGAGAACAACGCAGCTGAACAAGCGGCGCGGATGATCGCGATGAAAAACGCTACCGATAACGCCGGTGATCTGATCAGCGATTTGCAGCTGATCTACAACAAGGCGCGTCAGGCTGCGATCACCCAAGAGATCTCGGAAATCGTCGGCGGCGCTGCCGCGGTTTAACGGTTCAAATATTCAGAGGATCCAGCTATGAGTAGCGGACGTATCGTTCAAATCATCGGCGCCGTTATCGACGTGGAATTTCCACGCGACAGCGTACCGAGCATCTACAACGCGCTGAAAGTACAAGGCGCGGAAACTACCCTGGAAGTTCAGCAGCAGCTGGGCGACGGCGTAGTTCGTACCATTGCGATGGGTTCTACCGAAGGCTTGAAGCGCGGTCTGGACGTTGTCGACTCTGGCGCTGCCATCTCCGTACCGGTCGGTAAAGCGACCCTGGGCCGGATCATGGACGTACTGGGCAACCCGATTGACGAAGCTGGCCCGATCGACACCGAAGAGCGCTGGGGCATTCACCGTCCAGCACCTTCGTTCGCGGAACAAGCTGGCGGCAACGACCTGCTGGAAACCGGCATCAAGGTTATCGACCTGGTTTGCCCGTTCGCCAAGGGCGGTAAAGTCGGTCTGTTCGGTGGTGCCGGTGTAGGCAAGACCGTAAACATGATGGAACTGATCCGTAACATCGCCATCGAGCACAGCGGTTATTCCGTGTTCGCCGGCGTGGGTGAGCGTACTCGTGAGGGTAACGACTTCTACCACGAGATGAAGGACTCCAACGTTCTGGACAAAGTGGCACTGGTTTACGGTCAGATGAACGAGCCGCCGGGAAACCGTCTGCGCGTAGCCCTGACTGGCCTGACCATGGCCGAGAAGTTCCGTGACGAAGGTAACGACGTTCTGCTGTTCGTCGACAACATCTATCGTTACACCTTGGCCGGTACTGAAGTATCCGCACTGCTGGGCCGTATGCCTTCGGCAGTAGGCTACCAGCCGACTCTGGCTGAAGAGATGGGCGTTCTGCAAGAACGTATCACTTCGACCAAGGAAGGTTCGATCACCTCGATCCAAGCGGTATACGTACCTGCGGATGACTTGACCGACCCGTCGCCTGCGACCACCTTCGCCCACTTGGACGCCACCGTCGTACTGTCCCGTGACATCGCCTCCCTGGGTATCTACCCAGCGGTCGATCCACTCGACTCGACTTCGCGCCAACTGGACCCGAACGTGATCGGCCAGGAGCACTACGACACCGCTCGCGGCGTTCAGTACGTGCTGCAGCGTTACAAAGAACTGAAGGACATCATTGCGATCCTGGGTATGGACGAACTGTCGGAAACCGACAAGCAGTTGGTATCCCGCGCTCGTAAGATCCAGCGCTTCTTGTCGCAGCCGTTCTTCGTGGCTGAAGTCTTCACCGGTGCCTCGGGTAAATACGTTTCCCTGAAAGACACCATTGCTGGCTTCAAAGGCATCCTCAACGGTGACTACGACCACCTGCCAGAACAAGCGTTCTACATGGTCGGCGGCATCGAAGAAGCGATCGAGAAAGCCAAGAAACTGTAATCCCGGCGCCCGGCAACGGGCGCTCATCAGGTTGAGGCAATCAGATGGCTATGACAGTCCATTGCGATATCGTCAGCGCGGAAGGGGAAATCTTCTCCGGTCTGGTAGAAATGGTGATTGCACACGGCGAACTCGGTGACCTGGGTATTGCCATGGGCCACGCGCCATTGATCACCAGCTTGAAGCCAGGTCCGATTACGCTGACCAAGCAAGGCGGGGAAAAGGAGGTGTTCTACATCTCCGGTGGTTTCCTCGAGGTTCAGCCGAACATGGTCAAGGTACTTGCCGACACCGTGCAACGTGCTGGCGACCTGGACGAAGCTTCTGCTCAGGAAGCCGTCAAGGCTGCCGAGAAGGCCCTGCACGAGAAAGGTGCGGACTTCGACTACAGCGCTGCTGCTGTACGTCTGGCCGAGGCTGCAGCTCAGCTGCGCACGCTCCAGCAGATCCGCAAGAAGTAAGCGGCCACGCCGTCATGCTTCATGCGCGATTGATTAAAAAGGGTAGCCTCGGCTACCCTTTTTCTTTTTTAGCAAAACACTTCTCTGGTCTGAAGCCGGACCGCCCAGGATTGGTAGCCATTCATGTCTCTTGAAATCGTCATTCTCGCCGCAGGCCAGGGCACCCGCATGCGTTCGGCATTGCCCAAGGTGCTGCACCCCGTCGCGGGTAACTCCATGCTCGGGCATGTTATCCACAGTGCCCGGCAGTTGGACCCACAACGTATCCACGTGGTGATCGGCCATGGTGCTGATGTGGTGCGTGAGCGCCTGGCCGCGGATGACCTGAATTTCGTTCTGCAAGACAAGCAACTGGGGACCGGTCACGCCACCGCCCAAGCCGTGCCGTTCATCACAGCCGACACCGTGCTGATCCTCTACGGCGATGTGCCGCTGATCGAAGTCGAAACCCTGCAACGCCTGCTCAAGCATGTAGTACCTGGCCAGATGGGCCTGCTCACCGTAGAGCTGGATGACCCTACCGGCTACGGGCGCATCGTGCGTAACACTGACGGGAAGGTCGCGGCCATCGTCGAGCACAAGGACGCCAGCGAAGCCCAGCGCGCCATTACCGAAGGCAACACCGGTATTCTTGCGGTCCCTGCCAATAAGCTTGCGGATTGGATGAGCCGTTTGTCCAACAACAACGCCCAGGGCGAGTACTACCTCACTGACGTGATCGAAATGGCTGTCAGCGATGGCCTGCTGGTCGCCACCGAGCAGCCCCACGACCCTATGGAAGTGCAAGGCGCCAACGACCGCAAGCAGCTTGCAGAGCTCGAACGTCACTACCAACTGCGTGAAGGCCGCCGCCTGATGGCCCAGGGCGTGACCCTGCGCGACCCGGCGCGTTTTGATGTACGTGGTGAAGTCACCGTGGGCCGCGACGTGCTGATCGATATCAACGTCATCCTCGAAGGCCGCGTGATCATCGAAGACGACGTGGTGATCGGCCCGAACTGCGTGATCAAGGACAGCACCCTGCGCAAAGGCGTGGTGATCAAGGCCAATAGTCATATCGACGGTGCCGTGATGGGCGAGGGCAGTGATGCGGGTCCGTTTGCACGGTTGCGTCCGGGCAGCGTGTTGGGAGCCAAGGCCCATGTGGGTAACTTTGTCGAATTGAAAAATGCCCATCTGGGCGAAGGCGCCAAGGCCGGCCACTTAACGTACCTGGGCGATGCGGTGATCGGTGCGCGGACCAACATCGGCGCCGGCACCATCACCTGCAACTACGACGGTGCCAACAAGTATCAGACGACTATTGGTGAGGATGTGTTTATAGGCTCCAATAATTCGTTGGTTGCACCTGTAACCATCGGAGATGGCTCAAACACCGCTGCCGGTTCCACCATCAATCAGGATGTGGATAAGTCCCAACTGGCCGTAGCCCGCGCCCGCCAACGCAATATTGACGGATGGAAGCGTCCGGTCAAAATCAAAAAGACCTGAGTTATCCACAGCCTCATCAGCAGTGCTATCCAAATGTGGGAGGGGGCTTGCCCCCGATGGCGGATTTTCAGTCGATGTTTTAGTCGACTGATCTACCGCAATCGGGGCAAGCCCCCTCCCACATTTGTTGTGTGTTGTTCGAAAAATCTGTTCCCGACGCTTGACGATATCTTGCCAATAGGTTTTGATTGCCTTCGTTATCTTTCGAAACGAAACCTATCATTACCATGTCGAAACGAAATACACCCCAACGACGCCACAACATCCTGACGTTGCTCAATGAACAGGGCGAAGTCAGCGTGGACGAACTGGCCAAGCGTTTCGAAACCTCGGAAGTGACCATCCGCAAGGACCTGGCCGCCCTCGAAAGCAACGGCCTGTTGCTGCGTCGCTACGGTGGCGCAATCACCATGCCCCAGGAACTGGTCGGTGATCCGGCCCAGCCCATCTCGGCCTACAAGCGCGCTATCGCCCGTGCCGCCGTGATGCGTCTGCGCGAACACGCCCGCATCATCATCGACAGCGGCAGCACCACCGCCGCCATGATCCCCGAACTGGGCCATCAGCCCGGCCTGGTGGTGATGACCAACTCCCTGCACGTGGCCAGCGCCTTGAGCGAACTGGAACACGAGCCGGTGCTGTTGATGACCGGCGGCACCTGGGACCCCCATTCGGACTCGTTCCAGGGGCAAGTCGCCGAGCAGGTGTTGCGGTCCTACGACTTTGATCAACTGTTCATCGGTGCCGACGGCATCGATCTGCAGCGCGGTACCACCACCTTTAACGAATTGCTGGGCCTGAGCCGCGTGATGGCCGAAGTCGCCCGGGAAGTGGTGGTGATGGTCGAATCCGACAAGATCGGCCGCAAGATTCCCAACCTGGAACTGCCCTGGAGCAGCGTCCATACCCTTATTACCGATGATCGCCTGCCGCTCGAGGCCCGCGACCAGATCCAAGCCCGCGGCATTACGCTGATATGCGCGGCAATCATCTAGGAGAAACACCATGTGTGGAATTGTAGGCGCAGTCGCTGAACGCAACGTCACCGCCATCTTGCTCGAAGGCCTCAAGCGCCTGGAATACCGTGGCTATGACAGCGCCGGTGTAGCTGTTTTCACCAACGCCGGCAAGCTCGAACGCATGCGTCGCCCAGGCAAGGTCAGCGAGCTGGAGCAGGCGTTGCTCGGTGAGCCGCTGGTCGGCCGCCTGGGCATTGCCCACACCCGTTGGGCTACCCACGGTGCGCCGTGCGAACGCAACGCCCACCCGCATTTCTCCGGTGACCTGGCGGTGGTGCATAACGGCATCATCGAAAACCACGAAGTGCTGCGCGAACAACTCAAGGGCCTGGGCTACGTGTTCACCTCGGACACCGACACCGAAGTCATTGCCCACCTGCTGAACCACAAGCTCAAGGACCTCGGTGACCTGACTGTCGCCCTCAAGGCCACCGTCAAGGAGCTGCACGGCGCCTACGGCCTGGCTGTGATCAGTGCCAGCCAGCCCGACCGCCTGGTCGCCGCCCGCAGCGGTAGCCCGCTGGTGATCGGCCTGGGCCTGGGCGAGAACTTCCTCGCCTCCGACCAACTGGCCCTGCGCCAGGTCACCGACCGTTTCATGTACCTGGAAGAAGGCGATATTGCCGACATCCGCCGTGAAAGCGTGCAGATCTGGGACGTCAACGGTCAATCCGTCGAGCGCGAAGCCGTGCAATACCGCGACGGTGCCGAAGCCGCCGACAAAGGCGAGTTCCGCCACTTCATGCTCAAGGAAATCCACGAGCAGCCCGCCGTGGTGCAACGCACCCTGGAAGGTCGCCTTGGCGACAAGCAAGTGCTGGTCAACGCCTTTGGCCCGCAGGCCGCCGAGCTGTTCGCCAAAGTACGCAATGTCCAGATCGTCGCCTGCGGCACCAGCTACCACGCCGGTATGGTTGCGCGTTACTGGTTGGAAGAACTGGCCGGCATCCCTTGCCAGGTCGAAGTCGCCAGCGAGTTCCGCTACCGTAAGGTGGTGGTGCAGCCCGACAGCCTGTTCGTGACCATCTCCCAGTCCGGTGAAACCGCCGACACCCTGGCGGCCCTGCGTAACGCCAAGGAACTGGGCTTCCTCGCCAGCCTGGCGATTTGCAACGTCAGCATCAGTTCCCTGGTGCGTGAGTCCGACCTGACCCTGCTGACCCAAGCCGGTCGCGAAATCGGCGTCGCCTCCACCAAGGCGTTCACCACCCAACTGGTGGGCCTGCTGCTGCTGACCCTGTCCCTGGGTCAGGTACGTGGCACATTGGCCGCCGGTGTCGAAGCCACCCTGGTAGAAGAACTGCGCCGCCTGCCGACGCGCCTGGGCGAAGCCCTGGCCATGGACAGCACGGTAGAAAAAGTTGCCGAGCTGTTTGCCGACAAGAATCACACCCTGTTCCTGGGTCGTGGCGCCCAGTACCCGGTAGCGATGGAAGGCTCCCTGAAGCTCAAGGAAATCTCGTACATCCACGCCGAAGCCTACCCGGCCGGCGAACTCAAACACGGCCCGCTGGCCCTGGTGGACGACGACATGCCGGTGGTCACCGTGGCGCCAAACAACGAACTGCTGGAGAAGCTCAAGTCCAACCTGCAGGAAGTCCGCGCCCGTGGCGGCCAACTGATCGTCTTCGCCGACGAAAAAGCTGGCATGACCAACGGCGAAGGCACCCACGTCATCAATATGCCGCATATCCACGACACCCTGTCGCCGATCCTCTACACCATCCCGCTGCAGCTGCTGTCGTACTACGTCGCGGTGCTCAAGGGCACCGACGTTGACCAGCCACGTAACCTGGCGAAGTCGGTGACGGTGGAGTAACCCGCTTTACCCTGGAGGCCCAACCGGTGGTTTTGAACAATATAGATTGACACTAATCAATATAGTTTGACACGCGGAAACATAGATTGACACAAGGCTGAAACCCCCGTATCTACGGGGGTTTCTTCTTTCCAGGCTTTCCTTTGGTCTGGATTCATCGCTTCAGTTTTCAGCGGGTGTAGTCTAGAAATGCTTTAAATACGGTCGCTACGGTGGTCATGTTCTTCTACGACTTTTTCTCGGCAAGAGTTGAAGCGGTCCACATCGACTGAGGAGGCGTGGGTTGCGAGGTCGTAAGTTTGCATCACAGCAGGACATTGATCGGCACATTGCAAATGGATTTGGCGGAGGCGCCGGGGCGAGCTACGTGCCTTGGCTGCGGGTACAGGACGTTCCTTCGATCGGTCGTTCGCACAAGATTCAAGGCGTCAAGATCGACAGGATCCATCACTTGCTGTCAGATCTCGAGCGTTCTTACTTCCTTGTGTGTGAATTTTCAGAAGACGTCGTGGATATTCGTGAACAATACCCATTGCTCCCCTCAGAGCGGGCGCAAGCAATAGCAACGTCTATAGATGTACGCTTCCCCCGGTACCCTAGAACAACGCTGCCTTATGTGATGACGACCGACTTTCTACTAACTGTTAAGGACCAGAATGGAAATTTCAAGTCGGTAGCTAGAACTGTGAAGTATCGTTCTGATTTAGTAGGCAAAGGAAGTAAACGCACGCTTGGAAAACTTGAGATTGAAAAGCGCTTTTGGCAGAGTCAAGGTGTCGATTGGAAAATCGTCACAGACGAGTTTTTCACACGAGATCTGATTAAAAACCTTGGGCTAATCAGAAAATACTCAAAACTCCCTCGTGATTTAATGAAAGTATCGCTGCATTCTAATTTTATTGATTGCTTGGCAAACAGCCGGGAATATCCGTGGACTTTGGCCACCTGTTTAAGAAAAATTGCATCCCTTCTGTCCATCTCCTATATCGACGCCCAAGCAATATTCTTCCATCTGGTTTGGAATAAGGTACTGAAAATCGACTTGGTTAGCTCTCCTCTACATCTTACTGGGCTAGTTCCTGACTTCGAAGTTATCCAGAACTCTATCGATATTTCGATGAAGGAGAAAATGTCATGAATTTGTTCGTAAATGACGTTTTTGAGCCTGTTACCGATTCGTCAGTTATCGGTACGATCGTTAGGCTCATTTACCTTGATGAAATGCATGACCTGGCTGTCGTGATTGACCTAGCTGATCCTCCCAGGCAGCCATACGCTATTAGTCTTGAAGAGCTGCATCGATCGGTATCGGGTGGTGATACGAAACCAGTGACCATCGCCACACCCGAGTTCATGCTTGTGCTTGAGGATCAGTTGGACGAGGCAGCCAAGCTGGGCCGAGACGAAAAATGGGCCATCATTGCCCCTCTGCTAGATCCTGACTACCCAGGGCGAATATTCGCACGGGGGGAATTGGGCCCGTTGGTTAGCAAAAGAGCTTCAGACTTGGGGATTCAGCGGAAGAAGATTTATCGGCTTCTTTACCGTTATTGGATTTATGGTCAAATCCGAAACTCCTTGCTTAATAATTATTCAGCGGTAGGTGTTTCCGATAGAAAATATGATCCGAGTAAGCCTCCAGGTCGAAAGCCTAAATTTCAAGGCGTTCTTACACCGTCTTCCAAGATGCTTAGCGCTGTTGATAAAAAGTGTATTCGTGTTGGGTATGCGCTTTATGTGAAAGATAAAAAATCTTCTATTTCGAGCGCATATGACGAAATGTTGAGAAGATTCTACTCGGTTCGAGATATCTCGAAAAACAGCGAAGAAGAGCTTCATTTGCTTCCGAGTTCAGAAATACCCAGCTTGAGGCAGTTTAGATATTGGGGCCAAATCTTTTTTGACGAAATAGAAACTGAGCGTGGCCGTAGAGGTTTGAGGAGGTGGCTGAAAGACTGCCGCCCGCTTTCAGGTACTGTTCGCGATTGGCTGCGCGGACCATGTCACCAGTTTGAAATCGACGCAACTATTGCCGATATTTATTTGGTCAACAGCTACTCTAGACGGATGCTCATAGGCCGCCCCGTAGTTTATATCGTAGTGGATAGCTTTTCCGGAATGATCGTTGGTCTCTATGTGGGGTTGGAAGGCCCCAGTTGGAATGGGGCGAGGCAGGCGCTATTCAACGCGTTTACTTCAAAGGTCGCGTTTTGCGCGCAGAACGGCGTTGAAATCAACGCAGATGACTGGGATTGTCACCACTTGCCCCACCAGATTTATGCCGACAGGGGCGAGATGCTCTCACTTGCAGCAGAAGGGCTTTCGTCAGGCTTGGGGATTGAGATGGGCACTGCCCCGCCATATCGGCCGGATTGGAAGCCTATGGTAGAGAGTCGGTTTGGCATTTTGAATGATCTGACGGGCATTAGATGGCTACCTGGCGGGGTAGCTGCGCGTGATAAAGAGCGAGGCGAGCGAGACTACCGGCTCGATGCCACCCTCACGCTTAAAGAATTCACACAGATCCTCATCAACTGCGTGCTCCACTATAACCGGCATCATCGTCAGCCTGACCGGCTGACGCAGGCAATGATGAATGACGGCGTTGAACCCACACCCAACGGAATATGGAGTTGGGCTTGCGAGAACGATCTGGTCGAATCTAACAAACGCCCCGACGAGATGGTTTACCTCCACCTCCTGCCCCGAGAGCGCGCGACCGTTCAAAAGGGTGGAGTGATGTTTCGCGGAATGCACTACGTGTGTGATATGGCCGTAGAGAAAAATTGGTTTGCCAAAGCTCGCAAAGGGGGAGTCTGGTCAATAGAGTGTTGGTTCGATCCGAACTCTGCTGCGCACATTTGGATCCAGGGTGATGCCAAGCAGTTTATCCGTTGTGATCTTCGACAATCGGATGCCAGTTACGCGAACTACCGCTCGGACGAAATTTTTGACCTGCTCGAAGCCTATCGCCAGAAACCACCAACTCACCGACGAGCTGAGCTGGAAAGCCGTGTGCAACTTAGCGATCAAGTCCATCAGATCATCACCAATGCCCTTTCTGAAAGAGAGCTGGAGCCTGCTCCTCCCACCAAGGCCGAGGCCACAGGAAACATCCGCGAAAACCGCGCCGAAGAACGGCTCCGTGAGCGTGAAAATGCGGTTGTACCAGCAGGTGTCAGGGCTGAGCCAGCTTCTCGACAATCTGAATCGACATCGACAGCGCGTGACTCATATGCCGGCGACCGCACCGCGCAGGTTATCGATTTGCTCAAAAGAATTCGGCCAGGACAGGCACAATGAAAGGTGCACAGACGTTTGCCAATTACGTCAAACAGGATATTCGTGAGTATGCCGGAAATCCGCTAATTGAAGCTTTGCCTCCAATACTCTCGGAGGCGACGGCTATAGAGCTGATCTCGAATTTTCCTCAGCCGGTGGATCCGAAAGAGCTGAGCCTCGAAGGAGCCACTCGAATTCACTGTATCGACCGTTTGAGAACAGTGGTACAGCCGTTTCTGTTGCACTTGGAACTGGAGGCTCTCTTCTCGCTGCTCATCCGTCGAGGGTATGTTGGGCGTAACCCGATGTCGCCCGCTACCGTCCGGCATTTGCATTCTTTATCCGGTGCTCAGCGTTACCACGATGCGTTCAAATCCACCGCAGAGACATTTACCGTCGTCGGCCTGAGCGGCATTGGGAAGTCGACGGCACTTCACGCCATTTTGAGCCTTTATCCACAGACAATCCGTCATGAGCGCTATGAGGGGAGGCAGTTTGTTCATACCCAAATTACTTGGCTGAAGCTTGACTGCCCTCGGGATGGATCACTGGCTGGGTTTTGCCAGCAGTTTTTTTATGCGGTTGGGGATGCTCTAGGGGACAAGGACTACCACAAGCGCTACAGGCACCGAAACATCAATGATGCGCTGCAACAGATGGAGCAGGTGGCGAGTACATTTTTCATCGGCGCATTGTTGATCGACGAGCTGCAAAACCTCCACCTGGCGAAAACTGGTGGTAAGGAGAGCATGCTGAATTTTTTTCTGCACTTGGTTAACAACATCGGTATTCCGGTCGTTTTCAGTGGCACGAACTCGATGATTAGCCTGTTCTCAGAAGTGATGCGTACGGCCCGCCGAGTCTGTGGAGCCGGTACGCTCGAATTCAAACGCTTCGAGAAAGATGATGAGGAGTGGCGGTTGTTGGTCGAAAATCTTTGGAGCTATCAGTGGTGCAAGCAGACCGCTGAGCTGACCGACGAAATTTTAGACACACTGTATGAGCACACCCAAGGCGTCACAGATTTCTTGGTCAAGCTGCTGGTATTGAGTCAGCGATACGCGGTTCAGAGTGGCTCCGAGTGTTTGACTGCCGAGACTTTGGTGAAGGTCAGCAACTCAAAAATGCAGATTCTCAAGCCAGCCCTTTCGGCTCTGCGTAGCCGAGATCCGAAGCGCATGCGGCAGTTCGACGATTTGCTGCCGATTGAGGAGCAACTGAACGAAATGATGGTTTTTGACGGGTTGGCCCGAGCGGACCGCCTTTCCTTACTTCGAAGCGTTTTTTCCCGTGAAAAGCCGGCAGATGCATCTCCCGCGAAAGAGCGCCAATCTCCGGTTGCTGCTGCAGTGGAAAGCTCAGAGGCTAAATCGTTAAGTGAACACGACAATCCTCTCGATGCACTGCGAGCTGCGGACTGGCTTAACGAGGATCTATTTGAGTTCTCGCCGATTTATCAAAAAGAGTAAGTAGGGGGTGATGAAGTGCACCTTAAACTCCATTTCTTCCCCACAGCGTTTCCAGACGAAACGCTGCACAGCCTGATTTCTCGCTATGCCAGTCTTTGCGGTGTTCGTAGTATCCGAGCCGCGTTCTCCGGCCTGAAATCGGCGGCGGCATTTTCACAGAATGTCGCCTTCCCAAGTCATCTTAGGGATTTTGTCGAAGCGCTACCCAGCGGTACCGAGCTATCAGTAGCCGAGATTCTTATGCGCCACACGTTATTACCCTACTACGCGCCATTTTTGAGTATGCGCCAGGTAGAACATGCTCGTGCGTTGATGACCGCTGATGGCAAAGGCCTGATGCTGAAGCTGGGTGTCAACGCGAGCCGTATTGAATTCGCCTCTAGAGTGCGGTTATGCGAAGAGTGTATTGCCCAAGATCAGGTACAACGGGGGGTCGCTTACTGGCATAGGGTTCACATGCTTCCGGGCGTGCTGGTCTGTCCGCATCACGGCACGTCACTCAGGATCCTTGATCATCGCTGGTCCAGCCGCAACTCTCGACAACTCACACTGCCGAGTGACGAGCATGTCCAAGCACACACGATACCTCTTGATATCCCGTCGGTGTGCAAGCCGCCGCTCCACGATATAGCGTTGCGCTCGCTTCAGGTCCTTGAATCTGAAGTCAGTGCGTTGTCGGCAGATACGATGCGCTACACGTTTATGCAAAAGGCAACACAGCTTAATCTTGCCTCTGGAAACCACCGTTTATATCTGCAACTGCTGGCACAGCACATGTCCAATTTTTTTACAGTACTGCCTCGAGATTGGGAATTTGCTGTACTCGGGAACGTCGGTGGGGATACACCCGCCACATGGGTCACGAAGCTGCTTCGTAAGCCAATCACCTCTCATCATCCGCTCAAATACATTCTATTAGCCGGTGCACTGGACGTTGACATGGCGAGGTTGCTGCATGAACAACGCCCGCTGGAGCGGGAAGTGGCGTCTGGTCCGAAAACACACATGCGGCTACCTAGGCGCGATCTACCGGAGACGTCGAGTGAAGGACTGGACTGTTCGTTGACCGCTGTATGGGAACATGCCCTTGAGGGAGCTGATGCCAAAAAGATTGCTGCCGTTTTAGGCGTCTCATTGGCGTACGTCTATCGCCGCATCCGCAGCGTACCTGGCGGTCAAGATGCTTGGAGGAAGGCTCGATTTCAAATTCAGCTATGTGCAAGACGCAGGGTCTTCGAGGCCGATTACCGTTTGCAAAAAGCACATGCGTGCAAGGGGTACGCTTGGCTATATCGAAATGACAAGCAGTGGCTGTCGAGATCAACTAAAAACCCAAGTATCCATCGCGCGCCCCGAATCAATAGTTCAGAGATGTTCGCTTCTCTCGATAACAGACTAGCCGGGGAAGTACGGCAGTGTGCTGATGTACTCTATGGTTTTAAAGGTAAGCCGGTTCGCGTGTCACGTACCAGAATTGGGAGAGAACTTCATGTTCTGTCTCGCTTCGAAAAGCAGCTCAGCAAGCTTCCTCTCTGTGCAGCAGCGCTTGACAAGGTATGTGAATCAGTTGAAAGCTTTCACGAACGGCGTTTACGGTGGGCTAGGTGCAAACTGCTCTCGGAGGGCAAGCCCGTGACGCGTTCTTCGCTCTACAGGCTCGCGAGCATGCGGCTAACGTGTGATCCAGCCGGTAATAAATCACCATTCGACACCCCGCATTCAACTCTTTGTGCCACAGGGCATTCCACAAAAATCCGTTTACTTCTCAAAAATAGCTGACATTAAGCTACGCAGGTCGCGATATGAGAAGTATGTTTCATCTAGCGATCAGAATAATCTTGATTGTATATTCCTCACGCGTTCAACTTGCGGGAGCTGGATTATCGATACGTGTTTTGGATTCAATGAATACTGCTACGATTGCGGTTGGATAATCCATCAAAATTCGGAGCAGGGTGACACCCTATCGTGTGGTCATTTCAGAGAGCCTAACCCCGGTACAAAATTTAATGTGTAATCTATATACTCCATCTTGGATCCGTGTTTTTCTTTAACCCTACTTTTTTAATCGGTAAATGATGTCTGATCTACTATTTTTCCCTGTATCGATGCCGGATGAAATGCTGCACTCTCGCGTCACCCGCTATCACTACCTGTCAGGGAATAGAACAGCGGCGGAAACCTACCGTGATTTATTCGCATCTAAGCCATTTAGCATCGGTGGCATTGTGCCTCAGCAGATTGAGAAGCTTGCCGACAGGCTACCAGGGCAGCTGGAGAGCAATCTCGCAGAACTGATCAGTAACAACACGACGTTTCCTGCGTACAGACCTTTTCTAGGTGTTAGGCAAGGACCGGAGGACCATTCTGGATCGCACGCTTTTGATGGGGTGGTACGAATTCCTCGCCGCGAAGAGTCCATCCATGGGAAAGCTAAGCTTTGCCCTAACTGCGTTCAGGAGGATTTGATCGATTGCGGTTCTGCCTACTGGCATCGATCACACCATATACCCGGTGTTTCAGTCTGTTGGCGTCACGGGGACTCGCTGATCCATGCTTGCCCCAAGTGCTCCCACCCTTTCTATCGAAAATTGAAGCTGCTTCCAAATCTGAATGAGCCATGTGCATGCGGGTGGAATCCGCTCAACGCTAAGACGACGCATAAGGGCTCGGATCTGGAGAAGAAGGTCGCGCTATTCGCGCACGATATCTTGCAACGAAAGATCCCGCCAATAGGTAGCGCGGTATTGAGTTCTTGCTATGTGCGGCAATGTAAGAAACGTGGATTTGTATTTGGAAACAATGCGGGCATTGCGAAACTTTTTGATAGTATTCAAAGTGCTTATGGCGATGAGTATTTAGCGCAAATTGATCCGGCCTACAATAATGGAAAGCATGAGCAATGGATTAGGCTGAAGTCAGACAAGGGTCAGCTTAATATGCCATTAGCGCGACATTTGATTATCGCGCTTCATTTATTTTCCAGTGCTGATGATTTCGAGGGAGCGTTGAAGAAGGAGTCTATCCTGCTAAGTGCTTCGAGTTCGCCACGACCTTCTAAAAATGAAGATGCGCATTCAGGTAAAATGATTAAGTACCGTCAAAAAATCGAGATGCTTTTGGCGCTGCGCTCCGAGGCTGATGTGGAATACCTCTGGAAAAAAGCCTATAAACCAACTCATTGGCTAATGGAAAATGATAATGCATGGCTGATCGCAAAACTTCGCATGCCTAAGAAGGTTGCCGTTAAGGTTGAGAAGACTATCGACTCAAGAGACGCTGGTTATGCAGCCCTTATTGAAGCGGGCGTGGATGAGTTGTATAGCGTTGCGAAAGATCCTAAAAGGGTGAACATTAGAAATTTGCAGACGCTGCTCCCAAACTCGTTACCTCACGGCCTAGAACTGCGTAAGCAGAGGTTCCCTCTTACTTATCACCAGATCAAGCGTCACCAAGAGTCAGTGTGGTATTTCCGATTAAGGACATTGGTGTGGAGCATCTCTGAAATCATAAGAATGAAGCTGCCGGTGAACTATTCGACTGTAAGATTGACCTCGGCGGTAGCAAGCAAAGTTTTCTTGGTTTTTTCCAGCTTCTTCGAGTGGGATCTGGAAAGCTTGGCGAGAACAGGCGTGGATGCAGAGGCCTTGCTCAAGTCTACCGGCGTATCGAGAGACTGGGAGGGACCGCCGATTGCGATTAGCTTCTGAGGGCATCTGCGCTCCATCCGCCCCGAAAACGTCCTCAGGGGCTGGAGCGATAGCTTTAAGAACCGATTATAGCGCATCGGGTTCTTTAGCTGGTTCTTGTGGGGGGCGCCCGGAGATTGACGTCGTTTGGTTTTTGAGCGAGATATGTATCAAAATTAGCGAGTTTATGTCTTCTGCATAAACTCGCTAATTTCGATAAATACGCTTCTGGTCAGCGCCATAACCCATCAGCATTTGCCAGAAATCGAAAGCTGCCATCACTCCGTTTCGATGAGTCAAAAAAAGCGTCCTGGTCAAGCTGACTCGGCATTGATCACCCTCAGATCTCTCTTGAAATCGCGGCAAATGACCTTAATATGATCTTATCTTGCCATCATCGTTTTCAATCATGGATGTTTCTCGGGGGTAGGTCGAAATGGCAGAACCAGAAGACGCTAAGCCCGCGAGTGGGCGCTTTAACACGAATGATGAGACGAAGCGGATCGTATGGACACAGACCGCTGGTCATTGCGAACTATGCGGCACAGATCTAACGTTCGACTATCGTGCCGGCAAGCCAATGAAATGGGGCGAAGTGGCGCATATCCTACCCGCCAGTCCCAAGGGGCCTCGGGGACGCGCGGATCATGATGCTGAGGCGCACACGAACGATACTGCTAACCTGATGCTCCTGTGCCCAGGCTGTCATGACAAGATTGATCGTGACGCAGACGGTTATCCTGAAAATGATTTGAGTGGTTTACACCAAGCATACCTAGAGCGCATCCGAATCGCCGCAACGACCCCTGATGGTGGCAGAGCGATTCCTCTCATTGTCCAGAGTCAGCATTTCCAGACGATCAACGATATTCCCGTTCGCGATCTGTTGACTGCGATGTCTGCGGAGGGATTAACCGCCTTCGATCAAGGCATCAAAATTGCCTTCCCTGCGCCCGGACCGCGCGGCAGGGACCCTGCCTATTGGCAGAACGTCAAAGACAGCATCCAGTATGAGCTTGAGCAGCAACTCAAGCGTCGCGGCGGCACCTATGGCGACTCGCCCGCGCTAGCAGTAGTAGGCTTGGCCGATATCCCAGCTTTGATGATGTTGGGCCAGAGCATCGGCGATCGTTCCAAACGCTTAATCTTCTCTTTTCACCGCGAGCATCTTTTGCGCTGGCCCGATCAGTCTGCTGAGCCGCCCAGTTTTCTGTTTACGCCTCCACCCAACGGCGATGGTCCACTGGCGTTGGTGCTCTCCATTTCTGCGCAAGTTCCAGTTCGCGACGTGACCGACGCTCTACCCGGTGCACGTATTGCAGAGCTGTCGATTCCTGAACCAAGCTACGCGATGGTACAGAACCGTCGGGTGATTCATGCCTTTCGCGACGCACTCCAAATACGACTGAGCCAGCTTGAGGCTCTGACTCCTGATCCTATCCACGTCTTCGCCGCCATTCCTGCGGCACTGGCTATCGAGTTTGGCGCGTTGCTCACAACGCAGCATCAACATACGTACCTGATCTTCGATCGGGACAAGGAAAACCAAGATCGGTTTACGCAAACACTGCAATTGGGCTCGGTGGCCCAGGAGGCTATGTAAATGCTTTTGAGCAACGAACAGACCAAGCGCAGCAGTTGGGAATATTTTCTGCTTCGCGCCGCGCGGGAAATCTCGCTGTCGGAAGCGCAGTACGAAAAAATCAACGACCGCTACTCCCAACTGGAAAAAATCCTCTCGGCTTCTGACAATCCGTTGCTCGCTGAGGCCCATATCTTCGTTCAGGGCTCAATGCGGCTGAAAACCACCATCAAGCCAATTCCCGGCGCGCCTGCGGATCTGGACACCATTGATGCGGACGCGATTATCTGGCTCCCTCACGCTCAAGGCGCTGGTGCGAAGGAAGTTCTAGAGGCGATTGAACAGCGTTTTAGAGAAGGCTCCCGCGTTCAGGAAGAAGTTAAGCAACTACGTCGTGGTATTCGGATCGTTTATGCCGATGAAAATCCAGGTTTTCACATCGATGTCACACCTGCCCGCGCGATCAACGGAAATGGCGAAGCAAATGGCGAGGGAAAGCTGGAGGTTCCGGATCGGGTCACAGGGTGGAAAGCAAGCAGCCCTATTCCTTACTCGAATTGGTTGCAGGTCGCTTCCGCCCAGGAAATCTCCTTGGAAAGCTTGGTGATTGCCAAAAGCCAGCGAATGCTTGATGCCGCGACACAAGATCCTTTGCCGCATTATCAGGACTACATCGATCAAGATCCCCTGCGTGCGACCATAAAGCTGCTTAAGCGGCATCGCGATGAATGGGCCATCAAAACAAGGAGCGCTGATACTCGGCCCATATCTGCAGTTATCACTACTCTGGCCACTCACGCGTACCTGGATGTCGTGAAGGAGTCCCAGTCGAAGCCTCTGGCACCGCTCGATGCAATTCTGGAAATCGTTCGCAGAATGCCGCAGCACATCGCGCAAAGAGGTAGCGATTGCTTTGTCTGCAACCCTGCTGATAACGGCGAAAACTTTGCAGAGAAGTGGAATCGACCCGGCGAGGGGCAAGGCTATCGCCAAGCATTTACCAAGTGGCATGCGGACGCCAGTGCATCTGTGTCATTGGGTTTAGAAAGTTTTGAATCCAACGATTCCTTTGCCGAGGCAGTGAAAAAGAATTTTGGTATTGCACCGGCATTCATTACGGCAGTGAACAATGAGATCCCTGCGAATTGGACGATGCCCGGTCGACCGGATGGCACTACTCGAAACTCTGCTTCGATGGGTTCGCTCTTCGGAGGGGCCAGCGGTGGCGGAACCTCTCAGTCGAGCGTAAAGCCAGTTGGACGCCTTGGCTGATCCTCTTAAGACGCCATTGCAGCGCGGAATCGCAGCACTGCGAAATACCCTAGGTCAGGATGCAGCCGATGCATTGCTCCAGCCCGCACCCATGCGGGCTGACGAAGCGGCGTGCTTTCACTTCCCCTTGCCCATCGATTACACGGGGCAGGAGCGACGACTGCGTATTGGTTTCCCCTCCAACTTTCCCCGTGGGCTCTTGCGGCTGAACGTCGAACCTTCTCCATGGCTGGTTTGGCCGCATGCAACTAAGTCGGGGCTTTGCCTTCATGGCTTTCAGGAACGCCCCATTATGGGCTCTCCGGAGGTCGTGGTAGAGGACAGCCTTGCTCGCTTGGCCCAGATCGTTTCGTTGTCCAAGATGGGATCAAGTCAGGCAACGCGCGATATCGAATTTCAGAATGAGATCACTACCTACTGGTCTTTTCAGCACGGACAGTCGTACCAGAACCTTTTACTTTTGGATCGACCTCAGGCTGCCTCGCAGTTGTTTGCTCTCAGCGATCCGCGCCGGGCTCTGCCATCCGGTCAGGAAACGGTTTGGCTAGCATCGAACATAGCTGCACTCAAAGGGCATTACCGACGGGTTGTCGGGCGCTCCGCTGTCATTCGCGCGGCCGAAACTCCTGGTTTTTACGTCAAGCTTCAGACTTATCCGGATATCCGCACCCCGAATCCAGAAGATTTATTGCTGTGGCTCACGCCACACCTTCAACCAGACGATGCCGAGCAATTGCTGGCATGGTTTGAGCTGCATGGAACGTTGGCGAGTCGATGGATTGTCCTGGAGCTTCCTGGGGGGACGGATGCTCCAACTTATTGCCTCAATGTGCGCTCGCTTGGCGTACAGCAAGAGCGGGGGGCAAAGTTTGGCTTGCGCACAGCGCGCCGCCGGCCAGCCATCGCAAATGCACATCCTCCGGCACTTGTCCGCGCAACTGCCCTAGACGTGCTTGATCGTGCGTCCATTCTGTCCCGCGATATAAGCGGCACTGCAAAGCACCTTGAAAATGCTCGGGTCGTTTGTGTTGGCGTTGGCTCGTTAGGCAGTGCGGTGGCAATACAATTGGCACGCTCCGGTGTCGGCCACCTTACCCTCATCGATCCTGACACTCTGGTGTCAGCCAATCTGGGTAGGCACGTTCTGGGAGCGGATAGCCTAGGGAGGCTGAAAGCCTCAGCGTTGAGGGACAAGATTCTGTTAGATCTTCCGACTACAGAATGCACCGCTTATTCGACTTTCGCCGAAGTAGTTATGAGCAGCAAACCAGAAGTATTCGATAACGCAGATCTTGTGGTGATTACGACAGCAGACTGGCAGTCGGAGGTCACTGTATGGCGAGCCAAATCCAGCGGCGTTTCTTGGGGACTTTTACAAGCCTGGAGCGAACCGTATACCCAGGTAGGCCACGCGCTATTCGCACCAGCCGGTACCTTTGATGGCCGTCATTTATTCACGGACATCGGCGATTTTCTTCATAAGTTTACAGAGTGGCCGGGAGGAGGTGTGGTTCCACTGCCGGCGTGTGGGGAGAGCTTTATTCCAGGCGGATCACTGGGGATGACCAATATTGCCTCTATGGTGTCGCACACGGCTTTACGCGCATTGACCGGCAACATTGCCACTGCATCTTGGGTCAGCAGTATCTACAGGCCTGAAGATGTGCCGAGCCTAGGAGGCCAATACCATGGGCCCAAACTGCCAGAGGGGGCGCAGCAACTCCTACTCGAGCGCGGATGGCCGGAACCTAAGGATGAAATGGTATGACGGATATCGCTTGGCGCTGGAGATGGGCGGAGGTGGATTCCGAGCTATTGGTGTCGCAAGCTGTCGCGGACATCTTGGATAGTCATCGGCAGGGCCTTTTTGGCGTGGAGCGAGGGGGACAGTTATTCGTCAACCCGGTTAGTCCGAAAGGGTTGCTGCTGGCCTTGGCCACGTTGCCTCATCGCGCCGATCGGTCAGGCTGGTCTTGGCTAGAGTTGGATGCGGAGCGGTGCCGTCAGGAGATCCAAGCTGCCAACGAACAAGGGTTACGTCTGGTGGGCTATTGGCATACGCATCCCCAATCTGTTCCGGTGATTTCTCCGGCAGACATAGGAAGTTTCTCCAGATTTGCTGCGCGTTACACGCAGGATCTGCCGCACCCAATAGCCGTTATCGTTGGCAAGTCCGAAAAACCAGAAGGCATCAAGGCTTGGTCGTTCAGGGGCGGCAGATATGTTGAGGCAACCTGGCTTAGATAAACTTCAAGTCGCTGCCATGGGAGGCATGTCAGCGGTTACCCTTGCCCGCCAGCATTAGCGCGAAGAGCTCTGCCTGAAAGCGAGCATCATCCAATGCGTTATGGTTCGGTTCGCTGAGTGGCTTCAGCGCAGCGGTCATCTTGGATGATTTTGTTTCCTGCCAGCTGCAACCTACAGCTCCCATGAAGTAGGCCTTCATGTCGATAGCGGTAAAACCAAAGGGGTTGGTTTCCAAGTATTTGTGGAAGTAGTAGTTGACGAATGACCAGTCAAACGGTGCATTGAGTCCTACGAAAATGACCTTCTGCCCCGTTTGGCAGGATGATTTCAGCCATTCACCAAATGTCAGCATCGCCTGTTGCGGAGTGAGTCCTTCGCGCTCCAGCTTCTCCAGACTCAGCCCCGATACTGCCAGTGCTTCTGGGTCGTGTTTTGGACTGTCAGGTCGTAGTTCAAGATAGATGGACGTGGCAGGTTGATCTACAAGGCAAGCTCCAATGGAAAGCAGACTGTATTCGCCTGGTATAGGTCCAGAAGTCTCGACGTCGACGGAAACATAAAGCTCATCAGGGTTCATGTCATATCCTTTTTGTGTAGTTGCCAGATCACGCTCAAGCTCGTAACCATGTGACGGTGGAAAGGCGGCAAAGCCATTGCCCCATTTTTTGCTGTTGCACTCGCTATCCGGCGTTCGAGCAGCGGCAGTGCATGTCTACCGGAGGAGTGCACGTTCCTTTGGTCAGCTCTGCGCCCGAGCATAATGATGTGTGTCATTCTCTAATCGCGGATGAGGGCCGGACAATCATGAGCGAGCGTTGGATAGTCAAGTGCCATAATACTGAGGACGGTACTGGCGACATCATCATTGACCTACCTCCAGAGTTGCTTGACCAAATGGGGTTAGGTGTTGGGGACGACCTGGAGCTAACGGTAGCGGATGGCACATTAGTGCTGACGCCCATGGACAACGCAGCATCAGTGCGGCCCATGTTTGCTGGCGTCCTGCGTCATGATGCCTATCATGCTTACCGCACGCGTCTGGAGGCGCTTCTTCATATCTCCGTCAATGCTTCGGATCTGGACATTCACGACATGATTGTAGCTGGCTTCTCGGCCAGCCTGATCAAGGTGCTTTGTGATGATGGAACCCTAAGCGACGAAGAACGCGACAGAATAATTCAACCCAAAGTGCTCAAAACAAAATTGGCAGCCAATCAGCTTTTAACGTTGCATGAGAGTGACCACCTGTTCCGGTTTGGACACATTACCGCCATGGCCGAGGTGATCTTCGGTGACAAAGGGAAGGCCAAACAATGGCTTTCGAAACCCAAAGCCCGTTTTTTGGGAGAAAGCCCATCGGCGATGGTCACTACATCTCACGGCACACATCTAGTCGAAGAAATGCTGATTCAGGTGTCTGAAGGCATGTCATTTTAATCCAGCCGCAGCCGGTAGAATCAACCCAAGCGAGTACGCGATCGCAGCTGGCATTGTTAAGGCGGCGCGCTCCGTTAACTCGGGTGCCCACGGAATTGCTGAATATTTTTCCAACCTATCTTCAGATGGAGCGCTGATTCACTCGTTTCGACAGCTCTTCAGCCGACTCTTTGCGTTCCGAGTAACGGTCTACCAAGTAGTCCTGACGGTCACGCAATAGCAGGGTGAACTTCATCAGCTCCTCCATCACGTCGACCAGGCGATCGTAGTAGGACGAAGGATTCATACGTCCATTCTCGACAAACTCGGTAAACGCTTTGGGCACTGAAGACTGATTGGGGATCGTCACCATGCGCATCCAGCGACCCAGTACCCGCAACTGATTCACCACGTTGAAAGACTGAGAGCCGCCGCACACCTGCATAACGGCCAGAGTTTTACCTTGGGTCGGACGCACTGCGCCCATCGCCAATGGCACCCAGTCGATCTGAGCTTTAAAGACGGCACTCATCGATCCATGACGCTCCGGAGAACACCACACCTGCCCTTCAGACCACTGCATTAGCTCGCGTAGTTCCGCGACTCTGGGGTGGGTATGCCAGCCAGCATCGAGCCAGGGAAGCCTATCGTTGGTCGGTGGATGTCACCGTGTATGTCGACCCGTCAGTGCACCGACAAGGGGTTGGTCGTGCGCTTTATCAGCAGCTTCTACCAGTCCTAGAGAAACAGGGGTTTCATGCAGCCTATGCCGGCATCGCCTTACCCAACGCGGGAAGCATAGGTATTCATGAAGCGCTAGGCTTCACCCACATCGGCACCTACCCTGAGGTTGGGTACAAACACGGCCAATGGCATATTGTGGGTTACTGGCGCAAACCACTTGGTACGGCGACGCCGCCAACAGAAATCATTCCCTTCAGCGACTTAAAGGGAGAGTAGAGACACAAGATGGGATATGACCCTGTTGCTATTCGTCGGTATCGGAACCAGGTAATCAGTTGGGAGCTAAGCTGATAGATGGTTCTCGCTCAAGTCGGATTACAGATCGGCCGGAGGAACGAATGAATTTGGCAGGGTTTGCCTCACTGCTTTCCGCAGGCGAGAAGATAAACGGGTGCCTACTCGCTGACACCGATGCCGTGGCGCTCGCCAACCTACATTTTCCTTCCCGTGCCTATTGTCTTGTTGCTGATTGGGCAATATTGGATATCGAAGTATCAACGCGTCAGCGAAAAGCCATTACTGACAGAGGGCTAACCCCTGCTCTGGTTTACGCTTTGACCGTTATCCAAGATAGTAAAGGTCGTTTTCCACCCGGTGACTGGGTAAGAACCACGTTGGCTGTTTCTTTCACTCAAGGGTGTCTGTTTGAGACGAAGAATACGATTTATGTATTGATGGGTTCCGGTCGAAGGCTGAGCACAGATCTCGACATCGCACTTAGCATGTGTTGAGTCGTTGGAAATACGAGTGCTCATGTGTCAGCTGGGTTCACTGTGCGAAATTGCACTCCACTTGACCACCTGATTGCATCGGTACTGACCACTTGTTTGCATTGCAGTTGACTAGGCGTTTGCATTCGATCAGACCACCGATTGCATCGAATTTGACCAGCAAGCTTAGTAAACATGATCGGTAAAGAGCTACCCATTGCTGCCGCTGGCGACAGGCAGTCATCGGCCGATTCTGTTGAAAAAGACGGCTTCGAATTCCACGGAAGAAAAGTACGCGCCTGAGATTGAAGTCTGTTTTTTGCGCAATAGGTTCAGGACTCGGATTTCACGTAGCAACATGCAAAAGAGGTGTTTTCACCCACCAGTAACCGCGTCGCCTGATAAGCCCAATCACATTTGTTAACCGTTTATTTAACGTTTTTTTCTCATTCACGGCTCTACATTCGCCGCGCTTCAACATGCAAATGATTCCTATTGGTCGAGTCGCAATCGACAACCCACTGGCTTCCCGTGTACCCATAAAAAACGGAGCATTCAACGTATGGCTTCCCGTCTACCGTCTTTCCTCACTAAAGCCCTTATCGCCACCGCATTGGTCGGCGCCGGGCAGGTGTATGCCGCCGAAACGGCCGGCATCGTGGTGTACAACGCCCAGCACGAAAGTCTGACCAAGGCCTGGGTTGAAGGCTTCACCCAGGAAACCGGGATTCCGGTCACCATCCGTAACGGCGACGACACCGAGATGGGCAACCAGATCGTGCAGGAAGGCGCCGCCTCCCCGGCCGATGTGTTCCTCACCGAAAACTCCCCGGCCATGGTGCTGGTAGACAATGCCGGGCTGTTCGCGCCGGTCGCGGCGGCCACCCGGCAACAGGTGGACGCCGCGTACCGCCCGGCCCATGGCAAGTGGCTGGGTATTGCCGCGCGCTCCACGGTATTTGTGTACAACCCGTCCAAACTCAAAGAGGCCGACCTGCCGAAATCCCTGATGGACCTGGCCTCGGCCAACTGGAAAGGCCGCTGGGCCGCCTCGCCGGCCGGTGCCGACTTCCAGGCCATCGTCGCCGCCGTACTGGAACTCAAGGGCGAAGCCGCGACCCTCGATTGGCTCAAGGCGATGAAAGCCAATGCGACCATCTACCGTGGCAACAGCGCCGTGCTCAAGGCCGTCAACGCCGGCCAGGTCGACAGCGGCGTGATCTATCACTACTACAGCTTCGTCGACCAGTCCAAGACCGGCGAAAACAGCAAGAACACCCAACTGCACTACTTCAAGCACCAGGACCCTGGCGCGTTTGTGAGCATCTCCGGCGCCGGGGTACTGGCTTCCAGCAAACATAAAGAAGAAGCCCGGGCATTCTTGAAATGGATCACCGGCAAAGACGGCCAGGCCATCCTCAAGGACGGCAATTCGTTCGAATACGCCGTGGGCCAGGGCGCGCAATCCAACCCCAAACTGACCCCGCTGGAACAGCTGGACGCGCCGAAAGTCGACGCCTCCAAGCTCAACAGCAAAAAGGCGGTGGAGTTGATGACCCAGGCCGGGCTGCTCTGATTGTTGCCTGATGCTGCGGCCCAGGCGCTGACGGCGCCGGCGCAACACCGCGTTCACGGCCTGTTCAAAGGCCGTGGGGGAAGGTGGGTCACGAGTTTGTCGGTGCTGGTGTCGCTGTTGGCACTGCTGCCGATTGCGTTTGTGATCGGCGTGTCCTGGCAAATCGGCTGGGCGCAGATCGAAGCGCTGGTGTGGCGCCAGCGTGTGGGTGAACTGTTGGTCAACACCGTGCTGCTGGTGGTGATCACCCTGCCCCTGTGCATGCTACTGGGTATTGCGCTGGCGTGGCTGACCGAGCGCACCGACCTACCGGGGCGGCGGCTGTGGTCGCTGTTGGCAGTCGCGCCGCTGGCGGTGCCGGCGTTTGTACACAGTTACGCGTGGGTGAGCCTGGTGCCTTCGATACACGGCTTGCCGGCTGGCGTGCTGGTGTCGGTGATTGCCTATTTCCCGTTTTTGTACTTGCCGGTGGCGGCGACCCTGCGCCGGCTCGACCCTGCGATTGAAGATGTAGCCGAGTCCTTGGGCCTCAAGCCGTGGGCGGTGTTCTGGCGCGTGGTGTTGCCGCAGTTGCGCTTGGCGATCTGCGGCGGTGCGCTGCTGGTGGGCCTGCATCTGCTGGCCGAGTACGGCCTGTACGCGATGATCCGCTTTGACACCTTCACCACCGCGATCTTCGATCAGTTCAAATCCACCTTTAATGGCCCGGCGGCCAATATGCTCGCGGCGGTGCTGGCCCTGTGTTGCCTGGCGATGCTCACCGCCGAGTCCGCCGCACGCGGCCAAGCCCGCTATGCGCGGGTCGGCTCCGGCAGCGCCCGAGAGCAGCGCATCGTGCGCATGAGCCCGCGCACCACCCTGCTCGCCCTGGGCCTGCAAAGCCTCACCTGCGCGCTGGCCCTGGGCGTTCCGCTGGTGACCCTGGGCCAATGGTTGATCGCCGGCGGCCGCGAGGTCTGGCGCTTCAACGAACTGCTGCCGGCGCTGGAGCAAACCGTATTGCTGGGAGTGGCCGGCGCGGTGCTGACCACCTGCGCGGCGGTGCCGATTGCGTGGCTGTCGATCCGTGCGCCGGGGCGCTTGCAGCGCATTCTGGAGGGCTGCAACTACATCACCAGTTCGTTGCCGGGCATCGTGGTGGCGCTGGCCTTGGTCACGGTGACCATCCACTTCGCCCGGCCGATCTACCAAACCACTATTACCGTGCTGCTCGCCTACCTGTTGATGTTCCTGCCACGGGCCCTGGTGAGCCTGCGCGCAGGCATCGCCCAGGCGCCGGTAGAGCTGGAAAACATGGCCCGCAGCCTCGGCCGCTCGCCGGGCCGCGCCCTGTGGCTGATCACCCTGCGCCTGGCCGCACCCGCCGCGGCTGCCGGAGCGGCGCTGGTGTTCCTGGCCATCGCCAACGAGCTGACTGCCACCTTGCTGCTCGCGCCCAATGGCACGCGCACCCTGGCCACCGGCTTCTGGGCGATGACCAGCGAGATCGACTACGCCGCCGCCGCGCCTTACGCGCTGATCATGATCCTGTTGTCACTGCCGTTGACCGGCCTCCTCTACATCCAATCCAAACGCACGGCAGGCCGATGAACGCCCTTGAACTCCACTCCCTCTGCAAATCCTTCGGCAGCCAGCGCGCCTTGGCCGACGTCAGCCTGTCGGTGCCCACCGGCGGGCGCACGGTGATCGTCGGGCCCTCCGGCTCCGGCAAGACCACCTTGTTGCGCATGATCGCCGGGTTTGAATTCCCCGACAGCGGCAGCCTCACACTCAACAGCCAGGTCCTGGTGGACGCCACCCACGCCGTGCCGGCCCATCAGCGCCAGATCGGCTATGTGCCGCAGGATGGCGCACTGTTCCCGCACATGACGGTGGCCGACAACATCGGCTTTGGCCTGGCGACCAAGGGCGAGGCGCACCACAGCCGTATCGCCGAGCTGATGGACAGCGTGGCCCTCGACGCCAATATGGCGCGGCGCTGGCCCCATGAACTGTCCGGAGGCCAACAGCAACGGGTGGCGCTGGCCCGCGCCCTGGCGCAACAGCCACGCCTGATGCTGCTGGACGAGCCGTTTTCGGCGCTGGACACCGGCTTGCGTTCGGCCATGCGCAAGATGGTCGCGCGGCTGCTGAGCGATGCCGGCATCACTACCATTCTGGTGACCCATGATCAGGCGGAAGCACTGTCATTTGCCGACCAATTGGCGGTGATGCGCCAGGGCCGCCTGGTGCAGTCGGGCCACCCGATGGAGATGTACCAGTACCCGGCCGATGAGCAGACCGCGCTGTTTCTCGGGGATGCGGTGGTGCTGCCCGCGCGTATCCAGGCCGGCTGGGCCGACTGCGACCTGGGGCGGATCCAGACCAACAGCCCGCTGAGCCACGACACGGCGCGGATCATGCTGCGCCCCGAGCAGGTGCACCTCAGTGCCACCGGTTGCCCTGGCGTGGTGACCGAGCGCGAGTTCGGCGGCAACACCTGCACGCTGACCGTGGCGTTGCACGCTGACCCGAGCCATATGATCCTGGTGCGCAGCGCCGGCCTGCTGGCGCCACCGGCCGGCAGCGCGGTGCACCTGTCGACCACGGGCACAGCCCACGTGCTGTTTGGATAAAAAACCCGGCCCTCAGTCTCAGCTAAGTCTCGTGCCGTACCTTCTCCCTTGCGCCAACCGCCGCGCGGTCAAGGAGAGGTAATCCCGATGAATGCCACAGCAGCCCGTTGGCTGAACAAAGTACCCGAGGTGACGCTGTCATTCTGGGTGATCAAGATACTGTCCACCACCGTCGGCGAAACCGGCGCGGATTACCTCGCGGTGGATGCCGGCTTCGGCGCCGGCCCCACCAGCCTCGGCATGGCCGCGCTGCTGGGGCTCGCGCTGTTCGGCCAGCTGCACACCAAGTCCTACACGCCGTGGATCTACTGGCTGACCGTGGTGCTGGTGAGCATCGTCGGCACACAGATCACCGATATCCTCACCGATAAACTCGACGTCAGCCTGTATGCCAGCACGGCGATTTTCTCGGTGCTGCTCGCGCTCAACTTTATGCTTTGGTACCGCACCGAGCGCAGCCTGTCGATCCGCGACATCGTCACCCCACGGCGCGAATGGTTCTACTGGACCACAGTGCTCTGCACCTTCGCCCTGGGCACTGCCGCCGGCGACCTGGCCACCGAGGCACTGGGCCTGGGTTTCACCCTCGGCGCGGTGATTTTTGCCGGCCTGATCGGTGTTGCCCTGCTGGCCTGGCGCCTGGGCGTCAACAGCGTGCTGACCTTCTGGATCGCCTACATCCTCACCCGCCCCTTCGGTGCTTCGCTGGGCGACCTGCTCACCCAGGCCAAGACTTATGGCGGCCTAGGCATGGGCGCCAGCTGGACCAGCGCGCTGTTCCTGTTCGTCATCGTTCTGCTGGTGGCCGTGGCGCAATTCAGCATCGGCAACCGCAAACCCCTTACTCATTGAACCCAAGGACATCACCATGCTTAACCTCAGAAACCTGATCCGCCACGTCGCGATTATTTCCGCCATCGGCCTGCTGAGCATCGCCACTGGCTGCTCGAAACCTGCCGATAAACCCAAGGACGCAGCCAGTGCCGGCTCAAGCAGCAGCCAGCGCCAGGCCTCGAAACTAGGGGACCTGTCGGAGTTCCGCAACATTGCCGTGGACGTGTCGGCCCTGGTCTCCAAGCACGACCTGGCCGGCGCCAAAGCCCGCATCAAGGACCTGGAAAGTAGCTGGGACAGCGCCGAAGCCGGGATCAAGCCGCGTGCCGCCAGCGACTGGCACGTGCTGGATAAAGCTATCGACCGCGCGCTCTCGGCATTGCGTGACACCAGCCCGAACCAGGCCGACTGCCAGGCCGCGATGGACGACCTGCTCAAGGCCTTCGATTCGATGAAAGGCTGATAACCTGCTTCACTACACACGCGGCGATTTCCTCGCCGCGTTTGCGTTGGTGCTGGAGAGCAAGATGCGGATTCTACTGGTCGAAGACGACCCCATGATTGGCGACGCCATCCAGCGCGCGCTCAGCGATGCGAGCTATGCCGCCGACTGGGTTAAAAACGGCCTCACGGGCCTGGCCGCCCTCGACACCCACCCCTACGACCTGGTACTGCTGGACCTGGGCCTGCCCGGCAAGGACGGCCTCGACGTGCTGGACTGCATCCGCGCGCGCAACAACCCCGTGCCCCTGCTGATCATCACCGCCCGCGACAATCTCGACGACCGCCTGCGCGGCCTGGACGGTGGCGCCGACGATTACCTGCTCAAACCCTTCGACATCGCCGAACTGCTGGCACGCATTCGCGCCGTGCTACGCCGCAAGGGTGGCGCCGCCCAGTCGGTGCTGGGCAATGGCGTGGTGACCTTGGACCTGCTGAGCAAACACGCGAACACCGACGAACAGCGCGAGGTGGCGTTGTCCAGCCGCGAATTTGCCCTGCTGCAAGCGTTGCTGATCCGCCCGGGGGCGATCCTTTCGCGCAGTGAGTTGGAAGACCGCCTGTATGGCTGGGGCAATGAAGTGGAGAGCAACGCCATCGAGTTCCTGATTCACGCCTTGCGGCGCAAGTTGGGCACCCACGTGATCAAGAATGTCAGGGGCATGGGATGGATGGTTTCAAAAAGCGTTTGAGTGAGTCGGTGCAACTGCGGCTGTCGGTGACCCTGTGCCTGGCGATCCTGCTGGTGGCGTTGGTGGCCAGCATCTTTGCCTTCTTCTCTGCGTTTGAAGAGGCCCACGAACAACAGGACGCCACCTTGCGCCAGGTGGCGATGCTATACGACCGCCAGCACATGACTCTAGAGTACCCGCACGGCCCGGCCCTGGCTGATGACGACGAAGAAACCCGGGTGATCATCCAGCGCCTGGGCGACGGCCAACACGCCACGGGCGCCACCGATGAAGCCCTGCCCTTGCCGTTTCCCGCCAGCCTGGCCGATGGCCTGACCACGGTTGAAGTAGCCGGCGAAGCCTTTCGCGTGCTGGTGCACACCACCGCCCGTGGCGAGCGCATCGCGGTGGCCCAGGAGTCCGACGCCCGTGACAAGGACGCCCGTGAAGCCGCCTGGCGCAGCTTGTTGCCGTTCCTGATTCTGTTTCCAGTGCTGTTGCTAGTGGTCGGCGACCTGGTGCGCAAACTGTTTCGCCCGATTGGTGTGCTGGCGGCCGAGATCGACCAACGCGCCGAGCAGGAACTGCACCCAATCGAGGAGCAGCACCTGCCCACCGAAGTGCGCCCGTTTGTGGTGGCGATCAATCGTTTGCTGGCGCGTGTTGGGCAGTCCATGGACATCCAGCGGCGATTTGTCGCCGACGCCGCCCATGAGTTGCGTTCGCCCATGACAGCCTTGGCGTTGCAGGCTGACCGGCTGGCCGCTACCGACCTGTCGCCGATGAGCCGTGAGCGTTTTGTGCCGCTGTCCCGGGGCATCGCGCGTGGGCGCCAGCTGATTGACCAACTGCTGAGTCTGGCGGCAGCACAGTCAACCTCGGAGCGGGTGCGCACCCGCCTGTCGGTGCATGCCGTGTATCGCCAGGTACTTGAAGATCTGCTGCCGCTGGCCGAACGCAAGCAGCTCGATATCGGCATGGACGGGGCCCAGGACGTGCACGTGACCTTCAACGCGATGGACCTGTTCACCCTGGTGAAAAACCTGGTGGACAATGCCATTCGCTATACCCCGGAGGGCGGGCGCATAGACCTCTCGGTGACCCAGACCCCAGGCGCCGTACTGCTGCACATCAAGGACTCCGGCCCCGGCATTGCCACAGAGGAACAGGCGCGGGTGTTCGACCCCTTCTACCGCAGCCTGGGCACCGACGAGGCCGGCTCCGGGCTGGGCCTGTCGATCGTCAAGGCGATTGCAGAGCGCAGCGGCGCACGGGTGCAGTTGTCGTTCAGCGATACCCAAGTGCAGCGTGGCCTGTGCGTGACGGTTTGGCTGAAAGCGCTGTAAGCACCTGCGCCGAACAAAGACAATCACCACTTTTTTGACTTTTTTGCCAACATCCGCCCTAGATTGGCCTTATCAGCCCTATAGACGCCAGACAATGAAACCCTCTGACGCCACGGACGACGCGCTCCTCACCCAAGCCCGCTGCAATGGCATGCCAGGGTAGGGGGGCTTGGTTACCGCAACCTTAAAAAAAGGCCCCCACACCTGGTTCAAGTGTATGGGCCTTTTGAACATAAGCGGCGTTATTGGAAGAGGGGGACGCATGCGTTTATGACGTTAAGGGCGCTTTGGTGTGTTTCTCCGACTTCCGCCCACAAGCACATTTCAAAATTGCCAGGGTTTGACGGCGCGCTTGGGAATCAAAAGAGGTACCTCTCGATAATCAGCGCGATGAATACGATCCATGCCATCGCCAACATACTAGTAACAGCAATCCATTGCTCGCCCATGACTTCGATTCCGTTATGCGCATCTGTTTAGTGGAGAATAGCTAGGTCCCTAATTAGGTGTCTGTAGGAAATTGACCATGGGGCCTAGGATAATCAGTTGCGTCTCGATTTATGCAGCAGGACATGATCGCCTGAATAATGGGCGATCACTTCCAAAAATTTCCCAATCGGCCTCAGGTCCTGGCGATTTCAGTTTTCACCATCATGTAGCCGATTCCCAAACGATGTTCTGTCCGTACGATCAACGTCACCGATCGCCAGGATCAAAGACGACCGATCAAAAACGTTTTAAACGTAGCTCAGAAAACCTCAGCGCTCTTCGTCTGCACAGACTACCCTGACAGAGCACTCTTGAATTCTGACAAGGAAAGTCCAATGAAAAAGCAAAAATTTGTGGCTGACACCGACGCACTCATAATCAACATAAATGACGGTTTCGAGCTAAGTTTTTGGGCCGTGAAGTTCGGGGTAACTAAAGATGAGATCAGGGCTGCCGTCCGCCAGGCGGGGAATTCACTTACAGCAGTAAAGCGGCATTTCGCTCTCTCCCAGCACGCCTGACCATCCGAGACAACGATCGATAGACGTGAATGCTCTAAACAGACTTCAGTTGCGCATCAGCAATGCCACTCACTAGCCCGGTGAGGATTCTGCGTTACCAAGACGACAGACGGCACCGTAGCAAACTCAGCGTTATCAGCTAAGTATGACCTATCACGCTCAGTAACAGCGGCAAGCTGTGGCGTCCGTGATGTTCTGGATATCGAGAAAACGTGCTCGCTACGTTGGCCAAAGGAAATGTTCTTTTGCACCAACATAGGGCGCCAGTCCCATAGGACCATTTTCGGATGCCAAGGACCACCAAATCCAAATTTTATCGATGAAAATCAGTGGCTAGTATTTTCAATTTGACGGTAAAAATAGATTTGAACCGCATCACTTCAGACGCACACCGAATCCCGTTCAGCACCCACGCAATGACTGGTTTTGGCCGTTCTCTGCCGATCGTCACAACGGCGTGTGCTGGTCAAGTAGGATGCAAACGGTTGGTCAGCAAGGATGCAAATGGCTGGTCAGCGGCAATGCAAATGAGTGGTCAAGTCCATGCAATTACGCACACTGCACATGGGCTCGTTCGGTAGGAAGAGCTGGAGCGCGTAGGAATTTAAACCTGAATTCAAATTGATCAAAAAACAGGCAAAAACTCGCATCTTAAACCTATCTCAGATTAACTAATCAAGTTGCCAATATTCTTATATTTAACAGATGGTTACGTATATTTTGGTGGGTGCCTATATCTAGATAGCAGGTGCACTTGGCGATAACGTTTCTCCTGTAGCCATTTTTTTAGAGGTTCCAGGCAATGAATCCCGTCCTGTTTGTAATTGATAAAGCTCTATCGGCTGATCCGTTGACGCTAGCCTTGTGCTGTATCTTGCTTCTGAGTGCTGGTCTGCTGGTGCATGCGTGGAGGTCGAAATGAGCCAAATCGAAGTGCGCCGTCCTGTATCTGAATGGGCCAAACTGCCTGTCGATTGGATACGTGAAGGCGGACTCGTCAACTTTGCGGATGAGTCCTATTCGTTAAATTCGATGTGGTTGAAGGAAGACAAGTCTGCAAGAAACGTATGCATTTCCTCGCTCAAGCTTTACTTGGCGCTGTGCTGCCGAACAGATTTCACTACTGGAAATGCTACCGTGACTTATGAGGAGCTGATTCGGCTCACAGGCTTGTCTCGGCCAACCGTTGCGAAAGCGTTGACGCGACTGGAAACAGAGTGGCTGATTCAGCGAAAAGCGCAGGCCCTTAGGAAGGGGTCGAACATTATGATTTGCGGCTGGCTTGAAAGTAAAAGCTGGGCGAAGATTCCGAAACGCTGGCTCTACGACGGTTCGCTTGGTGCCAAGGTTCTCATGCTCTCTGAGTTCAACTTCACCAGAGCGTCATTGTCGGCATTAAAGGTGTACATCGCCTTGCTTGCGTACAGGGACTCAAATCGTGGTGGTATCGCTATGCTTTCCTACGATCGGTTAGCGCTGATTACCGGGGTCAAAAGGCACCACATCGCGGACGCAATCACTCGACTCTACGATCTGCGAATGATTTCTTTCAGGCAGGGTGACTTTTCGGAAGCATCAGATTTTTCTCGAACGAACCGCTATCTAGTTCGCGGGCTTGGTGTTCGTTGGACTAAGGCAGACGAATTTGAGATGCCTCAAAGCTCTGCTCATAAAAATCGCCCTGGTGCTGCTGATATTGCGGCAGCTAATCGTTTTGTATCAACCTCACCCAAGGTTACGTAGCGCTAAGGGCTAGTTCTCGTTTAAAGCTAAGCCTCTCGAACGGAGAAAGGAGGAAGTGTCATTGCTCGCGGGAGTTGTACTAATACCAGGCACTGTTGCTTTGCTCTGGTGACGGCATTGTAAAGTAGCCGTCTCTGCTGCTCGTCATTTCCACGAATTGCCGCAGGCCAAAGCACAATCACTAGATCAAACTCTCTGTTTTTCGCTCCATGAACGGTTAGCGCTCGAATACCGGGCCCATCTCGTGAGCTTAGACGTCGTTGGTTTGAAAATGAGTGCCGTATTGTGTCCTCCATTTCTTCGCGAAGGACATGAGTCCTTCCCTTAGTCCGGCGCACTTTCTCGAGCCAACGTACAAAGTCTTGAGTAATCGTGGCAGGTTTTTCCGCCATCAACGTGAACGCTTCCGCCAATGTGGCTTGGTCCGGCAAAGCCAGGTCGTCAATGAATGCGTCAGCAAGCTTAGTCTCCGACTCCTCCAGAATGATGTTGTAGGGGCCGTTTCCTCTGCCTGTTGTTCGGGTAGCTACCCACGTGAGGATGCCGTTGGCAAATTGCCCCATTGTTGGGGTGATAATTGCGACCCGATTCCCCCTTCTATTCCAACCAATGGCATTAGAAACGTAAGAAGCGGCGAGGGCTGGTGTGGGGGTGTGGAAAATCTTAAAAAGTCCATTTGATGCTGGAGCCTGTGCTGATCGGATGGCACCGGCTGCGGCTAGGAGATTTTGATCTGAGGTGCGCCTAGGCTGCTGCAGAAGCGCGTCGTGGCCAACAGCAGTTAACCATTCGCAAGCTGGGTTAGGACGTAGCTCCTCGATGAGACATTGAAACTCATCTGCAGCAATTAATAGGTCAACATCGGTAGCCATTGACTGCACTATCCGCAATCGGTTTGGCGTGAGATCTTGTGCTTCATCCACGACCACGATGGGATACGTCGCGGCGATCCAGCGGACAACGATATCGTGAGACAGGAGATCTGCCGCGACCTGGCACACCGCCTCATAATCATTCACTCTTGGATGCCCCATTCCCAATTGTGTGATCAGTGCTTGCCATCTACTGACGATTCTCCAAGCGAATCCATCGATTGTTGTGCACTCGTACTGCCGACGTAGAAGGTCGACATCGCCCAATCGATCGTCCAAACGCCTCCGCGACCCATGCATAAAGGTCAACGCCAAAACTTTTTGAAACGCCTGTAGAGGCTGTCTTTCCAATCTCGCGGCTAGGTTTGCCATTAACTGATGAGTCTTTCCACAACCCGCCGCGCCGGAAAAAGATTGAATTGTCATGGTTGGAATACCCAGACACCATCTGGGTCGGCGGCGAAATGGGCGCTAGCAGTTCCCGCGCACGCCATAGCCAAACAGCTGAACAACTCTGCTGCTCTGGCGCGACAGAGAGGTGAGTTAACTATTGCGTCTGCCACCGACTCATAGCAGATCACGTCCACTTTCTTATTTTTTAGATGGGTGACGATGTCAGATACAGTCGAGGGAGCAACCTCAGTCAACTCCGTAAGCCTCCGGACAACTTCGTCTTCATCCGCAGCCAGAATCCAGCCGATGGCGTCTTCGATCATTTCGTCGTCTGCCCACCGTATTATTGATGAGGGAGCAGTGGGCTCTGCCAGAAGGTTCGTGATGTAGCGTTTACCGTCTCTGTCACCGTCCACCAGGCAGCAGACTTTGTGATGGGTAGCTGATAGCAACTGGAACGTCTCTACCACTTTGGCATCCTCAGTGGGAACAACTCCGACCTCCAGCCCAAAAATAGATGGCATGCTCGTGGACCAACCCTCGGTCAACATCAACGGCCGCAGCACCGTTTTCAGTAACTGGAAATCAGCACGGCCTTCAGGCACCAATACACACGGGTGCATTAAAGCCGACAGGACATCCACACGACTTTGTTGAAAAAACCTCCTCTTCCAGTTCTGAGCATCTGGTAGCAACGGCTCAGCCAAAAAAGGAAGGGCCGAGAGATGGCCGTCAATATTTCGCAGAATCAATACAGAGGTAGGATCCGATACCGCTGCAATCAATGGCGAATGCGTAGTTATGAAGGTCTGGGTTGAAAGCGCTTGCACTCGTTGCACCAACTGCTGCTGTCCTGCTGGGGGCAAATGAAGCTCAGGCTCCTCCAGGGCCATTAGAAATCCCTCACCCGCTGCTGCACGTCCTCGACCTAGCTCCAGAAGTAGTAACAAACCTTGTAGGGACACCAGGCCACTTCCTTGTCTGGCAGCGGGTACTCCCAGTCCTCCAACGACAGCGAAATGTGCAGCGACAGAGTCGAGAAGCGATCGGCTATCAGTGCTCGTCACCCGCAGTTGAACAAGAGGCGCATTCGGTATGCATCTCGCTAATTCAGCGTTGACGTTCTGGATCAGAGGTGAAATTCGATCGTCGTTCTCGATCGGGGCTTCCGGGCTTCTGAGCCGATCACGCTCAGCTAAAATGGCCTCGGACGGTTGGGCTGCGGCTGCTTGTAGCGTGCGCCGGAACAGCTCACTCCCCCATGAAAAAACTTTGTCCCAGGTTCGGCTCGCTCGTACGAGATAAAACCCAATTTCTTTTATCAATCTTGGAGGAACGCCTACAGGCGAGTCCTCGGCGAAGGGATCCATCGGATTATCGTGATCGTGGAAGTAACGAACCACCTCGACCGACAGTGAGTCGCGGTCAAAATAAGCTTGAGCGCCAATTTGGCAGCAAAGCCTCGAGGCTTGTTCTGTGCGAACCGCGCTGATCGTACCGTTGGTTTCGTCCAGCCATTTAGGCACGCCTCTACCGTCTCTAAACCAATCGGTATTTTGATAAGGGTCTTCGGAAGAAAAATCTGTGATTGTGGCTACAAGTTTTATTCGGTCGGCAGGCTGGGGATCTGAACCGTAAAAGTCATGTTCGGTGAGTTCCCTGATCATCCGCTCCCTTCCTAGAAGAAGCGTCAAAGCTTCTATCACCGTAGTTTTTCCGGTGTTGTTGGCCCCGATCAGCACAGGATGGTCTTTAAAGTGGACGCTTCCTTCACGGATACCGCGGAAATTTTGGATATCCAAGATCGCTACTCTCATCACATTTCCTTTGGGCTGAACGAGCGAATAGAGAAGATTTTCTTCCTGGGTGCCGAACCGCTTCGGTCTCCGAGATAGTGAATATAGGAGATATTCGGGCCAGTCCCACCTGCAATTGATGCAGGATTAGGAGGCAGGTTTGAATCGATTTCGCAGACACCACTTCCCTGTGATGCCTCGTTCTAGCTTGAGTCTGCGAATTTTTCCTTTGCTTGGTGAACCGCCATTCAGGTTGGTAGTGGACACCGACGAACGAACAGCCACCACCGATAGAGGGCTTATCCCTGCCCTGGTTTATGCATTGACCGTTATCCAAGATAGTAAAGGCCGTTTTGCACCTGGTGATTGGGTCAGATCAACGTTGGAGGTTTCCTTCACCCACGACTGCTTATTTGAGACGAAAAACACGGTTTATGTGCTTATGGGAGCAGGCCGTCGGTTGCGCACAGATTTAGACATCGCACTGAGCTTGTGCTGAAGACAGCAGCTTATGGGCTCTCCCTTCATGACTGCTTACTTCTAGCTCTTCGTGTCAAACTATGTTGTGAGCAATCGGTCCCTGTATTTCAAGCGCAGCCCATCTGGGTCAATCTATGTTGCTGTTATCTTTACCCCGAATCATCCTACAGACCCCGATTTATGCGAGGGGGTGTGTCAAACTATGTTGTTGGTACCCAACCGGGTCTCCAGGCCCCCGCGAAAGGACGCGCCTTCGATGAACACCCCCTCGCAAATCCACGAGCGTTTGAACAACCGCCGATTCACCGTCGCCAACAACACCCACGGGCTATCCGGCGCGGGCACGGTGTTTCATTACCTGGTTGAGGGCGATGCGGTTTCCGGTACGTACCAAGGCGGTCGAATTCGCTTGGGTACGCAGGTTGGGCGCGTCACAGGTCCAGACTCTATCGAGCTGTTGTATCAGTGCCTGACGCTGGAAGGTGAACTGCTGGCCGGCTGGTCGCGAGGCATCGTCGGTGTGGATGCTGTCGGGCGTACCACGCTGAGTTTCGTGTGGGGGTGGTTGTCGGGGGCGACAGGAGGTGGGGAGTCGAACTATGTGGAGATTGCAGAGGGTGATGGCCACACCTAAGGCACAAACTCCACCCTCAACCCCCGGCTCACACTCCGTCCCTGATCATCACTGACCCGCAACCGATACTCGCCTGATTTGCCCGGCCGCCAGTTCAAGGTGGCTTGTGGCGGGCCCTGGCCGATCAGGCTTTGGTCGGCGAACCAGTAAAGCGTCGTCGCATCGCTGGCCGCATTCGCGTTCAGCGGGATGCTTTCCTGGGGTTGGGACAGGCGCAACTGATAACTCACTTGCGTCAGGGGCGAGCGGATCTGTGGGGCTTCGCTCTGGTCGCTGATGCGGTTGGGCTGGCAGTTTTTCAGCACGTTGGGCGGCGTGCGCCGAGGCAGGCCGGCGGCGCGGTACAGGCGTTGCACGTCGCTGGGCCAGAATTCGAAGACTTCTTCGCGGGTGTACTGCGGATCGAACGGCGGGCAGGCGGCCTTGCCGGTGCGGGTGTCGATCAGCACCGGGCGGTGCAGGTTGGACACGCGAATCGGCGAGACGCCGGGGATGTACCAGGTCTTGCGGGTTTGCGGGCACCAGCGGTTGGGCAACTCGCCGGATGCGGCGCAGACGTCGATGCGCACCAGCCCGGCGGGCGGCTTGTCGGGCTTGATGACGGTGTTGGGCAAGGCCAGGGGCAGGGCATCGGCGATGCGGAAAAACAGCGGCGCGGCGGTCTTGGCGCCAATAAACGCGGGGTTCGGGCGACCGTCGAAGTTGCCCACCCACACCACCAGCACATAGGGGCCCACCAGGCCGGCGCTCCAGGCATCGTGAAACCCCCACGAGGTACCGGTCTTCCAGGCAGTGCGCCAGTGGCGGCCGGGCAGGCCATCCGGGCGCGGGTTGCGTCGCAGCATGTCGCGCACCATAAAGGCGGCCTGGGGCGTGAGCAGCGCCGCTCCGGTGGTTTGCGGCTGTTCCTGTAAATAGCGCAAGGGTCGCAAATGACCGTCACCGGCCAGCATCACGTACAGCCGCGCCAGTTCCTCCGGGGTCATCTCACCCCCACCCAGCGCCAGCGCCAGGCCGTAATGGCTCTCGTTGCGCAGGCCCTTGATGCCCGCCTGTTGCAGTAATCCGTAGAGCGAGGGCGATTTCACCTGGCTGGCCAGCCACACGGCCGGGATATTACGGCTACGGATCAACGCATCGCGCGCCGTCAGTGGCCCGACAAAACTGCCGTCGAAATTTTCCGGTTGGAAGTAGCCGAAACTACTGGGCAGGTCCTTGAGGATGCTCATGGGGTGGATCACCCCTTGGTCCAGCGCCAGCCCATACAGAAACGGCTTCAGGGTCGACCCAGGCGAGCGGCGCGACAGCACGCCGTTAACTTGGCCGTGGATGCCTGTGGATAAATAATCCGCCGAACCCACCAGCGCCTTGACGCTCTGGTCGCGACTGTCGATCAGGATGGCGGTGGCGTTTTCCACACCGGTGCTGCGCCGCTCGGCGATAAACCCGCTGATCAGGCGCTCGAGCAATTGCTGCAAGGGCAGGTTGAGGGTGCTGTTGAGTTCGTTACCCGGTTGAGACGCGAGCAGTTGTTCGCTCAGGTGCGGTGCCAGGAACGGAATCTGCTGGCGGTTGCGTGCTTCCAGGGGCAAGTCCAGCAAACTGTCGTTACGCACGTCCTGTGGATAAGTACTCCGCCAGTCATTCATCAAGCGCAGCCGTGCGTTTTGCAGCGAGGGGCCGAAGCGCGCACGCCTTCCCGGCTGTTGCGGGATCACTGCCAGCGCCAGGGCCTCGGATAACGAAAGCTGCGCCGCTGACTTGCCAAAATAGATGCGACTGGCCGCCTCCGCGCCTTCGATATTGCCGCCCATGGGGGCCAGGTTCAGGTAGGCCTCCAGGATGTCGTGCTTGCTGTAGCGCGCTTCCAGCCACAACGCCAAGGCCATCTGCTGCAATTTGCCCGGCACCTGGCGCGTATTGAGGTCCCACAGGCGCCGCGCCAGTTGCATGCTCAAGGTCGAGCCACCCTGGCGCTGCCCGCCGCTGTAGGTGGCCATGGCCGCGCGCAGCAGCGCCGGGGGATTGATCCCCGGGTGCCAATAGAAATTGCGGTCTTCCTTGAGCAGCAAGGCTTCGACCAATGACGGCGAGATCCGCTCCAGCGGCAGCCAGAGGCGGTATTGCCCATCATCCGCCAGGGTCATGCGCAGCAGCGAGCCATCATCCGCCAGCACGACCCTGGAGGACGTTACCGCCTGTTCCAGCGGGGCATGGGGCCAAAGCCGCAACCCCGCCAGTACCACCGCCGCTGCGAGCAGCGGCGTCAGGCACTTAAGGCTTGGTAATTTCAAGCTGGCCTACTTTGCCACGCCCTTGCAGGGTGGTTTCGTACATACCTTCGGCGTAGGCCGGTGGTGTATTGAAGGTGCCGGCGTTGGTGGCGCGCACGCGGTAGACGAAGGTGCCTGCATCGCGCAACGCGGTGCCGTACAACACCACCCGATCATCGCGTACATCCACATAATTCGGCTGCCAGTTGCTCAACTCGGTCTCGCCGATCGGCGCTTGCCAGGTGTCGGCTTCCTGGTTGTCTTCGACGTATTCAGACTCTTCGCCTTCACCTTCGCTGTCCTCGCCGCTGGCGGTTTCCGGCTCCGGCGGCAAGTTATACACAGGCTCGACGCCACCGGGCAGCAGGTCAACCACGGCCACTTGCTGCACCTGATCGCGATCCGTTGCGCGCAGGCGCAGGCGTACGAGGAATTCGTCGCCCACCGCGACCTTGCTCACCGGCTCGCCTTTGAGGTCAAGGTACTCGTGGATGATTTCCAGGCCGTTGTTGATGGGCTTGAGCTTGGCGCCCTTATCGAAACCGGCTTCGCTGAGCATGTAGAACGCTGCCGGGCCTTCGGTTTTTTCCATCAGCAGTTTTTGCGTACCCACGGGCACGGCGGCACGCGGTGGCTGGCCGGCCATCTCCAGTAATTGTTGCTGTTTGTCACCCAGCCACGCGGTGGCCTTGAGGGTCATGTCGCTTTGCGCGCGCTGGCCATAGTTGTCCAAGGCCCGCAGGAGCAGGGCGGCCGAGAGTGAGTTGTAGCGCTGTTCATTCAGGCGCTTGCCGAGTTTATCCAGCAACGCCGTAGGTACCTCGTCAAGCAGCTCGGGGAAGTGCCGAGCCAGCAGGTGCAAGTGTTCGGCATCGTGCACCAGCGGGTCGTAATAAAGGCCGTCGCTGTCCCACTTATCCACAAGCGAACGCCATGGGATTTTGCGCAACAACGTATCGGCCTGGCGATCCTGCTTGAGCAGCTTGTAGCTGGCGGCCAGGTAGGCGGCACCGAGGTCGTTCTGCCAGCTGTCCTTGAAGGTGCTTTCGTAGCGTTCGCGGATATCGCTCAAGGCGCCACTGACGAGAATCCCCTGACGGCTCAGCAGGTAACTGGCGTAGGCACGGTTGCGCAATTCCGACAGACCTTCGCTCGGGCCGTTGGCCAGGTCCGTCAGATAGGCGTTGGCCCGCACCAACAGGTCTTCCGGTACTGGCAGCCCACGCTCCTTGGCTTCGATCAGGAAGTCGGTGGCGTACAGGCTGGCGTAGGGCGCTACATCCGGGTTGGCCGCCCATAAACCAAAGCCGCCGGCCTGGTTCTGGCGTTGGCGCAGCATGCGCACCGCGCTGCCGAAGGCTTGCTCGGCCTCTGGCGCCGTACCGCCCCAGATCAACGCTGGCATGGCCTTGGACACCAGTTGTTCGGTGCAGGCATAGCCATAATCATCCAGGTAGTGCTTGAGGCCATTGGCCCATACTAACGGGGAGGCCGCCACACCCACCTGTACATCGCGCAGTTGGTTGAACAGTTCGCGGGTGGGCTTGAGCTCTTTGCTGGCGCTGTCGAAACGTCCCAGGCTCAGGGCCACGCGATGCTCACTCAGGGGGCGGATCGACGTGGTTTCCGCCACTTGGATACGCTTGCCGTCCGGCAGCACCGCGACAAAGCGCAGATCCGCCGAGCCGAGGTGCTCGCCGACCTTGATCTTGAACTCGGCGGTACCCTCCTTGCGCGGTTGCAGTGACAAGGTCGTGCCCTTGCCGCCCTGGACTACCAGTCCGTCGCTGGTCTGCACTTCAAACTTCACATCCGCCGCGGCATCCAGGTTGCTGAACACCCCGGCACTCACGTTGAACACATCCCCCGGCGCGACAAAGGCCGGTACGTTGGGGGTAATGACGATCGGCCCGCGGACTTCGGTGTTGGCCTCGCTGACACCGACGCTGTCAGCATCCACGGCCACCGCAAACAGGTGCAGCTTGCCATTGAAGCTGTCTGGCACCTGGTAATGCAGCACGCTTTCACCGGCGGGCAGGTCCACCAGCCCGGACCACCAGGCCACAGGCGGCTGATGTTTGCGCTTGAACGGGTTGAGGTGATTGGCCAGGGCGCCTTCGGTATCGCCACCGGGCGCGGCCCCACTGAGCAGGCGGCTGAATTCCGGCAGGATCAGGTCAAGGATCTGACTGGTGCCGACCTCCAGTGCACGTTTCTGGAAGAAGAAGCCCAACGGGTCCGGCGTCTGGTAGCGCGCTACTTGCAGGATCCCTTCGTCTACCGCGTAGACCACCGCCCGGCCCGGGCGGTCGGCGGTGACCTTGATATCCAGGGTCTGCCCCGGCTCGATCTTCGCCGGGCCTTCCACCTTCAGCGCCATGCGCCGTGCGTCGAGGTTGATGCTGAACGGCACCACGCCATAGGACAGCGGGCTCATGTACACCTCGGCCGAACCCATGTCGCGTACAAACTGCACGTTGACGTAGGCATTGCCCTCAAGCCCTGCGGGAACGCGGATATGTTGCACGCTGTTGGTGCTGTCGGCCTTGAACCATTGCTGGGTATAGACCTTGTCGCGTTCGATGGTGATCAGGCCCGCACCGGTATACGGGGCACGAATGCTGATCGCGATCTCATCCCCGGTGGCGTAGCTGCGTTTATCCAGGCGCAGTTGCAGCTCGGCGTTGCGTTCCAGGGAGCGCGAAGTGTTGCCACGCCCGGCCACGCTGTAGTCGATCTGGTTGAGCAGGTTGCCGTTGGCATCCTTGAGTTGCAGGGTGAAATCGCCCGGCGTGGCGGTGTTCAGTGTCTGCTTGGCGCCTTCCTGGGTCATGACCACCGGCGAGGCCGGCTGGCTGATGTTCTTGATGCGCGACTCGTATTTGTAGGTGCCGTTGGACTGCTTGACCAGCACCGAGACGTAGCGGTGCTCGACCACTTCGCTGGTCAGGCCATCCACCGCCAGCGGCGTGAGGTCCGGCGCCACGGCCAGCCAGTGCACCTGGCGGGGAGCGTCTTTGGCGACATACGACAGTGAGTCCTGACTTTTCACACCGACCAGATAGGGCGCGGACGACACCAGCAACGCACTTTGCGCCGCCACGTTACGTCCACCTTCGGCTTCAAATACCTGGGTCATCACTTGCAGGCGGTAGGTGCTGTTGGCAAAGCGTTGCAGGTTGAGGTCAAGCAGCGCCTGGCCGTTATCGTCGACGGTGGTCTCGGCCAGGTCTTCGGTGCTGGCCTCGTCCAGCGAGTTGTTGAGGCGGAAGCGATAATCGGGGTAGCGATCGAAGGCGGCCAGCGTCGGGCTCAGGGACATTTTCGCGGTGACGCGACGGCCGGACGCCGGGGCCCCGAACAGGTGCATCGCGGTGACTTTGGCCACCACCTGGTCCGGTGGAATCCAGCCCAGCACCGGGGTGTCATGCAGGCTGAGGCTGACCTTCATACGGTCCGGCTCGAAATCGCGAACCTTGAAGCTGACGCTGCCCAGGTCTGTGCGGGTCTGCTTCTGGCCGATCAACTGCAAGGTGGCGGTGTAATCCCCGGCGGGGGCGGTCTCGCTGCTGGGGAAATCAAAGGCTTCAAAGCCGCTGGTGGACAGCTTCAGCGGTTGGCGAATCACTTCCAGGCCGCGTGGGTCGGTGATCTGCAGTTCCACCGGCAGGCCCTGCAGGGCGCCTTTCCAGTTGCCGCTGCGTACGATCATGCCCAGGTGCGCGGTTTCACCGGGCCGGTACAGGCCACGGTCGGTGAACAAGTAGGCGCTGAGACGATCGATCGCACCGTCCTCTTCCAGGCCGCCGACATCGAAGCGCGATAGATCCAACTGCTGGGACTGACGGGCAATCGGCAGGAAGGATTGGTCATTGCCACGGCTGACCACATACATCAGCGGCGTTTTCTCACGGCGCAGTTCATCGAGCTTGGCGAAATGCGCGTGGCCTTCGTTATCGGTGTGGCCGCTGGCGACCGGCAAACCGTTACGCCCGATGATATCGACCTGGGCGTCGGCGACCGGCGAGCCATTGCCGATGGACTGTACATACACATCATGGCTGCCGTCGCTGGAGCGTTTGGCGATGATCCCCAGGTCCGTGACCACGATAAAGCGCAGGTCGCTGGTACTGCTGCGCGAATAATCGAAGGTGCGTTCGGCCGGTTCATCCTGCGGGCTGAGCTTGAGCACGAAGATGCCGCGACGACCGCCGTTGGCGGTGAGGTAATGGCTGAGGTCGACGTTGTCATAGACGGTTTTCGCCGGGTCATTGGACGACAGCGCAATATCCAGCGCCTGACGCTCGACCATGCGATCGAAATACTCGTTGCCGAAGTTAGGCCGGGCGAAGCTGCCGCTGCTTTGGTCGACCAGATGCTGCAATTGGTTGGGCAGCAGGCGCGCGATTTCCACATGGGCACCCGGCACGCCACGGGCCATGAAACCCAGGCGTTTTTCGCCGTTGAGGCTGAGCAGGGCGCCGTCGGAGAGGAACTGCAAGGTGCGCGGATACGCCGGCATGCTGATCAGGGACGCTGTGGGGTTTTTCGCCAGGTAGCCGCCGATGGCTTCCAGGTTGGCGGGCACTCGCACATACAGCGCTCGGCCGGCCGGGGCCTTGAACTTGAAGGCGTGCAGGGTGTTGAGCGGCTCGACGCTGGGCACGTGGGTCAGGTTGACCTTGGTGCTGCGGGCGAGCAGGGCATCGTCGATATCGTTGCTGTTATAGGGGCGGGTGTCGTCCTGGGCTTTTTCCGGCAACAGCCAGGCCTGGACCTTATTGGCGATGGTGTCATCGGCTACGGCACTGGAACTGCTGAACATCAGCACCGGCTCCGGTTCGCCGCGTTCGTTGTCCACAAAGCTGACTTCGGCGCCGGTAAAGGTCAGGCGATAACGACCCGGTACGGTGACTTCCGCCACCAGCGGTGCGGTGCTGGCGTTACCGCCGTCGCGGGCCTTGATGCCTTCATCGAGCTTGGCGCTGACCGGCGTGCTTTCCAGCGGTGTTGCCAGGGCGGCAGAGCGGACGAAGGCGTTGAGCTTGGTGTCGTCGAAGGTGATTTCCGGGCGGTTAGGCAGTTGTGCATCGCGGTAGGCCAAGCCTTTTCCGAGGGCGACCGATACGCGCTTGCGCACGCTTTCTTCATCAACCGGGTGGGAAAAACGGAAGGTCGCTACCAGTTGTTTCAGGGTTGGGTTGGATGGGTCCTGGTACAGCTCGTTTTGCGCCAGGCTGGCGCGGAACGGCTGGGTGGAGAATTGGCTGCTGTACTGGCTGAGCAACACGCCGTCGGCCAGCAGGCTTTTCTTCGCCAGGTCGAGGGTGTAGTGGGCGTCAACGGGCCAGTCTTTTTCCGGCACAAACACCAGGCTGCGATCATCCGACCAACGCCACGTGCCCGCTATCGCGGGCTTGAGGCTGATGCCCTCGCTCACGGGTTTGCCGATGGCGGCCAACGGTGCCACGGATTCGGCAAAACGCACCTGCAGGTTATCCACAACCGGTGGCTGCTGGGTGTAGTCGGTCAGGTTGGGTTTATGCAGCGAATAGCCCACGGTGTGGGGCTGCGGCAGGTGGGTGTACCAGTGCCAGCCATAGAAAGCCGCGGCGGCCAGCAGCACCAGGCCCAATACGCCGGCACCGGCCTGGCGCGGATAAGCGCGGGCTTTGTTGCCCAGGTTCGCCAGGCCGCGGCCAATGGCACGCAGCCATAGCGGCGGATGCCATTGACCGAAAACGGCCCCCACCACAGTCAGAAACACACCGACAACACGGCGGCTGATGGCTTTGAGCGAATCGAACATGGTGAGCATCCCTGGCTAAGTGCGGCGTATCTTACACGCGTCTTTGATACAAAAGATGACACCGATACGCCGCACGGCGGGGATGTTTACCGGGTCAGCGGGGCCCCTCCCACATTTTGATCGTCATTGGGCTTGAGAGGGGCGTGGGTCAGGTCCACCAGTAGCGTACGAGGTGAAAGAAGATGGGGGCGGCGAAACACACCGAATCCAGCCGATCCAGCATGCCGCCGTGGCCTTCGATCATATGGCCCCAGTCCTTGACCCCGCGGTCGCGCTTGATTGCCGACATGACGATGCCGCCGGCGAAGCCGAGCAGGTTGATCAGCAGGGCGATCAAAAACGACTGCCATGGGTTGAACGGCGTGGTCCACCACAGTGCCGCGCCGATCAGGGAGGACAGCAAGATCCCGCCGACAAAGCCTTCCACGGTTTTCGACGGTGACAGGTTGGGCGCTATCTTGTGTTTGCCGAACAGCTTCCCGCACACGTACTGCAGCACGTCCGACAGTTGCACCACGATCACCAGGTACGCGATCAGCAGCAGGTTGCGGCCTTCGTAGCCGGGGATATCGAGGGTCAGCAGGGCGGGCACGAAGGACACGCAGAACACGGCGATCATCAGGCCCCATTGCACCTTCGACGCGCGTTCCAGGAAGTGCGTGCTGTCGCCGCCGAGGGAGGCGAGGATCGGCAGCAGCAGGAACACGTATACCGGGATGAAAATGGAGAACAGGCCGTACCAGTCGGCATAGATCAGCAGGTATTGCAGCGGCAGGGCCAGGTAGAACGCGGCCACCAGGGCTGGGTAGTCGCTGCGCCGGGTGGGGATGAGGGTCAGGAATTCGCGCAACGCATAGAACGACACCGCGTAGAACAGCAGGATCACCGCGCCGGTACCCAGCCAGAAGGCAATGCCGATCACAACCACCATCACCCACCAGGCGTTGATGCGCGCGTTGAGGTTGTCGATCACCGCATTCGGCGCGCCACGGCTGCGCAGCTTGAGGATCAGGCCGATCAGCGAGGCGAGTACCAGGATCGCGCCGATCCCGCCGAACAACATCAGGGTTTGGCTAGCCATGTCAGGAGTGCTCCGGGGCGAGGGCGAGCAGGGCGTCGCGGGTACGGGCCAGGAACAGCGCCTTGTCTTCGCCTTCCTCCAGTTGCAGCGGTGCACCGAAGCTGGTGGTGCATAGCAGCGGCAGAGGCAGCACACGACCCTTGGGCATGACCCGGTTGAGGTTGGCGATCCACACCGGGATCAACTCAGCCTGTGGGTAACTTTTTGCCAGGTGGTACAAGCCGCTTTTGAACGGCAGCAGGCCGTCTTCCAGGTTGCGCGTGCCTTCGGGAAAGATGATCAGCGAGTCCCCGCCTTCCAGCGCGGTGAGCATGGGTTGCAAGGGGTTATCCACAGGGTCCTTGCGTTCGCGGTCGATCAACACGCCGTTGAATACGCGGTTGATGATGTAGCGGCGCAGTGCGCTTTTGTTCCAGTAGTCGCTGCCGGCCACCGGGCGCGTGAATTTGCGCAGGTTCTGCGGCAACGACGCCCACAGCAACACGAAATCGCCATGGCTGCTGTGGTTGGCGAAGTAGATGCGTTGCACCGGCACCGGTGCGCAGCCCAGCCACAGGCTACGAGCCCCGGTGACGGTGCGGGCCATCGAGGTAATCAGCGTGGCAACCACGGGTTCGAACATGGGGATTCCTTATCCTGCGAAAGGTAGCCAAGGGCTGGCGAGGATCACGGCCAGGGTCAGCAGCACTTGCGCGCCGAGCAGCCAGGCTTGTTTGCGCAACAGTTTGAGAGCACCGCGACGGCGTTCGGTCCAGGGTCGACCGGCGCGTTTGGGCGATTGCAGGCCGAGGCTTTGCAACGCCTGGTCGAGGTCCGGGGTGCGCTCGGTGTCGCGGGCCAGCAGGGCGAAGAGGTCGGCGTCGAAGGCTACCCGCAGCGACCAGTACTTTTGCAGCAGGCCGAGGATAATCATCCACAGGCTGAGCAACAGGCAGATGGACGAAATGCTGGCGAGCAGCAGTTGCGCCAGGCCGAACAATACCCCCAGTAATGTCAGGCCTGTGGATAACTGATCCAGCGAACGGCCGCGGCGCAGCAGGCTGGCGACGACCTGGAGTTCCATATCAGCGGGCATGGAGCAGACCCTCCAACGCTTCACGGTGAGCGGGATGCAGGACCACTTGGTCCCGCGCTGTACGAATAATAGCCAGTGCTTCATCCACCGTGGCGGCGCGCCCGCTGTGCAGCAGCCAGGCGGCCATGGCGGTGGCGCTGCGCGAGTAACCGAGGGCGCAACACACCAGCAGCGGGCCGCTGGAGCGCAGGCGTTCGATGGCGTGTGCCGCTTGCAGGCATTCGGCGGCGGTTGGGGCGATCAAGTCCAGCACCGGAACGCATTGATAAGCGCCCTGTGGATTAATCGGCAGTTCGGCACACAGATCGACGATTGCCTTGAATGAAGCCTGCTCGTTCGTGGCAGGAATCCTTCCAAGCCACACGTTATCCACAATCCGGTCGGGCTGTGGATGCTGACGTGTCCACAGGCGTGAATTGATCCACGCGGCCGCCAGGTAGGGCGCATACAACCAGCGAGCCGCCGGCGTCAGACGGCCATCGGCACGCTTCTGAAAGCCCGCCGCGCCGAGCACACAGTAATTGGCGTTGACCAGGGCCAGGGACACCGCCGGCCACAGCAGCCATAGCCACCACCCGCGCAGCACCCAGGCGAGGATCACCAGCGTCAGGGCGCCCAGGCCATAGCGCAGACCCAACCGCCAGCGCTTGGGGTCTCGGCTAAGCCGCGCATTCAGCAACGGGCTGGGATGTTCCAGCGGCCACAGCCACACACACAGCCAGCCGGCGAGGGCGCCTGTGGGTAAGTCAATAAAGTGGTGTTGATAAGTGGTCAGCACCGAAATACCGATCAACCCGAACCAAGCATGCACCACCCAGCGCCACACGCCCTGGGCATGGCGCTGGTACATGATCCACAGGATCACCAGCAGCGCGATATGCAGCGAGGGGGCCTGGTTGAACGGTTTGTCGAAACCCGCCAGCACGGCAAACAGCCAGCCGAACACGCCGTCCAGTTCCGGCCGCTCGAAGGTGAAGCGCAGTGGCCAGATCAAGAAGCAGCTCACGGCGATGACCTGAGCACTGAGCAGGCGCAGCGCATGTTGCTTCAGTTCATGGCGGGTACTGGGCAGCAGCAGTGAGAAACCGTAAAGCAGGTCGATGGACCAGTAGGGCACGATGGTCCATGCCCAGAATGGCATATGGGTTTCCCAGCCGAACACCAGTGTGCCGACGTCGCTGCGCTGGCTGGTGACCCAGGTGGCGAAACCATAGGTGCTGAAAAACAGCGGCGCCAAGAGCAGCAGCCACAGGACGGCTGGCTTTAACAGGCCGGGTTCGCGCATGTTCAGATCTTCTGTGCCAGGGACACGGTAAAGATGCCCCACTCATCCACACGCTGGGTGATTTTGCGGAAACCGGCGGCCTCCACCAGTTGGTCCATTTCCGCCTGGCTGCGGCGACGCATCACCCAGGCCTGGCCTTGGCGATGGCTGGTCAGCGCGCGGGCAATCAACTCCAACTGCGGGTGCCATGGCTGGCCGGTGTAGACCAGGTAACCGCCGGGTTCCACCGCGTCAGCCAGGCCGGCCAGCGAACCGCCGACCATGGCGTTATCGGCGAACAATTCATACAGCCCGGAGACCACGGCCAGCGTCGGCTTGGGCGCCAGCGCGGCCAGGTCAGCGCGGTCGAACGCATCGCCTTTGACGAACTGCGCAATCTCCCCCAGGCCTTTCTCACGAATCAGCGCGCTACCGTCGCGCACGTTGATGTCGCTGTAGTCGCGCAGCAGGATCGATTCCGGCAGCGGCGACACGCCTTGCAACGCTTCAAGGATGTAGCGGCCGTGGCCGGCGGCGATGTCGACAATGCGTACTTCACGCTGTTCATCCCGCAGCTTGGCCATGGCCAGGCGCAGCAGTTCTTCGACGTTCAGCTTGCGCTGGCGAATACCGCGCCAGCCGATGGAGTTGAGGTAATTGGTGTCGATCATCCGACCCAGCGCGCCTTTGCCGGTGGGCGTGTTGCGGTACACGTAGTCCAGGGTGCTGCCGGAGTCGAACCCGGTGTCGAAGCCCAGCTTTACGCCATCCGACAGGTTCTTGCCCAGGCCCATGCTGGCGCGGGTCATGCGCCAGTACAGGTCGCGCAGGGAGTTGCGCGGCAGTGGCGCGGCAAGGGCTTCGGACTCGGCGCAGGTGGCACCCAGCTTGTCGGCGTCCAGCAGAGAAGCGCGGTCCAGCGGCTGGGTGAAGTTTTGCAGGATAAAGCGCCTGGCGCTGCTTACGGCCACGGCGCGGTTACGTTCGCCGAGGGTGTCGTGGAAAAAGCCGGGGAGGATATGCAGTTCTTTTTTCAGGCTGCCCAGGCGATCGAAAAACTGCTGCTGGGGTTTGCGGTGCACCACGAAGTCGGAGCCGGAGATCAGCAACTGGGTGGGGACCTGGATCGCCTGGGCATCGGCTACAACCCGGTCGGCGGCTTCGTACAGGCCCAGCAGCACATTCACCGAAATCGCCTTGGTGATCAGCGGGTCGCTGTCGTAGGACGCCACGCGCTCCGGATCATGGCTGAGGAACTTGGCCTTGACGTAGCTGTTGACGAAAAAGTTGCCGCGAAACTTGCGCATCAGTGCCAGGCCGGGGCGGGCGAAAGGCACGTACAGCTTGACCTTGAACGCCGGGGAGGCCAGCACCAGGGCACGGATTTTAGGGGCGTAGTCGTGGACCCAGGTGGCGGCGATCACGGCGCCGACGCTTTGGGCGATCACGGCGACATTTTCTTCCTCGATACCGTGGGTGGCGCCGACATGGTCGCAGAAGGTCTGCACGTCGCGGGCGCTGGTGGCGAAGCTGGGGCTGTCGCCACGTGCGCCAGGCGATTGGCCGTGGCCACGGGCGTCCCAGGCAAAGAAGTCGAACTGCGGCAGGTTCAGTTCATCGACCAGGTGGGCGATGCGCCCCGAATGCTCGTGACCGCGATGGAACAGCAGGATCGCTTTGCGTGGCTCGCCGTCCGCGGGGGCGGTGGCCGGCCAGTGCCGGTAGAAAAGCTCGACGCCATCATGGGTAGCGAAGGTGTGTTCTTGCTGTTCGCGCATCGCAAAATCCTTATGCAGAAGGGGAGATGGAGTGTTCTTCTTTGAGACCCTGGCGCACCCGGTTGACCAAGGTGTAGGCGAGCAGGGCGGCGACCAGCCACATCACCGCATCGACCCAACCGGCGCCAAGCCAGCCCAGCGCCACACCCATGGCCAGTACGCCAAGGACGAACGCCCGATCACTCTTGCCCATTGGCCCGTCGTAACGCCGTGATGCGCCAATCATCGGTCCCAGCACACCCGCGTATTCGCTGAACACCGCAAGCAAGGTCACCAGCAGTACGGGCACCAGGCTGACGCCGGGGATCAGCGCAAAGGGCAGGATCAGCGCGCTGTCGGCGATCACGTCGCACAGTTCATTGAGGTAGGCACCCAGGCGCGACTGCTGGCCGAATTCCCGCGCGAGCATGCCGTCGATGGCGTTGAGGGCCATGCGCAGGATCATCCACAGCGGGATCAGTGCAAACAGCCAAAGGTGCTGGGCGAAGCCAGCGATCAGCAGACCGACCAGCAGGGAAACGACGCCGGCCAGTACGGTGATCTGGTTGGCGGTGGTGCCGTTGTCGTAGAGGCGCTGCACGAGGGGGCGCAGCAGGTTTTGAAAACGCGGTTTGAGCTGATAGATCGAAATCATGGGAGGTGACGCTTCCTTGTCCGTGAGCCCGCGAAAAACTGGTTTGGAGTGTGCCGATTATTCGTGGCCTGTACCAGTGATGGCTTGTGTTTATGGGGGGTTAGTCACGATCTGGAAAGCACGCAAGAGCAAATGTGCGAGGGGCTTGCTCCCGATAGCGGTCTGTCAGTTGATGCAGGTGTTGGCTGATCCATTGTCATCGGGGGCAAGCACCCTCCCACATGGGATCTGTGGGCGGCTTGAAAAGGGGTGTTTATCGAACAAAAATTTCACTATCCGTGTTATATCGTAACGAATTGTGTACGAGCGGGCGTTGAGTGGATGCAACTGGATCTAGAAGCTGAAGGCGCCTCGGTAGAAGGCTTGCCGCGTTTTCAGCAAGGGCTGTTCCATGCCCGTCGATTGAGACAAGCCGGTATCAGCCTGACCCTGCTGGCTATCAGTGGCTGGGTATTGGCGCTGTTTGTCGCGCTGTTTGCGCCGCTGTCGATCTGGCCGGTGGTGTTGATCAACTGCGCGTCGGCCCTGCTGGTGCTGGTGGCCGGCTTGCAGTCGGCGTGGTGGGTGGCCGATTGGCGCGCCCAGGCGCTGGAAGGGACCATCGTCGAGCTGATCGAGCCACCTGTTGAGCCTGCCGCCTGGCACCGCGACCTGATCAATCGATTCGGCAGCGGGCTGCTTGCCCAGATCGGCGCGCCCGTGTTGTGGCTCGTCGGTTGGTCGCTGCTGGCGCTGGTCAGCGTCCTCGAGTTCTGGAACCTGGCCTTGCCTGCGGCGGCGGTTAGTCAGTCTGCCAGCATCGGCGCGGCGCTGGCGCTGGCATTGGCCTTCGGCTTGCTGGTGTTCGAGCGCCGCCTGGCTCAGGAAACCGCTGCGCAGTGGCCGGAAGCCGCGCAGTTGGTGCAGCTCAGTCGAGTCGCGATCATCTGCCTGGTGGTCAGTGCGATTTGCCTGTTGTTCGCGGGTGCCGAAGCGGTCTGGCCATTGCGCTTGGCCACGCTGATCGGGCTGTTGCCGGCGCTGGTGGCGCTGGAGTTTCTGTTACGCGGCGTACTCTCGTTGTTCAGCCCACGGCAGCCGCGCCTGGAACCGCGCCTGATGGCGCAGAGCTTTATCGCCGGGTTGCTGCGCTGGCCGCCACAACCCTTGCAGGCGCTGCAGCACGAATTGCACAACCGCTTCGGCATCGACCTGCGCCAGATCTGGGCGTTTACCTACATGCGCCGGGCGTTCCTGCCAGTATTGCTGGTGGTGTTGGCCGTAGGCTGGGCACTGACCGGCGTACACGAAGTGCCCCTGCAAGGCCGTGGGATTTATGAGCGCTTCGGCAAACCCGTGGAGGTCTTCGGCCCTGGCCTGCATGCCGGCTTGCCCTGGCCGCTGGGCCGCGTGTTGAGTGTGGAGAACGGTGTGGTGCATGAGCTGGCGACCAGCATCAGCGAGGCGGCCACGCCGGAGCTTGCCGCCGCCGAAGGCCCTGCGCCGTTGATTGCCAACCGCTTGTGGGACGCCAGCCATGTCAATGACAAATCCCAGGTGATCGCCAGCAGCAGCGGCGACAAGCAGAGCTTCCAGATCGTCAATATGGACGTGCGTTTCGTCTACCGTATCGGCCTGACCGACCAGGCCGCGCTGGCCGCCACCTATAACAGCGCCGATGTGCCGACCCTGATCCGCAGCACCGCCAGCCGCATCCTCGTGCATGACTTCGCTTCACGCACCCTCGATGAATTGCTTGGCGAACAACGCACCCGCTTGGCCGACGAAATCGGCCATGCCGTACAAGCCGACCTGCAAACGCTCGACAGCGGGGTGGAAATCTTGGCGACCGTGGTGGAGGCGATCCACCCGCCGGCCGGTGCCGCCAATGCCTACCACGGCGTGCAAGCGGCACAGATCGGCGCCCAGGCCCTGATTTCCCGTGAGCGCGGCGCTGCCAGCGAACAAACCAACCAGGCGTTGTTGCAAGCCAGCACCGCCCGCGACCAGGCATTGGCCATTGCCCGTGAAGTGAGTGCCGGCGCCCAGGCGGCAGACCTGCGTTTTAGCGCCGAACAGAAGGCCTACGCCACGGCCGGCCGGGCCTTTGTGCTGGAACAGTACCTCGGCCAACTCAGCCAGGGCCTGGCCCACGCCAAACTGTTGATTCTGGATCATCGCCTGGGCGCCAACAGTGCGCCGACGATCGATCTGCGTTCTTTTACCTTGCCGGCCGATCCCTCGGTACCGCGTAAAGCCGTTCAATAAGGAGTCTGTCTGTTGAGCGCTCATTCTCACGATCATGGTCACCACCACGGCCACCATCATCACCATCATGGTGATGAACAACCCGCCGGCCCATTCCCTTGGCGCCGCATGGCCTGGGCCGTATTGCTGGTGCTGTTTGCGGTCGCTGCCGCCAGCCTGGTGCAGGTGCGGTCGGGCGAGGCCACGGTGATTACCCGTTTCGGCAACCCATCGAGAGTGCTGCTGGAGCCGGGCCTGGGCTGGCGCTGGCCGGCACCGTTCGAAGCGGCGATCCCGGTTGACCTGCGCTTGCGCACCACTTCCAGCGGTTTGCAGGATGTGGGCACCCGCGACGGCCTGCGCATTATCGTGCAGGCCTATGTGGCATGGCAGGTACAAGGCGATGCCGACAATGTGCAGCGCTTTATGCGTGCAGTGCAGAACCAACCGGATGAAGCGGCGCGGCAGATTCGCACCTTTGTCGGTTCGGCACTGGAAACCACGGCGGCCAGCTTCGACCTGTCCAGCCTGATCAATACGGATGCCAGCCAGGTGCGCATCGCCGAATTCGAGGCGCAGTTGCGCCAGCAGATCGATCAACAATTGCTGACCACCTATGGCGTACGCGTGGCACAGGTGGGTATTGAGCGGCTGACCTTGCCGTCGGTGACCCTCACTGCCACCGTCGACCGCATGCGCGCCGAGCGTGAAACCATCGCCACTGAACGCACCGCCGTGGGCAAGCGTGAAGCGGCGCAGATTCGCTCCGCTGCCGAGCGCGATGCGCGGATCGTGCAGGCTGACGCCACGGTAAAAGCCGCCGATATCGAAGCCCAATCGCGGGTCGAAGCCGCGCAGATTTATGGTCGTGCCTACGCCGGCAACCCGCAGCTGTATAACTTGCTGCGCTCCCTGGATACCTTGGGCACCGTGGTCACCCCGGGTACCAAGATCATCCTGCGCACTGACGCCGCGCCATTTCGCGTCTTGGTGGACGGGCCGAAGGACGTTCAACCATGACTGAGCGTGACAGCCCGGACAGCCCCTGGATCCAGGCCGGCCGCCTGACGTTCCTGGCGCTGTACGCGGTGACTGTGTTGGCGGCGCTGGCCTGGGCATTTTCCAATGTGCGCCAGATCGACCCCCAGAACCGCGCCGTGGTCTTGCACTTCGGCGCACTGGATCGAATCCAGAACGCGGGGCTATTGCTGGCGTGGCCGCAACCCTTCGAGCAAGTGGTGCTGTTGCCGGCGGCAGACCGTGTGATCGAACGCCGCGTCGAGAACCTGCTGCGCTCCGATGCGGCGGTACAGGCCGACCGCGTGGCCAGTTTCGCCACGCCGTTGAGCGATGCACTGGCCGGCTCCGGCTACCTGCTGACCGGCGATGCCGGCGTGGTGCAGCTGGATGTGCGGGTGTTCTATAAGGTCACCGAACCCTACGCGTTTGTGTTGCAGGGCGAGCATGTACTGCCGGCCCTGGATCGCCTGGTGACCCGCAGCGCCGTGGCATTGACCGCCGCCCGTGACCTCGACACGATCCTGGTGGCGCGCCCCGAACTGATCGGTACCGACAACGGCGCCGCCGAGCGCCGTGAACGGCTGCGCGGGGACCTGGTGCAGGGCATCAATAAACGCTTGGCCGAGTTGGCCGCCAGCGGTCTGGGCCTGGGTATCGAAGTGACCCGTGTCGATGTGCAATCGAGCCTGCCGAGCCCGGCGGTGAATGCGTTCAATGCGGTACTCACTGCCAGCCAGCAGGCTGACAAAGCGGTGGCCAATGCGCGTACCGACGCGGAAAAGCTCACCCAAACCGCCAACCAGCAAGCTGACCGCATGGTGCAAGTCGCCCATGCCCAGGCCAGTGAGCGCCTGGCCAATGCCCAGGCGCAAACCGCCACTGTCGCAAGCCTGGCCCAGGTCAAAGACCCCGGCCTGCTGCTGCGACTGTACCGCGAGCGCTTGCCGAAAATCCTCGGCCAGGCCGGCTCAGTGACCACGGTCGATCCCAAAGACGACTCCCGCTTGATCATCCAGGGAGCCGACCAATGAGCGCACCTATGCTGACTTCCGCCGAGCAGCGCAGCGCCGCCCGGCAATTGACCCTGGCCATGCTCGCCTTGGGTTTGCTGGTGCTGGGCCTGGTGTGGCGCTGGCTGGCGCCGGACCAGCAGGGGGTGAGCCAGTTGTTGCTGGGTGTCGCTTCGCTGCTGGTGGCCGTGCCGGTGATGCGTTCGGCCTGGTACAGCCTGCGGTTTCCCAGCCTGCATGGCATCACCGACCAACTGATCGCCCTGGCCATGCTCGGCGCCTGGGCGACGGGCGATCTGCTGACCGCCGCGCTGCTGCCGATCATCATGATCTTTGGCCATGTGCTGGAAGAGCGCAGTGTGATCGGCTCCCAGGAAGCGATCCATGCCTTGGGCAAGCTGACCCGCAGCCATGCGCGCCGGGTGCAGGCTGACGGGAGCATCATTGAAGTGGACAACGGCACGCTGAACACCGGCGATATTGTCGAAGTGCGTGCGGGTGATCGGGTACCGGCGGATGGGGTGGTGTTATCTGGCCAGGCGAGCCTGGACACGGCGCCGATCACCGGTGAGTCGGTGCCGCTGGAGGCCAGTGTCGGCATGCAGGTGTTTGGTGGGGCGATCAACCTCGACGGCTTGCTGCGCCTGCAAGTGACCCGCACCGGTAATGAATCGACCCTGGGCAAGGTCATCGCCCTGATGCAGAACGCCGAGCGTTCCAAGCCACCGATCACGCGGCTGCTGGAGCGCTATGCCGGCAGCTATATGGTGTTGGTGCTGTTGCTGGCGGCGGTCACCTGGTTTGTCACCAACGACGCCCAGGCGATGCTCGCGGTGCTGGTGGCGGCATGCCCGTGTGCGCTGGTGCTGTCGGCGCCGGCCACGGCAATTGCCGGGATTGCCGTGGCGGCACGGCATGGGATTCTGATTCGCAGTTCAGCCTTCCTGGAAGAGTTGGCGGACCTGACTTCGTTGGTGGTCGACAAGACCGGCACCCTGACCTTTGGCACCCTGCGTTTGCAGTCGATCGAAACCAGCGTGCCGGACCGCCAGGGGTTGCTGAACCTTGCCGCCAGCCTCGGCTCGGCCAGCAGTCACCCGGTCAGTCGGGCGTTGGCGGGGTTGGCGACCCAGGCGCAATTGTTGGTGCTGACTGATATCCGCGAACGCCAGGGCCTGGGCGTCGTGGCACAGACCGAGCAGGGTGAAGCCGCGTTGGGGCGCCCGGAGTTGTTCGAACAATTGGGTATTGTCACCACGACCGTGCCGAACCACGACGGCCCGATTGCCGGGCTGGCGCTGAACGGGCGATTCCTCGCCTGGTTGCTGCTGGCTGATAGCGTCAAGCCGGAAGCCCGCCAGGCCCTGCAAGAGTTGCGGGAGCTGGGCCTGGGCCGGCAATTGCTGCTCACCGGCGACCGCCAGAGCGTGGCCGACAGCCTGGCCCTGGACGTCGGCATCAGTGATGTCGAAGCCCAGGCATTGCCGGAAGACAAGCTCAATCGCGTGTTGGGGGAGATCAGCAGCGGCTTCCGGCCGATGGTGGTGGGTGATGGGATCAACGACTCCCTGGCACTCAAGGCCGGCGTAGTCGGCGTCGCCATGGGCGCGGGTGGGGCGGATATCGCACTCGCGTCGGCGGATGTGGTGTTGATCGGCAGCGACCTGCGCCGGTTGGGCACCTGTGTGCGCTTGAGTCGCCAGTGCCGCAAGACATTGCAGGTCAATGTGATCATCGGGCTGGGTTGGACGTTGGCCATCGTGGTGTTTGCCGCATTCGGTTGGCTGGGGGCCGCGGGGGCAATGATTGCGGCGGTGCTGCACAACCTCAGCACCTTGCTGGTGCTGGGTAACGCCGGGCGTTTGCTGCGTTTCCAGGAGCCGCTGTTGAAGCTCGACGAATAATTCCGAGGAATTTTTGCAGGCGGCTGTAACGCCGATAGGGGGCCTCACTCTAGTGGTGTGTCGAGACTGAGCAATCCGTTCAGACCGACTCCACTACTGATTGATGAGGACTACACAATGAACATCAAACAAGCCGTTTCCGGTGCTGCCCTGGCGATCGCTGCCGCTTCCATGTTTGCCGGTGTCGCCACCCAGGCGCAGGCCGCAGACGCGGCGGTTCATTGCTACGGCGTGACTTCCTGCAAAGGCATGAACGACTGCAAGACCGCTGAAAACGCCTGCAAAGGCCAGGCGGTGTGCAAGGGCCACGGCTTCAAGGCCATGACCAAGGCTGAGTGCGACAAGGCTGGTGGCAAGGTCGGCGAGTAAGCGCAAGCCGAGTGCACCCGCAGCGGGTATTCCGACCGCTGCGGACACCTTTCCAGGAGTCCATGATGGCCAACTCTTTCCCCTCCCTGGGTTACGGCCTGGGTTTACGCAACGAATACTATGAACAGATCCTTGAGCAATCCCCTGCGGTGGATTGGTTCGAAGTGATCTCCGAGAATTATCTGGTGCAGGGCGGCAAAGCCTTGTACTACCTGGACGCAATCGCCGAGCGCTACCCCCTGGTGATGCACGGCGTGTCCCTGTCCATCGGTGGCCCCCATGCCCTCGATACCGATTACCTCCAGCACATCAAGCAGCTCGCCGAGCGTATCCAGCCAGCGTGGATTTCCGACCATCTGTGCTGGAGCCGCGGCAACGCGCATCAGCTGCATGACCTGCTGCCGCTGCCTTACACCGAAGAAAGCCTTTACTACGTCGCCAACCGTATCCGCCAGGTGCAAGACGTGTTGCAGCGCCCGTTGGTGCTGGAGAATGTCTCCAGCTATGTGCGTTCCAAGCTGGATGAATTCACCGAGTGGGAATTCCTCAACGCCCTGTCCCATCTGTCGGGCTGCCAGCTTTTGCTGGACGTCAACAATGTGTATGTCAGCGCCCGTAACCACGGTTTCGACGCCTGGACCTTCATTCTCAACCTGCCGCCCGAGAGCATTCGGCAGCTGCATCTGGCCGGGCATAGGGACTACGGCGACTATGTGGTCGATACTCATGACCAGCCGGTGTGCGATCCGGTATGGGCGCTGTATCAACGGACGCTGGAGCACCTGGGGCCGGTCTCGACACTGTTGGAGCGTGACGATCATTTCCCGCCCTTCGAAGAGTTGCTGACCGAGTTGAGCAAGGCCCGCGAACTGGGCGCCACCGCGTTGGCCAGGAGGTCGCGATGCGCCTGATCGATTGGCAGATGGCCTTCGAACAGCACCTGTTATCGGACACCTCGACTGCCGACAGCGGCTTTGCCGCGACCTTGCTCGGCGGGCCCACTTTGGATGTGGACACCGGCCTGGCGATTTACCACAACGCCTATCTGGAACGGTTGCGGGATGTCATGCGGCATGACTTCGGCGCCATCTGGTATTGGTTGGGGGATGATGAGTTTGCGCGGCTGGCCGAAGCCTATGTACGTCGTTATCCCTCGGCTCATTACAGCCTGCGCTGGCTGGGTGAGCGGTTTCCCGCGTTTATCCTTGAGCACCTGGTGGCTGCACAAAGTGCGCCGCTGGCTGAGCTGGCGCGCCTGGAGTGGGCGTTTACCCTGGCCTTCGATGCGCCGCTGGGGCAGCCGTTGACCCTGGACGCCATGGCGTCGTTGCCGCCTGACGAGTGGCCTGGGCTTAAGGTTCAGTTGGCGCCGACCGTGCAACAACTGCTCTGTCGCTTCAACACGGTGGCGATCTGGCGTGCGAGCAAGGATCAATCGGAATTCCCCGGCAGCCAGGCGCTGGAGCCGGCGCAAATCTGCCTGGTATGGCGTCATCAGCAAATCTGCCATTACCGCAGCATGGACTCGGCGCAAATCTGTGCGTTGGCCGGAATGGTGACCACCGGTTGGAGTTTTTCAGAACTGTGTGTGCAGTTGCTAGTCACTTATGGAGAGGGCGCACCACTGCAAGCGGTCACGTGGCTGAAACAGTGGGTCCAGGACGGTTTGCTCGAGCGCCGAGCCCCATAGAAGGCTGCTATTAAATCGATAGCCTCCTACTTTGTCTTCGGATGGTCTACCCTCATTCCAGACGTCTGAAACAAGGGGGGACTACTCATGCTCGCGCAACTTCCACCGGCCTTACAGAATCTTCAGCTACCGCTGCGTCTTCGACTCTGGGATGGCCATGAATTCAACTTGGGCCCTGAGCCCAGTGTGACCATCGTGGTGAAGGACCCCACGGTTGTGTCCAAGCTTAGCCATCCAACGCTCGACTCACTGGGCGAGGCCTTCGTCGAGGGCAAATTGGAGCTGGAAGGCTCCATCACCGAAGTGATCCGGGTTTGTGACGAATTGAGTCACGCCCTGGTCGATGACGACGCAGGGAATCGTCCGGTGCGCTCGATCCACGACAAGGCCACTGACGCAGCGGCGATTTCCTACCATTACGACCTGTCCAACGAGTTCTACCAGCTTTGGTTGGACCAGGACATGGCCTATTCCTGCGCATATTTCGAAACCGGCAGCGAATCCATCGACCAGGCCCAACAAGACAAATTTCGCCATCTGTGCCGCAAGCTGCGGCTGCAGCCGGGGGACTATCTGCTCGACGTCGGCTGTGGCTGGGGCGGGCTGGCGCGTTATGCGGCGCGGGAGTTCGGGGCCAAGGTGTTTGGTATCACCCTGAGCAAGGCCCAACTGGCCTTGGCTAAAGAGCGGGTAAAAGCCGAGGGCCTGGAAGGTCAGGTCGACCTGCAGTTGCTCGACTACCGTGACCTGCCCCAGGATGGCCGTTTCGACAAAGTGGTGAGCGTGGGCATGTTCGAGCACGTCGGCCACGCCAACCTGGCGCAATACTGCAAGACCCTGTTTGGCGCGGTGCGTGAAGGCGGCCTGGTGATGAACCACGGTATTACCGCCAAACATACCGATGGTCGTCCCGTAGGCCGTGGCGCCGGGGATTTTATCGAGCGCTACGTATTTCCCAACGGCGAACTGCCGCACCTGGCGATGATGACCGCAGAGATCAGCGAAGCCGGGCTGGAAGTGGTTGATGTGGAAAGCCTGCGCCTGCACTACGCCCGCACCCTGGACCATTGGAGCGAACGCCTGGAGGATAACCTGGAAGCGGCGGCGAAGATGGTGCCGGAGCAAGCGTTGCGTATTTGGCGGTTGTACCTGGCGGGGTGCGCGTATGCGTTTGCACGGGGCTGGATCAACTTGCACCAGATCCTGGCGGTGAAACCTCACGCGGATGGCAGCCATGAACTGCCGTGGACGCGGGAAGATATCTACCGCTGATCACGATGACGAAAGCACTAAAGAACTAAAGGTGGGAGGGGCGGTGCCCTCCCACCTTTTTTCTACTGCGTTGGCTGTTAGAGAATCGGTGAGATCAAGCGCGCGATCCGCATGCCCAGGTGTTGCAGGCGGCGGGTTTCGCGGCTTTCCTCTTGGCTGACTTCATGCGCCAGGGCAAAGTCGTCCAGCAACATGTGCTCCACTTCCTTGGCGAAGGCTTCGTCGACGGTCAGTAACATCACTTCGAAATTCAGCCGGAAGGAACGGTTGTCCATATTCGCACTGCCGATGGCGCTGATTTCGCTGTCCACCAACACCACCTTCTGATGCAGAAAGCCTGGCGTATAGCGGAATACCCGCACCCCGGCGCGTACGGCTTCGATGGCGTAGAGGCTGGACGCGGCATACACGATTCGGTGGTCGGGCCTGGATGGCAGCAGCAGGCGTACGTCCACCCCGCGCAGGACCGCCAGGCGCAGGGCGGCAAACACCGCTTCGTCGGGAATGAAATACGGGCTGGTGATCCACACACGCTCGGTCGCCGCGTGGATGGCCTCGACAAAAAACAGCGAGCAGGTTTCATATGGGTCTGCCGGGCCGCTGGCGAGCAATTGGCAGAGCACACCGTCGTCGGGGTAGGTGTCCGGCAGGATCAAGGGCGGCAGTTCCCGTGCGGCCCAGAACCAGTCTTCAGCGAACGACTCCTGCAGGCAGGCCACCACCGGGCCGGTGACTTGCACATGGGTATCGCGCCACGGAGCCAGCGGCGGTTTTTTGCCCAGGTATTCGTCACCGACGTTGTGCCCACCAACAAAGCCGGTGATGCCGTCCACCACTACGATCTTGCGGTGGTTGCGGAAGTTGACCTGGAAGCGATTGAGCCAGCCGCTACGGGTGGCGAACGCCTTGACCTGCACCCCGGCGTCGCGTAGCGATTGCACGTAGCGATGGGGCAGGGCATGGCTGCCGATTCGGTCATAGAGCACGTAGATGCCTACGCCTTGCGCGACCTTTTCCTTCAATAAGGCGTGCAGTTGGCGGCCGAGTTCATCGTCATGAATGATGAAGAACTGAAACAGCACGGCAGTATTGGCGTTGCGAATGGCGTCGAAGATCGCACTGAAGGTGGCGTCGCCATTAATCAGCAAACGCACTTCATTGTTTGCCAGGCATGGCATGCGCCCCAGCTTGGGCATGGCACGCAGGGAGGCGTAGGCGCTGGAGTTGCGCGCGGCCAAGGCTTCCTCGACCCACGGGCGCCAGTTCAGCTCGGTGATAGCAGTGTGCATTTCCTGGTTGGCCTGGCGCCGCGCCTGGATGTAGGCATCGAAGGTGCTGCGGCCGAAAATCAGGTAGGGGATCAGGGTCAGGTAGGGCATGAACATCAGCGACAAGGCCCAGGCGATCGAGCCTTGGGCGGTCCTGACGGTCAGCACCGCATGGATCGCGGCGAGGGTCCCGAGAAAGTGCAGCGTGGCGATGAAGTAGGCGAGCAGGTGCGGACCAAAAAAATCCATGGACGACATGACTCCAGACAATCCAATGCGTAACAGACCATGTTCGGCCACGAATGTCGCTATTTTATTTGTCGTGCAACACTGGCACGTTTACGGCGTCTAACGCCAACAATTGCCCAGGAGTTACCCGATGAATGCTCGTCTGCTTGGTTTGGCCATGGTTGTTGGTTTGTCGTTGCCCGTGGCAGCGCAGGCGCAGATGCTGGCGCCGGGCTTGTGGGAATTGACCACCAGCAATATGAAAGTCGATAACCAGGACCTGCCGGACCTGTCGCTGATACTGGGTCAGCTCAAGCAACAGATGACCCCCGAACAGCGCGCCATGTTGGAAAAGCAGGGCGTCACCATGGCCGGCAAAGGCGTGCAGGTGTGCCTCACGCCCGCCCAGGTTGCCTCTGACACGATCCCCCTGACCGACCCGCAATCGGGCTGCAAACAGGAAGTCACCGACAAGACCGGTAACCAGTGGAAATTCCGTTTCAGTTGCCCCAAAGCCCAGGGCACTGGGGTTGCCACCTTCCAGAGCCAGAAGGAATTCACCACCACCGTCAACGGCACCTTCAATGCCACTGGCATTCAACAGAAGGGTAGCCTGGACAGCCATGCCCAGTGGCTGGGCAGCAATTGCGGTACGGTCAAGCCTCGCGCTTAACGCAGGAACTGCAACGGTAAACCCTGGCAACTGTCGACCACCTTGCCGTTGTGCCAGGCCAGGTGGCCGGAGACCAGCGTGGTGCTGACGCTGTGGCGGAAGCTGCGCTCGGCGAAGGGTGTCCAGCCGCAGCGAGCCAGGATCGGCTGGCTGCTGACGGGCTTGCCCGCCGGCTCTGGTTTGATCAGCACCAGGTCGGCCCAATAGCCTTCGCGTAGATAACCCCGATCCGGGATGGCGAACAGGTCGGCGACCCGATGGCTGGTCTTCGCCACCAGGGTGGTCAAGGGCAGCAGCCCGTCGGCCACCAACTCCAGCAGCGCCGGCAACGCATGTTGCACCAGCGGCAAGCCCGATGGCGCTTCACAATACCCCAGCTGTTTTTGCGCCCAGGTATGCGGCGCATGGTCAGTGCCAATCACATCCAGACGATGACTGAGCAAGGCTTGGCGCAGGGCGTCGCGGTCGGCGTGGGTCTTGATCGCCGGGTTGCATTTGATCTGATGGCCCAGGCGGTGATAGTCGCGGTCGTCGAACAGCAGGTGGTGCACGCAGACTTCAGCGGTAATACGTTTTTGCGCCAGGGGTTTGTCCTCGAACAAGGCCAATTCGCGTGCGCTGGTCAGGTGCAGCACATGCAGGCGTGTGCCGTGGTGCCTGGCCAACTCCACGGCCAAAGAGGAAGAGCGATAACAGGCCTCGGCGTCCCGGATCAGCGAGTGGGCGACGGCGGGGATCTTGTCCCCGAAACGCTCGCGCAGGCGCCGCTCGTTGGCCAGGATGCTCGGCGTGTGTTCGCAGTGGGCCAGCAGGATGGTCGGCACTTCTGCAAACAGCCGCTCCAGAATCCGAGGGTCGTCTACCAACATATTGCCGGTGGAGGCCCCCATGAACACTTTGACCCCAGCCACTTCGCGGGGATCGAGCGCGGCGATGATGTCGAGATTGTCGTTGCTGACGCCAAAGTGAAAACCGTAGTTGGCGACTGAATGCAGGCCGGCGCGGCGCTTTTTTTCGGCCAGGGCTTGCAGGGTCAGCGTGGCCGGCTGGGTGTTGGGCATGTCCATGAAACTGGTGATGCCACCGGCTACGGCCGCCCGGGATTCGCTGTAGAGACTGCCTTTGTCGGGTGCGCCAGGGTCGCGAAAGTGCACCTGGTCATCGATCATCCCTGGCAGCAGCCATTGGCCCTCTGCGTCGATCGCCAGGGGCGCATTACAGTCCTCGATACTGCTGGCGATTTTCTCTATGCGGCCGTTGGCGACCAGTACATCAGCGTCAAATACCTGGCCTTCGTTGACCAGGCGGGCGTTACGGATCAGCAGGCGGCTCATGGTTCAGAACTCGTTTTGCAGGGCTTTGTAACCGCGCACCAAGTCGACGTTGGTGCGTGCCACGTCTTCGGAAAACTCCGAGGCGCTGACACTGACCGGCGGGAACTGCGAAAGGTCAGTGCTCGGCCCGATGCGGGTAGTGGAGGGCACGTAGAACGCGGTGGGCAAGTCGCGGCCGTCGACCACCGAGTTATGACGCACCACGCAGCCGTCGCCGACGGTGCAGTTGAACAGCACGCTGTTGAAGCCGATGAAGACACGGTCGCCGACGCTGCAGGGGCCATGGACGATGGAGCGGTGGGCGATGGAGGTGAACTCGCCGATGGTCACCGCCGCGCCCGATTTGGAGTGGATCACCACGCCGTCCTGGATATTGGAGTTGGCGCCGATGGTGATAGGGTCCATGGCGCCGCTGGCGTTGACTTCATCGGCGCGGATTACGGCGTAGGGGCCGACGAAGACGTTCTCGCCAATGATGACCTTGCCGCAGATGATCGCCGTCTTGTCGACGTAGGCCGATTCGGCGATTACCGGCAGATCGCCGGAAGGGTTCTTGCGAATCATGGCTTACCCAACGCGGCGCATAAGGTATTGAGGTTGTATTCGAACAGCCCGGTAAAGGTGCTGGCCGGGCCTTCTGCTGCAAGAGCGTCGGAGTAAAGCGTGCCGCCGATCTGCGCGCCGCTTTCGTCGGCGATCTGCTTGAGCAGGCGTGAGTCCTTGATGTTTTCCATGAACACGGCTTTGACCTTGTCTTTACGGATCTGGGTGATCAGCGCAGCGACTTCGGCGGCCGAAGGCTCACGTTCGGTGGACAGGCCCTGAGGCGCCAGGAACTGGATGCCATAGGCCTGGCCCAGGTAGCCGAAGGCGTCATGAGAGGTCACGATGCGACGGTTGCCCGGTGGCAGCGCGCCGAATTTGGTCTTGGCTTCGGCGAGCAGGCGGTAGATTTCTTTCAGGTAGGCTTGGCTGTTGTGCAGGTAGTCGGCCTTGTTGGCCGGGTCGGCGGCCACCAGCGCCTTGGTAATGTTGTTCACGTAGATTTCGGCGTTGGCCAGGTTGTGCCAGGCGTGTGGATCGGGGATGGTTTCGCCGTCCTCCTCCATGGTGTGGGAGATCACACCTTTGCTGGCGGTGACCACCGTGGCCTTGGTTTCGGTGCTGGTGACCAGGCGGTCCAGCCAGGGTTCAAAACCGAGGCCGTTCTTGATGATCAGCTTGGCCTTGAGCAACGCCTTGGCATCGTCCGGGGTGGGCTCGTAGGTATGGGCGTCCGCGTCGGGGCCGACCATATTGCTGATCTGGATGTGATCACCGCCAATCTGGTGGGTGATGTCATCGAGGATACTGAAGCTGGTAACCACTTGGAGTTTGTCGGCGGCCTGGGCCGTCGATAACGACAGGACGAGACTGAACAGCACGAGTAAAGCGCGCATCGGGAGACACCTCATTGGGATGACAGCAAAGGGGGGCGGCGCAGCAAGCCGTGCACCGGACCGAAGACCACGGACAGCAGGTACCCGCCGCCAGCCACCAGCACAATCGCCGGGCCGCTGGGCAGTGAGTAATAGAACGACAGCAATAAACCCAGCCATACCGACAGGCATCCCAGCACCGCCGATATCGCGATCAACACCGGCAGGCGCCGGCTCCAGAACCGTGACGCGATGGCCGGTAACATCATCAAGCCCACCACCATCAACGCGCCGATGGCCTGGAAACCGATGACCAGGTTCAACACCACCAGGGTCAGGAACAAACCGTGGGCCAGCGGGCCCAGGCGGCTGACGGTTTGCAGGAACAGCGGGTCGAGGGTATCCAGCAGCAGCGGCTTGTAGATCAGCACCATGGCCACCAGGCTGAACCCGGAGACCCAGAGCATGCCGGTCAGGGTGGCCTCGTCGACGGCCAGCGCTGAGCCGAACAGCAGATGCAGCAGGTCCAGGCGTTTGCCGGCAATGCCCAGGATCAGCACGCCGGCGGCCAGTGAAATGGGGTAGATAGCCGCGAGGCTGGCGTCTTCACGCAGGCCGGTGCGGCGAGTGATCCAGGCCGCCAGCCCGGCCATGCCCAGGCCGGCACCCAGGCCACCGACGGTCAGCGCGGGCAGGCTGAGCCCGGCGAACCAGAAGCCCAGGGCCGCACCGGGCAGGATGCCGTGGGCGACGGCATCACCGATCAGGCTCATGCGTCGCAGGATCAGGAACACGCCCAGCGGCGCGGTGCTGCAGGCGAGTACCAGGCCACCGATCAGGGCGCGACGCATGAAGACGAAGTCAGCAAAGGGCATCCACAGATGGGAGGCGAAGTGCATCAGGCCACCTGCATGCGAGGGTGTGGACGGATCAGTTCCTGACTGGGGCCGACGACGCAGCCGGTGCTTTTGATCTGCACCACTTGCTGGGTGTGTTCACGCACGGCGGCCAGGTCATGGCACACCACTACCAGCGTGCGACCTTGGGCATGCCAGGCGTGGATATGTTTCCAGCACAGGGCCTGGCCATCTTCATCGAGGGCGGCGTGGGGTTCGTCGAGCAACAGCACCGACGCCTCGGCCAGGCTCATGCGGGCGAGCAGGGCACGTTGCAGTTCGCCGCCAGACAAGGCCATCAACGGGCGATGTTCCAGGCCACTGAGGCACCAATCCTCCAGCACCGCTTGCAGGCGTTGGCTGCGTTGTTGCGGGGTGAGTTGGGTGCCCCAAAAGCCGGCGGCCACCAACTCTTGCAGGCTGATGGGGAACTGGCGGTCGAGGTGCTGCTGCTGGGGCAGGAACGACAGGCCGCCGCGCCGTGGCACATTCACGGTGACTTTGCCCGCCAATGGCTTTTGCAGCCCGGCGATAACCTTCAGCAGGCTGCTTTTGCCGGTGCCGTTGGCGCCGATCACACCGGTGAGGCTGCCTTTTTCCAGGGTGAAATCCACGGCGGGGGTCAGCGGTTGCCCAGGGGCACCCCAGCGTAAAGCGGTACAGGTGATCATGCAGAGGGTCTCGTCCAGCGGCTTTCAGCCACGGCATCGTGCGCGTGCAGGCTTTCGGCGTGGATCACTTTGAGGTGGAAGGCTTTGACGGCATCCGAGCGTTTCAAGGCGAGGTTCAGGCGGCGGGTGGCGTCTTCGCAGAACATCAGGTTCTGCCCATTGGCCAGGGCGAAGGCTTGTTCGTCTGCACGCTTTACGGCGGTTTGCACGGCAGTGCCAAGGGCGGCTTCTGCGTCGTTGATCAACTCGGTCAGCGCCAGATGCTCGCCTTGCAGGTGGACGCGCAGCTGTGCGCTGCTGCGCTGGCTGTGGGGCGTGGCCACAATGCCATTGGCGCTGCCGAGCCAGGTCAGCACGTCTTCATGTCGCAAGGGTGTGTTGGCGAAGTCATCGACAAATTGCTGCTGAATCAACTGCCTGGCGAGGGCAGCAGAGCAGGGGCAGGTTGAGGAATAAGTAACGTCAATTTTTAGTTCCACGTGGAACATCTGGTTTTCCAGGTGTGCCTCGATGCTCACCGGGTAGGCCTTCCAGCCGGCCAGTGGGCTGACCAGGGCCGGACGATTCAGGAGCAAATCGGTGTGGATACGCAGGTAGGCGTTCTTAGATAAACCTTCATGACTGGCAAGAAAATGCTGCAGTACATTACGCAGAAGTGTCGGCGTCAGGGGCTGTTGGCCGAGCATTTCCAGCGCCAGGTACAGGCGTGACATATGAATGCCACGGGCGGTGCCGTCGTCGAGGCTGACGCCGGCATCGGCTTTGGCCGTCAGACGCTGGCCATCGATCAAGATGGGCAGGGCGATGCCGCACATGCCGACCCAGTCGAGGGGCAAGGCTTGGCGTGATGCTTGCGCGGCGATATCCGGCAGAGTCAGCGCATTCATAAGCAGGTCCATCGTTGGAAATAAAAAGACATGTTATATTATAACTATTGAGTCGACGATGAATTTTCTGCTCCAGCCTTTGTTCAGTCATGTCGAGCAGGGACGCTCCTTTATTTGCGGTATATGTCATGCACAGACGTCAGCTCCTCAACCTGCTCCTGGTCAGCCCGCTGTTCACCTTGCCGTTCGCCGCATCGGCCACGCAGATTCGCAATGCCCGCCTGTGGCGCTCGGACGACAAACTGCGGCTGGTGTTCGACCTGAGCGGCCCGGTGCAGTACAAGACTTTCTCCCTGGCTGCACCCGAACGGGTGATCATCGACCTGAGCGGTGCCGGCCTCAGTGGTGACTTTTCTCAACTGGCCTTGAAGAACAGCGGGATCACCTCGATTCGCTCGGGGCATTTCGGCAAAGGCGATACGCGGATCGTGCTCGACCTGGCTGCGCCGATGCAGCTCAACAGTTTTCTACTACCGCCTCAGGATGGCCAAGGTCATCGCCTGGTACTGGACCTGACCAGCGCCACCCACGCGCCACGCCAGATCGCAGCTGAACCGGCGCCCTTGGTCGCTCCGATCGACAAGGCGCATCCCAAGCGCGACATCATTGTGGTAGTCGACCCGGGCCACGGCGGTAAGGACCCCGGCGCGGTCGGCTCCAAGGGCCAGCGCGAAAAAGACGTGGTGTTGTCGATCGCGCAGTTGCTGGCCAAGCGCTTGAAACGCGAGAGGGGCTTTGACGTGAAACTGGTGCGCAACGACGACTTCTTCGTGCCGCTGCGCAAGCGCGTGGAGATTGCCCACAAGTACAACGCCGACATGTTTATCTCGGTACACGCAGATGCGGCACCGCGGATCACCGCCTCGGGGGCGTCGGTGTATGCCTTGTCCGAAGGGGGGGCTACCTCGGCCACTGCGCGGTTCATGGCACAACGGGAAAACGGCGCCGATCTGCTGGGCGCCACCAGTCTGCTGAACCTCAAGGACAAGGACCCGATGCTGGCCGGGGTGATTCTCGATATGTCGATGAACGCCACCATCGCCTCCAGCCTGCAATTGGGCAGCTCCATCCTCGGCAGCCTGGAGGGCATCACCTCGTTGCATCAGAAGCGCGTGGAACAGGCCGGGTTTGCGGTGCTCAAGTCACCGGATGTGCCGTCGATCCTGGTGGAAACCGGGTTTATCTCCAATGCGCGGGACAGTGCGCGCCTGGTCACCGCGCGTCATCAACAGGCGGTAGCCGATGGCTTGTTCGAAGGGTTGAAAAAATACTTCCAGAAGAACCCGCCGATGAACAGCTACGTGGCCTGGCTGCAGGAGCAGAAAAACGGCCAGGTCTAACAGCCGGTTATCCGGCTGCAGGTGAACTTGGCGCTGGCGCCACCGGAACTGGAAAACCGGTTGAGGGTGGTCCAGCCCACGCGTCGTGTGTAGCCGACCCACGCTTCACCGTCCGACGCCAACCCGGTAAAGAACGTCAGTTGCCCATAGCGGCTATTGGTCTGGGCCCAATAGCGTTTGCCGATGACTTCGAAACCGCGCAAATACGTGGTACTGCCGGCCGTCGCCACGCTGTAGGCATTGCCTTGCGGGTCCACACACGCCAGCAGGTTGGCGCTGCGCGTGCAGTTGGCCAACAGGCTCGGTACTTGGGCGCAGGCAGATCCTGCTGCTGCCAATAACAGGCCGCACACCAGGTATTTCATAGGGGTTCTCGGGGCAGGAAGATGATCAAGCATTGCGCCCTTCGTCGTGACGAGCAAGGGGGGATTGGCTTATTTGTGTTGTTATAATATAACATAAAAGCACAGCCTGACCCGTGAACCGTTCCCATGACCGAACAAGACCTCCTGGCCCAACCGCCCGCCGACTACATGAACGAAGCCCAGCAAGGCTTCTTCCGCACGCTGCTCCTGGCCCAGCGCAACGAGCTGCAAGCGCGAATCGACGCTGAGTTCCTGGTGCTGCGCGAACAGGAACCCAACAGCGACCCTGCCGATGTGGGCAGCGCCGAAGAACAGCGCCAATGGCAACTGCGCCTGCTGGAGCGGGAAAAGAAGCTGTTGGACAAGATCGATGACGCCCTGGAGCGGCTGGCCCGCGGCGAATACGGCTGGTGCCGCGAAACGGGCGAACCCATTGGCCTGCAACGCCTGTTGCTACGCCCCACCGCCACCCTGTGTATCGAAGCCAAAGAACGCGAAGAGCTGCGCGAACGCCATAAACGGGCGATTTGACCGGCCAACCCTGATGAGGACTACCTGATGCCCAATCGTCTCCCCGTTACCGTGTTGTCCGGCTTTCTCGGCGCCGGTAAAAGTACGCTGCTCAACTATGTCCTGCGCAACCGCGACAACCTGCGGGTTGCGGTGATCGTCAACGACATGAGCGAAATCAACATTGATGGCAGCGAGGTTCAGCGCGACGTCACCCTTAATCGTTCCGAAGAAAAACTGGTGGAAATGAGCAACGGCTGCATCTGCTGCACCTTGCGCGAAGACTTGCTGGAAGAAGTCGGAAAACTCGCCAAAGAAGGGCGGTTCGATTACCTGTTGATCGAATCCACCGGCATCTCCGAACCCTTGCCTGTGGCCGAAACGTTTACCTTCCGTGATGAAAACGAACAAAGCCTGGCCGATATCGCGCGCCTGGACACGATGGTCACCGTGGTTGACGGTATGAACTTCCTGCTCGACTACCAGACCGCCGAAAGCCTCGCTTCTCGTGGCGAAACCCTGGGAGAAGAAGACGAACGCTCCATCACCGACTTGCTGATCGAGCAGATCGAGTTCGCCGACGTCATTTTGATCAGCAAGATCGACCTGATCAGCAGCCACGAACGTGAGGAACTGATGGCCATCCTCGAACGCCTGAATGCCCAGGCGGAAATCATCCCGATGGTCATGGGCGAAGTGCCGCTGAACAAGATCCTCAACACCGGCCGCTTTGACTTTGAACGCGCCGCCCAGGCCCCAGGCTGGTTGCAGGAATTGCGCGGCGAACACGTACCGGAAACCGAAGAATATGGCATCGCATCCACTGTCTATCGCGCCCGCCGACCTTTTCATCCGCAACGCTTCTTCGACTTTATCGATCGCCCGTGGGTGAACGGCAAGTTGCTGCGCTCCAAGGGGTTTTTCTGGCTGGCCAGCAAGCACCAGGACGCTGGCAGTTGGTCACAGGCGGGTGGCCTGATGCGCCATGGCTTTGCTGGACGCTGGTGGCGCTTTGTACCGAAAAGCCAGTGGCCGCAGGATGAAGAAAGCGTCGCCGCGATCATGGGCAACTGGCAACTGAGCACGGGCGACTGCCGCCAGGAACTGGTGTTTATCGGGCAGAACATCGACTTCGCACAGATGCGTGCCGAGTTGGACGCTTGTTTGCTCACCGACGAAGAAATGGCCCTGGGCGTCGACGCCTGGCGCTTACTGGCCGATCCTTTCGGCCCTTGGTATGAAGAGGCGGCCGCCTGATGCTGGCGCCGGTCATGTCCCTGCGCCCCGTGATTCGCCAGACCCGCGGTGAAACCCCGCTGGCGCTGTCCGATATCCTTGAGGATGGCGTGAACCTGGCGCTGTGGCAGCGCCAATTACCCCTGCATATCGCCGAGTTCGGCGCCTTGCTGGTGGCGCTCAATGAGCCGTTGGCTGAATCGCTGGTGATCGAGCTGGACAGCGAAGGCGCCGAGCCCAATCTGCACGGCCTGGCGTCCAGTTGCCGCGATCTTGAGGGTTATGAGGGCTTTATCGCCGATGTGTCGTGGCTGATCAGCGCCTTTGCCTGCCTGCTGGGCGCCAGGCGCATCGGCGTGCGCCTGCGGTTGTTGGACAAGGCCATGTGCCCGCGTTTTCATGTTGATCATGTGCCTGTGCGGCTGATCACCACCTATGCCGGCATCGGCAGCCAGTGGTTGCGCGAGGGGGTGATGGACCGTCGCACGTTGGGCCAGTCGGATGCTGAACCCACTGACCGCATCGAGCAAATCCTCTGCGGTGAGGTGGCTCTACTCAAGGGTACGAAATGGCATGGCAACGAGGGTCATGGCCTGATTCACCGCTCGCCGGCCTTGAAGGCGGATGAGCGACGCTTGATCCTGACGCTGGATTGGCTGGCATAACCGCGTAGGATCAAGCGCTCTACACGGTCAAAATGATGCCTCTTATGCTGCAGAACATTCCCACCCACGTGATTGCCGGGCCCCTGGGTGCCGGCAAGACCAGCCTGATCCAGCACCTGCTCGCTCAACGTCCGGCCAACGAGCGCTGGGCGGTGTTGATCAACGAGTTCGGGCAGATTGGCCTGGACGCCGCGCTGCTGACTCAGGATGACGATGGCATTGCCTTGGGCGAAGTTGCCGGTGGCTGCCTGTGCTGTGTGAATGGCGCCCCGTTCCAGGTGGGCCTTGGCCGTCTGCTGCGTAAGGCCAAGCCTGACCGTGTCTTTATCGAGCCTTCGGGCCTGGGTCACCCGGCGCAATTGCTCAAGCAACTGCGGGACCCGCCGTGGCAGGACGTGCTGGCGGTTCAACCCTGCGTCCTGGTACTGGATGCCCAAGCCCTGGCGGCGGGCAAGCCCTTGCCACCTGCGCAGCTGGAAGCGCTGGCCAGTGCCGGGCTGTTGGTCTTGAACAAAGATGAGGCGCTGGACACCGCACAGCGTCAGGCCATCGAACGGCAGTTACCCGATTGCCCGGTGTATTGGACCCGCCAGGCGCAATTGCCGCTGAACCGCTTACCAGGCTCAAGCGCACGGGCCGGCGCCACTGTGGATAACTTCACGGTGCCCAAAGGCCTCGCACAAATACCGGCCATCTGGAGCGACCCCCTGCTGCCGATCTGCCTGAGCCAGGCTCAGGACGGTGGCTGGAGCATCGGCTGGCGCTGGCACCCGAGCCAGCAATTCGACCCGCAGCGCCTGCATCAGTGGCTGACCCGTCTCGGCTGGCGTCGCGCCAAACTGGTTATCCACAGTGGCGAGGGCTGGCTATCCGCTAACGCTGTGGATAACAGCCCGATTGCCTGGCAACCCAGCGAATGGCGGCGCGACTCACGCATCGAATTGATCTTCAGCGAACCCCAGGACGTGGCCCTGCTACAGCATTCGCTGGCCGCCTGCCGTCAGTGACGATGCTTGGTGGCGTGGTCCTGGCGCCATTGGCTCAGCTCGATGACCTCGGCGCTGGGCAGTGGCGTCTTGATGTCGAAGGGGTAGGGCGCCAGTTCGATTTGTGCGCTGTGGGCGCCGAACTGGGTGATGGTTCCCGGATGGCGGGTTTCCCCGGTCACCGTGAATTCAAAGTTGTAGACCCGCGCCAGGCGCCGGCGGCCGTTGGCATCTTTCACAAAGCCGATGCGCTTGAGTGCCACGGCGCCATCCAACAGCTCGATGTCGAGTTTGGCGCAATGCTGCTTGACCCGCTCCAACGCCCGCTCGCGCAGGCCGTGGTTGTGCCAGACCCAGGCGGCACCGGTCGCCAGCAGCATCAACACGAAGATGTTTCCCAAGGTCAGCATGCGAAAAACTCCAACAAAGTGAGAGCAGCTTAACTGTGTCGCCGGTCTGTCGTATAGGCTGCGTTTAGTCGCATACTGCGCGGCCAGAATTTAAACGGCTTTACGGAAATCTCCTGCATGAAACGCACACCTCATCTGCTTGCGATCCAGTCTCATGTGGTCTTTGGCCACGCCGGAAACAGCGCCGCCGTGTTTCCCATGCAGCGCGTCGGGGTGAACGTCTGGCCGCTGAACACGGTGCAGTTCTCCAACCACACCCAGTATGGACAGTGGGCAGGGGAAGTGTTGGCGCCGCAGCAGATTCCGGCGTTGGTGGAAGGCATTGCGGCCATTGGTGAGTTGGGCAACTGCGACGCTATCTTGTCCGGTTACCTGGGCAGTGCCGATCAGGGCCGCGCCATTCTCACCGGTGTGGCGCGGATCAAAGCGATCAACCCGAAGGCCCTGTACCTGTGCGACCCGGTCATGGGGCACCCGGAAAAAGGCTGCATCGTGCCGCAGGAGGTCAGCGATTTCCTGCTGGAGGAGGCCGCCGCCATGGCCGACTTCCTCTGCCCAAACCAACTGGAGCTGGACAGCTTTGCCGGTCGTAAGCCGCAGTCGTTGTTCGACTGCCTGGGCATGGCCAAGGCGTTGCTGGCCCGGGGGCCGAAGGCGGTGCTGGTCAAGCACTTGGATTATCCGGGCAAGCTGCCGGATGGCTTCGAAATGCTGTTGGTTACTGCCGACGGCAGCTGGCACCTGCGCCGCCCGCTGTTGGCGTTCCCCCGCCAGCCAGTGGGCGTGGGCGACCTGACCTCGGGGTTGTTCCTGGCGCGGGTGCTGCTGGGCGATAGCCTGCTGGCCGCCTTCGAATTCACCGCCGCGGCGGTGCATGAAGTGCTGCTGGAAACCCAGGCCTGTGCCAGTTACGAGTTGGAATTGGTGCGAGCCCAGGATCGTATTGCTCATCCGCGCGTGCGCTTCGAAGCGACGCCGATCGGCCTGTAAATACGCAGAACCCCATGTGGGAGGGAGCAAGTCCCTCCCACATTTTGATTGGGTTTACCGCTTGGGGTTTATAGCGCGTCGGCTTTTATTTCCTGGTAACGCTTTTCCAGCTCCTGGCGAATCTGCCGGCGTTGTTGGGCCTGCACGAACCGGCGTCTTTCCTCACTGTTATGCGGTTGCAGCGGCGGCACGGCGGCGGGTTTGCGCTGATCGTCCACGGCTACCATGGTGAAGAAGCAACTGTTGGTATGGCGCACCGAGCGTTCGCGGATGTTCTCGGTCACCACCTTGATGCCCACTTCCATCGACGTATTGCCGGTGTAGTTGACCGACGCGAGGAAGGTCACCAGCTCGCCGACATGGATCGGTTCACGAAAAATCACCTGGTCTACCGACAACGTCACCACATAGCGGCCGGCGTAACGGCTGGCGCAGGCGTAGGCCACTTCGTCGAGGTACTTGAGCAGGGTGCCCCCGTGGACATTGCCAGAGAAGTTGGCCATATCGGGGGTCATCAATACCGTCATCGACAGCTGGGCGTTTCCGGGTTCCATAGCACACTCACGGTTGTAGGCATTGGTTGGGGAGGCATCTCTTCGGGTGCTGGAATCTTTGCAGCGCCATCCCTAACGGGACGCCGGTGGGCGCCTTGCCGTCACGCCTGCACCGATCTGTTTCCATATATTGCACCGGCTTTCCGGCGGAAGTCGCGGTGTTAACCTTCAAAAGCCCATATCAGGGCATTTCTTACGATCAAGGCAGACTTTTCCTTCCGCACTTTGCGACCGTTCAAAGGTGCGGGCGGAAGTGGGAAAAGCGCCAGCACCCTCAAGGAGGCCCTCGCCATGCACGCCATCAGCTTTATCCAGGACCTGGCCGTGATCATGCTGGTGGCCGGGGTTGTCACCATCCTGTTTCACCGTCTCAAACAACCTGTGGTGCTGGGGTACATCGTCGCCGGGTTCATCATCGGGCCCCACACCCCGCCATTTGGCCTGATCCACGACGAAGACACCATCAAGACCCTCGCCGAGCTGGGGGTGATCTTCCTGATGTTCTGTCTGGGCCTGGAGTTCAGCCTGCGCAAGTTGTTCAAGGTGGGCGCCACGGCATTTATTGCCGCCTTCCTCGAAATCATCCTCATGATCTGGATCGGCTACGAGATTGGCCGCTGGTTCGATTGGAGCACGATGGACTCGCTGTTCCTCGGCGCGATCCTGGCGATCTCCTCGACCACCATCATCGTCAAGGCACTCAATGACCTGAAGATGAAAAACCAGCGCTTCGCCCAGCTGATTTTCGGCGTGCTGATCGTGGAAGACATCCTCGGCATCGGCATCATCGCTTTGCTGTCGAGTATCGCCGTCAGTGGCACGGTCAGCTCGGGCGAAGTGTTTTCCACGGTCGGTAAGCTCTCGCTGTTCATGATCGTCGCGTTGGTCATCGGCATTTTGCTGGTGCCGCGTTTGTTGGCCTATGTGGCCAAGTTCGACAGCAACGAGATGCTGCTGATCACTGTATTGGGCCTGTGCTTCGGTTTTTGCCTGCTGGTGGTCAAGCTGGAATACAGCATGGTGCTGGGGGCGTTCCTGATCGGCGCGATCATGGCTGAGTCCCGCGAGTTGATTAAGATCGAGCGCTTGATCGAGCCGGTTCGCGACATGTTCAGCGCGATCTTCTTCGTGGCGATTGGCTTGATGATCGACCCGCAGATCCTGTTGCAATACGCCTGGCCGATTGCAGTGATCACCGTCGCCGTGGTGTTGGGCAAGATGCTGTCCTGTGGGATCGGCGCGTTTATCGCTGGCAACGATGGCCGCACTTCGTTGCGGGTTGGCATGGGGCTGTCACAGATTGGCGAGTTTTCCTTCATCATCGCCGCGCTGGGGATGACGTTACAGGTGACCAGCGACTTCCTGTACCCGGTGGCGGTGGCCGTTTCGGCGATCACCACGCTGCTCACGCCGTACCTGATTCGCGGCGCCGACCCGTTGTCGTTGAAGATCGCGGCAGTGATGCCCAAGCGTATGAGCCGAGTGTTCGGGTTGTATGGTGAATGGTTGCGCAGCATTCAGCCTCAGGGTGAAGGCGCGATGCTGGTGTCGATGATCCGCAAGATCATCCTGCAAGTGGGGGTGAACCTGGCGCTGGTGGTGTCGATCTTTTTTGCAGGCAGCTACTTCGCGGTGCGTATTGGCGCGTCTCTGGAAGGTTGGATCAGTGATCCAAGCTGGCAAAAGGCATTGATCTGGGGCGGGGCATTATTGTTGTCGCTGCCGTTCCTGATTGCGGCGTACCGCAAGCTCAAGGCATTGTCGATGTTGCTGGCAGAGATGAGCGTCAAGCCGGAGATGGCCGGACGACATACCCAGCGCGTGCGTCGGGTGATCGCCGAGCTGATCCCGATCCTGTCGCTGCTGGTGATTTTCCTGCTATTGGCCGCCTTGTCGGCGAGTATTCTGCCGACCAACAAGCTGCTGGTGCTGATCGCTGTGGTCGCGGCGGCGGTGGCGGCTGTGCTGTGGCGCTGGTTTATCCGTGTGCATACGCGGATGCAGGTCGCCTTGCTGGAGACGCTGGATAACCATAAGGATACGCCGGAGCACTGATGGGGGGCTGCTGCGCAGCCCAACTCGGGCGGTGCGACGATTCGACAAGCCCGCTCGCCACGGGGATCAGGTCTTAGCTTTCCAACCAGACGTCCCGCGCCCAGTGCCATACCGATTCCCAAGACTCCTCGGTGACAAGTTCTTCTTCGCCGGACCACAGCACCACCGTGCCGTCTTCTTCAACGCAGTAATAGTCGTCGCCGTCCTGGCAGATCGGGATCAACTCGCGCGGCACGCCGCTATCCCAGGCATTTGCTGCGACTTCCGGCAGGTAGGTGTGGGATTGCGGGTCGGTGACGGTCACCGGCTCAAGGCTGCCGTACACCACGTCGCTGACGGTCAGCAGAAACTCCTTGAAGACGAACGGAATATTGATGAACAGCTCTTCTTCGATTTCCACCAGCTGGTCTTCATCAGGCAGCTCCAGAGGAACCGGAACCGGTTCGTTGGCTTCACGCAATTGTTCGATGACTTCTTCCACGTCCGGGATCCTCTTGCTAGATGGCGCGGTTATAGGGGCGTTTTATACAGTAGCTCGCTATAAGTGCAACCGTGAAATAGAAAACCCCGGACAAGTCCGGGGTTTTTGTTACGGCTTGCACAAGCGTGCGGGTATCAGCCGTTCTGACGGATACCGGCGACCAGCCATGGCTGGTTGTCGCCTTGGGCACGTTCCATGTTCCAGCTTTCGCTGAACACTTCACCTTGGTCGAAGCGCGAGGTTTTCGACACACCGCTGAACGTCAGGGTGGCGATGGTCTTGTCGGCGCGGTCATCCACACCGTCCAGTTGGACATGCAGGTCATCGATGTAGGTCGACTGGAAGCCGTCGCCCAGGTCGGCGCGTTCGCGCTTGAGGAACTCCAGCAGTTGCGGGGTCACGAACTCGGAGATCTTGTCCATTTCGTTGGCGTCCCAGTGCTGTTGCAGGGACTGGAAGTGGCTGCGGGCCGCTTCGACGAAACGCTCTTCGTTGAACCAGGCCGGTGCGTTGATCACTGGGCGGGCGGCAGCAGGGGCTGACGAACCACCGAAGATCGAACCCATGGCGGGTTTCTGCTCGAACACTTCACGCTGCATCGGCGCGCCGGCGGGCGCCAGGTGCTCCTGCTGCTTGCGGCGACGGGCGGCGATAAAGCGGAAGATCAGGAAGGCGATGACCGCCATGATCAGGATGTCGAAGATCTGCATACCCTGGAAGCCGCCGCCCATGAACATGGAAGCGAGCAGGCCACCGGCCGCGATACCGGCCAGAGGGCCCAACCAGCGCGAAGCACCGCCGGCCTTGGCAGCAGCGCCAGCAGCACCGGCTGCGCCTGCGGTAGCGGCAGCACCGCCTACACCGGCGGATGGGGCCATTTGGCTGGTCTGGTGAGTCGGTGCCGAGCCCATGCTTTTGCCGCCACCGAAGCGTTTGGCGTTGGCGTCGAGGCTCATCGTCAGGCCTATGCATAACGCCATGGCGATGCTAAGAAAACGTTTCATAAAGGGAATTCCCATTTGTGGATTGCACGCGCGCCATGTTGCACAGGTGTCGTGACAGTGGCTAGCAACATAATGTTTCGGGCTTTTGCGTAAGATCGATTCAGGATGGTCTGTAGGACTTGTTACAGATATTGGCCCGCGCTCGTTAAAAACAAGGGCGGGCCAGCAACCTTCATGTTTGGAATTGTTTCAGACCGCTTCGAGTTTCGCGTAGCCCATCATCAGCCATTTGCTGCCTTCGGCGAAGTTCACCTGCACCCGTGCCTGGGCGCCGGCACCTTCGAAGTTGAGGATCACCCCTTCGCCGAAGATCGCATGCTTGACCTGCTGGCCCAGGCTGAACGGCGTTTCCGGAATCTCGGAACCCGCAAACATGCTGCTGGAGTTCTGCTGCTGGCCACCGCCGAACGGGCGGCTGACGCTGTTGGAAAGGCGTACTTCCTGGATCAGCCCTTTCGGCACTTCACGTACGAAGCGTGACACCTTGTTGTAGGTCTCGCTGCCGTACAGGCGTCGGGTCTCAGCGTAGGTCATCACCAGGTTCTGCATCGCCCGGGTAATGCCCACATAGGCCAGGCGGCGTTCTTCCTCAAGGCGGCCGGGTTCTTCCAGGCTCATCTTGTGGGGGAACAGGCCTTCTTCCATGCCCACCAGGAACACATAGGGAAACTCCAGGCCCTTAGCGCTGTGCAAGGTCATCAGCTGGATGCTGTCTTCGTGCTCGTCGGCCTGGGTGTCACCCGCCTCCAGCGAGGCGTGGCCGAGGAAGGCTGCGAGCGGGGTCAGCTCTTCATCTTCCTCGGTGTTTTCAAACGCACGGGCGGCGCTGACCAATTCCTCAAGGTTTTCTACCCGGGCCTGGCCTTTTTCACCTTTTTCGGCTTCGTGATAGGCAATCAGCCCGGACTGTTCAATGACGGTCTGGGTCATCAAATGCAGCGGCATTTCCGAACATTTGGCCGCCAGGTTCTCGATCAGCTCGACAAACACCCCCAGCGCCCCGGCAGCCCGGCCGGTCAAGCCTTTGTTGGCGATCAGCAAGCGCATGGCTTCCCACATCGACACATCGGCATGGCGCGCGTGGTCGCGAATGGCTTCAACGGTTTTCTCGCCGATGCCACGGGCCGGGATATTGATCACCCGCTCCAGCGCCGCATCGTTGCCGCGGCCTTCGAGCAAACGCAGGTAGGCCATGGCGTTCTTGATTTCCGCACGCTCGAAGAAGCGCTGGCCGCCATAGATGCGGTACGGGATGCGCTCGCGCAGCAGGGCTTCTTCCAATACCCGCGATTGGGCGTTGGAACGGTACAGAATCGCGATATCACTGCGCGCCAGGCCGGTTTTCAGCGCGCTCTCGATGGTTTCCACCACGTAGCGTGCTTCATCGTGTTCGTTGAAGGCCGCGTACAGGTTGATCGCTTCGCCTTCGCCACCGTCGGTCCACAGCTCTTTGCCCAGGCGCCCGGTGTTGTTGGCGATCAAGGCGTTGGCAGCCTTGAGGATACCGGCGGTGGAGCGGTAGTTCTGCTCCAGGCGAATGGTGACCGCGTCGGGGAAGTCTTCGGAATACTGGTAGATGTTCTCGATTTTCGCGCCACGCCAGCCGTAGATCGACTGATCGTCGTCGCCCACCACCATCAGGCTGTCGCCGCCTTTGGCCAACAGGCGCAACCAGGCGTACTGCACGGCGTTGGTGTCCTGGAACTCGTCCACCAGGATATGCCGGAAGCGCTTCTGGTAATGGGCCAGCAAGCCTGGGTTGTCGCGCCACAGGTCGAGGGCGCGCAGCAGCAACTCGGAGAAGTCGATCACGCCGGCACGCGCGCAGGCGGCCTCATAGGCTTCATAAATGCTGCGCATGGTGGCCAGGAACAGGTCGCCGCTGGCCTGGATATGCTGCGGGCGCAGGCCCTCGTCTTTCTGGCCGTTGATAAACCACTGGGCCTGGCGCGCAGGCCAGCGTTGTTCGTCGAGCCCCAGTTCGCGGATCACGCGCTTGACCAGGCGTTGCTGGTCATCGCTGTCGAGGATCTGGAACGTCTGGGCGAGCCCGGCCTCCTGCCAGTGCGCCCGCAACAGGCGGTGCGCCAGGCCGTGGAAGGTGCCCACCCACATACCGGCCGGGCTGATGCCCATCAACTGCTCGATGCGGTGGCGCATCTCGGCAGCGGCCTTGTTGGTGAAGGTCACCGACAGGATGGAGTGCGGGGACGCGTTCTCGACCTGGATCAACCAGGCGATACGGTGCACCAGCACTCGGGTTTTACCGGAGCCAGCACCGGCCAGGACCAACTGACGGCCAACGGGGGCCGCTACGGCCTGGCGTTGGGCATCGTTGAGGGAGTTCAGCAAAAGAGAGAGATCATCGCGCATCGGCGCATTCTAGGGTGCTGGGGGGAGTGGGGCAAACCCCAATGCCGGGTGGTCGACGGAAAACATCCACGGTGATTCCGGGCGGCTGAACATTCTGCATGGGGTGATGACCGGTCAGTCAATGGCCGCAGCCCGCGCAGCGTCTCGCTCAAGCTGTCTGGCCCCTGGGTTTGCGCCGGATGACCATGCAGTTTTTATGACGTGGAGCAGTTTGGCCCAAGCGCTTGCTTGTGTATGCTCCGTCGACGTTTCGGGCTCACCATTATAAGAACACTGCCTATGACTCTCAGCACCGATCTGTTCAGCCCCTCGGCGGCGCCAGCGCAGGTCATCCACAAACACTACGCCACCGAGATGGCGGTCGAGCGCACACGCCTGCTCTATCAGGGCTCGCTGCTGCCGACCCTGTTGATGTTGGTCAACGGCCTGGTCTGCGCCTGGCTGCTCTGGAACCCCACGCAATACTTGTTGGACAGCATTTGGCTGGTCTGGCTGCTCGCCCTGGTGGCCATGCGCGTGATCCAGGTGGCGGCCTTTGATTCGGCCATGCCCAGCCGCCAGGCGCAGCCGATCTGGCGCCGCAGGTTCATGCTCGGCTCGGCCGCCAGCGGGCTGACCCTGGCCACTGCCGCCATTGCCCTGGTGCCGGTGGACAGCTTTACGCAGCAGGCCTGGGTGTTCGGCCTGATCGGTGCGGCCACGCTGTCTGCCAGCGTGGCCTACGCGGTGAGCTTGCCCGCGTTCCTGTCATTCGCCTTGCCATGCCTGGTGCCGGCCATCGTCTATCTGTTCTGGAACGGTGCCCCGCAACAACAAGGCTGGGGGGTACTTGGCCTGATCCTGCTGGCGTCCCTGAGCGTGGTGGCGTGGCAGGTCAATCGCCTGATCCAGCGCGGGCTGTTGCGACGTTTCCAAAACCAGGCGCTGATCGAACATCTCCAGCAGGCGCAACAGCGCAGTGAGCAGTTGAACCAGGACCTGGTGCGCGAAGTCGAGCAACGCCGCCAAGTCGAACAGGAACTGCGCGAAGCGCAAATCGGCCTGCAAGACCGCGTGGCGCAACGCAGCCAGGAACTGGACGCGGCCAGCCTGGCCCTGAACAAAAGCGAAGCGCGCCTGGCGATGGCCTTGCAAGCCAGCGAACTGGGGCTGTGGGACTGGAACCTGCAAACCGACGAGGTGCACCACACCCAGCTCAAAGAACTGTTCGGGCTGGAGCCCGAGTACGTCACGGCGATGCTCAGCCACCTCAAGCCGCGCCTGCACCCCGACGACCTGCCGTTGCTCAAGCGTGCCCTGGTGGAGCACCTCAAGGGTCGCAGTGAGGACTACCAGGTGGAATACCGCGTGCGCCATGGCGATGGCCACTGGGTGTGGATCGAAGACCGTGGCCGCGCCGTGGAGCGTGCGCCCAGCGGACGGGTCACGCGCATGCTGGGTACCCGTCGCGATATCAGTGCCGGCAAGGCCCTGGAAGAACAACAGCGCCTGGCCTCGACCGTGTTCGAAGCCGCCAGTGAAGGCATTGTGATCCTTGACCCGGACTACGTGCTGATCGCCGTCAACCGGGCTTTCAGTCGCGTCACCGGCTTCGACATCGACGATATGCTGGGTCGCAATGTCGTGGAGTTGCCCAGCAGTCGCGATGCGCGGCGTCACTTCCCGGTGATCCGCCAGGCGCTGCTCAGCCACGGCACCTGGCAGGGTGAACTGGTGGAGACACGCAAGAGTGGCGAGTTGTATCCGCAGTGGCTGCAACTGAATGTTGTGCGGGATGCTCGAGGAAAAGTCAGCCATATCGTGGGCTTCTTCGCCGATCTGTCGGCGCGGCGTGAGTCCGAGGAGCGTATGCGCTACCTCACCCACTATGACGAATTGACCGGCCTGGCCAATCGCTCGCTGTTTCGCGAACGCCTGCGTGAAGCCCACCAGCGCGTCCGCCAGGGCGGGCGTAGCCTGGCGCTGCTGCATATCAACCTGGACCGCTTCAAGTTGCTCAATGACAGCCTGGGCCATGAAGTGGCCGACCAGTTGTTACAGAAAATGGCGCGGCGCTTGATCAACGCCCTGCCGGAAGCCGACACCATTGCGCGACTGTCCGGCGACGAATTCGCTGTGCTCTTCGATGCCTATGGCAACTTGTCGAGCCTCGCGCGGGTCGCCACGCGGCTACTGGCCAAGCTGCGTGTGCCGGTGGCAGTGGAAGGGCATGAGCTGGTAGTCAGTGCCTCTATGGGGGTCAGCCTGTTACCGGACAACGCGCGGGAAATTTCAGCCTTGGTCAGCCAGGCGAACATGGCCATGCAGCATGCCAAGCACCTGGGCGGTAATAACTTCCAGTTCTACACCGACAGCCTGCAAGCCAGCACGCTGGAGCGTTTGCAACTGGAAAACCATCTGCGTAAAGCCATTGAAGAGCGCCAGCTCACGGTGTTCTACCAACCCAAATTATGCCTGGCCACCGGCCAACTGAACGCCGCCGAGGCGTTGATTCGCTGGGAGCATCCGCAATGGGGCATGGTGCCACCGGGGGACTTTATCGGCCTGGCCGAAGAAACCGGCCTGATCGTGCCGCTGGGCGAGTTTGTGCTGCGCCAGGCCTGCTGGCAGGCCTGCGAGTGGCAGCGCCAAGGGTTGGCGCCGATCCGGGTGTCGGTGAACCTGTCGGTGCACCAGTTGCGCCAGGGCAAGCTGGTCAGCCTGGTGCGCCAGGTGCTGGAAGAAACCGGGCTGGACCCGCAATACCTCGAACTGGAGCTGACCGAAAGCCAGTTGCTCGACAGCGTGGAACACATCATCGCGACTTTCCAGCAACTGCGGGACCTGGGGGTGAAGCTGGCCATTGATGATTTCGGCACCGGTTATTCGTCCCTCAGCTACCTCAAGCGCATCCCGGTGGACTACGTGAAGATCGACCAGACCTTTATTCGTGGCCTCGGCCAGGGGCGCGAAGACGCGGCCATTACGCGGGCGATCATTGCAATGGCCCACGGGCTGGCGCTCAAGGTGGTGGCCGAAGGCGTGGAAGACCAACAGCAGTTGGATTTCCTGCGGGGGGAGCGTTGTGACGAGGTGCAGGGCTACCTGATCAGTCGGCCGATGGAAGCCGATGGCCTGGCAGAGTTGTTACGAAAAAAAGCAGATTTTTCCTAGCACCGGGCCTTCAGCCATTGTGGCTACAACTCGCCTGCCCTTAGATTCAAAGGGCAGCAGGGCGATTAAGTGATGCATCGGACGGGCAAAACGACAATTCTTGTAGTATAACTACAAGCTTGCTACATCCCTGGCGCCTGCCAATAACAAGAGTCCTGCCCTTTGAACCTGTTGCAACATATCGCCCAGTCGCGCCACCTGTTACGCAAATCGGAACTCAAGGTTGCCGATCACGTGCTGCTAGACCCTGCGGCCGTCATGCACAGTTCCATGGCCGACCTGGCCCACAGCGTGGGCATCAGTGAGCCGACCATCGTGCGTTTTTGCCGCGCCATCGGTTGCTCCGGGTTCCAGGACTTGAAGCTCAAGCTGGCCCAAAGCCTGGCCGCTGGCGCGAGCTTCGGGCAGTTTGCGATCCATGAAGACGACTCGGTCGCTGACTACAGCCTGAAAATCTTCGACACCACCCTGCACACCCTGATGGAAGTGCGTGAGAAGCTCGACCCGGTGGAGCTGCAAAAGGCCGTGACCGCCATGTCCCAGGCCCAGCGTGTCGAGTTCTACGGTTTTGGCGCATCAGGTGCTGTCGCCGCGGATGCCCAGCACAAGTTCTTCCGCCTGCTGTTGACCGCTGCGGCCTATAGCGATCCGCATATGCAGGCAATGTCGGCCGTGACCTTGAAGCCGACCGACGTGGCCATCTGCATTTCCCAGTCCGGTCGCTCCAAAGACCTGCTGATCACCGCCAACCTGGTGCGTGAAAGCGGCGCCACGTTGATCACCTTGTGCCCGAGCCAGACGCCGTTGGCGGAACTGTCCACGGTCAACCTGGCGATCGACGTGCATGAAGACACGGAAATCTACACGCCGCTGACGTCGCGCATCGCCCACCTGGTGGTGATCGACGTGTTGGCGATGGGTGTGGCCATGGCGCGCGGTCCGAGCCTGGTCAATCACCTCAAGAGCGTGAAGCGCAGTCTGCGCAGCCTGCGGCTCTCGCCCAAGTCCGTCAAAGCCCTCGACGACTGATTCAAGGTTGCATTCGTTTCAAAGGTGGGAGGGGCTTGCCCCCTCCCACCTTTGCATCTTCTGTGTGTCCAGAATCTTCACCAGGCTGTCATCGTCATGTCATCCGCCGAGCCGATCCTGTACTCCCCGTACTCGCATTGGGAGACTCCAAAATGACCCGGCACTACGAAGACAGCAACAGCTCCGTCAAGACCCGCCGTCAACAGGAAGACCAGCGCCGCATGGCGTTCCGTCGCGCAATCGAAGACCGCTGCGACCAGCGCCAGCTGCAGCAGAGCATCAGTGACTACCCGGAACTGCACTGGCAGGCACCCGCGGCTGCCCAGCGAAGCGCTCAGCCAACGCGCTGATCTGCACCCGCTCGCTGCGGATAAAGCCCAGGAATGCATGGGCCACCGGTGACAGGCGCTTGGCCTTGGCCTGCACCAGGCACCAACTGCGGTACAGCGGCAGCTCTTCCACCGGCAGCTCCTTGAGCCCGCCGGTGGCCAGTTCCAGGTTCAGGGCGTGGCGCGTCAACAAGGCCACGCCCAACCCTGCCACCACGCACTCACGCTGCGCCTCGGCCGAGGCCACCTCCACCGTCTGGGTGAAGTGCACGCGTTTTTCCTTGAAGTACTCCTCGCAGGCCAATCGCGTACCGGAGCCCGGTTCGCGCAGCAGCAGCGTGTAGGGTTCCAGGTCCTGCAAGCGCAAGGGGCCCTGGAGGCTCAAAGGGTGATCGGGTGGCGCCACGGCAACGATGGGGTTGTTAAGGAACGGCAGGAACTCCAGGCCCATGTCCTGAGGCACCATGGACATGATCACCAAGTCATCACGGTTGTCCGAAAGCCTGCGGATCACCTGGGCACGGTTGACCACCGTCAGGTGCAACTGCACTTCGGGATGCTGGCGCTTGAACGCGGCAAACAGGTGCGGTACGAAATACTTGGCGCTGGATTCCACGGCCAGCTTCAACTGGCCCTGCAACGAACCCTGCATGTCCGATAGCTGCATATCGAGGTTTTCCAAGCGCCCGAAAATATCGCGACTGGCCCGTTGCAGGGCTTCGGCGGCCTCGGTCATGTAGAGCTTTTTGCCCACATAGTCGAACAACGGCTGGCCGATCAGCTCTTCCAGCTGGCGAATTTGTAGGCTGACGGCCGGTTGGGTGAGAGACATTTCCTCGGCGGCACGGCTGTACGAGCGCAAATCACACACCTCATTGAAGATCTGCAATTGCCGTAATGTCAGCCTCATCAATGACTTACGCATTTTTAAATCCCCTCGATCCCATCCAGTGTGTCGACTATAAGTCTTTACTTATGCGCGACCCAATAATTATTGATTTTTGTTAATCCCTCTACGGGCTTAGTGTGGGCCTGCGACTGGCTTGAAACATTTGGTCACGCGCCGACCCGGGTCTAGCGGGTCGAAGAACGCAGCAATCGGCTCAAGGGAATTTCCAAGTGATAAAAAAGATCCTGATCGCCAACCGTGGTGAAATTGCCGTACGAATCGTGCGTGCCTGCGCCGAGATGGGCATTCGCTCGGTCGCGGTCTATTCCGACGCCGACCGCCATGCGTTGCACGTCAAGCGTGCCGACGAGGCCCACAGCATCGGTGCCGAGCCCCTGTCCGGCTACCTGAACCCGCGCAAGCTGGTGAACCTGGCGGTGGAAACCGGCTGTGATGCCTTGCACCCCGGCTACGGCTTCCTGTCGGAAAACGCCGAACTGGCAGACATTTGTGCCGAACGTGGGATCAAATTCATTGGTCCTTCGGCTGAAGTGATTCGCCGTATGGGCGACAAGACCGAAGCGCGCCGCAGCATGATCAAGGCCGGCGTACCGGTCACGCCCGGTACTGAAGGCAATGTCGCCGATATCGCCGAAGCCCTCACTGAAGGCGACCGTATCGGTTACCCGGTGATGCTCAAGGCCACCTCCGGTGGTGGCGGTCGCGGCATCCGTCGTTGCAACAGCCGCGAAGAACTCGAACAAGCCTTCCCTCGCGTGATCTCCGAAGCTACCAAGGCGTTCGGTTCGGCGGAAGTGTTCCTGGAAAAATGCATCGTCAACCCCAAGCATATCGAGGCGCAGATCCTCGGTGACAGCTTTGGCAATGTGGTGCACCTGTTCGAGCGCGATTGCTCGATCCAGCGCCGCAACCAAAAGCTTATCGAAATCGCCCCGAGCCCGCAGTTGACCCCGGAACAGCGCGCCTATATCGGCGACCTGTCGGTGCGCGCGGCCAAGGCTGTGGGCTACGAAAACGCCGGCACCGTGGAGTTCCTGCTCGCCGAGGGCGAGGTGTACTTCATGGAGATGAACACCCGGGTGCAGGTGGAACACACCATCACCGAAGAAATCACCGGGATCGACATTGTCCGCGAGCAGATCCGCATCGCCTCGGGCCTGCCGCTGTCGGTGAAGCAGGAAGACATCCAGCACCGTGGTTTCGCGTTGCAGTTCCGTATCAACGCCGAAGACCCGAAAAACAACTTCCTGCCCAGTTTCGGCAAGATCACCCGTTACTACGCGCCCGGCGGCCCCGGCGTGCGCACCGACACGGCGATCTATACCGGCTACACCATCCCGCCGTTCTACGACTCCATGTGCCTGAAACTGGTGGTGTGGGCGTTGACCTGGGAAGAAGCCATGGACCGCGGCCTGCGTGCCCTGGATGACATGCGCCTGCAAGGCGTGAAGACCACCGCCGCTTACTATCAGGAAATCCTGCGCAACCCGGAATTCCGCAGCGGCCAGTTCAACACCAGTTTTGTGGAAAGCCATCCTGAGCTGACCAACTACTCGATCAAGCGCAAACCCGAAGAGCTGGCCCTGGCCATCGCCGCCGCCATCGCCGCCCACGCAGGCCTGTGAGGAACATAATAATGAGCAAGAAAATCTTCGTTACTGACACCATCCTGCGCGACGCTCACCAATCGTTGCTGGCGACCCGCATGCGCACCGACGACATGCTGCCGATCTGCGACAAGCTCGACAAAGTCGGCTACTGGTCCCTGGAAGTCTGGGGCGGCGCGACCTTCGATGCCTGTGTGCGCTTTTTGAAGGAAGACCCGTGGGAACGCCTGCGTAAACTGCGCGCCGCATTGCCTAACACGCGCCTGCAAATGCTGCTGCGTGGCCAGAACCTGCTGGGCTACCGCCACTACAGCGACGACGTGGTCAGGGCCTTCGTCGCCAAGGCCGCCGTGAATGGCATCGACGTGTTCCGCATCTTCGACGCCATGAATGACGTGCGTAACCTGCGCGTGGCCATTGAAGCGGTCAAGGCCGCCGGCAAGCATGCCCAGGGCACCATCGCCTATACCACCAGCCCGGTGCACACCATCGACGCCTTTGTGGCCCAGGCCAAGCAAATGGAAGCCATGGGCTGCGACTCGGTGGCGATCAAGGACATGGCCGGCCTGCTGACCCCGTACGCCACGGGCGAACTGGTCAAGGCGCTGAAAGCCGAGCAGAACCTGCCGGTGTTCATCCACTCGCACGACACGGCAGGTTTGGCCGCGATGTGCCAACTCAAGGCCATCGAAAACGGTGCCGACCATATCGACACCGCGATCTCCAGCTTCGCCTGGGGCACCAGCCACCCAGGTACCGAGTCGATGGTCGCCGCCCTTAAAGGCAGCGAGTTCGACACCGGGCTCGACCTGGAATTGCTGCAGGAAATTGGTTTGTACTTCTACGCGGTGCGCAAGAAGTACCACCAGTTTGAGAGCGAATTCACCGCCGTCGATACCCGCGTGCAAGTCAACCAGGTGCCGGGCGGGATGATTTCCAACCTGGCCAACCAGCTCAAGGAGCAGGGCGCGCTCAACCGCATGGGGGAAGTGCTGGCTGAAATTCCTCGGGTGCGTGAGGACCTCGGCTTCCCGCCGTTGGTCACCCCGACTTCGCAGATCGTCGGCACCCAGGCGTTCTTCAACGTGCTGGCTGGCGAGCGCTACAAGACCATCACCAACGAAGTGAAGTTGTACCTGCAAGGCGGCTACGGCAAGGCGCCGGGCACGGTGAACGAGAAGTTGCGCCGCCAGGCCATCGGCAGCGAAGACGTGATCGACGTGCGCCCGGCCGATTTGCTCAAGCCGGAAATGACCAAGCTGCGCGGTGAAATCGGCACATTGGCCAAGTCTGAAGAAGACGTGCTGACCTACGCCATGTTCCCGGACATCGGTCGCAAATTCCTCGAAGAGCGCGACGCCGGCACCCTCACCCCGGAAGTGCTGTTGCCGATCCCCGAAGCAGGCGGCGTGGCCCGTGCCGGTGGCGAAGGCGTACCGACCGAGTTCGTCATCGACGTGCACGGCGAGAGCTACCGCGTGGACATCACCGGTGTTGGCGTGAAGGCTGAAGGCAAGCGCCATTTCTACCTGTCCATCGACGGCATGCCTGAAGAAGTGGTGTTCGAACCGCTCAACGAGTTTGTCAGCGGCGGCAGCAGCAAGCGCAAGCAAGCCACCGAGCCGGGTCATGTGAGCACGGCGATGCCGGGCAATATCGTAGACGTGCTGGTCAAGGTTGGTGACGTGGTCAAGGCCGGCCAGGCCGTGTTGATTACCGAAGCCATGAAGATGGAAACCGAAGTGCAGGCTGCGATTGCCGGCAAGGTGGCTGCGGTTCACGTGACCAAGGGCGACCGGGTCAACCCGGGCGAAATCCTGATTGAAATCGAAGGCTGATCCCTAGCCTTCGACACTACCGCTTAATCCTCGGGGGGGCAGGTGCCCCCCTTTTTTTTGTCCGCGATTTGGTACTCAGGCGGTGGGATCATTGCGTTTGAAGGTGACGAAGACGCCGTCAGGGCGATAAGTCAGCGTAGGGACCAGGGTCTTCAAGTTGCTGGTGATGCCGGCGAACGGGCTTTCGACGTGCTTGGCGCTGAGGAGCGGCAAGGGTTGCGAGAGCAGCGCATCGTTTTCGTTTTCGACGTGGATAGCCAGCGTCGCCCCGCGCAGGTCGGCGGTGTTGCCAATGCTCGAGGGGGTATGGGTTTGGTCTGCGCCCAGCGTCAGGGCCAGTGTCGAGCCATGTTGCATGCGCAGGTCCTGCTCGACGTGGGTGGCTGGATCCAGACGCAATGTTCCCGCGACCTCAAGGTTGGCCACGGTGCCGCCGGCGTAGGTGGCGTCAGGTTGGATGGTCATGGAACCGCCGATTTTGCTCTGGTTGACCAGGGTTGCACCGCTGTAGACCGCACCTTGCTGATTGACCGGGACTTCACCTGTGAGGGTCCAGTTGCCAGAGCCCACCCACAGATGCTGCATCTGGCGGGCACCATCGAATGTGCCGCCCCTGGCATCGTCCAGAATTACCTGGTTGGTGCCACTGCCCCCGTCAACCACGCCTTCGAAGCGCCCACCGCTGCGGACGATGAGCATATCGTTGCCGCCCCCCATGCTCAGCGCTACGCCATGGCTGCCAATGATCAAGCCGGCGTTGACCACTTCATCATCCTGGTCGCCGTCCAGCCTTACCCCGGCGCCATTCTTGCCGGTGATGCTGCCGTGGTTTTCGAGCCACACCGGTGCCAGGCCGGTGCTGGTGAAGCCGTTGCGCTCGCCAACGGTTTTGGCCGTCGCGCTGTTGATAATCTCGATGCCGCGCAACGAGGTTGCAGTGCCGGCTGGAGCACTAGGGATAAGCAGCCTGGCGGCGTTGTCGATGTCCAGGCCATTGCCATTGTTGAGTGTGATGGTTGCCGAGCTGAACCGGGCGTCGGGCTTGATCGCAGGTTGATCATTGAGCGCAGCGGCGATGTCTGTGCGGCCGGCCGGCTTGTCCTGGCGGGTACCCGCGGCGGTGCCAGGCGGCGTCTGCGATATGGATTGCGCCAGTGTGTGTATGCCATACCCCATCAGGGCACCGACGGAAGGGATGTACGGGAAGATCGACGACATAATTTCCGGCCTCGCAAGTGTAGGAGACCGGAATGTAGCCAGTAACGTAGCCGGCGGCTGTCAGGCCTGATAACAACGCTATGAGGGAATGTTCCTCGGTTTCATGAGGTTAAAACCTCATTTGCCATTGCCCCATCAGGCCCTGGCTGTGGCTGTTGGTGCCCGCTTCCCCCTGGTAGGCCAGGCCGACGGTGTGTTGCGGCGACAGCGCGAGGTCCAGCCCGGCCTGCCAGTTCAGGCTGTTGCGGTCCAGGGAAGCGCCGACCAGGGTGAAGTCGTCAATCGCGAACGGCATGTAGCGGTAGGACTGGCGGACGCGGCTGTCGACCTTGCCATAGAGGCGTTTCCAATCGGCGCTGATATGGGGGATGAGCCTGACCTGGTTATCGAACCGATACTGGCTCGCCAGGCGCAGGCCCAGGGTGCTGTTCAGGTTTTGCTGGGTTTGTGAGCCAACGATCAGTGCCGCCAGGCCACCTTTTTCCTGGAACCGGTCGCGGTGATAGCGTTGATAACCAAGGCCGCCGAAGGGCTCGATACTCAAGTCCGCGCTGCCCAACTGATAGCCCACTTCCGAGAACAGGGTTTGGCTCTGGGCTTTGTAGTCGCCCTTGAGTTGCTGTTTGTTATCGAGCAACTGGACGCTGCGTTTGTTCTGCCCGGCGTGGCGGCTATAGATCGCCCCCAGGCGCAGGCCCAGCGGGCCGTCCTGGTGCACGGCATAACCGCCCAGGTGCCAACTGTCCAGGTCGGCGGAAAAACGCTGGGCGTCGAGGCGGCTGGTGGATTTTGCGCCCATTACGCCGATCCGCCAGGCGTGCTCCAGTGCCCAGTCGGCGCCTGTCAGCAGGCCTCGGTTGGCGTACTTCAGACCCGCACTGCCGCCTTGTTTGTCGAGGCGGCCGTCTTGGCCCAGTCCCTGTACCCAGACATGAGCGTCGTCATTGGTGGGCAGGGCGCGCAGGGTCGACAGCAATTGGCTGCCCAGTTGCTGTGTGATGTTCTGGGTCGCCGCCGCCAGGTTGGCATTCTGGCTGCCGGCCAATTGTTCAAGGGCCGCACCGACCCCTCCGGGCTGCTGCATCAATGCCTCATTGAAGCGTTCCAACTCTTTGATCTGCTCTGAGGTCAGCTCGCCGGATTCCAGTAACCGAATCAAGGCAGGCTCCAGCACCTGGGCCACCCGTAGGCCATTAAGGGTCGTGGCTTGGCGAGTCAGGTAGCCGTCGAGGGGAGTGGCTTGCTCGATCGGGGCCGACATCCATTCGTCGTAATCGTCATAGTCGTCGTAGTCAGGCACAAGCAGTTCGAACTGATAAGGTGTGCCTGTTTGCGCCTGGGCGAGGGGAGCGCTGGCAATACCAATGGCGAGGATGACCGCACGCGTGAGTTTCTGGAGTGTAAAGGGCATGAATTCCTGACCTCTGATAAGTGAGGCCGGGAATTTAGCGAGATGGCGGGGCGATAACTGTCAGGCCATCGACCGCTGGTTTGCGGGAGTTGTCTCTAGTTCAGGGCGATTAAAAACGGATCTGTTTTGACCGAACGATGGTGTACGGGACCTTGATAGATATGCATTTTAATGCAGCTAAGGGTCCAACTTTAGCGCTTTGATTGCATTATATTGCGCTTCGTCTGCTGCTACAGTCAGCTTTATGCACTATATTGCGTTTATCAGGCCGGTCAATTACCTCGAGGTGCATTTAGTTGCGTATGGACAATGCCTACAGGCTTACCTTGCAGATATTCGATGCCGGTCATTGGCAGGATGCGATGACGCTTGAGTTTTCCGAGCCTGATAAAGGTTTTGCAAGCCCCTGCCGTTTTGGCTACGAGTCCACCTACCTGGTCGATCACCTGGACGAGATGGATACCCTTTTTGCCAAGGCGGTGAGTGTAAGGGTGCCATTGAATTGGTCACAGGAGACACCCAAGCACGCGCCGGCCTTTCTCCAATGAGTCTCTCGCTCAGTCAGCGTGCACAAGTGATTGAAAGCATCGAGCAGGGCTTGTCTGACGGTTCGCTCGAAATAGGCGACGCCGTACGCCGCCTGCGTACCGAAGTCACAGGCCTGCACCAGAGCCAGTTCGCGCAGATGTGCAAGATATCCGTGCGTACCCTGGTGCATATCGAGCATGGCGAAGGCAATCAAACCTTGAAATCGCTGAATGCCGTGTTCCGCCCCTTTGGTTTGCAGATGGGCGTGGTCAAGGTGCGTCGCAAAAGGGATGACTAGGTCCGTCGTACGTAGCCCTTGCCGTAATGCCGCTCCATGCGCGCCTGGATCAGCTCCAGCCCGAGGGACATCACCCAATAGATGATCGCTGCAGTGGTGAGCATCTCGATGTAGCGATAGCTGGAGCGACCATAGGATTGGGCCAGGAACATCACTTCCCATACCCCCATCACTGAGATCAGGGACGAGTCCTTGAGCATCGAGATAAATTGGTTGGTGGCGGGGGGAATGATCGTGCGCATGGCCTGGGGCAGGGTGACATGCCAGAAGATCGCACTGTCGCGCATGCCCAGGGCCAGGGCTGCTTCCCGTTGGCCATGGGGTACCCCGAGGATGCCGGCGCGGAAAATCTCGCTCAGGTAGGCGCCATAGTTCAGCGACAGCGCGATGATCCCGGCGACGATGGCGCCCGGTACCAGGCCCAGCTGCGGCAGTCCCAGATAGATCAGCAGGATCTGGATCAGCAACGGTGTACCCCGAAAGAACGAGGCGTAAAAGCTCGCAATGCCAAAGGCCACGGCGCTTTTCGACAGACGCCCCAGCGCAGTGATGAAACCCAGTATCGACGATGCCACGATCGAGCACAGGCACAGGAATACCGTCAGCGCCGCGCCTTGCAGAAAACCGTTGGGCGCCAGGTGCACGCCAACCAGGTTGGGCAGCTTGTCGAGGATGATCGAGAACTTCAGGTCAAAGCTCAGGAAGAAACTGGCGAACAGGCAAAACAGCGCGGCCCAGGTCAGGTACAGGCGCGTACGAAAACCCAGGAGTCGCTGGCGTCGCGACTCGGTCACGGGTGGCTTGGGAGGAGTGGGGAACGCGGTCATTGGCTGATGTCGGCGCCAATCCATTTCTTCGACAGCTGGCTCAAGGTGCCGTCCTGCTTCAACTGCGCAAAGACCTCACGCACTTTGGCGTCCCACTGCGGGTCGCCTTTTTCGATGGCCACCGAGTTGGGTTCGGCGTACAGCGGTTCGCCGGCAAGCTTGAAGCGTTTGTCCTGGTTCAGGCGTGGTTGGGCGGTGACCAGGTTGGTCAGGATGGCGTCCAGGCGTACACCGGCGCCCAGGCCCAGGTCCTGGAAGGCCACGTTATCGGTATCGTACGGGGCGATCTGGACGTTCTCGAAGGGGTACTGCAGTTGCGTGTCTTCGGCGCCTTCGATCACCAGGTTTTTGTTCAGGTAGCTTTCGTAACTGGAGGCGCTGGTGAGGCCGACTTTTTTGCCGCTCAAGTCCTTGGCGCCGTGGATGCGCTCATCCTGGGCGTTGACCACGATCACCGCAGGCGAGGCGTAGTACTCCACCGGGAAGTCGAACACTTCGGCGCGGGCCTTGCTTGGGGTCATCGAGCAGATGCAAATGTCATAGCGCCCGCTCCAGCGGCCGGCGGCAATGACGTCCCAGGAAGGGGTTTCCAGGCGCAGTTTCACGCCCAGTTTTTGCGCCACGGCCTTCGCCACATCGACGTCAAAACCATCGAGTTGGTTTTGTTCGTTGAGGAACGAGAAAGGCGGGTAGCTTTCCATCAGCACCCCCACCAGTTCTTTCTTCTGTTCAACCCGGTCCAGAGTCGCACCGCCGAAGGCTTGGGTGGAGGCAGCCAGAATCGTTAGGCCCAAGGCCAGGAGCGGTTTTAGTTTCAAGGGCGACACCTAAATAAAAAAGAGGTTGTGATGAACCGAAGTGTACGTATTAAATAGTTATAAGAACGACTCTCATAGTGAGTTATTTTCATAAGCTTATGAGTAAAAAGCATATGCCCGCAACACGCACAGTAATTCTCGATGGTGGCATGGGCCGCGAACTGCAACGCCGAGGCGCGCCGTTTCGGCAGCCGGAGTGGTCAGCGCTGGCGTTGAGTGAAGCTCCCCAGGCCGTGGAGGCGGTGCATGCGGCTTACATCCAGAGCGGCGCCAATGTGATCACCAGCAACAGCTATGCCGTTGTGCCGTTTCATATCGGCGAAGCCCGGTTTGCCGCCGAGGGCCAGGCCCTGGCGGCGCTGGCAGGTGAGTTGGCGCAGCGCGCGGTGGAGGCTTCCGGCCAGGCCGTACGCGTGGCAGGCTCATTGCCGCCGCTGTTTGGTTCTTATCGGCCAGACCTGTTTGAGGCCGACCGAGTCAACGAGTTGCTGACGCCACTGGTGCAGGGCCTGGCTCCCCACGTTGACCTGTGGCTGGCGGAAACCCAGAGTTCGATCGTCGAGGCGCGGGCCATCCATGCCGGTCTGCCGCGGGATGGGAAACCGTTCTGGCTGTCATTTACCTTGAAGGATGAAGACACCGACGAAGTCCCGCGCCTGCGCTCCGGCGAACCGGTGGTAGACGCGGCCGAAGCGGCGGCACAACTGGGGGTGGAGGTCCTGCTGTTCAATTGCAGCCAACCTGAAGTGATTGGCGCGGCGATCGATGCGGCGCGCCAGACCTTCGAACGCTTGGGCGTGGCGATCCAGATCGGCGCCTACGCCAATGCGTTCCCGCCGCAACCCAAGGAGGCCACGGCCAACGACGGCCTCGACCCGCTGCGTGATGATCTCGACCCGCCCGGCTACCTGCACTGGGCCGCCGACTGGCAGGCGCGCGGCGCCAGCCACCTGGGCGGTTGCTGCGGGATCGGGCCGGAGCATATTGCGGTGTTGGCCCAGAAGCTGGCTTAACCGTTTAAAGAGCCTGGCGGCGACACTCCGCCAGGCTTTTCAATTGGCCTGAACCTGCCTGGTTCGCCTGCGACAACCACGCTTCAAACCCCGCCCCAACGGTTGGCCATTCCGAGTCGATGATCGAATACCACGCGGTGTCCCGGTTCTTGCCCTTGACCACCGTATGCTGGCGAAACACCCCTTCAAAACTGAAGCCCAACCGTTCGGCCGCGTATTTGGAGCGGTCGTTGGCGTTGTTGCACTTCCATTCCAGGCGGCGATAGCCCTGGTCAAAGGCGTACTTGGCCAGCAGGTACACCGCCTCGGTGCTTTTTGGCGAGCGTTGCATCGGGGCGCCGAAGGTCACGTGGCCGATTTCGATGCGGCCATGCTCCGGGACGATGGACATCAGGCTGAGGATGCCTTGGACCTGGCCGGTCGCACGGTCGATCACGCTGAAAAAATAGGGGTCGCTGTGCGCAGCATGGTTGTTCAGCCAGTCATTGAAGGCGCTGCGCTCGGGGAAGGGGCCATAGGGCAGATAGTCCCACAGCTTGGGATCGGCGCCGGGACCTTGCAGGGCGTTGAACAGATCGTCGCCATGGCGGGCCGGGTCGAGTTTCTCCAGGCGTATGAAGCGCCCTTCGAGCAGTTGAACGGTGGGCGCCGGGGCGCCTTTCCAGTCGGCGAGAGAAGTGGGCATGCTGCGCTCCTTAAAGACCTTTGCGAAATTGGATGAAACCAGGGCGTTCGGCGATGCGCTCGTAGAGCTGGATCGCGGTGGCATTGGTCTCGTGGGTCAGCCAATGCACCTTGCAGCAACCATCGGCCTTGGCGGTGGTGTAGACGAATTCGATCAGCTTGCGGCCGACACCCGTACCCCGTTGGGCCGGGTCCACCAGCAAGTCTTGCAGGTAGCAGGAATTCTCGATGCTCCAGTTGGAGCGGTGGTAGATGAAGTTGACCATGCCCACGGCCTTGCCGTCTTGCCAGGCCAGGGCTGAATGGGTTGGCTCCTGGGGATCGATCAGGCGTTGCCAGGTGTTCTGGCTCACGGCGTCCGGCAGTTCGGTGTTGTAGAACTTCAAGTACGCTTGCCACAGCGGCAGCCAGGCGGCGTGGTCGGCGGCGGTAACGGGGCGGATATCGATCTGGCTCATTCTGGCGTTCCTGGAGGCATAAAGCGGGCGAGGGTCTGGTCGCGCACGTCGACACTGGTGGCCAGGCCCGCCTGCACGCCGGCGATATCCGCCGCGCTGCGGTTCTGGCTGAGTTTGCGTTTGCCGACCAGGCGCTCGATCGGCAGGGCGAAGGCAACAATGGCCTTGAGCATGCCGTCAATGTAGTCGGCCGGGGCGTCGCTGACTTTCCATGGCTGGGGGCGGTTGCCTTCATGACGATCGGTCAGCGCGGTGACCACGGCGAGCACACGTTCGGCGTCGGTGAATACCTCGGCCTTGCCATAGGCATGCACCGCGATGTAATTCCAGGTGGGCACCACTTTGCCGTGCTCGGCTTTCGCTGGGTAAAACGCCGGGCTGATGTAGGCGTCTGCGCCGGCAAAGATCACCAGCGCATCGCTGCCATTTTGCAGGTCGTGCCACTGGGGATTGGCTTTGGCCAAGTGCCCGTAGAGTGTGCCGTTGGGGCCTTCGTCGGGGTTGATCAACAGCGGCAGGTGGCTGGCTTGCAGGCCTTGCTCACCAAAGGTCACCAACTGCGCCAGGCGGGTGTGCTGGATCAGTTGCTGCAGTTCGGGCAAATCGTCGAGAACAAAGGCGCGGGGTGTGTACATGGAAATATTCCTTGGCGAATGCCTGCATCCTAGGCAGGCTAATGGTTCGTTGTAAGAGCCATCTAGGGCCAATTTCATAGGTCCAATTCGCGAGAGTCCAGCATGTCATCCAGTGCGCCGCCGTTATCGTTCAACCCAGCCGGCATTGAGCTGGATCGCCGCCAAGGGCTGACACGCCAGCTGTACGAAGCGTTGCGCCAACGGGTGCTGGACGGTCGTCTGGTCAGTGGCACGCGGTTGCCCGCCAGCCGTGACCTGGCGGCGGCGCTGTCGATTTCTCGCAACAGTGTGGTGCGCGCCTACGATCAGCTCTATGCCGAGGGGTTTATTGAGAGCCGGGTCGGCGACGGCACTTATGTGGCGCAACTGCCCACCTCAAAAAAACTATCCACAAAACTATCCACAGGGTTTTCAACAGGCTTATCCCCAGGGTTATCCACAAATGACCTTCAAAAAGCGCCTTCAGCGGCCGAAAAAGTTATCCACAGCCCGGCCATGGGACGCCTTGAAACCAATCATTTACCCCTGCCGCCTGTGGGGCCACCTCGGGCATTTCGAGTGGGGGTGCCTGCATTCGATCTGTTCCCTTTCGATGTCTGGGCCAAGCTGAATGCGGCTTTCTGGCGCAAGCCGAACTTAGAACACCTGTGTTACGGCCACCCGGCGGGGGATGAACGACTGCGCGGGTTGATCGCTGCCTACTTGCGCACCTCCCGAGGCTTGCAGTGCACGGCTGAGCAAATTGTGATCACCAGTGGCGCGCAGCAGGCAATCAGCCTTTGTGCACAGTTGCTGGTGGCGCCTGGCGATGGGGTCGCGGTTGAAAACCCAGGTTACCGCGCGGCCGGGCATGCCTTTGCGCTTGCCGGTGGGCGTTTGCATGGCGTGGCGGTGGACGGGGAGGGCATTGATTGCGCGGCGTTGAGCCGCCTCATCGACTGCCGTCTGGCCTATGTCACTCCGTCCCACCAGTACCCCCTGGGTGTGGTCATGAGCCTGGCCCGACGCCTGGAGTTGCTGGCCTGGGCGGAACGCAGCGGTGGCTGGATCGTCGAGGACGACTATGACGGCGAGTATCGCTACAGCGGCGCGCCCCTGTCGCCGCTGGCGGCGTTGGACCGTAGCGGGCGCGTGCTGTATGTGGGCACCTTCGGCAAAGTCGCGTTTCCGGCATTGCGCTTGGGCTACCTGGTATTGCCGCCAACCTTGGTCGATGCGTTTGCTCGGCGTCGTGCCGTGGATGTGCGGCACTCAGAGGTCAGCACCCAGGCGGTGATGGCCGAGTTCATGGCGGCGGGCCATTTCCAACGCCATATCCGCCGCATGCGCCGCGCCGCCCTCAGCCGGCGTAATGCGCTGCTGAACGGATGGCCGAGCGGACTCGAGGGGGTGAGCGGCCTGCCGAATGTCGCAGCGGGCCTGCACCTTACCGTGCGGGTGGACAGCCTGGCCCGTGAACAACAGTTGGTGGCGCAGGCTCGTGCGGTAGCGGTGGAGGTCAACGGCTTGAGCAGCTATTGGCTGCCCGACTCCAGCACGCCACCGGACCTGCGGGCCGGGCTGGTGCTGGGGTTTGCCGCGGTGCCGCAGGCGGATATCGCACAGGCCCTGGCGCGTCTCTACAAGGCCTGGCATTGCCAGCCGCCGTCAGGGCGCGGGCACCGACGGAGCGGGCTGTGTGAAGAACAGTAAACGGGCCAGGTGAGGGCCTATTTCGCTGCGGTACACGGCGATGCTCTCGTGGTCGTCGGTTCTGGTCGGTGTCTGGTACTTGCCACCCAAGCGTCGCTGCGCCTTGGTCTTGAGGTGTGCGGCGGTGTAAGCCTCTTCGGGACCTACCAGCTCTTTATAGTGAAAGTGGGCATACCACAGTGCATTCGAGCTTTGCGTGTCGAGAATCTCGTACTCCTTCAAATAGCCTTTGTTGCGCCCGGAGAGCTTGCTGCGTGAGCCGGGCAACGGTTTGATAACGATCTCTTTTTCGCGGTACAGCAGTTCGACATGGGCGGCTGTCGGTGGCCGCTGCTTGAGCATGGTGAGCTTAAGCCGGCGTCCCTCGTCATAGAGGCGCTTGACCGCCGTATCGAGATTACGATTGATCAGGGCTGCCGACGGAGCCCCGCTTTCAGTCAGGTTGCTGGCGGTCAATGCCTCCTCGATATCACGGCCGGCCTGTTCCAACTGTTTGATCTGGCGGTGGAAACGCTCTTCGATTTCCACGGGCAACCGGCGTGTGTCACTGGCCAGGCCCTTGGTGCGCTCGATGAAGGGCTCCATCTCGTCGAGCAACGTCTGGCCGCTGGCAATGGCGGCGCTCACGGTGCGTGGCATGGTGTGTGTCGATGGCGCGCTCGGGCGCTCGTGCTCCACCCACACCCCCGGTTCCTTTTCATGAAACAAGGCAATCACTTTGCCGGTCAGCGGTTGCTTCACCTCCACCAGGGGAGTGGATTCGCCACTTAATGGCGCGCGCTCTTCTCCTACCACCACGCCCTGGAAGCGGGTCTTGATCACCTTTTTCTGCGGCCTCGGCACGGGCCTGGACGGGCCCGCCACGTGCGACTCCCAGGCTTTTCGCTGGCGCAGCAATGCCGTCAAGCGTTTGACCGCACGCTGGGAGAACTCCTCGGTGAGCGCTCGCAGGTCTCCAAGGGCAGGTCGATGCACATCATCGGGAAAGTCAGCCGGTAAGTCGGCCAGGCTTTGGTCCAGGCTGGTGAACTGTTCCACCAGGCTATCGAGGGCTTCGATCTGGTCATCCAGCGGAACCGGGGTATCTGGTTGCAAGGTTTCGCAGAGGCTCTGTACCGCCAGTTCGGTTTTTTCGACGATCTGGTTGACGACCGCACGGGCGGCCGCTGAGCTGGCCGGGGCGTTCTCCTTAATACATAGGAAACGCGACAAGGTGATCCTGAAGGCCTTGAGATTCTCCAGTTCTATCTTGGGTAATAGCTTTTCATTGTGTTGAGCCCGCATCACACCCTTCTCGCCCAGGGCGCGGGCCTCGTTGAAACGCGAGTGCAGGTCACTGAAGCGATTGATCAAGTCCTGGGCCTGCAGGTCGATGGCGCGGCAGTCTTCCAGCGCTGCTTGTGTATCTGACGGCTCGGGATCGTCCAGGAATTGAGAGGCCGTGTTCAAGCTCTCCTGAAAACGCTCCAGCTGTTCGGCCGTGGCGCTTCGCGCCAGTATCATCTGCTCGTCCAGGTATTCGAGCATGGCCTCCTGGTAATTGGGCACGCTATCGAGCAGGTTCAACGATTTCAGCTGGGCGATCGGCACGTCCAACTCACTCAGGCGTGTGGAAACCTGTGTGAGGAAGGCGGTGCTGGCGGCTTCACGATCGGCCGGTGTTGCCGCGTCGATGGCTCTCTGGGACTCAATGATTTGCTCGCGCCGCTGCATGGTCCGGGAGTCGAAAGCCTCCAGTTGTTCGCGTAACTCGTGGATTTTCGGCGGCCTCAGGCGCTCGCCTTTCTTGCGTCGGCTACGCAGCCCGCCGCCCCGCAGCCGCAGCCGGGTGTCGACAAACCACTGCCCCAGGCGGTTGTTGATCAAGGATGGCCCCTCCCGTCGCGGGTCCTTGGGGTCGATAATCATCACCGCGTCATTTTCGTCGATGGTCACCTCAAACCAACGCTCCCCTACAGGGGCATACCACGCTTGGCCCTTGGCATACAGGTGCAGGTGGGGCCCAGGCGTGACGGTTTGGGCCGCCAACCCTTCGGGTTTGGGCAGGCTGAAGCTGTCCAGCAGCTTGGCCAGGCTGAGGCGGCCACGGGTCAATGCACCGCTGCTGCGCAGTATCGGTTCATGGGTTGGGGTCAGGTCGGCGGTGCTGACGGTGGGTTTTTGAATGAACACAGGTTTGCGCCGTAGCGGTGGCTCGGGTGCCAGGGCGGGCTTTTCAAGTGTGCGTGTCGGCGCGTGCTGGAGGCTGATATGCAGGGCCAGGACCAGGCCCAGGGTCAGGAACGCATCTACCAGCGCCGAGGTGCTGGCCGGGCGGTCGCCGCTCGCCTCGGCATCGATGATGTGCTGGATATCGTCCATGATTTGCCAGATCCAGGCCGCGGCACCCACGGTTCGGCCCAGGAATGGCAACGCATTATTGAGAATCAGCCAGCCCGCGTGCTTCAGGCTCTCCCAGCGAGCTTCGGCATTGGAGACTGACTGGCGGTCGGCCAAGGTCACCAGGGCACGGGCGTTAGCGTTGTAAAGTTCGGTGAAGGGATCTGTGCTCAGGGCCTGGGTACTGAATTCGATGGGACCACTCATCACCAATGAACTCACCGGCTCGCTGAGCAGCGTGGGGAGTATCCAGGGCGAAGGCACGCTACCGGGGAAGACGAACTGGGCGTAGTCCGAACGTACGGCTTCGGGAAGCCACGCGAGTACTGATTGGCGCAATGGTGTGTCTTGCTTGATCGCATAAAGCAGGTTGGCCAATGAGGGGAATTGCATCAAAGGCGCGTCGGAAAGCGGTCGATACAAGAGGCATGGGCCGTTTTTCGGCTCCTGCGGCCCGATGATAAACATGTTGTCGACGGTGTCCGCACCGCCTAGCACACGCCACTTGGGGCGTAGCGCCAAGGGGCGAATGACCACTTCATCGCCATCCACCCGGCGTTCCTGCGCATGGGTGGCCATCGCCGCGCGCACATAGCGATAACCCTGTTCATCAATGTTGAACTGGTCGCGGATTTTGTACTGCAAGGCCAGCAAGGGCAGTTGCAGGCGTAGCTGCCCGCGGTACAACTGTTGACGCTTCAAGGCTTGTTCGGTGTTGGTCAATAACTGCGTGTTGACCTGCGCCGGGTAGCTTTGGCCGATATTCGCCTGGGTGACCAGTTGTTCCACATAGGTGGGCGTCAGCCAGGCGGGTGTCGGGCGCCCACTTTTGTAGCTCACGGTTTTGTTTCCCAGCGGGAGCGCGATCAGGTTTTGCAAGGCCAATTCAACCAGGCTGAATGTCTCGGTTTGCGTCCTGCCAGGTATCGTGACCGTGCCCCAGATCACTTGGCTGGTGACCGTTATTACAATGTGCTCAGGGTCCAGGCCGGTGGCCTCGGGGTGATCCCGGGTGAGCAATGCCTTCAGGGCCTGGCGCGTAAAATCGGTGATAGTCGGCAGGCCGTCCATGAAGGTTTTTCCCTCGTCCCGGGCGTTCTGATTGGCGAGGTCGATCATGTAGCGCCCGTAAGCCGATTGATCGGCCTGCGAGGCTTGCAGCAACCATTGCGGTAAGGCGCGTCGGATATGGCCCATATGCGACTGATCGAGCCGCAGGAGTTGGGCAGCTTCTGTGCTGCCTTCTTTCAGGGACAGCAGGTCCTGGGGTTCAGCGGTTAAAAAACCGAGCGAGCCAATGGCCTCGACTTGCAGGCCAATCAAACTGCAGGCCTGGTGTTCGAAAAAATCACCGTCTGGCTCCAGCAGCCGCCAGTTCAGGGTTTCACCGGATGAGTTGCCAATGCATGCCTGCAGTGATTCGCCGAGCGCCTGGGTGTCGACGAATTTTCTGTACCCGTCGATGATCGAGTAGCTGAGGATGATGGACCGGTCGCCGTGGCTGGCGATCAGTACGGCAACTGCCGTGACGCTAATATGCTGGTTGGCTGCACCATCCTGCATATCGATGTCCACCAGGTAGGCCCGCGTTCCATATTTGTCGCGGGGCTGGCGCTCGACGTAATCGGGGTAATGAAACACCGTGCGGGCAATGGCGCAGTCGTCGGCGTCCCAGCCGTCGACTTCCTGCACATTCCAGGCATTACGCAATGCCTGGGCCAAGGCTCGCCAGCGCGGGCCCCTGCCGTCGCTTTGGTTCCAGAATTCCATCTGCTGTTCCTGGTAGGCGACAAACATCAGCGGCGCCAGCTCGTTGATCAGCCGGGCAATCGCGTCGATTCTGACGGGCAGGTGCGCTTGCGGTTTACCCGTCAAGCGATAGGCCAGATAGTGTTCACGGTCCAGATAGGTCACCGGCTCGCCGGAAAAGGCACTGCGCGCCAGTGCGCTCGTGAGGGTTTCGGTGTGCGGCTTGCCCGGGAGGATTGTGTCATCCACCGGATACCATTGGGGTTGATACACCGTGGCCAGGTCCGGGTTGATTTCCAGTTCCGGGTACATCTCGTCCAAGGCCTGGCGCAGGGTGGCCGAGGCCACTTCACGCACGGAAGGGCCGGAGCTCAGTTGGGTCAGTATTTCGCTGTTTTCGGGTGAAACAACATCGTTCATGTGGGCAGTCCTGATCAGGCGGAAAACATCCGTGTGTCAGAACTTATCGAGGAGCGGTTCGCCCAGGGTGGTAACTAACTGTCGAGTACCTTCAACGACTTACCACCCCTTTGCATTGCCCTCCGATGCCTGCGTTATGTCCCGGACTTGATCTTGGTCCAGGCCCGCGTGCGGGCGCGTTCAGCGTCACGCCCCAGCGGCTTGAGCGTATAGAGCGTGGCCATCGCCGCCTCAGTTGGGTACAGGTTGGGGTTGTTGCGAATCGAGGGGTCGACCTGTTCGGTGGCGTCCTTGTTGGGGTTGGGGTAGCCGACAAAATCGCTGATCGGCGCGATCACCTGCGGTTGCAGCAGGTAGTTGATAAAGGTGTAGGCGTCTTGCGGGTTCTTCGCCCCCTTGGGAATGGCGAGCATGTCGAACCAGATCGGTGCCCCTTCCTTGGGCAGGCGCATGTCAACGGTCACGCCGTTCTTGGCTTCCTTGGCGCGGTTGGCAGCCTGGGAGAAGCTGCCGGAATAACCGACGGCCACGCAGATGTCTCCATTGGCGATATCCGCCATGTATTTGGAGGAGTGGAAGTAGGTGATGTAGGGACGGATCTTCAGCAGCAGCGCTTCGGCTTTGTCATAGTCCTTGGGGTTGGGGCTGTTGGGATCCAGGCCCAGGTGCTGCAGGGCCAGCGGCAGGATCTCGGACGGCGAGTCGAGCAGTGCGACGCCGCATTGTTTGAGCTTGCTGATGTTCTCTTCCTTGAAGATCAGGTCCCAGCTGTCCACCGGCGCATCGGCGCCCAGCGCGGCCTTGACCTTGTCCGGGTTGAAGCCGATCAGGATGGTGCCGTACATATAGGGCACGGCGAATTTATTGCCGGGGTCATTGGCCTCGATCAGCTTCATCAGCTTGGGATCGAGGTGGTTCCAGTTCGGCAGTTGGCTGCGGTCCAGTGGCTGGAACACCCCGGCTTCGATCTGCTTGGCCAGGAACACATTGGACGGCACCACCACGTCATACCCGGAGTTGCCGGTGAGCAGCTTGGCTTCCAGGGCTTCGTTGGTGTCGAAGATGTCGTACACCAGCTTGAGGTTGGGGTTCTGTGCCTTGAAGTCTTCCAGTGCCTTGGGCGTGATGTAGTCGAACCAGTTGTAGACTCGCAGGGTTTTTTCTTCAGCGTGGACCGTGCCGCTGATAACGGCGGCGCACAGCACGAGTGACTTGAGCATCTTCATTGGGCAGCCCCCTCAAAACCTTCGAGAACGTTGACGGCATTGATGCCGATTTCTTCGACGGCGTAGCCGCCTTCCATCACGAACAGCGTCGGCTTGCCCAAGTGCGCAATGCGCGCGCCCATCGCCAGGTAGTCCGGGCTGTCGAGTTTGAATTGCGAGATGGGGTCGTGCTTGAACGTGTCCACCCCCAGCGAAACGACAACGATGTCGGCGCCATAGCGCTCAATTTCTGTGCAAGCCTCTTCAAGGGCAGCGCTCCAGCGTTCCCAGCCTGAACCGGCCGGCAAGGGGTAGTTGAAGTTGAAGCCAGTGCCTGCGCCTTCGCCCAGTTCATCGGCATAGCCGAGGAAAAACGGAAACTCCGCTTCGGGGTGGCCGTGGATCGAGGTGAACAGCACATCGCTGCGTTCATAGAAAATCGACTGGGTGCCGTTGCCGTGGTGGTAATCCACATCGAGGATCGCGACGCGCTTGCAGCCTTGATCGAGGAAGGCTTGGGCGGCAATGGCGGCATTGTTGAGATAGCAGTAGCCGCCCATCAAGTCGCTGGCGGCATGGTGCCCCGGCGGGCGGCACAGGGCGAAGGCACTGTGGGCGCCTTGTTGGATGGCAGCCTGGGCCGTGAGGGCGACTTGCGCCGCGCTGTAGGCGGCTTGCCAGGTGCCGGCGGTAATCGGCGCGCCGCCGTCGAAGCTGTAGTAGCCGAGCTGGCCGTGCAGGCTGGCGGGCAATACCCGGCGCAGGGTGCGGGCGGGCCAGGTGTAGGGCAACAGGTCGCCGTCCTGGCCGAATTCGGTCCAGCGTTGCCAGGCCCCCTGGAAGAAGTCGAGGTAGGCGTGGCTGTGGACCCGTTGCAGCGGCGCCAGGCCGAAGTCCCGCGGCCCGTGGACCGGGCCCAGTTCGCGGTCTTTGACCCGTTGCAGCACGTGGTCGGCACGCGAAGGCATCTCGAAGCAGGGCATCAGTTGCCCGTCCATCAGTTCACAACGGCCGTGGTGCAGGTGGTGATCGTCCGAGTAGATCGTCAGCATTTGTTGTTCTCCGCAGGCTGTGTCGGTGCATGCAGTCTTGCGGCGGACGCGGTTTATGAGAACGGCAGGAGCGGCCAAAAGGGGATAAATACGGCCAAATTATCTGTCCGCAATTCGCCCCTCCGTGGGGCGTCATGCGCGAAATTGGCTCGGCGCCACGCCGCTCCAGCGCACAAATGCGTGCCGGAAGCTGGCCGTCTCGCTGAAGCCCAGCGCCTCGGCAATCCGGTAGATCGGCCATTGGTCTTGCGCCAACAGTTGCTTGGCCCGCTCGAAGCGCAACTCGTCGAGCAGGTCCTGGTAGCTGCAACCCAGGTCATGCAAGTGCCGGCGCAAGGTTCGCGCTGAACAGTTCATCTGCGTGGCCAAGCCCTCCACGCCGGGCGCGGCGTGGAGCTGAGTGGTGAGCAGTTGGCGAATCCTGCCCAGCCAAGCCTGGCGCCCGGTGAACTCCAGGTTGTGTTTGCGGCAGCGTTCGGCCATGGCCCGGTGGGTAATCGCGTCAGCCAGGGGCAGCGGCTGTTCGAGCCAGTGCCTGTCGAATGCGAAAGCATTGGCGGTGGCCTGGAATTGCAGCGGGCAGGGGAAACGTTCCGCATAGCGCGCGCGGTAGTCCGGGGCGTCATGTTCGAAGCGTGCGGCGAGCAGCGGCAGGGGCTGGCCGAGCAGGTCGTCGCAGATCACTTTCAGCGACGCCAGGCACAGTTCGACGTTGAACGTCTCCAGCGTCGGGTTTTCCCGGTAGCCACTGGCAGTGAACCAGATGCGCTCGCCCTCTTCTTCAAGGCTCAGTTCGAAGAGTGTTCCCAACAGCGCTGGATAACGCAGCGCCAGGCGCAAAGCGTCACCGAAGGTGGCACTGGTGAGCAGCGCGTAACCCAGCATGCCGTAGGCCGACACATGCATCTGGCGGCCCAGCTCCAGGCCGACATCGCGACGCAGGGCCACGGCGTTGGCGCACACACGCATTTCCTGATTGGTGGTGATGCGCGTGTCGGCGCGGCTCAAGTCCGCCGCACAGATGCCGCTGCCCGCAAGCAACGCCTCGCTGTCCTGGCCTTCGGCCTTGAAGGTGTTGAGCACCAGCGACACCGCGTTGAGGGTGGTGAGATGAGCGTGCAGCATCGACGGCTCCAACGTGGCAGGTACGGTGAAAGAGCAAGTTGTGTGCCGTCGCCCGTGCATCAGGTCAAGTTGAAAAACAGTGTTTGTGCCTGGCTCTCGTTGATCTCGCTGCGGTGGAAGGCCACGCGTTGTGCGCTGCTCAGGCGCTTGATGGTGTCGGCTGTAGCGCCAAGGCTTTGCTCCTGGGGTGTCTTGAGGCGCGCACTGAGAAACGACCTGAGGGTGGTCCAGTCGGCCGAATAGTGGAAATGCGCATACCAGAGCACCTTATGGGTGCTGCGATCGGTGATGGAGTACTCGTCCAGGTAGTCCGGAGTGGCGGATTTTATGCGGCGTCGGTTGATTGTTTTTTTGATACTGATGGCGTTGCGATCCTTGAGCCATTGCACGCCGGAAGGCGTGGGCGGGTGCTGCTTGGTCATTCTCAGCACGTTTTCTATGGATTGCTGATACAGCGTGGCGGTAGCCTCGGCGAGGGATTTCTTGACGCTGCTGGCCAGGGTGACGTCGCCCTGGGCAAGGTTCTTCTGGGTCAGTGCTTGTTCGATGTCGCGGCTGGCCTGCTCCAGGCGATGGGCGTGTTGATGGTACAGGTACTCGATGCCGATGGGCGTGCGTTGGGCTTGATTGGCCAGCTCGGTGATTCGCTGTTTGAAGGCTGTCAACCCAGTGAGCAGGGTGTTGCCCGTGGTCACACTGGCTTGCAGGTCGATGGGCAGGTTGACCGTTTTTACGGCCCTGGCCCGCTGGACCCAAAAGCCGTCTGATTTTTCGTGAAACGTGGCCACCACGGTATTGGACAGGGGCGAGCGGACATCCACCAGCCCGGTTTCCTGGCCCGTTGCAGACAACTGCGGTTCGCCGACCACCATGCCGTGGTAGCGAGTTCTGATGAACTTTTTCTGTGGGAGTGGGGGCGTGGACGGCGGACGGGGGGTGGATCGCAGGGTGCTGCGGCTGGCGGCCAGCAGCGCCAGCTGAGTCGTGGTCTGTTTGGTGTACCCGCTGAGTTGGTCGCGCAAGCGAGTCAATGCTTGCGCCTGGGAAATGTCGGGGAATTCAGTGGGAAAGTCTCGCAGGCGTTCGTCCAGCAGCGTGAACTGTTCGATCAGGCTGCTCAGTGTTTCGATCTGCTCGTCGATCCGCCTGTCACTGCGCTCGCGCAATGTATCGCGCAGGGCCTGGATGGCGATGTCGCAGGCGTCGACAATCTGGTCGATGGCCAGCCACGCCTGGGGTTCGCTCAGTAGGGTGTCTTCACGCAGGCAGAGATTGCGGGCAAGGGACACCTGTAACGCCTTGAGGTCATCGCTGCGGTAACTGGGCAGCAGGCTTTTGGTGCTTTGTATCAAGCGTAACCCTTCGCTTGAAAGATCGCGCAGTTGGGTGAATCGTGATTCGAAGTAATCCATGCATTGAATCATTCTCCCCAACATTTCAGTCATTTCGTTGGACTGGGGGATATCCCGCTCTTGCGGGGCTTTGGCCTGGCGCTCGATCTGCTCCAGCGTTGTCTTGAGCTTGGGGGCGAAGGTTTTCAGTATTTCAGTGAGGCCCGCCTGGCTCAAACTCAACTGAGCTTTGATGTACCCGATGGCGCGAAACTGGAAGTCTGGTGTCGGTGCAAAAACATTCAAGGTCTTGAGGTCTTGCAGGGCTGTTTCATAGTTCGCGCATTGACTGTCCAGCAGTCCGAGGTAGGCGTTGCGCTTGGCCTGGGCTGTGGCTGCGGGAGCGTCGAGCATGGCTTGCAGTGCACGTTGCAGCTCCTCTTGCGCAGCTTGTTTGCGTTGCTCGAAAGTCGTGAGTTGGTTGCGCATCTGGTTCACTTGACGCTCGGCCAGTGCCCGGGCTTTTCTTTCCTGGCTCTTGGAGCCGCCTCCGCGCAGACGCAAGCGGGTGTCGATGAACCACTCCCCCTTGAGGTTGCCGATCACAAAGGGGCCAGAGCGAGTGGGTTGCTGGGGGTCGATGATCTGCACCTCGTCATTTTCGTCGACCGTGACTTCAAACCAGCGTTGGCCCACTGGTGCGTACCACTTACTGCGCAACGGGTAGAGGTATCGTTGAGGGCCCCTACGTGACGAGGCCGGGTTTTGCACCGCTGGTTTTTCGACTTTGAAACTGTCCAGCAGTTTGCCCAGGTCGGTGGTAGTACGGTTGATCGCGCCGAGGGTATGCAGCACGTGGGGATGATCGCTGGGCAGGGCAGGCGAACTGATGTCGGTCAGTTGTTTGATCACCGTGGGTTTTGCGGTGGCCGTTTGTTGCGTTTGCTCTACCGGTTCTTCGACTGCCAAAGCGCTGCCTGACGGGGCGTTGCGGCTGGCAATATGCAGGGTCAACGCCATGCCCAGGTTGAGGAACAGGCCTGTCAGGGCCGACCATTCGGCCGCTTTGTCTTGCTTTTTATCCGCGTCGACGGCCTCTTGCAGTTGGTCGAGGATCTGCCAGATCCAGGCCGCGGCGTTTACGGTTCGCCCCAAAAAAGGCAGTACGGCAGTGAACGCCAGCCAGCTGGCCTGCTTGAACGATGCCCAGCGGGCTTCTGCATTTGAAACCGATTGACGGTCTGCCAATGTAACCAGCGCATTGGCGTTGGCTTTGTACAATTGGCCGGCCAGGTGGTCGTTGAGCGTCTGGTGGCCCAGGCCCATGGGCCCGTTCATCAGCAGCAGCTTCGCAGGGTCTACGAGAAGCTCGACGGCGGCCCAGGGCGACGGCAGTTCGCCGGGAAAAGCGTAGCGGGCATAGTCGCTGCGCACACCGTCGGGCAGCCAGGCCAATACTGAGTCGCGCAACGCTTGGGATTGGCGGATCGCATACAGCAGGTTGGCCGGTGACGGGTATTGCATCAACTGCGGCTCCAGCATCGGACGGTACACCAGGCAAGGGCCGGTGTCCGGGTCTTGCGGGCCAATCACATACATATTGGCGACCGTGTCTTGCGTGGCGTTGTCACGGTGTTTCGGAATGAAAGCCAGGGGGCGCAGGACAATGGTCTGACCGTCGACCTGACGGTTTGACACCTCTTTATTCAATACGGCGACGATGTAGCGATACCCCAACTCGTCAATCCCATTTTCCTGACGGATCTTGAACTGCAATGCCAGGAGCGGCAGTTGGATACGCAAATGGTTGCTGTACAGGTATTGCCTGCGCGCGGACTCCAGCGGGTTGTCGAGCAGTTTCTGTTTGACCAGGGCGGGGTACTGTTGACCGATGTCCACCTTGCGAATCAGGGCCTCGACGTACGCTACGGTCATCCAGGCCGGTAAGGCATTGCTGTCGCTATCCAAGTGAATGCTTTTGTTACCGACCGGCAGGCTGATCAGGCTTTGCAGGGCAAGTTCGGCAAGGCTGAAGGTTGTGACGTCGACCTTGCCTGGAAGGGTAAAACTGCCCCAGACCACGGGGCTTTGCACCCGGATCTCGACTCTATCCAGGCGCAGGTTCGCGGCATCGCTGTGTTCCTTGAGCATTTCTGCGCGCAGCTTGGTCAGTGCGTATTCCTGAATGGGAGGGATGTCGTCTTGAAAAGACTTGCCGGCATTCAGGCTGTGCAGGGCGGCGAGGTCTTTCAGGTGGCGCGCATAGAGATCCAAGTCGCTGGTGGAGGCGACTTTCAGCCAATCGGGTAGCAGGTGACGTAAGCGTGCCAGGTCGGGGTGTTTATCACCGGCCAGTTCTTCAGCGGCGGCCGGGACGTTGAGTGAGGACTCGGTGGGGTCGACGCGACGCAGTTGCCCAAGGTCGAGCTGCCCGATGAACGCGATCTGCTGGGCAATCAACGCGCAGGCCTGGTGGTCAAAAAAGTGGCCATCGGGCTCGAACAGTCGCCACTGTATGTTCGTGGGGGCTGGGGAGGGCAAGTGACTGGGTAAGCTGCGCCCCAGTTGCTCCAGCGAGGTGAACTTTTCGTAGCCGTTGAGCAGTGAGTACATGAGGATCATCGGCTTCCCTGCGTGGCTGCCGATCAGCACGGCCATTGACAGCATGGCCAGGTGTTTGACGGTTTCGCCGTCCACCCTGTCGACATCTATCAGGTAGGCCCGGCTGGCATAGGGGTCCTTGGCTTGACGGAGCTTGTGCTCCGGCGACATGAACAGATTGCGGGCCATCGCGCATTCCTGCGCGTTCCAGTCTTCGACGGCAGTGACATTCCAGATTGATCGCAATGTGTTGGACAGCACTTGCCAGTGTGGGCCGGAGGTTCCATTGGTTGAGTTCCAGAAGTCCACTTGAAGTTCTTGATACGCCGTTTTCATCACGGGCGCGAGCACGTTGATCAACTGCGCTATTTGAGCGATACGCACGGGGAGATGGCGGGGGGAATGCGTGTTTTTTGGCTGAATGAGGTAATGCTGGCCCTCAGTGAACAACGTCGGAATGCCCGAGACCGCCTGGTTGGCGAGAATATCGGTGAGATGCTGTTGCGTCGGAGCGCCGACGACGATCTCGTCGTCAACGAGCTCGGCTACCGGTGTGACGACCGTGGCAACATCGGGATCGATATGCAGGTCCGGGTAAAGCTCTTGCAGTGATCGGCGCAACAGCACGCCGGCGGCTTCCCTGAAGGCGGGGCCTACGCAGAGCTGAGTGATCAGCGAATCAGTGGGGCTGTGAGGAGCGGTAGAAGGTAGTTGGCTCATGGGGTCCTGCCTTGCCGTTTCATGAATGCTGCCGAAAGAACAGCTTCGGCATGCTAGAAAGGCGCAAGGCAGGCATGAGGCTAACTATGTAGTGGGCCGGTGTTTTTACTCAGGTTTACAGCGCAGCTCAGGCCAGCTCACCGCACAGGTCAAGCTCCACCAGGTGTCGGACCTCATCCGTTGCAAGCCCTGCACCGAGCAGCGCGTGGAGCTTGCCGAAGACGGCTTCGCGGGTCATGCCACCGCCGGAAAGCACACCTGCACCGCGCAACCGGCTGCCGGCCTCGTACACGTCCAGTTCAACGCCGCCTTCGTGGCATTGGGTGATTGCAACCACGACCACGTCCAGGTCTTGCGCCCGCTTGAGGCTGGCGAGGAACGCAGGGTTATCACTCGGTCCCGTGCCGCTGCCAAAGCATTCCAGCACCAGCGCCTGAAGGCCGCTGTCGATCAGTGCATCCAGTTGCCCGGCGGCGATACCTGGCACCAATGGCAGCACGCCCACATTCGCGATGGCCTTGGGTTGGCGGTAATGCAGGGCGGCCGGGATCATTTCGGCCTGGGCGACACCACCATTACGCTGCAAGGCCGCAAACGGATGGCGACCAAAGCTGCGGATCTTCGCGCAACGGGTGGGCGCCATCAGCGCACCGTGGAAGTACAGTTGCACACCCGGTGCCAGGCCTTCGCCCAGCGCCTGCAAGGCACCGCTGACGTTTTCCCAGGCATCGCTGTCGGGTACCCCGGCAGGCAGCATGGAACCGGTGAACACGACCGGCGCGGGCAGGCCCAGCAATTGAAAACTCATGGCGGCCGCGCTGTAGGCCAGGGTGTCGGTGCCGTGCAGGATCAGTACCGCGTCGCAACCTTCGTCCACGGCCTCGACCACGGCGGTGCGCAGGTGCTGCCAGTAGGCGGGGGTCATGTTGGCGCTGTCGATCAGCGGCGACATTTCCCGAAAGCGCCAGGCGGGCAATGGCTGGTTGGCAAGTTGTTCGCGCATGCGCGCTTCGAAACCGGACGCGGGCGCCAGGCCGTTGGCGCTGGCCTGCATGCCGATGGTGCCACCGGTGTAGAGCACCATGATGTTGTGGGATGGGGACATGAGTTTTCTCCTGAACGAAAAACGCCGCCGGGCCCAGAGCATGCCCAAGGCCGGGCGGCGTGTCATCTATCTACCTGGGCTCAGCGTTGCACTTGAGCGTTCAGCTCAACTGCCGGGGCCGCTTGCGGCTTTACCGGGTTGGCCGGCCAGGCCTTGCGGTCCAGGTCCAGGTCAGGGAACTGGCTGGAGTCGAACACCGGGGTCTTGATGCCTGCCGCGCGCTGGTTGTCGTAGTCATTCAGGATGCGCATGGCAATCTTGAACAGGAACGCCAGGGCGAACAGGTTGACGAACGCCAGCAGGGTCATGGTGATGTCGGCGAAGGCGAACACGGTGCTCAGGTTCTCGATCGAGCCCCAGAAAATCAGCACCAGCACCAGCGCGCGGTAGCCCATCAGCACCTTGCGGTTGTTACCCACCAGGAAGCGCAGGTTGCTCTCGCCCAGGTAGTAGTTGTACATGATCGAGGTGAACACGAACAACGCCAGGGCCACCGAGATAAACATGCGGCCCCAGTCACCCACTACAGCCGCCAGGGAGTTCTGGGTCAGGGCAATGCCGTCGCCTTCAAAGCCTGGGGTGTAGAAGCCGGAGAGCAGGATCAGCAATGCGGTGCAGGTGCAGATCACGAAGGTGTCGAGGAACACGCTGAACGCTTGCACCACGCCTTGGGCGATCGGATGTTCCACCGACGCGACCGCCGCCACGTTCGGCGCACTGCCCAGCCCGGCTTCGTTGGCGAACACGCCGCGCTTCACACCCATGATGATCGCGCTGCCCACCAGGCCACCGAAGGCTTGGTCGAGGCCGAAGGCGCTCTTGACGATGGTCGCGAGCATGGCCGGCACGTGGTCGAATTGCAGCACGATCACATACAGGGTCACGGCGATGTACACCAGGGTCTTGACCGGTACCAGCAGGTCGGCGATCGACGCGATGCGCTTGATCCCGCCGATGAACACCAGGCCCAGCAGGACTGCGAGGGCCAGGCCGGTGTAGGTGGTATCCAGGCCAAAGGCGTTGTTCAGCGAGTGGGTCACGGCATGGGCTTGCAGGCCGTTGAACGCAAAGCCGAAGGTCACCAGCAGCAGGAACGCCATGACCATACCCAACCAGCGTTTGTGCAGGCCATGCTGGATGTAATAGGCCGGGCCGCCACGGTAGGTGCCTTCAGCGTCAGTGCGCTTGTACAGCTGGCCGAGGGAGCACTCGATAAAGCTCGAAGACATGCCCACCAGCGCGGTGACCCACATCCAGAACACGGCACCCGGGCCACCCAGGGTCACGGCAATGCCGACACCTGCGATGTTACCGGCACCCACACGGCCGGCGAGGCTGAGCATCAGCGCCTGGAACGAACTGAGCTGGTCGGAGCTGTTTTTCAGGCTGTCGCGAAACACCGAAAACATGTGGAAAAAGTGACGCAACTGGACGAAACGCGAGCGGATCGTGAAATAACCGCCGAGCCCGACAATGAGCACGATCAGTACTTTCCCTGAGAGGAAGTCGTTGATGACTTCGAGCATGGAGTGTTCCTCGCTGATTTTTCTAATGGCAAACGCAGGACGGTCCTACCCCTCGCATAGCACCAGGCAGTGCGCGACGGTTCGACCCATCCTTTTGCGGGTGTTGTTATTCATGCGGTTTCGCGCGTGTCCGGGCCTCGTTGCCGACGGCCGCTGGCGCGAAGAGGGGCGGCACTATACCTAGGCGAACGTGATCCGTCTGCTCGGACTGATTAAAGGTTTCAGCCAAGGGGTGTCGGGTAGGGGCGATGTTGGAATTTTTATGGGCGTCATTTCACAACCTTGAGGCAAAAAAAAGGGCCTGAAGAACGAGCCTTCAGGCCCTCAAAAGGTGAGAGGTGTCTAGTCCCTCAACCTGGTGAGCGGTGCAACAAACGCTTAGGCCTTCAACGGGACCAAACGTGGAGCGATCATGTTTTCGGGGCGCAGGATGTCGTCGAGCATGGCGTCGTCGAGCAAGCCTTCTTCGCGCACCAGTTCCAGCACGCCGCGGCCGCTTTCGAGGGCGATACGCGCGATGCGGGTGGCGTTTTCATAGCCGATGTACGGGTTCAGCGCGGTGACCAGGCCGATGGAGTGCTCCACCAGCTCGCGGCAGCGGGCTTCGTTGGCGGTGATGCCGACGATGCAGTGTTCGCGCAGCATGTCCATGGCGCGTTGCAGCAGGCGGATGGAGTCGAAGATCTTGAAGGCGATCAGTGGTTCCATCACGTTCAACTGCAGTTGGCCACCTTCGGCCGCCATGGTCAGGGCCAGGTCGTTACCGATGACTTGGAACGCCACTTGGTTGACCGCTTCCGGGATCACCGGGTTGACCTTGCCGGGCATGATCGAGCTGCCTGGCTGGCGCGCCGGCAGGTTGATCTCGTTGATACCGGTGCGTGGGCCGCTGGACAGCAGGCGCAGGTCGTTGCAGATCTTCGACAGCTTCACAGCGGTACGCTTGAGCATGCCGGAGAACAGCACGAAGGCGCCCATGTCGGAGGTGGCTTCGATCAGGTCGGCAGCCGGGACCACGGGCTGGCCGCTGATAACGGCCAGGCGTTGTACGGCCAGGGCCTGGTAGCGCGGGTCGGCGTTGATGCCGGTGCCGATGGCGGTGCCGCCCAGGTTCACTTCAGTCAGCAGCTCTGGCGCCAGGGTTTTCAGGCGGGCCAGGTCTTCACCGAGGGTGGTGGCGAACGCGCGGAATTCCTGGCCAAGGGTCATCGGCACGGCGTCTTGCAGTTGGGTGCGGCCCATTTTCAGCACGTGGCTGAATTCGACGCCTTTGGCGGCGAACGCCTGGATCAGGCTGTCGAGGCTGGCCAGCAGCGCGTCATGGCCCAACAGCAGACCCAGGCGGATCGCGGTGGGGTAGGCGTCGTTGGTCGACTGCGCCATGTTCACGTCGTTGTTGGGGTGCAGGTACTGGTATTCGCCCTTCTGGTGGCCCATGGCCTCCAGCGCGATGTTGGCGATGACTTCGTTGGCATTCATGTTGGTTGAAGTGCCGGCGCCGCCTTGAATCATGTCCACCACGAATTCTTCGTGGAAATCGCCGCGGATCAGACGGGCACAGGCTTCGCTGATAGCGGCGTGCTTGGCTTCGCTGAGCTGGCCCAACTCACGGTTGGCGTCAGCGGCAGCTTGCTTGACCATTGCCAGGCCGACCACCAATTTCGGGTAATGCGAAATCGGAACGCCCGAGAGGCGGAAGTTATTCACCGCTCGCAGGGTCTGGATGCCGTAATACGCTTGAGCGGGTACTTCGAGTACGCCAAGCAGGTCTTTTTCTGTGCGGAATGATGCAGCGGAGGACATGACGGAAATCATCTCGATATGGACCCGGAACAGGCCGGAACGCTGCGAATGCTAGGCCTGTAGGAAATTTTGGGCCAATGCTGTTAAACACTGGCCTATGCATAAACGGCATAATGCAGGTGTGACCCGGCTATCATGACGGGCGTGTGTGCCAAAATGGTGCGTATCCGTGGGAGGCAGTGATGAACCTTGAGAGCAAATGGCTGGAAGACTTCAGCGCCTTGGCGGCGACTCGCAGCTTTTCCCAGGCGGCGGAGCGACGGTTTGTCACCCAGCCAGCGTTCAGCCGACGTATTCGCAGCCTTGAGGCCGCACTGGGCCTGACCCTGGTCAACCGCTCGCGCACGCCGGTGGAGCTGACGGCGGCCGGGCAACTGTTCCTGGTCACCGCGCGCACCGTGGTCGAACAACTCGGTGAAGTGCTGCGCCATTTGCATCACCTGGAAGGCGGGCAGGGCGAGGTCATGCAAGTGGCCGCTGCCCACTCCCTGGCATTGGGCTTCTTCCCGCGCTGGATCGCACAACTGCGCAATGAAGGTCTGAACATCGCCACGCGGCTGGTGGCCACCAACGTCGGCGACGCCGTACACGCCCTGCGCGAAGGCGGTTGCGACCTGATGCTGGCGTTCTATGACCCGGATGCGGCGATGCAGATGGACGCCGAGATCTTCCCGTCGCTGCACCTGGGCAACACCGAAATGCTCCCGGTGTGCGCGGCCGACGCCGAGGGCAAGCCGCTGTTCGATCTGGAAGGCGAGGGCAGCGTGCCGTTGCTGGCCTACAGTGCTGGCGCGTTCCTCGGCCGTTCGGTGCATTTGCTGTTACGTCAACGCGCCCTGCGTTTTACCACGGTTTACGAAACGGCCATGGCCGACAGCCTCAAGAGCATGGCCCTGGAAGGCCTGGGTATTGCCTGGGTGCCGCAATTGAGTGTGCGTGCCGAACTGGCGCGCGGTGAATTGGTGGTGTGCGGCGGGCCGCAATGGCATGTGCCGCTGGAAATTCGGCTGTATCGCTGTGCGTTGGTGCGTAAGGCGAATGTGCGGTTGTTGTGGCGTAAGTTGGAAGGTGGGGCGGCGCAGAACACCTGAGCCCAATCTCGGGCCGAATGCAGGGCAAATGTGGAAGGGGGGCTTGCCCCCGATTGCGGTGTGTCAGGCACTGAATATGTCACTACTACACTACTATCGGGGTGTAGCCCCCTCCCACAGGGTTTTGTGGTGATCTGGCTGACTTGAAAGTCAATAAAACCGCCGGTTTGCGCGGCTAGACAGATGGTCATCCCAGGGGCTGTTTATCTGCGTTATTACGGTATACTGCGCGGCCTTCGGCCGGTCCAACCGGCCAAATTTCGTACAACAAGCCACGCCGGATTTCCCGCGTGGCTTGTTGTTTTTTGACGCGCCTGCGGGCGCCCAGAGAGAAGAGGCACGACGATGAGTGCATTGGTTGGCGTGATCATGGGCTCCAAGTCCGATTGGTCCACCCTTAGCCACACCGCCGATATGCTGGAAAAACTCGGCATTCCGTATGAAGTGAAAGTGGTCTCTGCCCACCGCACCCCGGACTTGCTGTTCCAGTATGCCGATGAAGCAGAATCCCGTGGCATTGAGGTGATCATCGCCGGTGCCGGCGGTGCAGCGCACCTGCCAGGCATGTGTGCGGCCAAGACCCACCTGCCGGTGCTCGGCGTGCCGGTGCAGTCGTCGATGCTCTCGGGCGTGGATTCGCTGTTGTCCATCGTGCAGATGCCGGCCGGCATCCCGGTGGCGACCCTGGCAATCGGCAAGGCCGGCGCGATCAATGCCGCCTTGCTGTCTGCCAGCATCCTGGGCGCCAAGCATCCGCAGTTCCACGCTGCGCTGAAAAAATTCCGTGCTGAGCAGACAGACAGCGTGCTGGACAATCCAGACCCACGCATTGCCTGAGGTTGTTGACGATGAAAATCGGTGTAATCGGTGGCGGCCAACTGGGCCGCATGCTGGCCTTGGCGGGAACCCCGCTGGGGATGAACTTTGCTTTCCTGGACCCGGCGCCGGACGCCTGCGCGGCGGCCCTCGGTGAACACCTGCGCGCTGACTACAGCGACCCGGATCACCTGCGCCAGCTGGCGGACGAAGTTGACCTGGTGACCTTCGAGTTCGAAAGTGTCCCGGCTGAAACCGTGGCGTTCCTGTCGCAGTTCGTGCCGGTATACCCGAGCGCCGAAGCCTTGCGTATCGCTCGCGACCGCTGGTTCGAGAAGAGCATGTTCAAGGACCTGGGCATTCCAACCCCGGCCTTCGCCGATATCCAGTCCCAGGCGGACCTGGACGCCGCCGTTGCCAGTATCGGCCTGCCGGCTGTGCTGAAAACCCGCACCCTGGGTTACGACGGTAAGGGCCAGAAGGTCCTGCGCACCCCAGCGGATGTGGTCGGCACCTTCGCCGAGCTGGGCAGCGTGGCCTGCCTGCTGGAAGGCTTCGTACCCTTCACCGGTGAAGTGTCGTTGATCGCCGTGCGCGCTCGTGATGGCGAAACCCGCTTTTATCCGCTGGTGCACAACACTCACGACAGCGGCATCCTCAAACTGTCCGTGGCCAGCACCGATCACCCGTTGCAGGCCCTGGCCGAAGACTATTCCAGCCGCGTGCTCAAGCAGCTGGATTATGTCGGTGTGATGGCGTTCGAGTTCTTTGAAGTCGACGGTGGCCTCAAGGCCAACGAAATCGCCCCGCGTGTACACAACTCCGGGCACTGGACCACCGAAGGCGCCGAGTGCAGCCAGTTTGAAAACCACCTGCGTGCTATCGCAGGCTTGCCCCTGGGTTCCACGGCCAAGGTGGGCGAGAGCGCGATGCTCAACTTTATCGGCGTCGTACCGTCGGTCGAGCGCGTCATTGCCATCGATGACTGCCACCTGCATCACTACGGCAAGGCCTTCAAGGCCGGGCGCAAGGTCGGTCACGCCAACCTGCGCTGCAAGGATCGCGCAACGCTGCAAGCGCAGATCCTCAAGGTCGAAGCGCTGATCGCCGAGCAATAAACACAGGGGGCGGCGGGAACCATTCGGCTATTGCCGTCCTCTGATTGCAGGATGCCAAAGCCTGTCCAGGCTTTGGCATAGCTCACTTCATTCAGAGGGAAATGCCATGGGTATCATCGGAACCATCTTTATCGGCTTGATCGTCGGCCTGCTGGCGCGTTTCCTCAAGCCCGGCGACGACAGCATGGGTTGGATCATGACCATCCTGTTGGGTATCGCCGGTTCCCTGGCCGCGACCTACGGTGGTCAGGCACTGGGTATCTACCAGGCGGGCCAAGGTGCGGGCTTTATCGGCGCACTCGTCGGCGCAATCATCCTGCTGGTGATCTACGGCCTGATCAAAAAGAACTGATCAGCCGACAAAGTCCTCTGCGCTGCGCAGGCGCAGAGGGCTAGAATGCTCGGCACTTGTTACTTGCCGAGCCTTTCCATGCGCCGTTTTCTGTTGACTCTTCTCTTGCTGGGCTCTGGCCTGGCACACGCCGGCGAACTGCCGGAAACCGACTGGCTCGACCTGATGCCGCTGTCGGACCAGAAGGCCCTCGAGGCCATGCCCGAGATCGACCACAACTCCCCCGAAGCCCAAGGCACCTTCACCGATAAAGGTGGCTTGAAGCAGAGCAAAGGCTTGCCGGCGGTGATGTATTCCACCAAGACCGTGGCCGCCATGAACGGCAAGAACATCCGCATCGGCGGCTACCCGGTCCCGTTGGAAACCGATGCCAAGGGCCGCAGTACGCTGTTCTTCCTGGTGCCCTACCCAGGCGCGTGTATCCACGTGCCGCCACCGCCACCTAACCAGTTGGTGCTGGTGCGCTATCCCAAGGGCTTGAAGTTGGATGATATCTACACGCCGCTGTGGGTCACGGGCACGTTGAAGGTGGAGAAGGTGAATAACGACCTGGCGGATGCGGCGTATGCGCTGGATGCGGGCAAGGTGCGGGTGGTGAAGGAGTCGGATCTCTAAACCACACTGCAAATCAATGTGGGAGGGGGCTTGCCCCCGATAGCGGTGATGAAGTCACCAGAGACAGTGACTGACCCCCTGCAATCGGGAGCAAGCCCCCTCCCACATTTTGATTGGGTTTACAAAGTGATACTGGTGATGCTCACGCCCAGCGTGTGGCTTTCACCCGGCGCCAACGCCACCACATCATCCAGCACATTCGCCGTCTCGATGCACAGCATGCCCTGCCAGCCATCGTCGGCCATGTCGTCGAAAGCCTTGGCGCGTTCGGTCCAGGGGTTCCAGATCACGGTGGATTTCGAGCCTTGGCTGGTGAGCTGGATGCGGCGCTGCCAGTCGTTATCGACGATGTTCAGTTGCGCGGGTGTATCGAGGTAGATGCGGTCGGTCTCGGCGCTGAACTGCAGCAGGCCGGTTTGCGTCTTCTCGCTCCAGCCATCGGCGGTATCGATGTACGCCGAGCCGTCCAGGCCTTCGACCTGCACGTTGCGTACGTCGCTGACGGCGAAGTAGGTGTGCAGCGCCTGGCTGAGCGTGACAGTGTGGTCGCCACGGTTATGGCTGGTCAGACGGATATGCAGTTGGTCGTCCAACAGCAGGCTCAGCTTCAGGTCGACCTGATGGGGCCAGCCGGGGAAGCCGCCTGTGGGCACTGGCAGCACCAGGTCGACGCGCAACCCTGTGCCTTCAAGTGCGGTCCCGGCCAACGCCCATAGGGCGGTGCGCACAAAACCGTGGGCGCCGGCCGGGGTATCACTCTGGCGCATCGCCTTGACGCTTTGAGGGTTGCGATCGAACACGCCAAACCACGGCCAGCACACCGGCACACCCGTGCGAATGCCTTTGCCTGTCTTGAACACGGCGGCCTTGTTCGGCCAGATCAGCGGCTGCTCGCCTGCGCGTTGGTAACTGATGATGTGCGCGCCCTGCTGGGCCACCATCAGTTGCGCACCGTTGTGGCGGATGCGCCAGCAGTCCAGCTCGTCGACTTTCACGGTTTCAACGTGGGGCGTAGGCATACAAAAGCACTCTCAATGGCAGGCAATGGGGCAATTGACCGTCAAAACCCGGCGAGGTTTAACGCGCGCGCGACGGCACCGAACGTGTGCGGCCACTGCCATCGATGGCAACGAACACGAATACCGCCTCGGTCACCTTGCGCCATTCGCTGGACAGCGGGTCATCGCTCCACACTTCGACCATCATCTGGATCGAGCTGCGGCCGATTTCCAGGGCCTGGGTATAGAAGGACAATTGCGCGCCCACGGCGACCGGCACCAGGAACGCCATGCGATCAATGGCCACGGTGGCGACACGACCGCCGGCGACTTTACTTGCCATCGCGGTGCCGGCCAGGTCCATTTGCGAGACCAGCCAGCCGCCGAAGATATCGCCGAAACCGTTGGTTTCACGCGGAAGCGCGGTGATTTGCAGGGCGAGATCGCCTTGCGGGATAGGATCTTCTTGTTCGAGTTCGATCATGCCGGGGGTGCCTCTGACCCGTGAAGCTTTTTATAGATGGTGCAAAGTGGATAGCCGACTGGTGGAAAAACGTTTCAGCACAAACATACTCCGTTCGATACGTTTCTCGTAAGGCGTACTAAAGGGAAACTCTGCCAAACCGGCTGGGTGGCACCCAACGGCGTTTTGGCACAGCAGCCCGTCAAGGATGCGGGTCTTGCGCATGCAAGGGCCGAGTATATCGAGACCCTGACGCCACGACGACCTCCCGGCGCTCATTTGGTCGGTAAATAGACGCTGTAATGGGGCTTTTTCGGGCAACTGTTCTTCTATCCAGCTTAACGGGTGTCCCGCGACGGGATTATTTCGTCCATCTGCACAGTTAACCGTTCGGCGCTGTGCTTTTTCCAACGATTTGCTATCTTGCCAGACCCGCCGCCAGTCGCGGGCATGTCGTCCTTATTACGCTGATTACTATAAGAGAAGCTCTGCCATGTCCTCCGTGCCCGCAAGCAGTGCGCAACCGTCGCGCCCGCTGACCCGCAACGACTACAAAACCCTGTCGCTGTCTGCCTTGGGCGGGGCGCTGGAGTTCTACGACTTCATCATCTTCGTGTTTTTCGCCACGGTGGTCGGAAAACTGTTCTTCCCCGCCGACATGCCCGAATGGCTGCGTATGATGCAGACCTTCGGCATTTTCGCCGCCGGTTACCTGGCACGCCCATTGGGCGGCATCATCATGGCGCACTTCGGTGACCTGCTGGGCCGCAAGAAAATGTTCACCCTCAGCATCTTCATGATGGCCGTGCCGACCCTGATCATGGGCCTGCTGCCGACCTACGCGCAGATCGGCCTGTGGGCGCCGATCCTGTTGCTGCTGATGCGCGTGATCCAGGGTGCGGCCATTGGCGGCGAAGTACCGGGTGCTTGGGTGTTCGTCTCCGAACACGTTCCGCCGCGTCACATCGGCTACGCCTGCGGTACCCTGACCAGCGGCCTCACCGCCGGCATCCTGCTGGGCTCGCTGGTGGCCACCGCCATCAACACTATTTATAGCCCCGAGCAGGTCTCGGATTACGCCTGGCGGATTCCATTCTTGCTGGGCGGTGTATTTGGCCTGCTGTCGGTGTACCTGCGCCGCTGGCTGCACGAAACCCCGATCTTTGCCGAGATGCAGCAGCGCAAGACCCTGGCCGCCGAGCTGCCATTGCGCGCCGTACTGCGTGACCATCGTGGCGCCATCGTGCTGTCGATGCTGTTGACCTGGCTGTTGTCGGCCGGCGTCGTGGTGGTCATCCTGATGACTCCGACCGTGCTGCAGACCATCTACCACTTCACTCCGACCATTGCGCTGCAAGCCAACAGCCTGGCCATCGTGACCCTGAGCCTGGGCTGCATTGCCTCCGGTGCCCTGGCCGACCGTTTCGGTGCCGGGCGCGTACTGGTTGCCGGTTGCGCGCTGTTGCTGGCAACGTCGTGGACGCTTTACCACAGCTTGCTGGACCACCCCGACTGGTTGTTCCCGCTGTACGCCCTGACCGGTCTGTTCGTCGGCACCATTGGCGTGGTGCCTTACGTGATGGTCAAAGCCTTCCCGCCCGTGGTGCGCTTCAGTGGTTTGTCATTCTCCTACAACGTGGCCTACGCGGTGTTCGGTGGGCTGACGCCGTTGGCCGTGTCGTTGCTGATGAAGGAAAGCCCGATGGGCCCGGCTTACTACGTTGCCGTCCTGTGTGTGATGGGGATGGTGGTGGGTGGGTACCTGTGGAAGCGCGGGCGCTGACGGCCGACTGATCACCTGTGGCGGGCGCGTTCGCCACAGGTGATGTTTGCCTCATCAATAATGTCAGAGTGTTTCCGAATAACCGTTACGCCCGCCTCAACCCTCGCAGAACCCCTGTGTTTCCGAAGTTTTCCCCGCGTTGCTGCGTTTCATCATCGATGATGGCCTTTCATCTAATTGTCATATTCCAGACATAGAGTGTTCACACGGCCTCTCGATACTTGGCCCCGATCCAATTATCCCTATCTGCTAGGAGCAAGGCATGAAACTGAAACGTTTGATGGCGGCAATGACTTTTGTCGCTGCTGGCGTTGCGACCGCCAACGCGGTGGCCGCTGGTGTTGACCCGGCAATTCCGGCTTATGTGAAGACCACTGGTGTGTCGGGCAACTTGTCCAGCGTCGGTTCCGATACCCTGGCCAACCTGATGACCCTGTGGGCTGAGGGTTACAAAAAGGAATACCCGAACGTCAACATCCAGATTCAAGCTGCTGGTTCTGCCACCGCGCCTCCTGCGCTGACTGAAGGCACTTCCAACCTGGGCCCGATGAGCCGCAAGATGAAGGACACCGAACTGGCGGCCTTCGAGCAGAAGTACGGCTACAAGCCAACCGCTATCCCGGTTGCCGTGGACGCCCTGGCGGTGTTCGTGCACAAGGACAACCCGATCCAGCACCTGACCATGGAGCAAGTTGACGCGATCTTCTCCTCGACTCGCCTGTGCGGTGGCAAAGCCGACGTGAAAACCTGGGGCGACCTGGGTGTGACCGGCGACCTGGCCAACAAACCAGTGCAACTGTTCGGTCGTAACTCGGTGTCCGGCACCTACGGCTACTTCAAGGAAGAAGCCCTGTGCAAAGGCGACTACAAGCCTAACGTGAACGAACAACCTGGCTCGGCTTCGGTCGTGCAGTCGATCAGCTCCTCGCTGAACGGCATCGGTTACTCGGGTATCGGCTACAAGACCGCCAGCGTGAAAACCGTGGCCCTGGCCAAGAAAGGCAGCACTGACTTCATCGAAGACAGCGAAGAAAACGCCCTGAACGGCAAATACCCGCTGTCGCGCTTCCTCTACGTGTACGTCAACAAAGCCCCGAACAAGCCTCTGGCCCCGCTGGAAGCTGAGTTCGTGAAACTGGTTCTGTCCAAACAGGGCCAGGAAGTTGTAGTGAAAGACGGCTACATCCCGCTGCCAGCCAAAGTTGCCGCCAAGGCCCTGGCTGACCTGGGTCTGAAAGAAGGCAACTGATTGCCTCTGCGGGAACCGGTACGCCGGTTCCCGCATCACTAATTTTCAATCCGCTGCCAGCCCTGCTTCGCGGCGGATTTCTTGCGTCACTGCATTGTCATCTTTCTGTCATACAGGATCGCTAGGGTGTGCGCATGAATGATCTGGCCAATTCCACCATGACGACAACTTCTCCCCCCAAGCGCATTGATTTCAATACGCCTGAGCTGCAACGCAAGCGCCGCATCCGCGCGCTCAAGGATCGCCTGACCCGTTGGTACGTACTGATTGGCGGCCTCGCCGTCCTCGGCGCCATTACCCTGATTTTCTTCTTTCTTGCCTATGTGGTTGCGCCACTGTTCCAAGGTGCTTCCCTGACCAAGGAAGACGCGCTGACCCCGGCCTGGATCCAGGACGCCGGCAAGCCGTTGATGATTTCCCTGGAGGAACAGAACCAGGTGGCCATGCGGGTTTCCGACAAGGGCCAGGCGCTGTTCTTTGATGTCGCCACCGGTGCCGAACTCAAGCGTTTCGATCTGCCGCTGCCGGCGGGTGCGAGCGTAGCGTCCATCGGTGAAGACCAGCCGGGCAGCCCGCTGGTGATCCTCGGCTTTTCCAATGGCCAGTCCCTGGTGTTCCGCCACACCTATAAGGTGTCGTACCCGGACGGCAAGAAAACCATCACGCCTGCGATTGAATACCCCTACGGTGAAACGCCCATCGTGCTCGACGATGCCGGCCGCCCGTTGGAGCACGTCGCCCTCAACGCCACCGACTCGTTGCTGGTGGTTGCCGGCTCGGCGGGTTCGCACTTGAACGTGCTGACCCTGAGCCGTGAAGAAAACATGATGACCGGCGACGTCACCAGCGAGCAGAAGCGTATCGAGCTGCCGCAGATGACTGAGCCGGTGAAGGCGATCTTCATCGACCCGCGCCAGCAGTGGCTGTATGTGATTAACGGTCGCGCCCTGGCCGATGTGTTCAGCCTGCGCGACAAGAGCCTCAATGGTCGCTACAAGTTGCTGGAAGACGCCAACGCTGAAATCACCGCCAGCACTCAACTGGTGGGCGGTATCTCGCTGATTATCGGCAACTCCAAGGGTGGCCTGGCCCAGTGGTTCATGGCCCGCGACCCGGATGGCGAGCAGCGCCTGAAGCAGATCCGCACCTTCCAGATGGGCACCGCGCCCATCGTGGAAATCACCGCCGAAGAGCGTCGCAAAGGCTTCACCGCCCTCGATGCTTCCGGCAAGTTCGGCGTGTTCCACAGCACCGCCCACCGCACCCTGCTGGTGGATCCGGTGGTCGACGGCCAGGGCGTGTTCGGCCTGTCGCCTCGCGCCAACCGTGTGATCGTCGAAGCCGGCGGCAAGCTGCAACCGCTGCTGCTGGACAACCCGCACCCGGAAGTGTCCTGGAGCGCGTTGTGGAGCAAGGTCTGGTACGAAAACTACGACGAGCCTAAATACGTCTGGCAATCGACCGCCGCCAACACTGATTTCGAACCCAAGATGAGCCTGGCCCCGCTGACCTTCGGTACCTTGAAGGCCGCGTTCTACGCCATGCTGCTGGCCGCGCCACTGGCCATTGCCGCCGCGATCTATACCGCTTACTTCATGGCCCCGAGCCTGCGCCGCAAGGTCAAGCCGGTGATCGAACTGATGGAAGCGATGCCGACGGTGATCCTTGGCTTCTTCGCCGGCCTGTTCCTGGCGCCGTATGTCGAAGGGCATCTACCGGGGATTTTCAGTCTGCTGATGCTGGTGCCGATTGGCATCCTGGTGGCCGGTTTTATCTTCAGCCGCCTGCCTGAGTCTATCCGCCTGCGGGTACCCGATGGCTGGGAAAGCGCGATCCTGATCCCGGTGATCCTGTTGGTGGGCTGGCTCTCGCTGTACATGAGCCCGTACCTGGAAACCTGGTTCTTCGGCGGCGACATGCGCATGTGGATCTCCCATGACCTCGGCATCACCTACGACCAGCGCAACGCCCTGGTGGTTGGCCTGGCCATGGGGTTTGCAGTGATCCCGAACATCTACTCCATCGCCGAAGACGCCGTGTTCAGCGTGCCGCGCGGCCTGACCCTGGGCTCCCTGGCCCTGGGCGCCACGCCGTGGCAGACCATGACCCGCGTCGTCATCCTGACCGCCAGCCCGGGGATTTTCTCGGCGCTGATGATCGGCATGGGCCGCGCCGTGGGCGAGACCATGATCGTGCTGATGGCCACCGGTAATACGCCGGTGATGGAGATGAACCTGTTCGAAGGCCTGCGCACCCTGGCGGCCAACGTCGCCGTGGAGATGCCCGAGTCGGAAGTGGGCGGCAGTCACTACCGCGTGCTGTTCCTCTCGGCACTGGTGCTGCTGCTGTTCACCTTCATCATGAACACCCTCGCCGAGCTGATCCGTCAGCGTCTGCGCAAGAAATACTCGTCGCTTTAAGAAAGGTAGAAGTCTGTGAAACAGAACTCCCTGAATGGATGGTTCAAGAGCGGCGCTCCCGGCGTCTGGATCAGCGGTGGCGCGGTGTCCATCGCGGTCATCATGACCATTGGTTTGCTGGCGGTGATTGCCGTGCGTGGCCTGGGCCACTTCTGGCCGGCTGACCTGATCCAGGCCAACTACAACGTGCCGGGCCAGGAAAACCATATCGTCATCGGCGAAGTGGTGCAGAAAGAAGAAGTGCAGCGCGAGCGCCTGAAAAGCGCTGGCCTGCCGGTGCCCGATGCGGGCCCGGAATTCATGACCCGCGAGCTGATCAAGGTCGGCAACCGTGACCTGAACGGCAACGACTTCACCTGGATCGTCGGCGAGTGGTTGAAGGACCAGAGCACGCCGAAGAGCCTGATGACTATCGAGCGTCGCGAGTGGGGCAACTTCTACGGCACCCTGGTCAACGTCAAGCAGGATGGCAAGGTCATCGCTGAAGGCGAGGCCGCGTGGCCGGAACTGCAAGCCCGCGTCGACCGCGTGAACAAGCTGGCGGCTCAACTCAAGACCCTGGAGAAGTCCGACATCGGCGCGATCAACGCCGGCCTCGAACGTATTCGCCTGCACGGTCGCAAGCTGGAACTGGAAGGCAAGCTCGACGCCGCCGCCCAGGCCGACATGGATGCCGACCGCGCCGAACTGAACGCCCGCTACCAGGACATCGAAGCGCGCCTGGCCGACCTGCACGCCCAGTTCAACCGCGACGCCTTGACCGCCCGCGATGCGAACGGCAAGGAAGTGGAAATCGGCATCGGCAAAGTGGTACACGCCTACCAGCCGAACGCCATGGGCACGATGACCAAGATCGGCTTCTACTTCAGCAAGGTCTGGGAGTTCCTCAGCGACGACCCACGGGAAGCCAACACCGAAGGCGGGATCTTCCCGGCCATCTTCGGCACCGTGATGATGACCCTGATCATGGCGATGATCGTGACCCCGTTCGGCGTGCTGGCAGCGGTGTATCTGCGTGAATACGCCAAGCAGAACACCCTGACGCGGATTATCCGCATCGCCGTGAACAACCTGGCGGGTGTACCGGCCATCGTCTACGGCGTGTTCGGCCTGGGGTTCTTCGTGTATGTATTGGGTGGCTCGGTCGACCGTTTGTTCTTCGCCGAAGCCCTGCCGGCCCCGACCTTCGGCACCCCAGGCCTGCTCTGGGCCTCGCTGACCCTGGCGCTGCTGGCGGTGCCGGTGGTGATCGTGGCCACTGAAGAAGGCTTGGCGCGGATTCCTCGCACCGTGCGTGAGGGGTCCCTGGCACTGGGCGCGACCAAGGCGGAAACGTTGTGGAAGATCGTGCTGCCGATGGCCAGCCCGGCGATGATGACCGGCATGATCCTCGCCGTGGCGCGTGCCGCCGGTGAAGTGGCGCCGCTGATGCTGGTGGGTGTGGTCAAGCTGGCGCCGTCGCTGCCGCTGGATGGCAACTACCCGTACCTGCACCTGGACCAGAAGATCATGCACCTGGGCTTCCATATTTATGACGTCGGCTTCCAGAGCCCCAACGTCGAGGCCGCACGGCCGCTGGTGTACGCCACCGCGTTGTTGCTGGTGCTGGTGATCGCTACGTTGAACCTGTCGGCGGTGTGGATTCGCAACCACCTGCGCGAAAAATACAAAGCGTTGGATAGCTGATAACCCTGTAGGAGCGAGCTTGCTCGCGAGAAACGCAAGGGCGCCGCGTTCATTCTGGCTCCCGCGCGTTTCGTTAACGACCTTCGCGAGCAAGCTCGCTCCTACAGAAGAATGATGTAACCGCAGGCCCAATCGCCGCGGCTCACTGAAACGAATTGGTAGCACAGGGAGCATCCCATGCAACACGAAACCCAATCCCACGGCATCAACATGTCTGCCCTGGGGCGTGACAAGCAGAGCCTGAGCCTGGCCCAGGAGACCGTGGCCATCGAAGTGCCCGGCCTGAGCCTGTACTACGGTGAAAAGCAGGCGTTGTTCGACGTCAGCATGAACATCCCCAAGCAGCGCGTGACCGCCTTTATCGGCCCCTCGGGCTGCGGCAAGTCCACCCTGCTGCGCACGTTCAACCGCATGAACGACCTGGTGGACGGTTGCCGCGTGGACGGTGCGATCAACCTCTACGGCACCAACATCTACCGCAAGGGCGAAGACGTGGCCGAGTTGCGTCGTCGCGTGGGCATGGTGTTCCAGAAGCCCAACCCGTTCCCCAAGACCATCTACGAAAATGTGGTCTACGGCCTGCGCATCCAAGGCATCAACAAGAAACGTATCCTTGATGAGGCCGTGGAGTGGGCACTCAAGGGCGCGGCGCTGTGGGATGAGGTCAAGGACCGCCTGCATGAGTCAGCGCTGGGCCTGTCCGGCGGCCAGCAGCAACGTCTGGTGATTGCGCGCACCATCGCCGTGGAGCCGGAAGTGCTGCTGCTCGACGAACCGTGCTCGGCACTCGACCCGATCTCGACGCTGAAAGTGGAAGAACTGATCTACGAGCTCAAGTCCAAGTTCACCATCGTCATCGTGACCCACAACATGCAACAGGCGGCGCGGGTTTCCGACTACACCGCGTTCATGTACATGGGCAAGCTGGTGGAGTTCGGCGATACCGATACCCTGTTCACCAATCCGGCGAAAAAACAGACCGAAGACTACATCACCGGTCGCTACGGCTAGGAAGCCGTGGTTCAGATTGCACTGACGCTGCGGTTCTCCGCACCTTACCGGACGCTCCAAGGACGCCAACATGATTAGCAAAGAAGGCCTTACCCATCACATCTCCGCGCAGTTCAATGCCGAGCTTGAGGAAGTGCGCAGCCACCTCCTGGCGATGGGCGGGCTGGTGGAGAAGCAAGTCAACGATGCGGTCACCGCGCTGATCGAGGCCGACTCGGGCCTGGCCCAGCAAGTGCGTGAGATCGATGATCAGATCAACCAGATGGAACGCAACATCGACGAAGAATGCCTGCGCATTCTTGCCCGTCGCCAGCCGGCGGCGTCCGACTTGCGTTTGATCATCAGCATTTCCAAGTCGGTGATCGATCTCGAGCGCATCGGCGACGAAGCCACCAAGATTGCCCGTCGCGCCATCCAGCTGTGTGAAGAAGGCGAAGCCCCGCGCGGCTACGTGGAAGTGCGCCATATCGGCGACCAGGTGCGCAACATGGTGCGCGACGCGCTTGACGCATTCGCCCGCTTCGATGCCGAGCTGGCATTGTCGGTGGCCCAGTACGACAAGATCATCGACCGTGAGTACAAGACGGCGTTGCGTGAGCTGGCGACCTACATGATGGAAGACCCGCGCTCTATCTCAAGGGTCTTGAGCATTATCTGGGTGCTGCGCTCCCTGGAGCGGATCGGCGACCACGCGCGCAATATCTCGGAACTGGTGATCTATCTGGTACGCGGCACCGACGTACGGCACATGGGCCTCAAGCGCATGAAAGCGGAAGTTGAAGGTTCAGTCGATCAAATCCCTAATGTTCCTGGCGAATCTGACGATAAGTAAGGTTGCCCGAGAAATTAACGCCCGGCCTTTGGTCGGGCGTTTTTGTTCGTGGCAGCTGAATTTTTTACGGATCGGACGAAAGAAAGTCCGAACGTGACGATAGAGTTTTGGCAAAATGCCATTAGTCAGGCGTTCTGCGTGCCGCGGTTTTTATAGGATAAAGGGTCGATGAGTAAAGTCAGTGTATTGGTGGTGGATGACGCCTCGTTTATTCGCGACCTGGTGAAGAAGTGCCTGCGCAACTACTTCCCGGGCATCAAGATCGAAGATGCGGTGAACGGTAAAAAGGCCCAGGCCATCCTGATGCGCGAAACCTTCGATCTGGTGCTGTGCGACTGGGAAATGCCGGAGATGTCCGGGCTTGAGCTATTGACCTGGTGCCGCGAACAGGCGCACCTCAAGGCCATGCCATTCGTGATGGTGACCAGCCGTGGCGACAAGGAAAACGTGGTCCAGGCGATCCAGGCCGGTGTATCCGGCTACGTCAGCAAGCCGTTCACCAACGAGCAGTTGCTGAACAAGGTCAAGCAGGCCCTGCACAAAATCGGCCGTCTCGACGCCTTAGTCGCCAGCGCACCGACCAAGATGAACTCGGCTTTCGGCAACGACTCGCTGAGCGCCCTGACCGGCGGCAAACCTGAAGCGGTCAAGGCCGCTCCGGTCGCGGCCGTGGCACCCAGCCGCGGCTTGCTCAACAGCCCACCCGTGCAAGCGGCGCCAGCGGCAGGGGCACCGGCAGGTGGTCGTGGCCAGGGCCAATTGCGCCTGTCCAGCGGCACCCAGCAGTGTGTGATCAAGGCGCTGAGCATCAAGGAGGCGCTGCTGGTGGTGCGTCGCGGTGAGGTCCTGCCCCAGGTACTGGAAAGTGCGGTACTCGACCTTGAGCAGGGCGACAACGCCGAAGTCGCGCGCCTCAACGGCTACCTGCACGCCATTGTGGCGTTCGAGCCCAAGCCCGACAGCGACTGGCTGCAACTGACCTTCCGGTTCATCGACCAGGATGCGCAGAAGCTTGACTACATCTCGCGCCTGATCGCGCGCGGCACGGCGCAGAAGCATTTTGTGCCGGGCGCCTGATCCTCGAGACAACTGAAAAATGTGGGAGGGGGCTTGCCCCCGATAGCGGTGTGTCAGCTAACGAATACTTGGCTGAAGGACTGCTATCGGGGGCAAGCCCCCTCCCACATTGGATCTCCATTGTGGCGTACAAAGTTGTCATGATCCGTTGCTAACCTGCCGCTCAGTCATCCCGGCAGGTTCACACCATGCTCATGCGCTTTTTGCTGTGCTGCGGGCTTGCAACGGTCGCCCTGTCGACCCAGGCCATGACCCTCTACAAATCCGTCGATGCCAATGGCCTGGTGTTTTTCAGCGACCGGTATACGCCTGGCGCCCAGGCGTTCGTGATCCGAGAGCGCAAGGTTGAGCGACCGATGCTTGTCGTGCCCAGGCCCGATCGTCCACAACAAGCTTACCGCTACCCCTTGCCTTGGCGCGGCGGTCCTTTCCGCCTGACCCAGGGCCCCAACGGCAGTTTCAGCCACACCGACGCCAAGAGCCGCTACGCCATGGACATTGCCATGCCTGAAGGCACGCCGATTATTGCCGCCCGCAGCGGTGTGGTGGTGAAGACCGAGAACGAGCAGGCCGGGCGGGGCAATGATGCGTCGGGGAATTTTGTGCGGGTGCGGCACGACGATGGCACCGAGGGCGTGTACCTGCATCTCAAGCGAGGGTCGGTCAGTGTGAGGGTAGGGCAACGCGTGGCAGTGGGGAGCCCGCTGGCGTTATCGGGCAATACCGGCAACAGCAGCGGGCCGCATCTGCACTTCGTGGTGCAGCGGCCCACCGAGGCGGGGCTGGTGTCGATCCCGTATGAATTCAACCAGCCCGTCGGCGCATTGCCCAATTTTGCATTGGGCAATTGACGGCAGGAGCGGGCAAGCCCGCGCCTGCGGTTAGTCGAGCAGTAACACCTTGGCCAGCACGATCTTCGGTCCTTTCATCTTCTTGATGATGATCCGCAAGCCCTCAACCTCCAGCACTTCTTCTTCTTCAGGCACCCGCTTGAGGGTGTCGTAGACCAGCCCGGCCAAGGTTTCAGCCTCGATGTGGTCCAGGTCGACGCCCAGCAGGCGTTCCACCTTGAACAGCGGCGTATCGCCCCGTACCAGCAGCTTGCCCGGCTGATAGGCGAGGATACCGCGCTCGGCCTTGCGGTGTTCGTCCTGAATATCGCCTACCAGCACTTCCAGCACGTCTTCCATGGTCAGGTAGCCGATGACCTTGCCGTCGGCTTCTTCCACCAGGGCGAAATGCGCGCCGCCCTTGCGGAACTGCTCCAGCAACTGTGACAACGGCATGTGCCGCGACACACGTTCCAGCGGGCGGGTCAGCTCGGCCAGGTTGAACGACTCGGGGAGGTGGTCCAGGGCCGCCAGTTCCAGCAGCAGGTCCTTGATGTGCAAAAGGCCGACAAACTCGTTGCGCACCGCGTCATACACGGGGTAACGGCTGAATTTGTGGCGACGGAACAGCGCGAGGATTTCCTTGAGGGGGGCGTTGAAGTCCAGGGTCACCAGGTCTTCCCGGGAGTTGGCCCAGTCCACCACTTCCAGCTCGCCCATTTCCACGGCCGACGCCAGCACGCGCATGCCCTGGTCGCTGGGGTCCTGGCCACGGCTGGAGTGCAGGATCAGCTTGAGTTCTTCGCGGCTGTAATGGTGCTCGTGGTGCGGGCCGGGTTCGCCTTGGCCGGCGATGCGCAGGATGGCGTTGGCGCTGGCGTTGAGCAGGTAGATCGCCGGGTACATGGCCCAGTAGAACAGGTACAGCGGCACGGCGGTCCATAGCGACAGCAACTCGGGTTTGCGGATCGCCCAGGACTTGGGCGCCAGTTCACCGACCACGATGTGCAGGTAGGAAATCACAAAGAACGCGGCAAAGAACGACACACCCTTGATCACTTCCGGCGATTCGACGCCCACGGCGCCCAGCAGCGGTTCGAGGATATGCGCAAAGGCCGGCTCACCGACCCAGCCCAGGCCCAGGGAGGCGAGGGTGATACCCAGCTGGCAGGCCGACAGGTAGGCGTCGAGCTGGCTGTGCACGGTGCGCAGGATCTGTCCGCGCCAGCCGTTGGTATGGGCGATGGCCTCGACCCGGGTGGAGCGCAATTTGACCATGGCGAACTCCGCTGCAACGAAAAATCCGTTGAGCAGTACCAGGACCAGTGCAAAAAGAATCATGCCGAAGTCGGCGAAGAGTGTGGCGAGGGTGATACCAGGGGAAGGGTCCATGATGGGGTTTTGCGGGTTCCGTGTGTTCAATTAGGGGTGACAGGAGGGCCTGAAAGGCAGACACAAGTGGGCCAATGTAGCGGCTGATGGGGCGCTTGCCTAGTGGTTGCTGCCAGGTGGGGTATGGAATGCACTCTCTAAGACAACACCGATCCACTGTGGGAGGTGGCTTGCCCCCGATGGCGGCGGGTCAGATATGAATGTGCTGCATGACACCCTGCCACCTATATCGGGGGCAAGCCCCTTCCCACAGTATTGGGTTTATTCGTCGGGGCTGAGGACTCGCGAGCGCGCCACCTGAGTCGGCGGAAAATGGCAGGTGAACGTACTGCCATGCCCCAGCACGCTGCTGATCTCCAGCCGCGCGCGATGGCGCAGCAGCACATGCTTGACGATGGCCAGGCCGAGGCCGGTGCCGCCGGTGTTGGAGTTGCGGCTGGAGTCGACACGGTAGAACCGTTCGGTGAGGCGCGGCAGGTGCTTGGCATCGATGCCGATGCCGGAGTCCTGCACGCTCAGGTGGGCGCCGTGTTCATCGGCCCACCAGCGGATGCGGATATTGCCCTTGTCCTGGGTGTATTTCACCGCATTGAACACCAGGTTGGAAAACGCGCTGCGCAATTCGCCTTCGCTGCCTTTGAGCAGGATCGACGGGTCGGCTTCCAGGGTGATCTGTTGCCCGCGTTGGCCGGACAGGGCCTGGGCGTCGTTCTTGATGGTCTGCAACAGGCTCTGCACCGCGACCGGCTGGTTGTCCGACGGGTAATCGGTGGCCTCCAGCTTGGCCAGCAACAGCAAGTCGTTGAGCAGGGTTTGCATGCGCGAGCCCTGTTGCTGCATCTGTTGCAGGGCGCGGCTCCAGCGCGGGTTGATCTCGTCGACATTGTCCAGCAGCGTCTCCAGGTAGCCGCAGATCACGGTCAATGGGGTACGCAGTTCGTGGGAGACGTTGGCGACGAAGTCCTTGCGCATCTGCTCCAGCTGGTGGATGCGTGTCACGTCACGCACCAGCATCAGGTGTTCGTTGTTGCCGTAGCGCGTCAGGTACAGCTGGATGCGCACGCGGTCGTTGGTGGGCGAGGGGATTTCCAGGGCTTCTTCGTAGTTCTCCTGTTCGAAGTACTCCTTGAAGCGCGGGTGGCGCACCAGGTTGGTCACCGGCTGGCCGCTGTCCTGGGGCGTCTTGAGGCCCAGCAGGGTCTCGGCGGCGCGGTTCCACCATTCCAGGTTGCCATCGCTGTCGAGCATGATCACCGCGTCCTTGAGCGCGGCGGTGGACTCCTGTACCCGGTCGATCACCGCTTGCAGGCGCCCGCGGACGCGTTGGTCGCGGCGTTGCAGGTGGTAGATGCTGTCGAACACCTCGCCCCACAGGCCGTAGCCGTCGGGTGGTGCTTCATCGGGTTTGTGCTGGCGCAACCATTCATGCAGGCGCAGCAATTGCTTGAGCGTCCAGCCCAGGTACAGGCCGATGCCAACAGCCAGGCTCCAGCCGTATTGACCGCTGACCAGGCCCACCAGCAGGCAGCCGGTGATCAACAGAAGCATGTGGCGGATCAGGGTGCCATGCCAGTTTTGATTCACTTGAACATGCGTCCTTGTCAGCTGTTAAGTCAGGCTCTTAAATCAGGAAGTGGCTGGCTCAGCCCTTGGTGGAAAACCGATAGCCGGTGCCGCGCACGGTTTGTACCAGATTCTCGTAAGCGTCGCCCAAGGCTTTGCGCAGGCGACGGATGTGCACGTCCACGGTGCGCTCTTCCACATACACGTTGCCGCCCCACACCTGGTCCAGCAATTGGCCACGGGTGTAGGCGCGCTCCTGGTGGGTCATGAAAAATTGCAGCAGGCGGTATTCGGTTGGGCCCATCTCGGCAGGCTTGCCGTCGATGGTCACGCGGTGGCTGATCGGGTCCAGCAGCAGGCCGCCCACTTCGATCGGTGCTTCGCCATCGGTAGGACCGGCACGGCGCAGTACCGCTTTCAGACGAGCGACCAGCTCCCGTGGGGAAAATGGCTTGGTGATGTAGTCGTCGGCGCCGACTTCCAGGCCCTGGATCTTGTTGTCCTCTTCGCCCTTGGCGGTGAGCATGATGATCGGGATATCCCCGGTCAGCTCATCACGCTTGAGGCGGCGGGCCAGTTCGATACCGGAGGTGCCCGGCAGCATCCAGTCCAGCAGGATCAGGTCCGGCTTGCGGTCGACGATGATGGCATGGGCCTGCTGGGAGTTTTCCGCCTCCAGGCAGTCATAGCCGGCCATTTCCAACGCAACGGCGATCATCTCGCGAATGGGCGCTTCGTCGTCAACGATCAGAATGCTCCTGCCAACCATGCCTAAAATCCTCTTGTCATTTAACTGTCTTGCGCCGCATTAGATAACGGAATTATTGCAGTCGTGTGACAGTAATTTAGCCGCTTGGGCAATTCCCGCCCGTGTGGACTACGCTTTGAGTCCGAATCCTGACAACCACAAAAGGAAGGTTCCGATGACTTACAGTACTTTTTCCTGGAAAGCCTTGCTGGTAACGGTGGCGTTGACGCTGCCGACTCTGGCGTTTGCCGCAGAGCCGGCGATGACGAAAGATGGGGTGTTGGTGGATCACAAAGGCATGACGCTCTACACCTTCGCCAAGGATGCCGATGGCAAGTCCATGTGTAACGACAAGTGCGCTGCCAACTGGCCGCCGTTGATGGCCGAATCCACCGACAAGCCCATGGGCAAGTGGACCGTCATCACCCGAGACGATCAAAAGAGCCAATGGGCCTACAGCGGCAAGCCCCTCTATACCTTCGTCATGGACAAAAAGGCCGGTGACATGACCGGCGACGGCAAAATGGACGGGGCCTGGAAAGTCGCCAAGCCCTGATCCTGCTTCGTGGCTAAAACATCGCGGGTAGGCCCGCTCCCACCTTTTGATGTGTGAATACATTCAAACGTGGGAGGGGGCTTGCCCCCGATGAGGCCCGACCAGACACTGCAAACACCTCAGCGAAACGCGTAATCCGCCACAATCCCGACAAAAATCGCCAACCCGGCCCAGTGGTTGTGCAAAAACGCCTTGAAGCATTTCATCCGGTCCCTGTCGCGGGTGTACCAGAACTCCCAGGCAAAGCAGCCTGCCGCCGCCAGCAACCCCAGGTGGAACCAGCCCCCCAGCTCAAACCTTGCGCCGGCCAGCAACAGGCACAGCAGCGCCAGGCCTTGCAGGGTCAGGATGATCACCCGGTCAGCATCGCCGAACAGAATGGCCGTGGATTTGACGCCGATCTTCAGGTCGTCATCGCGGTCGGTCATTGCGTAATAGGTGTCGTAGCCCACCGTCCACAGCAGGTTGGCTATATACAGCAGCCAGGCGGTGGCGGGCAGGTGGCCGGTTTCGGCGGTGAACGCCATCGGCATGCCCCAGGAAAACGCCGCGCCCAACACCACCTGGGGATAATAGGTGTAGCGCTTCATGAACGGGTAGCTGGCCGCCAGTGCCAGGCCGCCCAGCGACAACCAGATGGTTGTGGCGTTGGTCAGCAGTACCAGCAGGAAGCTGATCAGCATCAGTACCGCAAAGAACACCAGGGCCTCTTTTGAACTGATCTTGCCGCTGGCCAGCGGGCGTTGCGCGGTGCGCTTCACATGGCCGTCGACCTTGCGGTCGGCCCAGTCGTTGATCACGCAACCGCCGGCGCGGGTCAGCACCACACCCAATACGAAAATCACGATGTTGAGGAGGGCCGGCGAGCCCTTGCCGGCGATCCACAGCGCCCACAGCGTCGGCCACAGCAACAGGTAGATGCCGATGGGCTTGTCCATGCGGGTCAACTGAATGAAATCCCAGGCCCTGGGGTTCAGGCGGTTCAAGGATTTGAGCAGACGTTGATACATCAGCAATTCTCCGGATGGTCATGCAGCGCGTGCCAGAAACTCGGCAGGAAGACTTCCGCCACCAGCACGCTCAGCGGCCCACGATCAAAGCGTGAGCGGCGTGCCCACAGCCCGTCGGCCTGGTCCGTGGTGGGCAGCCATTGGCGAGGGTAACGGCACACCTCGATGGCTTGGCGGGTGAACGCGTGATCGCAAAACAGCAATTCGCCCAGGGAGCGGCTGCCCAATTCGTCCATATGCAAGCCGTCGCCCTGCAATGCGCTGCGCGCCGCCACACTGCGGGCAAATACCCACGGTTGGCCATGCCCGCGCAAATACACCTCGCGCACCCAACCGATACTGGCCGGGGGCATGTGCAGCGCCGCGCATTCATCATCGCGCAGCGGCTGCCAGCCTTCGAACAGCGGCGTCACGCTGAAGCCATCGTTGGACAGCCACGTCAGCCGGCGCGTCAGCGAGCCTTCGTCGAACAGCCAGTCGAGGGTCACGGGCGCGGGCGCAGGGGTCAGAAGGCTCTGGGTCAGCCATTGGCAAACATCGGGAAGGGCGATTGAGTGCGGCACGGTGAGTCAGTATTGGCAGCAAAAGAGGCGGCGAGCTTACCATGGCGTCCTGACCTTTTGCCGGGCCGAGCCAGCGCCTTGCGTCGATCGAGCTTGCATCTCCCGGCCCCGATCAGTACAAAACGCCCTGAGCCGCGCGGCAACGCTGGATCCATCGACCGCCGGCCAACCTGCCTGGACCCTGAGGAAGCAAGTAAATGAAGAAGTGGCAATGTGTAGTCTGCGGCCTGATCTATGACGAAAAAGACGGCTGGCCGGATGATGGTATCGCTCCGGGCACCCTGTGGCAGGACGTCCCGGAAGACTGGCTGTGCCCGGACTGCGGCGTCGGCAAGATGGATTTCGAAATGATCGAAATCGGCTAATTTTCAGTTTCAGAACCGTACTACAAGGAGAAAGGAATGAACGCACCTGTCGTGATCATCGGCACAGGATTGGCCGGCTACAACGTGGCCCGGGAGTTTCGCAAGCTCGACAGCGAGACCCCATTGCTGCTGATCACCGCGGATGACGGGCGCTCCTACTCCAAGCCCATGCTCTCCACCGGCTTTGGCAAGAACAAGGACGCCGATGGCCTGAGCATGGCTGAACCGGGCGCGATGGCCGAGCAACTCAAGGCTGAAGTGCGTACCCACACACGCATCACTGGCATCGACCCAGGTCACAAGCGCCTGTGGATTGGCGAGGAAGCCGTGGCCTATAGCGACCTGGTCCTGGCCTGGGGCGCAGAAACCGTGCGGGTGCCGGTGGAAGGCGATGCATCCGAGCTGATTTTCCCCATCAACGACCTTGAAGATTACGCACGCTTTCGTACTGCGGCCGCCGGCAAGCGCCGCGTACTGCTGCTGGGCGCGGGCCTGATCGGCTGCGAATTCGCCAATGACCTGATCCTCGGCGGCTATGAAATCGACCTGGTCGCGCCCTGCGAGCAAGTCATGCCGACCCTGTTGCACCCCGCGGCGGCAGCGGCAGTGCAGGCGGGGCTGGAAGGCCTGGGGGCGCGTTTCCACCTGGGCCCGGTGCTCAATCGCCTGCAACGCACGGCAGACGGGCTTGAAGCCCACTTGTCCGACGGCGAGGTGGTCGCCTGTGACCTGGTGGTGTCAGCCATCGGCCTGCGCCCGCGCATCGACCTGGCGGCTGCCGCCGGCCTGCAAACCAACCGCGGGATCATGGTGGATCGCCACCTCAAGACCTCCCACGCCAATATCTACGCCCTGGGCGACTGCGCCGAAGTCGACGGCTTGAACCTGCTCTACGTCATGCCCCTGATGACCTGTGCCCGCGCCCTGGCCCAGACCCTGGCCGGCAACGCCACCGCCGTCAGCTACGGCCCGATGCCCGTCACCGTGAAGACCCCGGTCTGCCCGCTGGTGGTTTCGCCACCGCCACGGGGCGCCGAAGGGGTCTGGAGCGTCGAAGGCCAGGGCGCCGACATCAAGGCCCTGTGCCGCGACGCCAGCGGCCGCCTGCTGGGTTATGCGCTGACCGGCAGCGCCGTGATGGAAAAACTCGCCCTCAACAAAGAACTTCCGCCGTTGCTGGCGTAAATACCGGTCGTTCTGTCGGAATAAGCACATTTTTTACCCTAGAAAGGTCGCCGCGAGACTGGCGCGGCGTACGAGGGCATGCCATCCTCACTCCCGTCTGCCGCAGAGTAGAGCCTGCGGCGCTTTGGGCGCTGCTCCACAGACGAGCAGCACGGACATAACAACAAAAAACCGTCAAAGAGGCTTCATTTATGCGTAAACCAGAACTCGCAGCCGCCATCGCTGAAAAAGCGGATCTCACCAAAGAACAGGCCAACCGCGTCCTCAACGCCGTTCTCGAAGAAATCACCGGCGCCCTGCACCGCAAGGACAGCGTCACCCTGGTTGGTTTCGGCACCTTCCTGCAACGCCACCGTGGCGCCCGCACCGGCAAAAACCCGCAAACCGGTGAGCCTGTGAAAATCAAGGCGAGCAACACCGTTGCGTTCAAACCGGGTAAATCGCTTAAAGACACCGTCAACGCGTAAGCAGTGCCGTCTCGACAGGGGGCGGGGTGGTAGGAAAAATGGGCACGCCGACTGGGTCGGGTGCCCATTTTTTGTGGAGCCTTGCTGGTTAATCACACACAAGCGAATGATCCGGGAAATGGCTCAGTTTGAACTGCTTTAATTCTTGTGCAACGGAGTTTTAAAGTTGCTCGGGGCCCATCAGCGTTTAAGCGGAGAAAGGGGTGGGACACGATTCTTAAATAAACACGTCCCCTTTTCCTGCTTTTCCTACCTTTTTTGCTCAATTTCAAGTGGTCCACTCGTTGTCAGCACCCCCACACCTGATACCGCGCCTGCCACACCGTTTTCCCATCGGCTTCGGTCAGTTGCTCAGGCAATCCGTTCAGGTCGTTGTGGTAATAGCGCACACTTTGATGCTCGCCCGTACTCGGCGTCGTAGGCAAAACGTTGCAAGCTCCGCGCCGCGCTGCGTTTTTCGATCATCCGCCCAAATGCGTCATAGCGATAACGTTTGTCCTGATAGGTCAGCAGCTTGTTATGCGCCACCAACCCGGCACCGGCCTGCGGGCCGTCGAGCAGGTTGGCGGCGGCGTCGTAGGCGAAGCCGAGCGCCTCAGTGGGTGAGGGGGCGAATCGATTTAGAAAGCTAAATAAATTGCCCCATTCTCCTACGCCGTTTTCCCTTATCGAAATTGTAATGGCGAGGTTAGCGCAATGCTTTTCCAGCTGGCTTTGCGTTTTTTCTCAAGAAGGGTGTCCAGGGCGGTACCTTCTGGTGGTCCTTTCTTCGGCAATTTAAGTGGCACCAAAACGAAGAGTTTTACCGAGTCATCGTGATGGTCGATCTCAGAATTTGTAGTCCAGATCTTGTCCACGACAACCAGCGCGTCAATATCGGCTGGCCAGCCCAGCGAGCTTAAGCATGGTTCTGAGCGCAATATGATTTGGCCTTCAGATAAAGGAGCCTTTTCCGTTGTACGTTTTGAAAGCTCAGAAAGTAGGCCTTGAGGAAACATCCAGGGACTATCGATAGCAAAGCCTTGTCTGGGCATCCGCCAATTCCCAGGCAGGCAGATAAAAAGTTCTGTTCGTGGCTTTTGCGTAAACAGCCCAAGGGTGAACAGTAGCTTGTAGTCGTTTTTATCGGCGATGCAACTGACTCTGAGTTTCACGCCCGCACCTTGCAGTTGGGGAGTGACTTTTTCAGGGAGCACCCAGCCGGCTGTTTCACTAACAAAGCTGACTATAGGAGCGCCGGGAATGGATTCTTCTTTGGCATCTTTTTCAATCGCAGAAACAGCTCCCTGTGCTTCAAGACGTTCGGCTATCTTCGGGAAATTCCAAGATCGAGCTAGATCCAAGGCGGTTCGGTTGAATTTGGCGTGCAGTTGATTGACGTCTGCATGGTGCTCCAGCAATAGATCAACAGCCGCAGCCTGTCCGAACGTGACGGCTGTTATCAGGGGCGATGTCACCGAGAGAGGTGAACCGTCGACTTCTGCACCAGCCTCCAATAGCCATCGAACGATTTCCAAGTGCCCATTTTCGGCCGCCACCGCTAGCGGCGTCGTGTTTCCTGAGCCTACGGTGGGTTGATTGATATCGATACCCAGTTCAACTAGCAATTGGCATATGGCAAGTTGGTTATATTCGGCAGCGTGATGAAGGAGGCCAGGGTAACTGACTAGGTTCAAACGAGGAGGCTCAATAAGCTGCGGGTGTTTGGCTAACTCGGTACGTATAAAGGCAAGATCCCCGGATTCGATATGAGCATAAAGTTCTCGAATAAGGGGGGCGTCCTCACCATATGTTTTCTCTAGGCTAGTCATCTAGAAACACTCCCTTTCTCATTTCTTTGCCCATGGATTGTAACGTCTTGATTACCTCGCTCTTACCGCCTTTGCGGGCTATAGCAAGGGCTTCAGAGACCTTTTTCGATGCTGCGATTGTATGGTTTCCGCTACCGTTGGGAGCCCAGACAAAGTTGCGTGGGTCGTCGTTCAAACCAATACCGAATTTCTTCAGAATTCCCTGGGCATGTGCCACATAACGACGGTTACTGTCTGTCCAATTCTTGGGCGCTTTTTCGCGCACGATATGGTGACGATGCGGATTCGTCATTTCGTGTGCCTTGGGTTTAGGTCCCATCTTCGCTTTATCGACCTTGGACAGTCGGCAGGTTTCCCAACCAAGTGGGTCAATCCAACCAATAGGGTTTGGTGAGTACTGGTAGAGGTTCAGACCACCCGTCAGCGCTATCGGATCTCGGGTCGTAAACCTCCCCACATCCGGATCATAAAACCGAAATGTGTTGTAGTGCAGCCCAATCTCCCGATCCAGATACTGCCCCTGGAACCGCAAACGGGTAGCCGTTGCTGCCATGTTCGGTTTTAGCGATACGCCGCCCGAGTGGATCATTGTCACGACGCGTTTCGCATCCATCTTTCTCGCTATGGATTTCGATCAAGCGATGCTCGGCATCGCAGGTGAAGGTTTCCCGTTGACTTTGGGTGTTGTTCTGGCTATCAAGACAGATGCAGGTAAAACAGTTCCACTTCATTTGGGTCTTCAGAGGATCTCAGCACAGCTTTGTATTTGTCTTCAAATTTCTGATTTAGACCTTCGCTATATAGCAAATAAAGAGCAGGATAATCAGTGTTGGTGCGAATCCAGTCTTCCGAATCTGCTTCGTCAAACCAACATTGGGCTAATCCAATACTGGTCAGCAACTGCTCTTTCCAGTCAGTTTTTTCATCCAGGCTGTCAAATGAATACAACCATATTGAAAAACGCTCATTGAAGTTCTCAAGCGTTTCGCCGGGATTTTTTAGTGGCCGCCAGTCCGTCAGTTCGGCGACAACATAGTTGGAAGTCCGGATTTTAATAGTCTTCTCGATAATAGACTGGGACCAGTTTTCCGGGTATTCAAACCGTTCGTCTCGGAGTGCTTTATTAAGGACGTTGTTCACGCACGTCATCAGCTCTGGGTCCACTATTTGAAGCGTCAAGTGGAGAGAAAACCATCCCTTACTCTTGGATAGATTTATCGTGTAGCGACGAATTCGGCCACGCTCGCCATTCGTTTCAAAACATCTGCCTTTTTTTAGCGCGTACCCATGTTTCGCAAAGGGTTCTGCTAAGAATGAGGTCAGTAACTTCAATATATCTTTTACAGTCTCAGTCATTACGGCAACCTCCATAGTGGAACCCTGGCTTCGCTCACGGTTACGCCTTTTGTGCTTTTTCCAGAATTACCAAATATGCCTTTCCCATCGGCGATGATTTTGTCTTTTGCAAGCTGGGCTTTAGACCGTACAGCACCACCTGACTTGACCTCAACTGCGACGACTTTCCCTGTTTTGTTATTTTTTATCAAAATGTCTACGTAGCGGCCTCTCCCTGCACCTGGAGTTTTGACATAAACCTGTGTACCGAGCACGGTCACTTTGGGATTATTTAATAGCTTCTGATGCACCAGGTTTTCAGCGGCTTTACCGTTGACTTTATTCTGCCTCCTTTGTGCTGAGGAACAGGCCCAGCCCCAGGGGTCTATCCAACCTGTCGGGTTAGGAGCGTATTGGTAAAGATTGCCGCCTCCCATCAACCCAATCGGATCCGGCGTCGTAAACCTCCCCACATCCGGATCATAAAACCGAAATGTGTTGTAGTGCAGCCCAATCTCCCGATCCAGATACTGCCCCTGGAACCGCAAATTCTGCTCTTCGATAAAGTACGCCTCACGCACTTCTTCGGCCGCATTCCCCCACACCTGATACCGCGCCTGCCACACCGTTTTCCCATCGGCTTCGGTCAGTTGCTCAGGCAATCCGTTCAAGTCGTTGTGGTAATAGCGCACACTTTGATGCTCGCCCGTACCATCCACCCGAGCCAGCGGTGCATAGCCATCTTCTTCATAGATATAGAGGCTGGTCTGGCTATGTCGGTGCTCCTGCAACAGGCGCAACCCCTCCCAATCAAAGCGGGTTTCACCCAACGGATAACCGTTGCTGTCATGTTCGGTTTTAGCGATGCGCCGGCCGAGCGGGTCGTAGGTCATTTTCACGACCGTTTCGCGACCGTCTTTCTGGCTGCGGACTTCGATCAGGCGATGCTCGGCGTCATAGGCGAAATACTGTATGCCACGCGCGGCACTGCGCTTTTCGATCATTCGACCGAAACCGTCATAGCGATAACGCTTGTCCTGATAGGTCAACAGCTTGTTATGCACCACAAGGCCCGCACTGGCTGGCGGACCGTCCAGCAGATTCGCGGCCGCATCGTAGGCAAAATTTTCTCGCTGACCCTGGATGTTGTCCTGGCTGGCGATAATGCGTCCAGTGGCGTCGTAGTGCAGCAGTTGGCGTTGGTCTCGGTGTTTTTCCCGGTCACGCTCCAGGCGGCCGATCAGGTTATCGGCCGGGTCATAGTCGAAGTGTTTTTGCTGGGCAGCTGGCAGTTGCGTGGGCTGGCCATTGGGGCGGCGTATCCGTGAGCGCAGGCGGCCGCTGCGGTCGTATTCGCTGCGTGTGGTGATCTGGCCTTGGGTACGCAGGACTTCACGGTGCAGGCGGTCGCGTTCGAAGTCGCAGATGACGCGGCCGTCGAGGTTGATCTGGTGCAGGTGGCCGCTGCCGTAGTACAGGCGGTTGAGCCAACGGCCGTCGGGCAACTGCGTCTGGATCAGGTTGCCGAGCTCATCGTAGTGGTAGTTCAGGCTGCCGGCGGCGCTTTGTTCGATGAGCAGTTGGCCGCGCGCGTCGTAGGCGAAGGCCAGTGCCTGGGTGGTTTCGTCATTACCGATGAAGGTGACAGCGGTGAGTTGGTCCAATGGGTCGTAGGCGTATTCGGTGCGACCGTCATCGTTTTGTTTCAACAGCAAGCGGCCCACTGCATCTCGTTCGAGTCGATGCACAATTGAAGGCTCAGGTGTCTGCCCGGTGGGCACGTACTCAACGGCGGCTACGTTATCCAGAAGGTCATAGGCATAACGTCGGGCGCTGCCGTCGAGGTCTTGTTGCTCCACGAGACGGTCGCACGGGTCCCAGGTAAAGCGGTAACTCTCACCATTTTCATTGGTCAAGGTTTGGAGGTGCCCGTAGGCGTCGTAGCGGAACTCAATCTGCCGGCCGTGTGCATCTATTCGTTGGCGCACTTGCCCGCGGCGCCCGTATTGGTAGCGGGTGGTGTGACCCGCTGCATCGGTATAACCGATCAACAGACCGCTGGTGTCGCGTAGGTACTGTTCGGTGCGGCCGTCCGGCATTTCGGTCTGCAACAGCCGGCCTTGGCCGTCGTGTCGATAGCGCTGCCGTTCACCCAAGGCGTCGATGACCACCTGCAAATGGCCCTGGCGGTCGTACTCGAACGCTGTGGGATACCCTGAACAATCGATATGCTGGATTAACTGCCCGGTTTCATTCCAGCGCAGGGTTTTGCTTTTACCCGTTGCATCGATGATCTCCACCACTTGGCCAAAGGTGTCATACCGATAACGTGTGGCATGCCCCAAGGGGTCTACTTCGCTGACGCAATTGCCCCGCTGGTCGTACTGATATTGCCACGCGTGGCCTGCCGCATCGGTCTCCACCAACGGCAACGACCAATGCTCCAGCCACAACGTCGACTCGATACGCCCCAACGGATCCTGGGTGCTGCACAGGTTGCCGGACTCGTCGTAGCCGAACTGCCATTTGCCGCCTTGTGGGTCAGTCGCGCCGAGCAACTGACGTTCCTCATTCCATTCGAATTGCCACGTCTTTCCCAGGTTGTCGGTGTACTCAGTGATCTGGTACTGCGAGTTCCAGCGGCGTGTGCTGAGACGCTGCAAGCCATCAGTAATGCGCGTCACGCCGGCAAGCAAGTCATAGTCGAACAGGTATTCGTCACCCTCATCGGTCCAGTGCCGCACCACGCGCCATTCGCTGCCGTCCACGCAGTCCCATTGGTAGTAACAACGCAGCCCGGTGGGCAGTTGATGCTCGATCATGCGTTGGCCGTTGTCATAAGCGAAGCGGCGTTGCACGTTTGCGTCGGTATCGCGAACTTCGGCCAGGTCGCCGCGAGAATCGTAGCTGTAACTGACAAGGGTTTCCCGGCTGTGATCGGGGTATAGCCGCTCGACTTGCTCCACTCGTGCCGGCCATTGCTGGCTGTAAACAAGTTCGACACGCACATGGTCGAACGTATCTCGTAAGTGGCTCAGCCGACCCTGAATGTCATAGTCGAGGAAGATTCGGTTGTCGTTGCGATCCCCCAATTGGCTAAGGCGCAGGCGTGAGGCGGTGCCTGGTGTTGGTTCGAATAGCCGATAGAGCCCATCAACGCTTTCAATCAGTAGTTGGCCATTGGTATTGCGCCGTACGCTCAAGCCTTCTCCGGCGCTGAATACGGCACTGCCCAGCGGGATGACGCCCATGTCGATCTGTCGTGCTTGCTCATCGGTATAGACCAGCCGTTCCCCACCATCGGGGTGTACGCCAATCTCGACGCAGACCTCGTAGATCACGCTCCAGCTGGCACCGAACAGACCGTCGCGACGCTCGTCCCGGCTGCTGTAGTAGCGCTGCCACTCGATAGGGAGCAGGCCGGGCAGGGCGAAGTCCAGATCGTCTTCCCCATCAAGAATTTTCGCGCCAGTGGAGCTGTGTACCGGGTTGGGCGAGCCTGCTACTGCAGAGGTAATGGCATTGGTCACTTGGCTGGTGCCCCACGACACCAGTCCACCAACGACCATGCACGGCAGCTTGCTGAAAAACTTGGAGCCGCCACCACGCAGCATCAACAGTGCGGTCACCGCCAGCCCGACACCGGGTGTTTTGCCACTGCGGATCTCGCGTACCACCACGGGGCTTCCGCCAATACGCACGTTGCTGGAGATCATCCCCGACTCGACAATCGAGGCGTCGCAGGTGCTTCGGTCCCCGCTGCGGGCGGCCGGCTGACCGTTGATAGTGACCTTGCTGGAGCCTTCGGCAATAAACTGCGGCGGCATCGGGGGATGTTTGGTGCATATCACAATATCCAGCGGTTTGGGTACTGCGCCTGGTGCAGGAACCGCCACTGTGGGTCGCCACATCTGCGAGAAGAAACCCTTGGCCATGTCAAGGTAGCTGGCTTCTTCGGGACTACCCCCTTCGGCGGGTTGCGAACTGACTGGGCCGATAGCGCCTGCGGCACGTGCAGAGGGTATGCCGTTGGTAAAGGTGTTGTGGGAGCCAGTGGCGATTGTTGCCATCACCACCGGCGGGAATAACGCATTGCCTATCCAGTCACAAACCTTTGTCAGTCCCTTGTCCGCCCCCGTCTTGCTCATGCCAATGCCGACGATGATGCCCACTACGGCGCCCAGCACAAAGCAGCCTAGCCCGCCGGTTACGACCGTAATACCGGTGGCGGCCACAATTGCAGCAGTGGCGACAGCCGTAATAGCGATGTTAGCCGCAATTTCCAGCACACCGCCCAGGATGTCGGCCATCGCCGAGGTGTGCAGCAGGCCATCGCCGAGACGTGCGGCCCAGAGAGCGTCAGACATGGATTAGGGGCTTCAAGGCTTGGGATTCAGCTGCAAGGTGTTTTTGATGGTTGCCCAATGGGCGCTTTCAGCATCGCCCAGGGGTTGGGCTTTGACATAACTCAGGGCAAGCATCTGCCGAGTGCCAGGTATCACAAGCGCTAACTGGTATTGATGGATACGCTCGGTGCCCTTGCTGAACTGGTTATGCACTTCGATGGCGTCTATATCCTGCGCCGCGCCTACACGAAGTGCCTTGGCCGGTTGGTAGCGCAGGTCCTGTACCTGCTTCTCCAGCTTCGCCAGTTGCTCTTCGAAGTTGCTTTGCAGCGTCTCACCATCACCTAGAAGGCTACGGCTGACGATCAACGACGTACCCAGAGCGGCGAACTTCAGGATATTGATGGAAGCATCTTGAACGTCATCGCTGGGCAGCGTGAATTGCAGTTCATTGAGTTGATAGGTCATGAAACGGAATCTCGTTATTGGCCGGAAGGTGGCTTGGGAAACATGGAATTGACGGCCGCGTCGATTTCACCCTTGACCCCTTGGCCCATGGGTGTGGTGCCGCCTTTGCCCCCAATGTTCAAATGCAGATTGCCGCCGGTGTTGATCTCGGAGCTGCCCTCGGAATACACGTTGATCTGCACACCCGTGAGATTGATCTGGCCGCTGGCGTTGAGCTCCAGCACGCTTTTGCCGCAAACCAGGCGCAAGTTTTCGCCCACTTCAATTAGATAGCTCTTGCTGATGGCGTCGGTTTTGCTGAACCCCACCATAAGCATGTCGTCATGCTTGACCGCACGCACGCGGTCGTTGCCAATCGTCACTACCTCGTCATGGCCGATGCTCTTGTTGCGGTCATGCCCCACCGAGTGACTTTCGTCCACTTCGACGACGATGTCCTGGTTACGCTCGGCATGGATGTACAACTGCTCCAACCCCTTCTTGTCCTCCATGCGGATTTCATTGAAATTGGCTGGCGTGCCGCCCTTGCTCGAGCGGCTCTTCATGCCGCTCTGGGTCGCATTTTCCGGCAGGTCGTAGGGCACCGTCTGCTCCGCGTTGTACACCCGCCCGGTGATGATCGGCCGGTCGGGATCACCTTCCAGAAAGCTCACAATCACTTCCTGGCCGATGCGTGGAATCTGCATCGAGCCCCAGTTCTTGCCGGCCCAGGATTGCGAGACGCGTATCCAGCACGAGCTGTTTTCGTTGGATTGGTCGTGACGGTCCCAGTAGAAGTGCACCTTCACGCGGCCGTACTGGTCGGTCCAGATTTCCTCGCCTTTGGGGCCCACCACCAGCGCGGTCTGCGGGCCTTTGACGATCGGGCGGTGGGTGCTCGCCAGGGGGCGGAAGCTTTGCTGGGCGTCGATGCAGGTCAGGCTGCTTTCGAACTGCGCCGCGCCTGAACCGCCGCCGCTTTCCAGGCTTTCCTGGACGATGTAGTAACGGCAGCCGACGATCAGGTATTCGCGGTTCTGGTCCTGGCGGCTGAAGCCGGTGAGGCTGAACAGGTGGCCCGAGCCCAGGCCGCGGGCATTGCCGCTGAACTCGATCTGCTCATGCAGGGTTTGCAGGGCTTCGATGCGGGTACGTGCGTAGTGTTCGCCGTCTGCGCTTTGCACGTAGGTGCCGGGGTAGTCGTACAGCGGGTAGTCGCCCGCGGTGTGCGGGCGTGGCATGGCCGAGCGCACGTCGATGCTCGCGCTGGGGCGCTGGAAGTCGTAGTCGTTGAGCTCCAGCGAGCCCGGCTGCACTTGCTGCGCCAGGTGCCAGTTGTGCATGTGGTCGCGTTCGCGTTGCTGCTCGTCCTTGGGGTAGTAGGGGATCGACGCGTAGCCCGGCACCGTGGTGTGGGCGCCATAGGCATCGGCCAGCACCAGCACATGGCGGTCCTGCTCATGGCGGAAGAAGTAGTAGATGCCTTCCTGTTCCATCAGGCGGCTGACGAAATCGAAACTGGTCTCGCGGTACTGCACGCAGTATTCCCACTCGCGATACGGCCGGCTCAGGGCGTCTTCGAAGTCGGAAAAGCCCAGGTCACGGAACACCTGCTTGATGATCTGCGGGATGCTCAGGTTCTGGAAAATCCGGCAATCGGACGTACGGCTGAGCAGCCACAGCCATGGGCGTAGCGTCACCTGGTAGCTGGCGAACTGGCCCTGGTCGATGCTCTGGCTGCACTGCGCGACGATGCCGTGGAAATGCCGTTCGCCACCGTCCGCCAGTTGCAGGCCCACGCTCATCGGCTTGCCGAGCAACTGGTTGAGGTCGATGTTGGCGTCCAGGGACGTCAGTTGCAGCTCGTAGGTGAACAGGCGCCCCAGCTCTTCGCCGCCGCCCATTTCATTGAGCAGCAGCACATCCGGCCCGAGTGGGCTGGTGATCTTGGCCAGGCGTGAGGCTTGGTTGAATAGCATCGAAGTACCCTAATAACTGAAGGAACCCAGTCCAAATGTGGGAGGGGGCTTGCCCCCGATAGCAGTGTGTCAGGTGATGCATTGGTGACTGATTCACCGCCATCGGGGGCAAGCCCCCCTCCCACATGTTGAGCCGTATTCCGTCAGGTCAATCGTTGAACTGGTAGTGCAATTCATTATCCCGGCTGCTGATGCGCACACCCGCCAGCGCCTTGCCCTCAAGCATGCGCGTGAGGAATTCACGGCTCATGTCGGGCAGCAGGCTGTTGGTGAGGATGGTGTCGATCATGCGCCCGCCGCTTTCGGTTTCGGTGCAGCGCGAGACGATCAGGTCGACCACCGCGTCGTCGTAGTCGAAGGCGACCTTGTGCGTATTTTCCACACGCTTCTTGATGCGGTTGAGTTGCAGGCGGGTGATCGCCTTGAGCATCTCATCGCTGAGCGGGTAGTAAGGAATGGTCACCAGGCGGCCGAGCAAGGCTGGCGGGAAGATCTCCAGCAGCGGCTGGCGCAGGGCCTTGGCGATTTCTTCCGGCTCGGGAATGTTCGCCGGGTCCTTGCACACCTGGGAAATCAGCTCGGTACCGGCGTTGGTGGTCAGCAGGATCAGGGTGTTCTTGAAGTCGATCACCCGGCCTTCGCCGTCTTCCATCACGCCCTTGTCGAACACTTGGAAGAAGATCTCATGCACGTCCGGGTGGGCTTTCTCCACCTCGTCCAGCAGGACCACGCTGTAAGGTTTGCGCCGCACCGCTTCGGTCAGCACGCCGCCTTCGCCGTAGCCGATATAGCCCGGTGGCGCACCCTTGAGGGTCGACACGGTATGGGCTTCCTGGAACTCGCTCATGTTGATGGTGATCACGTTCTGCTCGCCGCCGTACATGGCTTCGGCCAGGGCCAGGGCGGTTTCGGTCTTGCCCACGCCCGAGGTGCCGGCCAGCATGAACACACCGATCGGCTTGCTCGGGTTATCGAGGCCGGCGCGGGAGGTCTGGATGCGCTTGGCGATCATCTGCAGGGCGTGGTCCTGGCCGATGATGCGTTTTTTCAGGTGCTGGTCGAGGTTGAGCACGGTTTCCAGTTCGTTGCGGGCCATGCGGCCCACCGGGATACCGGTCCAGTCGGCGACCACCGAGGCCACGGCCTGGTAATCCACGGTCGGCAGGATCAACGGGGTTTCGCCTTGCAGCGCGGTGAGGCGCTGTTGCAGATCGACCAGTTTTGCACGCAGCTCATCGTTGCCACTGTCTACAACCCCGGCCTTTTCGCGCAGGGTTGCACGGGTGGCGAGCAACTCATCCACCAACGCTTTTTCTTCGGCCCAGCGGCTTTCCAACGTGGCCAGGCGCTCGCGCTCGGCGCTCAGCAAGGCTTCGCTGTTGCTCTGGCGCGCGCCAATCGCAATGCCGATGGCATGCTCGCGGGCGATGATTTGCAGCTCGGTTTCCAGGGCTTCGATGCGGCGACGGCTGTCGTCCACTTCGGCCGGCACCGCGTGCAGGCTGATGGCGACGCGGGCGCAGGCGGTGTCCAGCAGGCTCACGGATTTGTCCGGCAACTGGCGCGCGGGGATGTAGCGGTGAGACAGCTTCACCGAGGCTTCCAGGGCTTCATCGAGGATCTGCACCTGGTGGTGTTTCTCCATGGTCGACGCCACGCCGCGCATCATCAGCAGCGCCTTGTCTTCCGACGGCTCGGCCACCTGTACCACTTGGAAACGACGGGTCAGGGCCGGGTCTTTCTCGATGTGTTTTTTGTACTCGGCCCAGGTCGTCGCGGCCACGGTACGCAGGGTGCCACGGGCCAGGGCGGGCTTGAGCAGGTTGGCGGCATCACCGGTCCCGGCGGCACCACCGGCACCTACGAGGGTGTGGGCTTCGTCGATAAACAGAATGATCGGCTTGGGCGAGGCCTGGACGTCTTCAATGACCTGGCGCAGGCGCTGTTCGAACTCGCCTTTCATGCTGGCGCCGGCTTGCAGCAGGCCCACGTCGAGGCTGCGCAGTTCCACGTCTTTCAGCGCGGGCGGCACGTCGCCGGCGACGATGCGCAGGGCAAAACCTTCGACCACGGCGGTCTTGCCGACGCCGGCTTCGCCGGTGAGGATCGGGTTGTTCTGGCGGCGACGCATGAGGATGTCCACCAGTTGGCGGATCTCTTCGTCACGGCCCACGATCGGATCGAGCTTGCCGCTGCGTGCCTGCTCGGTCAGGTCGACGGTGAAACGCTTGAGGGCCTCCTGCTTGCCCATCGCACTCGGCGCCATGGCACCGCTGGCTTCGCCTGGAACGCCGGCATTAAAACCATCGCTGGCGCTGAGGGCGTTTTCCGGCGAGTCGCCGACGTATTCGTCAAAGCGTTCGCTCAGGGCTTCGGCCTTGATCTTGTCGAACTCAGACGACAGGCCGAGCAACGCATGGCGCAGGCTTGGGGTCTTGAGGATGCCCAGCACCAGGTAACCGGTGCGCACCTGGCTTTCGCCGAACATCAGGCTGCCATAGACCCAGCCGCGCTCCACGGCTTCTTCCACATGGGAAGACAGGTCGGTGATCGAGGTCGAACCACGCGGCAGGCGGTCCAGGGCTTCGGTGAGGTCACGGGCCAGGCGCGCCGGTTCCACGTTGAACTGGCGGATGATGCGGTGCAGGTCCGAGTCCTGCAGTTGCAGCAACTGGTGAAACCAGTGGGCCAGTTCCACGTACGGGTTGCCCCGCAGCTTGCAGAACACGGTGGCGGCTTCGATGGCCTTGTAGGCCACGCTGTTGAGTTTGCCGAACAACGCGGCGCGACTGATTTCACCCATGCTCTGGATTCCTTGAGGTGGTGGCTTGATCGGCGTAATGCCGGGCCAGGATTAGGTCGTTGGCATCAACCGCAGGGCGGCCAAGCCAGGTGTTGAAGCCCAGGCGGAACTGGCCGTTGAGTTGCAGCGCCGGCACTTCGGGTTGTTGCAAAACCAGGTTCAAGTCCCAGTCCAATTCATGGCCCAGGTACTCGGCCACCCAGGCCACCAGCTCATTGAACGGCGACTGGCCAGGCAGCATGCCCATGTAGTCGTCCAGCTTGAGTGGGCCCAGGCGGATACGGAATTTATGCTGGCGGTCCCACACGTGGCTGCCCAGGCAGAAGTCCACGCCCAGTTGGTTGGCGCTGACGCCCACGCGGCTGCGCTCGGGCAGTTCCAGCCATTGGCCGACGTATTCTTCGATCTCCACCGGCAGGCCGAAATACTCGCCGAGGATCGCCTTCAAACCGTCCGGATAGCGGGTTTGCGCCGACAGATGGCCGCTGTAATGCAGCTTCGCGGTATCAGGGATGAGCCCCTGATTCAGCAGGCTTGGCATCCCGCGACCACTCAGTGCGGCGAGGCGTGCAGACCAGTAGTCATCGTCCGGGCGGTCGTGGCTGACCGTCGGCCGTGCCTCGGCCCAGGCCCGGTAGAATAGGCTCAGCAGGCGGTGGTGGAAGATATCCAGGAACTGCTTGCTGGTGCTGTCGGCGTTGTTGCGCTGGCGTTCGCGCACGTATTCGGTGATATGCAGCGGCAGCGGGCCGTTGGGGCCGCCAAGGCCGAAGAAGAATTGCTCCAGCCGCGCCGGCTTGCCGTCGCCACCGGGATCGACCGAGGCCAGCGTAGCCGGGGCGAAAGTGCAATCGGCCTGCTGCCCCAGGCGCAGCGGGTCATCCGCCAGGCGCAGGGAATGGCCCAGGCGCGGCAGCTCGGGCGATTCGCACTCGATACGCCGCAATGCCTGGAAGAAATCGTATTCCCAGGGCTCCTGATGCATCGCATCCAAAGTACTCACAGGGTCGGACGACGCCCGGGCTTGGCTTTCCATCGCATGATCTCGCCGCGTTCGGTGGTACGGATCACCGTCTCGGTAAAACTGTTGATCGACACGTAGCGTGCCAGGAAGCGTTCCAGCACCGCACCGAGCAGGAACACGCCGGTGCCGCGAAACGCGTTTTCATCAAACTCCAAGGTAATTTCCAGGCCACGACCAAACACAATCGGGCCGGGCATCGGCAAGCGGCGAGTGACCGCCTTGCTGCTGACCTCGCGCAGGCCTTCGATCTGCAATTGCAGGGCGGCGTCGTTGCTGTCGCCGTACAGGCGTAGCAGTTCGCGCAATGCCGCCGCGCCCTGGCCCTGTTCGCTCAGGGACAAATAGTTGAGGGACAACTGGCTGATCAGGCGCCAGGCCTTGGCATCATGGGCATGGCTGGCGCGCGGGCGGCTTGGCCCGGCGACGCAACGCACGGATAAAACCGGCGCGCTGTCGGCCAGGGTGAAGTCGGTCTTGCCGTTGCCCACGCTCATGAACAGCGGCAAATCGCGGTTGGTGCACAACGCGGTCACGCCAAGCTGGCGCAGGTCGTGGCGATACGGCGCCTGGCGGCTGTCGACCAGGCTGACAAAGGTTTCGCTGCCCACATAGGTGGAGCGCGGGCCGTTGCGGCGCTGGTCGCTGGACAACACCCGTGGCTCGCGGCGCACGGTGTAGTAAGCCTGGTCGCGGCCATACCGCGATGGATCGCGTACCGCATAGAACGGCAAAAATGGCTGCTCTGGCCCGGTGCCGTGGCCGGTGATGCCGCTCAACGAATGAATCTCGAAATCCATCGGCCGCGTGCGGTCGGCGATCACATGGTGTTCGTTGACCCGGTCGGACAAGTGGATACGGTCCACGCGCTTCGGGAACAGGTTGATCGCCGGGGTGCAGAACGGCAAAAACTGCGCCGCGCCGACGCTGCCTTCCAGGCTCGGTTCGTGACGGTCGAACAGCACGATCAGTTCCAGTTCCTGGCCGTCGCAACGCTTGACCGCACGGCTCAGCTCGGCGAACTCGACGAACAGGAAGCGGTGGGGCAGGGCGAAGTACTCCTGCAACAGGCGGTAGCCCTGGAACGCCCGCGCCACCACTGGCATGGCGGCATCGGCGTCGTCGAAGCCCCGCGAGCGCAATGCGCCTTGTGGCAGGCGTTCGACCCAATCGCCACCGGGCTTGCGCGCAAACACCGCGCAGGCGTTGCCCAGCAGTTGTTCGTAAAGGCGGAACGGCTGCTCGTCGGCACCGCTGAGGTACAGCGGCAGGTTGTCCAGGTCGAGGCTGTTGAACGGCAATTCGGCGCCGGTGCGCAGGGTCAGGCGCAAGCCGGCCTTGGCTTTCGGCTCACTGGCGGCCAGGCGCCCGAGCACGGCGGCGGGGTTGCCGAAGTACTCGGCGCCACTGACCTGCAACGGCCACAACGTCACCGGATGCGCGGTGCGGTACTCGCAGCAGGTCTGGGTTTCGCGGCCCAAGGCGGCGCGCAACACGGTGTCGCGCGGCAGCGGGAAGCCGCTGGCCAGGGAGCCTTCATCGGGATCGGTCTGCAACTGCACCACGGTCATCGACGGGGTCGGCGCCAGGTAGTGCGGGTAGGCGATTTCCAGCAGGTTGTGGGTGAAGGTCGGGTACTCGGCGTCGAGCTTGAGCTGCACGCGGGCAGTGAGGTAGGCGAACCCCTCCAGCAAGCGTTCGACGTAGGGGTCGGCGCAGTCCATACCGGACAGGGTCAGCCGACTGGCGATCTTCGGGTATTCCTTGGCGAACTCGGCGGCGCTTTCGCGCACGTGGTGCAGTTCCTGGTTGTACAGCTCCAGCAGACGCGGGTTCATGGGCGCCTCCGCTGGTCGGCATTGACCACGCGCACATGGCCGGATTCCAGGTCGAGGTCGGTTTGCAGCAACAGGCGCAATGGCACCGGCTGCGCCCACAGGTCGCCTTCGATCTCGAAACTCAGGGCGTTGTGATTCATCTCGCCATGGCCGACGCGGGCTTTGACGCGCAGGGTGTGGCGCAGGATGCGTGGTTCAAAGGTGGCGATCGCCTGGTAGATCAGGGCTTCCAGGGCCTTGATATCAACGCTGGAAACGCTGTTGCCCGCCAGCGCCGGCAGGCCGTAATTGACCACCGAGGTGCCTGCTTGTGTGTGCAGCGTGGCATCGGCATCGAGCAACGACGTGGTGTTGAGCAGCCACGCCAGGTCGCGCAGCACCGAGGCCTTCAATTGGGTCAGGGACAATACGCGTTTATCCGCGCTTTCCTTGGGATTGGTTGGGTCGTCGTCGGTCAACCGGTCCAGCAGGGACGGTTGCAGACGGTCGCGGGAAGCGATTTCAGTTACCACCAAAGCAGCTCCACGGACGGGTTGTGAGAGGGACGCTCGTTCAGAGGGGTAGGGGCTTGTGGCCGTGGCGCAAAGCCACGGCCACAAAGGCTATCAGCGCTTGGTGTTGGAACGGATGTTCCAGCCAAACTTGATCGCGCCGCCGTCTTTGGTGCCGTCGGCTTTCTGCGGCTGGTAGTCGACCATCACTTGGGCGAAGTTCAGGGTGACGTTTTCAGTCAGGCGGTCATCGCTGCCCGAACCGCCGGTGCTCAGGGACGTGACCAGCACTTCTTCCAGATTGATGATCATGTACTCGACCTGGCTTTCGCCACCGGCCTTGCGCACGGTCAGCTTGACCTTGTCGATGTGCTTGCCGCTGGCGCAGTGCATCATCAGGTTCGGCGACGCCTTGTCGACGTACTTGGTCAGCGACAGGTCCTGGATATTCACCTTGCCCGCGCCGCCGCCACCGCCGACGTGCATGTTGCCGGACTGGGACATGCCCCAGCTCCAGTTCAGCACGTCGATCTCGTCCTTGTGGGCCTTGTCCATGGACTCGCCCTTGATGTCGCCGATCTTGATGAAAATATCAACAGCCATGTTTTCTCCCTGTGTGGTCTCAGCCACAGTATTTGTTAACGCCGCCGACCCCTGTAGGAGCGAGCTTGCTCGCGAAGGTCGTCAACGGTGACGCAGGCATCCTGGATGAACGCAGCGCCTTCAAGTTTTTCGCGAGCAAGCTCGCTCCTACAGGGAGCGAGCCAGTCCGGATTTTTTACGCGCTTTTCGCCGAAGGCAGCTTCGATACCAGGCGCAACGACACGGTCAGCCCTTCGAGCTGGTAGTGCGGGCGCAGGTAGAACTTGGAGTTGTAGTAACCCGGGTTGCCTTCGACGTCCTCCACGATCACTTCAGCGGCAGCGAGCGGGTGCTGGGCCTTGGTGGTTTCGGTGGAGTGCGCCGGGTCGCCGTCGACGTAGTTGAGGATCCAGTCCTGCAACCAGCGCTGCATCTCGTCCTTCTCTTTGAAGGAACCGATCTTGTCGCGCACGATGCACTTCAAGTAGTGAGCGAAACGGCAGGTGGCGAACAGGTACGGCAGGCGCGCGGCCAGGTTGGCGTTGGCGGTGGCGTCCGGGTCGTCGTATTCGGCCGGTTTCTGCAACGACTGCGCACCGATGAACGCGGCGAAGTCGGTGTTTTTCTTGTGCAGCAGCGGCATGAAACCGTTCTTCGCCAGTTCCGCTTCACGGCGGTCGCTGATGGCGATTTCGGTCGGGCACTTCATGTCCACGCCACCGTCATCGGTAGGGAACGTGTGGGCCGGCAGGTTTTCCACTTCACCGCCAGACTCCACGCCACGGATGCGCGAGCACCAGCCGTAGTGCTTGAACGAACGGTTGATGTTCACCGCCATCGCATAGGCCGCGTTGGCCCAGGTGTACTTGGAGCTGTCGGCGCCATCGGTGTTTTCTTCGAAAGCGAAGGCTTCCACCGGGTCGGTCTTGGCGCCATACGGCAGGCGCGCCAGGAAGCGCGGCATGGTCAGGCCGATGTAGCGCGAGTCTTCCGATTCACGCAGCGAGCGCCAGCCGGCGTATTCCGGGGTGGTGAAGATCTTGGTCAGGTCGCGCGGGTTCGACAGTTCCTGCCACGAGCCCATGCCCATCACGGTCGGCGAAGCCGCAGCGATGAACGGGGCGTGCATGGCGGCGCAGACTTTCGACAGCTCGCCCAGCAGCTCGACATCGGGTGGCGACTGGTCGAAGTAGTAGTCGCCTACCAGGCAACCGTACGGTTCGCCGCCGAACTGGCCGTATTCTTCTTCGTACATCTTCTTGAAGATCGGGCTCTGGTCCCAGGCCGTGCCCTTGAATTTCTTCAGGGTCTTGTGCAGGTCCGGCTTGGAGATGTTGAGCACGCGAATCTTGAGCTGCTCATCGCTCTCGGTGTTGTTGACCAGGTAGTGCAGGCCACGCCAGGCGCTTTCCAGCTGTTGGAAATCCGGGTGGTGGATGATCTGGTTGACCTGGGCGGTGAGCTTGGCGTCGATGGCGGCGATGATCGATTCGATCGACTTGATCGCGTCGTTGGACACCAGGTCGGTTTGCGCCAGGGCCTGTTCGGCCAGGGTGCGCACGGCGGTTTCCACGGCTTCGCGGGCACGCTCGGTCTTAGGCTTGAATTCCTGCATCAACAAGGATGCGAACTCGCTGGTTTCCTCAATTGCACCCAGGCTCTGGGCGCCTTCGCGGGCGGTATTGTCAGTCATGATTACTGCTCCCCTGCAGGCTTAGGCGCGCTGGCAAGTGCCTGAAGCAGTGCCGGGTCCTTGATCGCCTTCATGATGATTTCTTCAGCGCCAGTCTTGCCGTCCATGTAGGTCAGCAGGTTGGCCAGTTGGGTGCGGGCTTCGAGCAGTTGCTTGAGCGAGTCGACCTTGCGGGCCACGGCGGCCGGGCTGAAGTCGTCCATGCTTTCGAAGGTGATATCCAGGCTCAGGTTGCCTTCACCGGTCAGCTCGTTGGGTACGTGGAACGCCACGCGTGGCTGCATGGCCTTGAGGCGCGAGTCGAAGTTATCGACATCCACTTCAAGGAACTTGCGGTCGGCCACAGGCGCCAGAGGCTCGGCAGGCTTGCCGGCGAGGTCGGCCATCACACCCATCACGAAGGGCAGCTGGACCTTTTTCTCGGCGCCGTAGAGCTCGACGTCGTACTCGATCTGCACTCGAGGCGCGCGGTTGCGCGCGATGAATTTCTGAGAACTTTGCTTCGCCACGTTGCTGCTCCTGGTCGCTTGAGCGACGGTGTTGTTACTGCACTGCCGGGCGGTTTACTCGCCGTCCGGGCCGCGCAGGTTTTCAAATTGGGACATGCCATCGGGAATCAGGTTGCGCACGATGGCCGCGAAGTCGGCGTGCACCAGATGTTTGGCCCGGTTCAACAACACCGGCAGCGGGCTCGAAGGCTCGTGCCGGGTGTAGTACGCAAGGATCTTGTCGAGGCTGCGCAGCACGTCGTCGCGGTTGGCGATGTCGCCAGTGGGGCGAGGTGCGGCGGGGGCAGCGGCGAAATCGACCGAGGGGGCATTGTCGTCACTGACGGCCTCGGGTTCGCGGCTGCTTGTAGGGTCGGGTACGGCTTGGTTGAGTATTTGCAACGCCTGCTTGAGCGGCTGCTTCAGCAGGCTGAGGTCCACGCCCTGGGCTGAACCGACCTGGTCGCTGACCTGCTGCTCGATGGCTTCGCAAGCGGCGCGCGCCGTGCTCAAGGCGTCACGGGTGGCCTGCAGTTGTTCGGGATCGCTGTCGAGGAACGCGGCGTTGAGTTGCTGGGCGCCGAGTTGTTCATCGGGGAAATTCATCAGGCCGCTGGCGCTGAGCGCAGCGCGCAGGCTCACGGGGCCGAAGGTGCGCGAGCGCGTGAGGATGCTTTCGCGCAACAGACGAATGGTCGCGTCGCTGGTCAGGCCAGACAGGGCGTTGATGCGCACGGTGGGGTCGTTATCGTCGTCGGCATCCAGGTGCGGATGCAGGTCGGCCCAGTATTCGCGCAGCAGCGCGTTGATCAGCGTGAGGACTTCAGCCAGCCCGGCCACGCCTTGCAGGGCGAGGGAGCTTTGCAGCAGGAAATGGGTGATGCGCAGGTCTTTGCTGCGTTGCAGCAAGTCAAGGCTTTGCTGCTGGATGCTGCGCCACTCCGGCGGTTCAGCGGGCAGGATCGAGTCGCCCATGCTGCGCTCGGGTTGGCCCTTGGCATCACGCTCCAATTGCAAAAATTGCGCGTCATATTCCATGTCTTCACCACACGGCGAAGTCGCGGAAACGGCGGTGAGCAGCAACGGCACATCCACTGAAATCGATCTCCCTATCAGCCCGTTAAATGGCGGGCAATTCATGCATTAGTTGCGCGAGGAACTTTGCATGTTTTCTTGGTCATATAAGTAAGATGCCACTAATGTGCCATCACTGGTATTCAAGAAGTTGTGCATTTTTGGTGTAGTACTTATGCCTTGTCAAGGTAAGCTATTCGCGCTCTGTGACAGATGTGCGGTGTTTAACAACCTGTGCGACTGGTGGGTCGAACGACGCACCGGAACAGGATTTTTGTCATGAAGGCCAGTTAAGATCAGCGATCATGCTGACAAAAGCAGGTTGTGGAAGGTCGATTGCACGACCTGATGGGGATCTCTCGGGAATCGCTGTCCCTTGGATCGACTGCGCGCGAAGTATCAGCAAGGAGGCAAGATGTCGCTGTGTTTGACTATCACTAGTTATCACAAGATTACCCCGGGGCAGTGCTCCGAAAAGTCCATGAACCAGGGCTCGATGGCTATCGGCCGCAGCTCGGATAATGACTGGGTATTGCCCGACCCTGAGCGCCTGGTGTCTTCGCAACACTGCGTTATTCAATACAAAGATGGCCGTTATTATTTAACCGATAACAGTACAAATGGTGTGGAGTTGGTTAACGCCGGTATTCGTATGCGCCGGGGTAATAGCGAGCCGCTGCAGGATGGCGAGTTGATCCGCATCGGCGATTACGAAATCCAGGCACGTATCGATTTCAACGTGCAGGCCGTCGATAGCCAGCCGTTTGCCGGTGATTCACCGAACAGTTTTGAGGCCTTGATGGGCGCCGTGGCGAACAAGCCCGCGCCGACGCCCGTGATTGCGCCGCAGTTCCACGGCGCTTCGTCGATGGACACCCTGCCCGACCTGTTCGACTTCCTCAGCCCCACCGCCGTACCGCCGCCCACCGTGCCGGACCACGTACCCTCCGAGCAACACGACTTCCGCCCACCTACGCCGGTCGCGGTGCCGGTGGTCGAGAAGCCTGCGATATCCGGCGCGGTGATTCCCGAAGACTGGGACCTGTTTGGCGATACGCCAGCGCCGTTGACCAGCGCGCCGCCGCCCGCGCCGACACCACCCCCCGTACCGACACCGCCGCCTGCACCGAGCGTGCCGTCGCCCCCCGTGGTCGAGCCCGTGCTCCCCGTGGCCGATACCCGGCAACCCGACCTCCTGCAAGCCTTCCTGCGTGGCGCGGGCCTGGATCAACTGCGCCTGGACAAGGCCGATGCCTGTGCGCAGATGGAAAGCATCGGCCGCAGCTACCGCCTGATGGTCGAGGGCTTGATCGACGTGTTGCGCGCCCGCGCCAGTCTCAAGGGCGAGTTCCGCATGCAGCAGACGATGATCCAACCCGCCGAAAACAATCCGTTGAAATTCGCACCGAACGCCGACGAAGCGTTACTGCTGCTGCTTCGCCATGGCAACCAAGCGTTTATGGCTCCGGATCTCGCCGTGCGCGACAGTTTCGACGATCTGCGCGCCCATCAGTTGGCGGTGATGGCGGGGGTGGAAGCGGCGATCAAACACCTGCTCGGCCGCTTCGAACCGGCACAACTGGAAGAACGCATGGGCAAACCCGGCGGGCTGTCGAGCCTTTTCAACGGTTCGCGCCAGGCCCAGTACTGGCAACAATTCACAGAGCTCTACAGCAATATTTCCCGCGAGGCCCAGGAAGATTTCCAGGACCTGTTCGGCCGCGAATTCAGCCGAGCCTACGAAGAACACAGCGCACGCCAGCGTCGCTGACCCGCAGCACATGGATTAACGGATAGCTAAGTACGTCATTGAGGACGCAGGATGATTCCCAGGTTTTTACTCGCAGTCACTACCGCGCTGCTGCTGACCGCGTGTGCCAAGGACGCGGCCAAACCCGAAACAGCCGCTGAGGCTGAAGTGGACACCGCCGCCGTCGAGTTGCATTTCCACGCCATTGCCGGGCTTAACCCCGGCGCCAACGGCCAGGCCGCCCCGGTGCGGGTACGGATTTTCGAACTGAAGAACGCCGCTACCTTCGCCCGCTCCGATTACTTCGCCCTGGCTGACCGCGCGCAATCCACCCTCGGCCTGGACCTGCTGGACCAGGACGAAGTCATGGTGCAACCCGGCCAGCAACTGAGCATCCAGCGCGACCTCGACCCCTCCACGCGCCAGATCGGCTTGCTGGTGGGTTATCGCGAGCTGGACCGCGCGCAATGGCGCACGGTGATCAACGTGCCCGCGCGCCAATACACCGAATACCAGATCAGCCTCGATGTGCGTGCCGTGCGCGCCGACGTCGTGGCTACCCCATCCAGCCCTGCCCAATAAGAAGCAATCGGAGCCCCCATGTCCTGGAACAATCGCGTGGTCTGGTCGGAAGGCATGTTCATCGGAACGCAGCACTTCCAGCAGCATGACCGTTACCTGGAAAACCTGATCGACGCCCGCAGCCGTCCGCTGTCCGCCGGCGCCTGGGGCTTTTCCGAGTTGCTGATCGACCAGGGCCTGCTGGCCCAGGGCAAGCTGGCGATCGTGTCGGCACGCGGCCTGTTGCCCGACGGCACGCCGTTCAATATTCCCCAGGATGACCTCGCGCCGAGCCCGTTGAATATCGACGACAACCTGCGCGACGGCCTGGTCTACCTGGCCTTGCCCCTCAAGCGCGCGGGTGCCCGCGACACCGTCGACGACGGCGAAGACCTTGGCGCCGCGCGTTACGTGAGCCAGGTGCGCGAAGTGCGCGATGACAACGCCCCGTTCGAGAACCGCGCCCCAGTGGCCGTTGGCTCCCGTGCCTTGCGCCTGCTGACCGCGCAGGATGGCATCAGCGATTACGCCGCCATCGGGCTGGTGCGCATCAAGGAAAAACGCGCCGACCGCGCGCTGGTCCTCGACGACACTTATATCCCGCCGGTATTGGACGTGGCCGCGAGCAAACCACTGAGCGCATTTCGCAGTGAGCTGCTTGGCCTGCTGCACCAGCGTGGCGAAGCCCTGGCGGGCCGTGTGGTGGCCTCGGGTGCCGGTGGGGCGTCGGAGATTGCCGACTTCATGCTGTTGCAACTGGTCAACCGTGCCCAACCGCTGATCCAGCATTTCAACCAGTTGAGCCCGCTGCATCCGGAGCGTTTCTTCAGCGAACTGGTCAGCCTGGCCGGTGAGTTTTCCACCTTTTCCACCAGTGGCCGTCGCCCCCAGGAATACCCGCAGTACCAGCACGACGACCTGGCCCTGAGCTTCGCCCCGGTGATGGCAGCGCTGCGCGAAGCGTTGTCGATGCTGATCGACAGCAAGGCCACGCCGATCCCGATCGTGGAGAAAGCCTATGGCATCCACGTGGCGATGCTGGCCGACAAGACCCTGCTCGACAGCGCCAGCTTCATCCTCGTGGTGCGTGCCGATGTGCCCGGCGAAACCCTGCGCGCGCGCTTCGGCCAGCAGAGCAAGGTCGGCTCGGTGGAGCACATCCGTGACCTGGTCAACCTGCAACTGCCGGGCATCAGCCTGCTGCCGTTGCCGGTGGCGCCACGTCAGATTCCCTACCACGCGGGCAGTACCTATTACGAGCTGGACCGTGGCAGCGAGCACTGGCAGCAGTTGGGCAACTCCGGCGGTTTCGCCTTCCATATCGCCGGGCAGTTCCCGGGTTTGAACCTGGCCTTCTGGGCGATCCGAGGATAATTCGCGATGCATCCCAATGATGATGACCGCACCCAGTTCATGCCGCGCCCGGGTGGCCGTGCGCCGGAACCTGTGCGTGCAGAGCCGGCGCCGCTGTCGATGCCGGCGGCACCGATCCTGACCGGCAAAAGCCAGGGGCTTAACCCGCTGGAAAGCGCCGCCGGCCCGCTATTGGCGTTGCTGACACGCCTGCGCAACACCATTGCCCACCCCGCACCGGCCAGCTTGCGTGCGCAACTGCTGGCCTACCTGCGCCAGTTCGAAGAACGTGCGGAAGCGGCCGGTGTGGCACGCAATGAAGTGCTGCTGGCGCGGTATGCGCTCTGCACCGCCCTCGATGAAGCGGTGTTGAGCACGCCGTGGGGCAGCACCAGCGACTGGGGCAAGCAGAGCCTGTTGATCACCGTGCATAACGAAGCCTGGGGCGGCGAAAAAGTCTTCCAGTTGCTCGACCACTGCCTGCAAAGCCCGCGCGAGCGCCTGTACCTGCTGGAATTGTTGTACCTGTGCATGTGCCTCGGGTTCGAGGGCCGCTACCGCGTGATCAACGACGGTCGCAGCCAGCTGGAAGCCCTGCGTGATCGCACCGCTGCGGCGATTCGCAGTGCCCGTGGCGACCACGAACGCGAGTTATCGCCGCACTGGCGCGGCGTCAGCGTCGCGCGGGATCGCCTGGCGCAGTTCATGCCGCCATGGATCGCGGTGGCTATCGGCCTGGCGCTGCTGCTGGCGTTGCTGTTCGGCTTGCGCATGAAGCTGGCATCGGACGCCGAGCCGGTGTTCAAGAACATTCATGCCTTGGGCGAGATCCCGGTGCAGGCCATCGACCGTCCGGTGGCGCAGCCCAAAGTCATCGAGCGGCCACGCCTGGCCGGCTTCCTGGCGGAGGACATCAAGGCGGGTCGTGTGGCAGTAGAAGATCAGGTCGACCGTTCAGTCGTGACCATTCGTGGCGACGAACTCTTTGCGTCTGCCAGCTCCAGCATCGTCGATGACTACCAGCCGCTGATGCTGCGCATCGCCGATGCCATTCGCAAGGTCAAGGGCCAGGTGCGTGTCACCGGGCACAGCGACAACCGCCCGATTGCCACGCTGCGCTTCCCGTCCAACTGGGCGCTGTCCGAAGCGCGGGCCAAGTCGGTGCTGGACATCCTGGCAGCCAAGACCGGCCAAGGCGACCGCTTCAGCGCCGAAGGCCGCAGCGACACCGAGCCGGTGGCCACCAACGCCACCGCCGAAGGCCGTGCCCGCAATCGCCGGGTTGAAATCACCGTATTGGCGGAGGGCGTCGAGTGAAGGCGTTTTTCAGTTTCATGATTCGCTGGGTGATCCCCGTACTGGGCCTGATCGCCCTGAGCCTGATCATCTGGTTTGTGGGGCCGTTGCTCGATGGGCTGGTTCCGGAAGGGCGGCGCTGGGCGCTGATCGTGCTGATCTTTGCGGTGTGGATTGCCTATCGGGTGTTCCGCATCATCCAGGCGCGCCGTCAGGCGGCCGAAGTGATGCGCAGCCTGGCGGCGGAAACCCCGGCCGACCCCAACAGCGTGGCCACCGCCGAAGAATTGTCGAGCTTGCGCCAGCGCATGGACGAAGCCTTGGCCCTGTTGAAAAAGGCCAAGCTTGGTGGTGACGAACGCCGCAATCTCTATGAGCTGCCGTGGTACGTGATCATCGGCCCGCCAGGCTCGGGCAAGACCACTGCGCTGGTCAATTCCGGGCTGCATTTCCCGCTGGCCGCGCAACTGGGCGCCGGTGCGGTGCGTGGTGTCGGCGGCACGCGCAATTGCGACTGGTGGTTTACCGACCAGGCGGTATTGCTCGACACCGCAGGCCGCTATACCACCCAGGACAGCAATTCCACGGTGGATAAAGCCGCCTGGCTGGGCTTTCTCGACCTGCTGAAAAAGCAGCGCTCGCGTCGCCCGATCGATGGTGCCTTTATCGCGATCAGCCTGTCTGACCTGCTGCTGGGCACCGACGCCGAACGCGCCGCCCATGCGGCGGCGATCCGCCTGCGTATCCAGGAGCTGTACACCCAATTGGGCGTGCGTTTCCCGATCTACCTGATGCTGACCAAGCTCGACCTGGTGCCGGGCTTCATGGAGTTCTTCGACAACCTGAGCAAGGAAGAACGCGCCCAGGTGTGGGGCATGACCTTTGCCCTGGATGACGGCAAGAACAGCGACAGCCCGCTGGCCCACCTGCAAAGCGAATTCGCCGGCCTGGAACAGCGCCTCAACGAACGCCTGGTGGAGCGCCTGCAACAGGAGCGCGACCCGGCGCGGCGCGACCTGATCTACGGTTTCCCGCAACAGTTCGGCGCCCTGAAGGATTGCCTGCAAAGCTTCCTCGAAGGTGTATTCAAGCCCAACGCCTTTGAAGAACGCGTGTTGCTGCGCGGGGTGTACTTCACCAGCGGTACCCAGGAAGGCAGCCCGATTGACCGCCTGATTGGCGCCATGGCCCAGAGCATGAACCTGGACCGCCAGCACCTGGCGCGCCAGAGCGGTACCGGGCGCAGTTACTTCATCGAAAAACTCTTCACCGCCGTGGCTTTTGCCGAACGTGGACTGGTGGGTGTGAACCCGAAAGTTGAGCGCCGGCGCAAGTGGATCGCACGCGGTGTGCTCGCGGCCACCGTGGCCTTGGTGATCGTGGTCAGCAGCTTGTGGTGGGTGAGTTATCGCGCCAACCAGGCGTATATCGCCCAGGTCGATCAGAAGGTCGCGCCCCTGGGCCAGACCGTCCAGAACCTCAGCCCGGCGCAGCGCGAAGTGCTGGCCGTGCTACCGCTGCTCAATGCGGTGAAGAACCTGGCAGGCGATTCGCCCAACTGGTCCGAGGGCCTTGGGCTGTATCAAGGCGACATGCTGGAAGCCGAGTCCGCCAGCGTCTACCGCAAGCTGCTGATCGCGGTCTTCGCGCCACGCCTGGTGACGCGTATCGAAGAGCAACTGCACGGCGGCGGCAATTCCGACTTCCTTTACGAGGGCCTCAAGGCCTACCTGATGCTCGCCGACACCGAGCATTACGACCCGGACTTCATCAAGGCCTGGATCGCCCTCGATTGGGACCGCAACCTGCCCCGTGACCTGCCCGCCGATCAGCGCCAGGCGCTGGCCGGGCACCTGCAGGCGTTGTTCGAACGGCACCCGCCGAGCGCACGCCTCGATCCGCGTTTGATCGAAGACCTGCGTCGCCAGTTGCAACAACTGCCGGTGGCCCAGCGCGTCTACGACCGGGTCAAGCGTCAGAAATTGCCTGAAGGCATCCCGGACTTCCGCATCAACGAAGCCGCCGGCCGTGATGCTGCGCTGGTGTTCAGCCGCAAAAGTGGCAAGCCGCTGGGTGAGCCGCTGAGTGGTTTCTTTACCGCCAAGGGCTATCGCCAGGCGTTCCTGCTGAGCAGCCTGAACCAGACCGGTACCCTGGCCGAAGAGCAATGGGTACTGGGCCGTGAGCAGGCCGACCAGCAGAACGTGGTCAGCCTGGCCGCCGATGTGCGTCGCCTGTACTTCCAGGACTACCAGCGCCAGTGGGATGCGTTGCTCGCCGACATCGACTTTGTACCGATCACCAGCGTGGCCCAGGCAGCCGATGTGCTGCGGGTGATTTCCGGACCCACCTCGCCGCTGAAAAAACTGCTGGTGGCGGTGGCCAAGGAAACCGACCTGCAAGCGGAAGAGCGCCAATTGGCCGCCAAGGGTGTACCGGTGGAAGGTGGGGTGGACAAGCTCAAGGAGCGCCTGGGCAGCCTGCTCGGCCAGGAGCAACCGACCGCGAATGCCCCGGCCGCCGCGGATGATCCGGTGACCGCACACTTCGCCGAACTCAACAGCATCGTCAGCAAGAACGAAGGCGAACCGGCTGCCATCGACAGCCTGTTGTCGGACATGAATGCGCTATATGTGCAGGTCAGCGCCATGGTCGGTGCCAGCGGCGACGCCTTGCTGGGTGAGGCGAAGAACCAGGCGGCGGCTGCGGCCACGCGGGTCAGCCTGAATGCCGAGCGCCAGCCCCCTTTGGTGCAAGGCATGGTCAAGTCGGTGGTCAACTCCACCACCAACAGCATGATGGGCGGTGTGCGTAACCAACTGAACGCGGCCTGGGTCAGCGAAGTGGTCAACGTGTATCGTCAGTCCCTGGCAGGGCGCTACCCGATGTCGCCGGGCAGTACGCGTGACGCCACCCTGGATGACTTCGGGCAGTTCTTTGGCGTGGGCGGGGTGATGGACAATTACTTCCGCAAGTACCTGCAGCCGTATGTGGACACCTCGGCGCAGACCTGGCGCTGGCAGCCGGGCGCGGCGCAGAAGCTCGGGATTGCACCGGGCGTGCTGCAAACCTTCCAGCGTGCCGCGACGATCCGCGATGCGTTCTTCCGCTCCGGGGGTACCCAACCCATCGTGCGCTTCGAACTCAAGCCAGTGTCGATGGACCCGAGCATTACCCAGTTCCTGCTTGACCTTGACGGCCAGCAACTGAGCTACGACCACGGCCCGAGCCGCCCGGTGGCGATGCAATGGCCAAACCCCGGCAGCATTGGTGTGGTGCGAATTTCCATCATGCCGCCGTCGGCCAGTGGCCGCTCCGGTGTGACCCTGGATGGCCCGTGGGCTTGGTTCCGCCTGTTGGAGCAATCGGACCTTACCGCCGGCAACTCGCCTGATCGCTTTAACCTGCGCCTGCGTGTGGATGGGGCGAGCATCGCCTACGAGTTGCGCGCCAACAGCGCCTTCAATCCGTTCAAGAGTCGCGTGCTCAGCGGCTTCAGCCTGCCGGAGCGGTTATGACGACGCTGGGTTTCTACGGCAAGTTGGCCAGTCGTGGGGACTTTGTCAGCCGCGCCTTGCCCCAGAGCTTTATTGGCCCATGGGACAGCTGGTTGGCGGCGGGTTTGCTCGCCAGCCAGCAGAGCCTGGGCGCCGAGTGGCTCAACGTGTACCTGGTCAGCCCGCTGTGGCGCTTTGTGTTGGCGCCGGGTGTGTGCGGACCGAACGCGGCGGCGGGCGTGGTGATGCCGAGCATCGATCGGGTGGGGCGGTATTTCCCGCTGGCGGTGGTGGCCTTGCTCGATCACGACACCAACCCGGCTTCTCTGGTGGGCGGTCCGGACACCTGGTTCGAACAGGCCGAAGAGCTGTTGCTCGGCACCCTCGATGCCGACGCTACCTTTGAACGCTTCAACGATGGCCTCGACAGCTTGGGCTTGCCGGCGATTGAGCCGCGAGCGGTCGACAGCCGTTTCGCCGGCCTGCAACGTGTGGCCGCCACCGAGCCCCACCAGCGCATGACCGCGCTCGCCGAACAGGCCTGCGACGGTGCCAGCCTGTGGTGGGGCCGTGGTTCGCAGACGATTTCCCCTGGTTTATTGCGGTGTCAGGGCCTGCCCGCCACCGGCGATTTTGCGCAGTTTTTGCTCGGACAAGAGGGTGTGATGTAGATGGGGGCGACGTATGTATCCGCGAGCAAAAGCCATGTGGGCATGGTCCGCCAGGTCAACGAAGACGCCTGCCTGGACCTGCCGGAAAACCGCCTGTGGGTGGTGGCCGACGGCATGGGCGGGCATGCGGCGGGGGATTACGTCAGCAGCCTGATCGTCGACAGCTTGCGCAGCGTGCCGCTGGGTCGGTCCCTCGAGGAATACTCGGCGGCCTTGCGCAATGACCTGCTCCGTATCAATGCCGCCGTGCGTGAAGAAACCGCCAACCGTGGTGTGACCATGATGGGCAGCACCGTGGTGGTGCTCGCCGCCCGCGGCTTGCGCGGTGTGTGCCTGTGGGCTGGTGACAGTCGCCTGTACCGCCTGCGCGACGGCGTGCTCGAAGGTATCTCCCGCGACCACAGCTACGTGCAGGACCTGCAAGACAGCGGCCTGCTCAGCGAAGCCGACGCGCGCGTGCACCCGCGCGCCAACATCGTCACCCGCGCCATTGGCGTAGAGGCCCAGTTGGAACTGGCGGTGGTCGACCTGTTGATCGCCCCGGGTGACAGCTACCTGCTGTGCAGCGATGGCCTGAACAAGACCGTCGAAGACCATGAGATCCGCGAAGTGCTCAGCCACGACGCGCCGGACGAAATCGTGCGCAGCCTGGTGCACCTGGGGCTTAACCGCGGCGCGCCGGACAACATCACCGCCATCGTCGTGAAGGTATCGGCATGAACATTGTGATTCCGGGCTACGACATCGAAGGCGAGATCGGCGAAGGCGCCATGGCCAGCGTGTACCTGGCGACCCAGCGCTCGCTGGAGCGCAAGGTGGCGTTGAAAGTGATGGCGGCGGCGCTGGCGGCCGACCCGAGTTTCTGCGAACGCTTCCTGCGCGAGGGCAAGACCCTGGCGCGCTTGTCGCACCCGCATACGGTGACCATCCATGACATCGGCAATGTCGGTGAGCTGTACTACATGGCCATGGAGTACCTGCCCAACGGCACGCTCAAGGAGCGCATCGCCGCGGGCCTGACGCCAGAGCAGGGCGTGACGTTGATTCGCCAGATTGCCTCGGCGCTGGGCTATGCGCATGCCCAGGGGTTGGTGCACCGCGACGTCAAGCCGGCGAACATCCTGTTCCGTGCTGACGGCACTGCGGTGTTGTCGGACTTCGGTATCGCCAAGTCCCTGGACGACCGTACCCAGTTCACCCAGGCCGGGTTTGCGGTGGGCACGCCGAGCTACATGAGTCCGGAGCAGGCACGGGGCCAGGAGATCGATGGCCGTGCCGACCTCTACGCGCTGGGCGTGGTGCTGTATGAAATCCTCGTCGGCAAGCTGCCGTATAACGGCACCGATGCGCTGTCCACGGCGCTGGCGCACCTGACCGAACCCTTGCCGGAGTTGCCGGTGCACCATGGCCGTTATCAGGGTGTGCTGCGCAAGCTGTTGGCCAAGGACCCGGCGGAGCGTTTCCCGGATGCGGCGGCGTTGCTGGCGGCACTGGACCAGCTGCCGGCGGACTCGCCAGAGGCCACGCTGGTGCGGCCGTTGCCGATCCCGCTGAGTTTTGATCTGGCGGGCATGACGCCCGTCACCATCGACATCCCGACCGACAAACCCCAGCCGCAACCGGTGCGCCAGCCGGTGGTGACACCGACCCAGCATAACGCCGTGTCCGAGCAGCGCCGTGGGCCGGTGTTGGCACTGGCCGCCGTGGCGGTGGCCGTGGCATTGGCCATTGGTGGCGGCAGCTACTGGTGGTTGAGCGGCCGTGATGAACCGGCCAAGCCGCCGGTTGCCGTCGTGCCGCAGGCCAAGCCGCCTGCGGCGGTAGCCGAAGTGCCACAAGCAACGCCACCCGTGGCGGTGGCTGAAGTGGATGGCGGCCAACGTCCGTTGTTGATGGCCGGCAAGAGGACCCTGTTCCAGCGTGTCCTCAGCAAGCCCGGCGCCAAACTGTCGAATGAGGCCGGCAGCACGTCGGGCAAGGCCCTGCCGGCGTTCTCCGTGCTCTACGTGTATCAGCGCAAAGACGTCGACGGCAGCCCGTGGGTTCGTGTCGGCGCCGCCACCGATGGCCGCAGCGACGGTTGGTTGCCCGCCGCCCAGGTCAGCGACTGGAAGCAAAGCCTGGTGCTCAAGTTCACCGAGCGCTCCGGCCGGGCGCCGGTGATGTTCCTGCGCCAATCCGCCGAAGTGGAAAAGCTGCTGGCTGATCCTGCCGCGGCCAAAGGCGTGTTGGCCAAGGCGCAGAAAAACAGCGAAGACAACGGCCAGGTCCTGGCCTTGGAGCCGGCTGCCAGTGCGGTGCCGCAGAACCAGTTCTACCTGTTGCCGATCTTCGACTCCAAAGAGAGCTTCGACGAAAACGGCCAGCCGGTGCAGTTGCTGAATGTCGCGTCCATCGACCCTGGCAGCAGCGCGGCCGCCAAGCCTGCAACGCCGGTGATGAGCGCCAATGCCGACGCCTTCCGCACCGCCGTGGTGCTGGTGGTCGATACCACCGTTTCCATGCAGCCCTATATCGACCAGGTTCGCGACGTGGTGCACGAACTGCAAACCCGCATTGCCGAGCGTGGCGAACTGGACAGTGTCAGCTTCGGCCTGGTCGGTTTTCGCAACAGCATCAAGAAAACCCCGGGCCTGGAATACGTGGCCAAGACCTTGATCAGCCTTGACCAGGGCCGCGACCCGCAACGCTTTCTCGACATGGCGCGCCAGGTCAAGGCGTCCACGGTGTCCAGCCATTCCTTCAACGAAGATGCGTTTGCCGGGGTGATGCAGGCCGTGGAAGGCATGGACTGGTCCGGCTATGGCGGGCGGATCATCCTGCTGGTCACCGACGCTGGCGCCCTGCGCAAGAACGACCCGTTCGCCGCCACTCAGATGAACGAAGCCGAAGTGCGCCAGGCCGCGCTGGGCAAGCAGATCAAGATCTACGCCCTGCACCTGCGCACCGACGCTGGCAAGAAAACCCACGCCGGCGCCGAGAGCCAATACCGTGTCCTCACCGCCGACGCCAACCCACAGATCGGCGACCTGTACACGCCGGTACCGGGGGGGGATGTGCGCAAGTTGGGTGAGCGGGTCGATGAGATCGGCACGGTGTTCGCCAACCTAGTGCACCAAGTGCGCAGCAACACGCCGCAGCCGGTGCCGTTGCTGAGTGGCGCGCCGAGCCTGGCGGATAAATCCGCGGCGGTCGGCTATGCCATGCACATGGACTTCCTCGGCCGCAAAGCCGCGAGCCAGGCGCCGCAACTGGTCAGCGCCTGGACCGCCGACCGCGACCTGACCAACCCGGCACTGCCGGCGTTCCAGGTGTGTGTGATGTTGACCAAATTGCAGCTCAATGACCTGCAACAGTCGCTGAAACTGATCGTCGATGCCGCGCGCAAAACCCAGACTTCACCCAAGGATTTCTTCCAGGAAATCGCCAGCGCCTCAGCCTATATGAGCCGTGATCCGCAAGCCCTGCGCAAGGGCGGCAACCTGGCCGATGGCGGGATTCTCGGCGAGTACCTGGAAGGCCTGCCGTACCGCAGCAAGTCGCTGAACATGACCCAGGATTTGTGGTTGTCGTTGAGCGTGGCCGAGCAGGAAGACTTTATCGACGAGCTGGATTCGAAGATCCGCCTCTACGAAACCTTCCACAATGACGTGGCCAACTGGGTCCGTTTCGGCGATGCCGAGCCGGGTGATGCGTTGTACCGCGTACCCTTGTCGACGCTGCCGTAATGCTGAACCTGAGTGCGGTGCACAAGAGCCGGGGTGTCGGCAGCCAGCGTTACAGCTTGGTGATCCCGGCGCTGCACCTGCGTGCCGGGGAGCAGTTGGCGATTGTCGGGCCGAGCGGGTGCGGCAAGAGCACCTTGCTGGATCTGCTGGCGCTGGTATTGGCGCCTGATCAGGTGGGCCGGTTCGAATTCAATCAGCAGGACATTGGCGGGCTGTGGCGTGCCGATCAGCAATCCACCCTGGCCGCGCTGCGCAGCCAACACCTGGGCTATGTGCTGCAAACCGGCGGGCTGCTGGGCTTTCTGGATGTACGCAGCAATATCGCGCTGTCGCGGCAACTGCTGGGGTTGAAGGACGATGGCAGCGTGGCGCGCCTGGCTGAACAGCTGGAGATCAGCGACCAGTTGGCCAAGAAGCCGGCGGCCCTGTCAGTGGGCCAGCGCCAACGCGTGAGCTGCGCGCGCGCTTTGGCCCATGCGCCGCAGTTGGTGCTGGCTGATGAACCCACCGCGTCCCTTGACCCATTGAATGCCGAACGCGTCATGCAGGCGCTGCTGGCCCAGGCCCGCGAGCATCGCGCCGCCTGTGTGATCGCCACCCATGACGAACCCCTGGCCCGCGCCAGCGGCTTGCAGGTGCGGCGCATCAGCTGTCGCCGCGACGCCGACGGCGGCGTCACCGCGACCCTCGGGGAGGCGTGCTGATGCGTATCCCTCTGGTGGCGTCCCTGGCCTGGCAGGATTACCGCAACGATGCCTGGCTGTCGGCCTGCTCGGTGTTGGCGCTGGTGGCGGTGATCGCGCCGTTGCTGGTGTTATTCGGCCTGAAATTTGGACTGGTTAGCAGTTTGACCGAACGTTTGGAGACCGATCCGGCCACCCGTGAAATTATTCCGTTGGGCGGTGGTCGATTCAGCAGCGCATTTGTCGAACAGCTCGGCCAGCGCAGCGATGTGGCGTTCGCCTTACCACGCACGCGGCAGATTGCGGCGACGGCGCAGGTCGGCACGCTGACCTTGGAAATGCTGCCGACGGCTGCGAGTGACCCGTTGTTGAGCGGCCTGCCGATGCCCAAGGGCCTGGACCAGATCGTGCTGAGCCACACCGCTGCCGAGAAGCTCGCGGCACGGCCGGGGGATTGGTTGGAGACCAGTTTTGCGCGGCAAGTGGCGGGACGTGTAGAAGCCCAGCGCACACGCTTGCAGGTACTGGCGGTGCTGCCGCTGGAAGCCTTCGCGCGTGATGGGTTGTTTGCCGATTTGAGATTGCTGGAAGCGGCGGAAGATTACCGCGATGGCCGTGCGGTACCGGCGTTGGGTTGGGCCGGTGATGAGGTGGCTGTGAGCGAGCAGCGGGTATACCCGGCATTTCGCCTGTATGCGCGCAGCCTCACCGATGTGGAACCGCTGCGGGTGTATTTCGCCGCGCAGAATCTGTTGGTGTCGACCCAGGCGCAGACCATCGCCCAGGTGCAGTCGTTGAGCCGCAACCTGTCGATCGTGTTCTGGATCATCGCCGGGTTGGCCTTGGCGGGGGCGTTTGCGGCGATCTTCGCCGGGGCGCTGGCCGCCGTGGCGCGCAAGCGCCGGGAACTGTCGGTGTTGCGCCTGTTGGGTTTTTCCACCGGCGCACTGTTGCTGTTTGTGGTGGTGCAGGCGCTGTACAGCGCAGGGTTTGCCGCCTTGCTCAGTGCCGGGCTGTATGGCCTGGCCGAGACAGCGGTGAATAAGTTATTCGTGCAGGTGCCGGGCGAATACGCCAGCCACCTGCTGGCGCGTCACTACGGCCTGGCCCTGGTTGCAGTCCTCGGCGTCAGCGCCGTGGCGGCGGCCTGTGGCGGTTGGCGAGTGGCGCGTATCCAGGCTTCTGAAGGAATCAGAGATGTATAAGTTACTGGGCGCCTGTGTGGCGCTGACCTTGGCTTCGATGGCCTGGGCCGATGAAGCGAGTGACAAGCTCGACAACCCCAAGCCGTTGCCCGACGACGTCAGCCTGCCGTTGCCGTGCGAAGGCAATATGGTGTTCCGCTACGCCTACGTATTGGCCCAGGGCACCCTGGACGACCGCGAGATCAGCCTTGGTTACCCGTTTGCCGAAGGCGAGGCGGGCTATCAGCAGTCGTTTATCTCCGGCTATCGCCGCGACTTCATCAACGGCCAATTCACCCTCAAGGACTTGCCGAAAGACTGGAACAAAGTCATCGCACCGTTGATGCCCAAGACCGACGCCAAGACCCCGCTCAAGCCGATGCTGTACTTCATCGGCAAGTACGAAGTGACCGCGCGCCAATACGCCCAGGTGATGTCCCAGGCGCAGTCGCTGGCCAGTGGCGAGCCCGCGCCGGCCTGCGATGCGCCCACCGGCATTGCCGCGCGTTTGCCCAAGGTGAAACTGTCGCGCTTTGAGGCCGAGCGTTTCTCGGCGGTGTACAGCGCCTGGCTGATGAAATACCACCGCGACTTGCTGCCGGTCAGCGGGCGCGGTTCGTCGGCAGAAGAGGGCGGCCTGGGCTTTGTGCGCCTCCCTACTGAAGTGGAGTGGGAGTTTGCGGCCCGCGGTGGGCACGCGGTCAGCCGCCAGGACCTGGAAGGGCGCCTGTTCCCGCGCCGCGTCGAAGGCAGCGAGAGCGACGGCCCGCTCGGCGATTACGCGGTGTTCAACCAGGTCGCCGGTGGCACCGGCCAGGCCGCGCGCCTGATGCCCATCGGCACCAAATTGCCCAACCCGATCGGCATGTTCGACGTGATCGGTAACGCCGCGGAAATGGTCCAGGAATCTTTCCAACTGGTACACGCCGGACGCCGCCAGGGCACCTACGGCGGCTTTGTGGTCAAGGGCGGCAACTACCTGGAAGGCGAGGGCACGCTGTTTACCGGCATGCGCCGCGAATACCCGGTGTTCGCCGCCGACGGCACCGAGCAAAGCAATGAGACCACCGGTTTCCGCGTGGCGATTGGTGCGTTGTCGGCACCGCGCTCACGCTACAAGGAGTTGTTCGCCCAGTGGCAGAAAGAGGGCCGCCTGGCCTCGTTGACCGACGCCATTGACGATGCCCAGGACCCGACCAAGCGCCTGGACAGCATCATCGCCGCCAGCGTCGACCCCAAGTTGCAGGCCGAGCTTGGGCTGGTCAACGAAGAGCTCAAGCGCAATGTCTCGCTGATCGCCCAGCAACGCGAAGAGGCGGCGGGCAACCTGATTCAGTCGGCGGCATTGGTGGCCGAGACCATCAGCAACTACAACATCCGCCTGGCCAACCTGCAGAAGAGTCGCCAGCAGGCCCTGGACAATAAGGACGAGGCCAGCGCGGCGCTGTTTGCCACGGCCATCGACAACGGGCGCAGCGCCCTCGATGGCGCGGTGGCGATCTATATCGACAACCTGGCCACCGGCACGCGCTACACCGACGCGGTGATCCAGGCGCAGTTTCAACGCATCAAGGAAGAGTTGGATCGCAAGCCAGTGCTCGGCAAGAGCCTGGTGACGCGCGCGACACTGTTCGTCCGCCATGTCGGCAACTACCGCAAGCAACAGCGGGCCGACCCGGCGACGATCTTGAAGGAATTGCTCGCAGCGAGCGGTCAGCGATGATCGCTGGCTGTATGGCGAGCTTGGAAGGGACTCAGGCGGCAGTGGGCCGTGCTGGGCAAGTCAAACTTAGAAGAGAACACACCTATGCTTTTTTCCCGTAAGGCGGTTTCCAAGCGTCACTTGCTGCTGATCGCAGCCGGCTTCAGCACGGTGCTGACCGGTTGCGCCACGTCGCCGGCCTCCAAGGTCGCGTCGAGCACCAAGGTCGAGTATTACCCCAACTGCTACGAGCCGGTGCAGCACTTGCGCGCCACCGATTCGAACATGACCAAGTCGGTTGTCACCGGCGCGGCCATCGGTGCGGCGGGCGGTGCCTTGCTGGGCGTGCTGACCGGCGACAAGGAAAACCGTGGCCGTAACGCCGCCATCGGCGCAGCGGGCGGCGCCCTGGCCGGCGGCGCAGCGGGTTACTACACCGAGCGTCAGAAGCAGATCGCCGATGACAACCAGCGCATTGCCTCGTATGCGGCTGACGTGAACAAAAGTGCCTCTGACATCGACCGCAGCACCGCGTACGCCAGGGCGTCCCAGCAGTGCTACCAGAGCGCATTCACCAAGTTGGTGGCTGATCGTAAAGCCAAGACCGTCAACGATACCGAAGGCCGCAAGCGCCTGGCGGAAATCGTCTCGGGCCTGAAGGAATCCAATGACCTGATCGTTGCGGTCAACGGCAAAGCCGCCGAAGACCTGAACAACTACACCCAAGCCTACGAGAAAGACCTGCAGCAGGTTGGCGTACAGCGTGCCGATGTGGTCACCGTGGCCCAGGCCGATGCAACACCCGCGGTGACACCGGGCAACAAGAAGAAAGGTACAGGCACCAAACCGCCGAAAAAGCCGCCTCTTCCAACCGTGCCGACAGAAGCGGTGAACACCGAGAAAACCTTCCAGACCGCCCAGACCAAGCAAGATGAAAGCAAGAAGGTCGCCAGCGCCGGTAAAGCGCAGATCGAAGGCACTTGCCGCGATCCAAACCTGGCCGACTGGGCGCCGGTGCCTTGCCCTAACGTGTAAGGACGAGGGGGTGTTCTAAACCGTCAATGCCAGCCACTCATCTTCAATGGTGATCGGCTGGCATTGTTACACCGCGTTCTATTGAATGGAGTCTGGATACCCGTTCAATCGGTGTGCTATCAGCCTGTCTAGGCTTTGCTCAATCCCGTGATTTCAAAAGAGCCATCAGAAAATACGACATCGTCGTGGCCTGGGCCAGAGACGCTGAAGTTCAGAGTGCCAGTCAATTTTTTTAGATGTTCATCGTAGGTGAAGTTTACGGTTCCCGAGGTGGCGCGATAAAAGACCTTAGCAATCAAAGTGACGACAGCGGTGTCCCCATCCTCAGAGGGGGAAATGGGAAGTGTTTTTTCACCCAGCTTTGATGTGGGAATGTGCAGCCACAAGTGTCTAGGCGCGTTTTTATCATCGTTATCATCGTTTGCCACGACTTGCAGAAAGCCAGGTTCAGTGAAGCTCATGTGCGGTTTGCTTGAGCTGAAGTCGGGCGTGGGCAAATTAAGCGTGCCCCTCAGATACCCTGTACTTTGTCGATGTGATGTTTCACTGCTGAAGGATACCTTGCCCTCAGTGAAGGTGGCTAAATCGCGGATTTCAGGGTTTAAACTTCTGGCGGTGCAGTAAAAGGTGCCGTTGACTTGCTGCTCAGACGCCGTCTCAGTCAACGTAAATTCGCCTTCGATGTCCCGGTAGGAGTCCAACTGAACCGTCGTGGGTGGGTCATACGCCAGGCCGACAGTATTTCCCGGCTTGCCATCCAAGGGGTATGGACCAGGTTCGGCGCCATTGGCAATTTTCAATTCAACGGTATAGATACGGAAAGGTGAAAATACCGCTTGGGAGGCTTTGATGACCACGTGATGGTCTTTCAAAGTTGCGCTGGTATATGTTGACACGAAAGGATGTATGGAGCCGCCCAGTTCAATATTGGCGCTTACTTGTCCAGCCAATGTGTTGTTAATGGTTTTCATGGCTTTAGTTCCATTAAATGATTTTTATCGAGCCTGGAAGTTTCGCGTCAAGGTTGGCGTCAGGGACTGGAAATAACTACTGTTAAAGTTGACAGTCAGTTAGACCTGTTTGGAATGGCGTTATTCCAAGTTGATTCTCGCCTGCGCCGGTCTAATGGTGGTCTGTTTAAATATTGACCGTGCAGTCATGCGGTCTGAGTAAAACAATGAGGGTTTTCTAACTTGGGGGAATAGTGGCGTTCTACAGGGGAATCGTTAGACTGCGCGAGCCGTTAATTTTCCTGAGGCTGTGCCGTTATGAAATTTCGTCTTCTCCTGTGGGTGCTGGGCCTGATGATGGGCAAAGCCAGCCGCACCAACCCTGCGTTCCAGCAACAGCTGGGTGACAAAGACCTGGCGTTCCAGTTGCAGACCCTCGACGGCAAGGTTGCCCGTCATTTCATCGTCAAAGACCAGCGCATCACCAGCCGCTCGGGTGTCCACCCGGCGCCGGCGTTTGCCATCGCGTTCAAGGATGCGGCCTACGGCTTCGCCACCTTGCAGGCGAAGAACAAGCAATTGGCGTTCATGACGGGGATTCAGGACAAGTCGATCCAGATCAAGGGCAACCCGGCGTTGGTGATCTGGTTCCAGGGCTTGACCAAGTATTTGAAGCCGAAGAAAAAGAAGTAGATCGAGGTGGATTCATCGGGGGCAAGCCCCCTCCCACACTTGACTGTGTTTGAAGTGCGCCCCAAAAGCTGGACAGCTGTTGGTTAGGCTACAGCGGACCGGGTCCTGTACGCTACAGGGCTCAGTCCGCCAAGCTTCACTTTGATTCGCTTATGGTTGTAGTAATGGATGTACTCATCCAGCCCCGCTTGCAACTGCTCCACGCTTTCAAAGCTTTCCCGATAGTAGAACTCTGAC